>Ga0065705_10104216_pt1 | contig 32588 bp, 46 predicted proteins | sample SwibulcommuniRL2_FD_59092 | JGI IMG/M metagenome (GOLD analysis project Ga0065705, IMG submission 59092) | Bulk soil microbial communities from switchgrass field near Rose Lake, East Lansing, Michigan, USA - RL2 Bulk Soil v2 (version 2) | ecosystem: Environmental > Terrestrial > Soil >...
GGTCGAGTCGACCACGCGCGCCCACGGTGCGTGCGCTGGCGGTGCATGCGTAGACTCTTTTGCGATGGGAACGTCCGATCGCACTCGGGACAGGGAACTGCCTCTCCCTCGTGGGTGGGCGCCTCCATGGGGGTCGCAGCTGCAGCGATCTCCTGCGGCACGCGTGTCAGCTCGGCAATACGCGCCTCAAGCTCCGCGATCGTGTGCTGCTGCTGCATGATCGTGCGGTTGCGCGCGGCGATCTCGCCAATCGGTGAGGCGGGCCAGTCGGACTCAGTCGCGTAGAACGTCGCCACCGTGCCGTCGTGCGGCAGTGCGAAGATGAGACAGGCACGCAGATAATCGACGCCGCGATGGACGGCCAGCAGTTCGCCACTGGCAATCGCCTGAAGCAGATTGAGATCAGTCATGGGTAGTACTCACTTTCCTCAGATCGCGCGGGTCGTAGGCCGCGCGGACCTGAATCGGTACATCGTCGTCGAGGCGGCACGTCAGCAGAATCTGCACGCGGCGGTGGCCGGCGACACCGCTCTCACTCGTCCGCCCGCCGTAGCGGGGGAAGCCGACGACCACACCGATTCTGCCGTTGTTCGTCTGCACGTTGTCACCCAGTCGCATCGCCGGCCTCCTGCGTTCGTTTGCGCCTGAGATCTGCGGGCCACACACCAGAGCGCCGCGCCGACATAATGATGCCGTTCACGGTGGACCGTGCGATGCCGAGCCGCTGCGCGATGTCGCGGTAGGGCAGGCCGACCTCGTAGAGAGAGAGCACGTTGGGCAGATGATCGTGGAGTGGCGCATCGATGTGCGCCGTGTCGGGGACGTGCGGCTGCTTCCACGCGATCTCAGGATGGGCAGCCCGGATCTGCGCGCACAGATCGGCCAGTTCGCGCGCGACGTTGCGGGAAGGTGGCCCGAGTCGTCGGTCAGTCATTGGCGGCCTCCTTTTGGTTCGGCAGACTGAGCAGCCAGCCAGGGACGGCGTCGGCACTCAGCTGCGGATCGGCCTCCGTTTCGTGCCACCGATCGATGACCGCAGAGACCATGGCGTCGATCGCTGGATCGGCGTGGCGCATGCGTGGGTGCCCCATCGCCAGATCGATGCCGGCGACCAGGACAAACAACAGCAGGTCATCCATGCCGCCCGAGAGCCGCACGGCGATCTGATCGGCGATACTGTCGCTCACCACGCACCCCTTGCTGCGACCCAGCAGGCGGAGCAGAGATTTTCGCCGTTCAGCACCGCCGTGGCCAGCCGCCCGTCGCCGTTCTCGCAGAGCGGACGAACCGAGTAGGCCGCGTCGATCGTACGAAACGCCGCCTGATATTCGGACGGCCCCAGCTCGCCCGCGCGCAGCTGGCGTTGCAGTTCGCGGTGGAGCGCCACGGCGTCCTGATTCTGTGGTAGGATATCCATAGCAGTTTCCTCTTTGTGATGTGTGGGCGATCGGAGATGACACCCCCGATCGCCCGTCGAATATCCCTTGTGACTCCGGCTTTTCCTCCTCTCTCGCGGGCGAATGCCACACCCCGCGCGGCTGCAATGCGCCGCCCTTAGCGCATCCCAATCGCGCGCGGTGTCACGTTGAGTAAGCGTGATTCGCGTTTGTGGAGGAGGGGTTAAGATGATGCCCGCATCGCCCGCGCAAAACCTTCGCAGCAGCACGCCCGCGACCCGCGCCTTTCTGGAAAGCCGTGCCGAGACCTGCAACACCGACTCGCAGGCAACGTACGCGGCGACGCTGCGGCCGTTTGAGGCATGGCTGAGCGGTCGCCCGATTTCCGCCGCACTCATCAGCGCGTATTTGATCGAGCGGAGAAAGCGGGGACTGGCCAACGCCACGCTGGGGAATGACCACCGCATGCTCAAAACGATGTGCCGGTGGTTGGTCGAGTTTGCGTACCTTGAGGCCGATCCGTTTCAGGGGCCGGGGCGCGTCCGGCCGCCGGGGCGTAAGAGACGGCGGCGACAGGTGTACAGCGAAGACCAGGTGGTGCAGCTGCTCATCACCGCCGAGCAGCGTGTGCGCGAGCGCGAGGATACCCAAAAATGGCGGCCGTCGAAAAACCCCTACTTACTCAGAGACGCCCAGCAGGCGAAAGCCCTCATCCTCTTGCTATGCGACTCGGCACTCCGCGCCGGCGAGGTCTGCGCACTGAACTGTGGGCAGATCCGCGCGGGCGAATTTATCGTGCTCGGCAAGGGTGGGCACGAGGACGCGGCATTTATCACACTGGCCACGCGCGAGGCGCTCCAGACACTGGCCGATAACAGAGACGACGATGCACCGCTGTTTCTCGATATCGACCAGGGGCGCTGTACCACGCGCGCGCTGCGCGGCTGCTTTACGCGCATGGCCGAACTGGCCGATGTGCCGCTCCTTCCCCGGCCGCTGCACAGCTTCCGCCACCTGGCGGCCCGGCAGTGGCTGAAATCGGGATTAGGCGATCTCACCATCCGGCAGCTGATGCGCCACAGCGATCTGAGCACCACTCGAATCTACACGGAACTGGACGCGGCCGAGCTGGCGGCGCTGCATATGCAGGCCAGCCCGATCGGGCGATTCTTGGAGGCGGCAAAAGCTACTACACGAGATAAGACAACCTAGGGGAGTAACTAAGGTATTTAGCGCGGTAAAACGTGGCGCTCTGCGAACTGATGTACGGACGTGTTGGGGCCGTGCTCAGTTGGTTAGAGCGCCACGTTGACATCGTGGAGGTCACTGGTTCGAGTCCAGTATCGCCCACCAGTTGTTTTAGCGCCCTGCCGCGCGATCCCGTGGGTCGTGCGGTTTTCGATCTCGGCACTGGAAGACGAAATGAGTACTGCTAAGCAATTTCAGCAGGCCGAGCGCGAACTGATGAAACAGTTTGGTGAGCCACTGGACCGCGAGCGCGACGGTGTAGCCACGCCAGTCGTTGGTCGGCGCGATGGCAAAAACCGCACTATCGTGCTTCCGCACGATGCGGATATCCAGCCTGGCGATGTGCTCGTCAGTCCTGCTGCGAACATGCGCTTCACCGTTACCGATGTTGATCCGCATGTCATCCAGGGGCTTGTTATTGCGATTCAGGTTCATTATGAGACCGCTACGCAACAAGCTCAACGCCTAGCGGCCGAACAAGCGCGCCAGCCAGCAGTTACGATTGGCGATATTTCTAACTCGGTTGTGACAATTGCCTCCCAGCTTTCAAACGTCTTCCAAATGATTGGGACCATTCCCGGTGCCGATCAATCAACCAAGGATGAGCTTACCGCGCTGACCAAGCAACTCAACGCTCTGCTTCAGCAAGCACCTATCGAGCACGCCGATGATGTCGAGCGTATCACCGAGCGGGTCGAGGGCCTGGTCAAAGAGGCCAAGAAATCGAAACCAGACCCTGACTACCTGAAGGTTAGTGCAGCGGGACTCAAGAAGGCTGCGGCGAATCTGGCGACGGTGCTGCCGGCGGTTATTCCGATCGCGACGCAACTGGCGGATCAGCTGCTGAAGGCGGCGCATCACTGACCCATTGTCCGATGATCAGCAGGCAGTCGAGCATGGTAGAAAGGGCGTTCGTTCGCTCGTAGGGGATACGCCGAACCGCAGTGCTATCAGCAATCGAGGACTCGCGGCGTGGCGCCTCACCGAGCAGGCTCGTCAAGAGTTGAATACCAGTCGCAAGAGCCTCGATCTGCTGATCTATGGCCGCCGCGCGTTCGCGGTCGATACAAAGGTCTTTGGGCATAGCTATCCTTTCGGCGCCGCATCGCACACGGCGCATAATCGGGCGGACTACGCACGCATGTAGCATGCGCGTTCGATTACAATATTTTAACACTCGAACAAGCAGCAGCATCGCACGCTGCTGTCAGTCTGATTGTAAACGTGCATCTGCGGCCAATCGCCGGTTCTGAACCCGCACTATCCGCAGGTGAAAGCGAAAATACAAAGCCCTGCCCCGGCGCGGCGGGGCGCGGTAGAGAGCGATGAGTGAACCTGACGGCGGATTATTTCCGTCCGATAAATACCTAATCGATATCGTGCGAACGGTGAACGCTGGCCATATCCCTGTCGCCGTGACGCTCCTGATCGGCGGCTCTGTCGTCACCGGACGCATTGCCGGAATCAAGCATTTCAACGATGTGCATGCGAAAGCGTTCGCCGAGTATACGACCGTCGCAACCGAGCCGCCCGAGACACCGCAGATCTTCTACATGGACGCGGCGCAGGTGAACGGGAAATCAGTCAACTGGCTGCGCGTTCGGATTGCTTCCGTTGACGGATTTCGCCTGGGCAACTAGCTCGCGACCCCACCGGCGCGGCGGAGATCAGTGATAGCACGATGAGCGCGCCGCACGTCCCGAATCAGCACGGCGAACAACACAGTGTTGACCAGGCCGATACACACAAGCGCGGCGAGTAGGTAGATCATTGTCCGATCCTTGGGGCTGCCTGGCGGCTCTGAGGAGACACAGCAGACAGCCTAGTCTGACTTTCAAGCGAGAACTATGCACGTGACACCGTACGAACAGCGCGTCTATGTAGCCGGTGCGTTGCATGGCTTATTTCTGGTATGGCATCAGCTTTCGATCCTTCGTCCTGCGTTAGGCGACGATCCAAGCAAGGATGCCTCGACCCATCAGCATCTCTCTATGCTTCGGTCATTTCTTGCCGCGCTTGACCAGGCGCCCGATCCGCCAGAGGCCGCCAAAGCGCGCGCGGCGTTTCGCGCAATGGTCAACGCGACAGCGCGCGATATTCAGGCGAGCATCGACGATCGACAAGCCGACGCGAATGCCGCTCATTCGGATTTTGTCTCGGCGCTTGACGCCTTCACAACGGAACTGGATCGACTGGCGACCGTGCGCTGAGATCCAAGGCGCGCGTAGGCGGCTGCCATGCGTTGCAGCGCGCGTTGCTCAGCCGCAATGCACTGCTGGGCGCGTTGCTCAGCCGCAATGCGCTGCTGATCTGAGGATGACACGAGGTTTCCTTTCTGTGTAGCCTAGCTTTTCCGTTGAGCAAACAGCGAGAAGGTGATGGCTCAGGTAGCGAGCTGGCGAGCGACCAAACTAGACAGCCTGCTACCAATACAAATGCCCATGTTTGTTACTGCGTTACGGCGTGGCAAACATGGGCATTTGTATGTCTTGCTTTATTGTATCAGAATCGTCAACTTCAGCGGCTTTTGTGCTCTTTTGCACGAACTCCTCGATCGCTGCACTCGTGACGCGCCGATCGGCCCCCACGTAAACCGCCTTTAACCGTCCCTGAGCAATCCACTTGTAGATTGCTTGTGGCGTTACCTTCAGCTTCTTGGCTGCCTCGGCAACAGTGAAGTACTCCATGTCCATAAGGTTAATCCCCTCTCGCTTGAGCCGTTGCGGGTAGTATAATCCCGTTGAACCCCGTTGTCAAGGCATTATCGTATTTTTACGATGAAACCCTTGACAACGGGGTTAATTAGCATTATACTACATTCAACGGATTGAAACACGGCACAACGAAAGGCCCACCGACCATGACCACCGCCAGCCACCGCGAACAGACCAAGAGCTTCGACGCCGAGCGCACTGGCACGCAGATCGCCGCCCGCGCCGGCGCGGTTGCCCGTGGGCAACTGCCGAGCCTGGTCGAAGCGACGCTGGAGCGGGCGGCTGATTTGTTTCTGGCGGGCTACTGGGCGGAGAGTCGGGCGCTGGTACGGCGCGAGATTGAGGGGAGATCATGAAGCCAGGCGATCAGATGACATGGCTCTATACGCAGCGCGGCGGGTATGGCTTCGTTATCCCGATCAACGCCGAAGTCGTCAAGGTCAACGCGAAGATGGTTCGCATTCGTGTGCAGAAGGTCAGCGGTGAAATGGTCGAGCGCACTGTCAAGCCAGAATCGTTACGGGCGCGGCAGCCGTAAACGCCACAGCGCCGGTCAGAGTCGATCCATCTCTGCCGGCGCTGTGGCCCATCTCGTACGAAGGTATTGGTTAGCACGGAGTATAGCACGATGCAACAGAACACACAAGCTGATTTCTTCCTTCCCTCCGACCTGGTGGCCCGCGCGCTGGCGAGTCTTGCCGAGCAAGAGCACGACGCGATCAATGTGCTGCTGGACCAAAGTGAGCAAGGCGAGCCGACGGTCAAGGACGAACTCGCGTTCCATCTGCGCGACTACAAAGCGTTCTTGCGCGCCGGGCATCAGTGGGGGCGCGGTATCCGCCCGGTGTACACCCCGGCCGGCTCGTGGCTGGTCCCCAGTCGGACGCTGGGCGGCGTGGTGCATGAGGTCAGCCGTCCGAAGGGCTTTTGGCAGTGCGGCCCGACGTGTGAGGCGAAGCAGTTCCACTGGCACACGGCGCTGATCTTGGGGATCGAGCGGGCGATGGAGCTGGCTGATCAAGAGGATGCTGGCGACTTCGAGCCGTCTGCCGACATCGATGCGGAGCCGTTTCTCCCGAATACCCCAGCCGAGCTGGGCCGGCGGCTGGCAATCGCCCGCGACGTGGCCCAGCGCTTTAACGAGGAGATGTTCGCGGCCTAATCGCCGCTTGCAAGGGCTGGCCGGGATACAACGCGCCCCAGGGCGGCGCGCCGGCCACTAGCCGGGCACCTAACAATCGAAGAGCGCACCGGCCACCCTGCAAGGCTTGCGGTGCGCTCCCTGAATCCCCCACGAAAGGAAATTCGATGGTATTGTATCTCATCATCGCACTCTTGACCATCGCCGTTATCACCGAAGCCTACCTGATCGGCTTCCTGGCGATTGACCGCAACTACGGCATCCTGAACGCGACTGCTGGCCTCACCCTCATCCGCTACGAACGACGCCGGCACGATCTGATACTCTTGGACCTGGACAACTTCAAGGCGTACAATACGCTCCACGGCCACACCGAGGCCGATTGCCGGGTGCGGGCCGCACTGTCTGCGCTGCGCTTCCGGCGCGGTGACGGAATACGGGTGGTCAAGCGCGGCGGCGACGAACTGCTGATCTCCTGCCCACTCGGCCGGGCCGATGAGACGATGAGTCGGGCGAGTGCGCGCCTCGCTGAGGTTGAACTGACCGCGACCGCGTGTATCGCCTACGCGGCCACCGATATGTATGCGATGCTCTCTGAGGCCGAGCGGGAAATTCTCAAGGCCAAAGCGCAAGGAAATAAGAATACCGTGCTGTATCTGCCGAGAGCGCGTAGCTCATAACGCATAACTCCTCTCTACCAATCCATCTACCAATCAGCTACCAATATCTACCAAACTGGTAGATCAGAAAGCGAGCATACCATGACCAACGACGTGAAAGCCATCCCCGCCAAGCGCAACATGAGCCGCCCCGGCGTGATGCCCGAGGCGACCGTGCCGGATCCGCCCAGCGCGGACGGTGCGACCCCCAGCCCGCCCCAGTCAGCCGGCAAGCCCGCGCGCCCGAGCAACCTGGCTGAGGCACATCCCTGGTTGCTGAGGCCGTTCGCCAAGGCGGACGTTGAGCTGAAGCCGACCGCTACGACTGGCGACAAGAGCCGCGCGCTGGCCAGCCCCTACGTCGATATGCGCGCCTACTTCGCTCGCCTCGATAAAATCTGCGGCCCTGAGCACTGGTCACACACGATCGTGCTCTCCGACGCCGGCGCGGTGTGCGCCTTGACCCTCTTCGGTGTCACGAAGTCAGCCACCGGTGACTACCCGCGCGACAAGAGCGACGAGAACCCAGCCACCTCGGCCGAGGCGCAGGCGTTCAAGCGAGCGTGCAGCGCGTTCGGCCTCGGGCGGTATCTCTATTCGCTGCCGCAAGTCTGGGCAGACTATGACCAGAAGACCAAGCAGATTGTGAATGCCGCCGGCGTCGTGGCGCAGATGTATGGGTCGCTGCCACGGAGCGAGGAGTAGGGTGCTACCGGGTAGTAGGAGCGCCGGCGGATGGTCCGACTCAGAACACCTATGCTATACTGGCTCCAACAAACAGAGAACCCATCCCCTTGCTTGACGGCGGAGGATGGGCCTCTGTATATTCCTGATTGTGCGCGTGGGCGCGTTGCTATTCTAGCACTGACGATGCTGGGAGGCAAGCGCGGCGTGCGAGGAGCACCTATGACCGATCTTCCACTTCTACTTCCAGTTCAGCAAGATCTACTTGCCACAATGATCGAATCAGAAGGGCGAGTGCCGCCTGATCAACGTCAGGAGTTCCTGGCTTTTTCATACAATGGCGATAACGGCGAGGAAACGCAGCTTCGTCATCCCGGTCTCAACGGAAACCCGACCCTTATCTTCTCAGGCGATCTTCGTGTGCTCGCGGATAAGAATCTTATCCTCCTCCGTCAGCCCAAGAGTGGCGCCTATGTGGCGTTGCTTCTGCCTGCGGCGTATTTGTACTACGGCCTCACGAGACGGTCCGATCTGCCCGAGGTTTGCGCGGCGGTTCGCGGTGTGCTTGCTGGAGCGCTCGACCAGGCCCAGCGTGAGTTGCGGATACGTGAGCGCACGAATGCCACCTTTGGAGTGCATGTGCCAACACACGTTGCGTTCGAGCTAGAAGCCAAACGCGAGGAAGTGCTCCGCCTGGAGCAGCGACTGAAAGACTTTGATGGAGATGCTTTGCCTAGTCCAGACTAGCCCGCCCTGGCCGCGCTGCGCAGCGCTAGGCGGTCCTGCTACCACTCGATCCGCCCCTGCTCGGCCTGCTCGCCGACGCGCTCGGCCTGCTTGAACGGCGCATACGCCGGCGGCATCTTCACCGCGACATGGCCATGGAGCAAATCCTCAATTGTCAGCACCTGCAGGCGCGGGTAATCACGCTGCCAGCCAGGCGAGCGATAGAAGCCGGCCGAGGCCGCCTCGGCGAGCATATCGCGGGTCGGCGGCTCCAAGGTGAGGAATGCGCCCAGCTGGGCCTGCTCGCGATCAATCGTGCCAACCAAGTCGCGAATATCGCCGCTCTTCACCTTGCCTGATTTCACCTGTACCACGGCACGCTTGGGCTTGCCGGTCGTGTCGTCGAGGAACGGAATAATGCCATCGATCCCGCGATCGCTGTCCTTCTTGCCTTGCTTGCTGCCCTCCTGGCCACCGAGCGGCCGCGCTTTGACCAGGGAGAGCGCCCACCACTGGAACTGGTAGCGGTCGTCGTTGGCGAGCTGGCGCGCGGCTCCCATGTCTTCGGGTTCACCGACAACCGCGAACACAATGCCAGGGAACGACTGCTCCAGCCGGTATTTTTGGAGCGCGATCGACAAGTGGGTAATGTCGATCCCAACCCAACGGCGACCTAGCTTCTGAGCGGCGGCTACGGCCGTACCACATCCACAAAACGGATCGAGAATGAGATCGCCAGGATTGCTACTGGCGGCAATGATGCGCTCCAGTAGCGCCAGTGGCTTTTGCGTCGGATAGCCGAGCCGTTCAGCGGCCTGCGAGTTGATCGGGGGAATATCGTCCCACAAGTTTTGGAGCGGACGACCTTGCGACGTGTCAAGATACAGCTTGAGCCGAATGCGCCCGCCAGGGTCTTTGGGAAAATAGAGCATCCCGTCACGATCGTATTGTTCCATCTTCTCGCGGCTGATTGACCAGCCATTCTGATGTGGTTTGTATCCTTTGTAGTCATATGTCAGGTTAGGGCGCGGATTCGGACTGCGAAGATCACGAGTCGTATATCTTCGACCATTTTCATCAATAAGAGTATACTTCGCATCCACATGCGACATGTCGAGCGCGACCATGGGTCTATTCCAGACAACCCGATCGCTCTTACCATAAAAGAACACAATATCCGTGACATCGCCATATCGCGCCCGCGCGTCACTATGCGCGCTGCTACGCTTCCAAATAATCTCATTACGGAAGTTTTCCGGCCCAAAAACAGTATCAAGGATAATCTTGAGATAATGGCTCGCGGTCGGATCGCAATGCAAGTAGAGGCTCCCAGTCGGCTTCAGCACCCGATGCAACTCGACCAGGCGCGCAGCCATCATCACCAGATAGGCAAGCATCTGGCTCGTGCCAAGCAGATAACGCAGCGCCCCAACAAGCTGGCACACTTGCTCAGGGCCATCGCTCACCAACTCGTGATAGGTCCGCGCGGCCACATCATTCCAATGCCATGAATCCTCAAAGGCTTGGATCTGCGCGTCGGCTTCGAGGCCATGCTCATCCTTGAACAGAATATTGTAGTTTCGATTGGAATTAAACGGGGGATCGAGATAGACCAGATCAACGCTGGCGTCGGGGAGGTAGTCACGAAGGACCAACAGATTGTCGCCGTAGTAGAGCGTGTTACGTGATGGTAGCATGAACGTTCTTATCAGAGTAATAACGTGCTTTTGAAAGTTTCTCGCTGCTCTTATTCATAGTTGATCGCTGTTCAGCTCACAATATACTGATGGGCGCCCTTTTATTCAAGAAGATGCCATTGCAATACATACATTATTACACGACTCTTATCTATGATTGCATATAGTTATCACTTAAATACGCACAGATGAGCGCTTGTTCTCCTTTCCCAGTGTTCCGTGTCTACAACCCCCGACATTCCCGGCCCAGCCGCGCGATTGCCCGATGCTGCAACGACTTGACCACGTTCACTCCGATCCCGAGCGCAGCGGCCGTCTCCTCCAGACTCCAATCGTGCAGGAAGCGCAGCGCGATCACGGTACGCTGGCGCGGCAGCAAGCGTGGCATGAGCGCACCCACGGCCGCATGCGCGTCCCATGCATCGATCTGTACCTCGGGTCCACCTATCACCCAATGTCGCTCGGCAATCGGCACGCTCGGCCGGCGCTGCTGCTGGCGAGCCATATCAATACAGCGGCACTCAGCGACGCGGTACAGCCACGCCGAAAACGGATACCCACGCTCCTCGTAGGCAGGCAGTCTCCGCAGCACGCGCAGCCACACCTCGCTGATGAGGTCGTCAGTGTCCGCGCTGCCGCAGCGGCCCACCAGATAGCGCCGCAGCTGTGGCGTGTACTGCTGATACAGCGCGCCAATCGCCGCAGCGTCGCCACCCACGGCACGGGCTATCGTCTCATCCATTGTGTCCGTCCTCCTCGGGCCGCACGTCGCGCTGCCGTTGTTTTTTCTCACTCGGCAGGTCGTCCACGCCCACGGCCCGCGCGATGTCGGTCAGGTTGCGCACGTGCGCGCGGGCCAATTCCCGCAGCTGCACCATCAGCTCTTTGATATCGGCGCGATCGGCCGTGCTGACGCCGTCGTGCGTCGTCAGCGCGATTGACAGCCGCTCGTAGGCCTCCGCCAGCGCCTGAATCTGGTCGCGCTGGCTACTCGCCACCTCGGCTATCTGGCCGGTGAGCATGTAGATTTTCAGCACGTCTTGCAGCGCCTGGTGTACTTCGTTCGCTGGCGCCGAGCGCTCCCCAATCGCCGCCTCGATTGCGGTCATCCGCGCCTCGATCGCACGCAGCCCCGCAAGGATTTCCGTCTCGGCCGGGGTGAGTGGGGTATCCGACTCCGTCTCCGTCTCTCGCTCCATGGTGGTCAACCGCTCCTCGATCGCTTTGAGCGACTCCAAGATACTGCCGAGCATAGGCTCCTCATTTCCTGAGCGGACGCGCGACCCGGCGGTCGCCGCACATCCGTGCGTGTCAGTGTATCATAGATAACTTCTATCGGTGGTAAGTATTATATTACGATCATCTATGCATCCGTGCTATACTGATCGCACTAGCTGAACGTTCGTTCTGTCGGGGCGCCGTGGATGAAGAGACCGCCCGTTTCATTTCTATTCGCAAGGTCAAACTCAAGCGGCTGCATGAGCTGGATCTCCAGGCCGCCGCGATGGGCGAGTACAACACGCCGCCGCACGTCGAAATGGAGCGGTCGAGTCTGCGGTCGGAGCTGGGCATGGTCGAAGACGCGATCGCCGCGCCGGCCGGGCCTGAAATCAGCGAAGAGCTGGGGCCAAGCGGGCGCTTCAAGGTGTATCACCAGCAGAACGTCGAGATTCGCCGCAGCATCGCGGCGCTGGCCATCGACCTCGAACGATTTGTGCAGCAGAGTCAGGACTGGCGCAGCATGCACCGACAGTGGCTCTTCATCATCGGGATCGCCGTCGTGATCATTTTGCTGATCATCGTCGGCGTGGTGGCCTATGTGATTGGGCACGGTGGCATATGAGCGACGATCCGTTATTCGACATCCGCCAGTGGGGATCACACCCGCTGCCGCACGACGACGACGCACAAGGCGGCGCGGCACCATCCACCGGCATGACGCTCGGGTTCGTGCCGCCATTCCCCTATGTCGGGAAAGCCTTTACACTAGCCGAGTTCGCCGACTACCTGGCCAGCTACGATTTCGGCAGCGTGCCACCTGAGTATCTCGTGCTGCACCATACCGCAACGCCCACATTCCCCCAGTGGATCGGCGGCGAGTCGGTGCTTGGCGAGGCGGAGATACGCGCCAAGCGGGTGCGCCAGCTCGATGCAATCAAACACTACTACCAGCACGGGCTCGGCTGGGCTGCTGGCCCGCACCTGTTCGTGGACGATCGGTGGGTCTACGCCATGACCCCGCTCGCCGATATTGGGATCCACGCGAAGGAAGGCAACAGCTACCGAAAAAGTGGCAAGCTGCATTACAGCATCGGAATCGAGGTGGTCGGCAACTACACGAATGCCGGGTGGACCGAGCCGATCGCGCACAACGTCGGCGCGGCTGTGGCGCTGCTGAAACAGCGGCTCAACACGTTCGATTACGTGGACGGGCCGTGGGCGGGAAAAATCAGCCGGCATGCCAACTACAACAAGCCCGCCTGTCCTGGCGACAAGATTCAGCCAGCCTACTACATGCCGATCTTGATACACGCCTGGCAGGAGCTGACCGCCAGCACGACGCACCGCTACCGAGTGAAGGATTCCGTCACAGCCTCTGCAACCATTCGCGCAGCCGCGCGCCCGAACGCCGCGATACTCGGCAGGTTGCATGCAGGCGACACATGGGCGGGTGAGCCGATCGAAGGACGGATGTACACGCTCCCTGGATTTGGCAGCACCGCCATTTGGGTCAAAAGTGCCGGCGGTGGGTGCGTGTGGAGCGGTCTTCTTCAGGAGACGCCGTAGTGTACAAAGAACCCGCCAGCCCAAAGCACCCGCGCCGCTACGTCGTCAAGGTCGAAGTGACCGGCGGCGCGGCAATTCGCGTCGATGCCCGCCAGGACGGCGAGATTATCGGTATGCTCAATCCTGGCGATTGGTGGACCGGCGAAGAGGTGATCGGCGGAGGTTTTAGCGCGCCGGGATTTCCTGCGAGTAACATCTGGGTGAAGGACGCGGGCTACCGGGTCGTGTGGCGCGGCTTTCTTGAAGGCGTTGACTGATGCGAAAATCACTTGCCATCACAATCGCGGTACTCGGTGCGGCCGTCCTGGTTGCGCTGACGGGGCTGCTGTACAACGAGAGCCTGGATGGACGGCCCTGGCTGGTCGGTGCGGTCGTGGTGTTCGTCGGCGCGGCGATGATCGCGCTCGGCTTGCTTGTGTCCACCAATACACGCCGTCCGCGCGGGGTCGATCCGGACGTTGAGCCGAACCCTTCGCGGAACGGGATTATCCTCAACGACGGCAGGCCCTACGGGCGCAGAGAACGCGACGACCCGAGCGTGGTCGATCGGCTGAGTGCTATCCTGGAGGAAGAGGCTGCCAAACGGCCCGGCCCGGCCAAGACACCCGATTGGGCTCGTGGCCTGGCCCACAGCTCGGGGCAGATCGAGATTGCCGACGAGCTGCCGTCGGAGGACCGCGATGGATGACCACCGCCATAGCCCGATCGTGATCGTGTTTGTCTGCGCCGGTGTGATTTTCATGCTGGGCATGGCCGTGGGCTTTGTTATCGGCGCGGGAGGGTGGTAGATGGCCGTCTCCGCTAAAGTCGGCGCGTTCTCCACCGGGACCGGCGCGGCGGCCACGACCGTCGCGGTGAGTGGCGTGGGGTTTCAGCCGGGCGCGATTATCTTCTGGTGGTCAGGCCGCACCGAAACGAGTGATGCGATCGGGCGCGCCACCCACCAGCGCGGCTTCGGCTTTGCCGTCTCGGCGAGTGACCGCCAGGCAGTCGGTTCGATGAGCACAGACGCGGCGGCAGCCTCTGACTGCGGACGTATCACGCGCAATGATGCCTGTATCGCGACCGTCGACGCGGCTGGCGCGGTGCTGGCGCTCATGGACCTCCAGTCGATGGACGCGGACGGGTTCACGCTCGTGGTCGACGACGCGTTCCCAAGCAGTCTGCGCGTCCATTATCTCGCACTCGCCGGCATGACCAATGCCGCAACCGGGTGGTTTGCCACGCCAACGTCGACCGGCAACGCCGACGTGGTGACCAGCCTGGCATTTCAGCCGGACCTGGTGCTGTTCATGAGCTGCGACATTACGTCTGATCCACCGAACGCCTCGGCGTCGCGGGGGCATATCCTGTTCGGTGCGGCGGTGTCGTCGAGCCAGCGCGCGATCTGGAATGGTGGATCGGATGAGGCCGCGCCGACCATGTCGACGGGCAACTACTGCAACGATATCGAGTGCCTGGGCTTCCTGAACAATGCCGCGACCTCTGTCGCGTATCGCGCCGACTTCGTGTCGTTCCTCTCAAACGGCTTCCGTCTGAATATCCTGGAGGGGACGACCGCCCGGCGGACGCACTATCTCGCACTCAAGGGCGGCAACTACCGCGTCGGCAGTCTCACGACGCAAACGGACACGACCACACCGATCGTGCAGTCGTCCTTTGGCTTCGCGCCATCGGCTGCGCTGTTTCTCTCGCACGGCAATACTGAGAGTACCCAGGACACCGCGCAGGCGAACGACCGGCTGAGTATCGGCGCGGCCAGCAGCACGACCAATCGCGGGGCACAAGGTACGCTGGATGAGAATGGCGTGGCAAACGCCGAGGTGACCACCGCCGTCGAGCACGACGCGGTGTACGTGAATATCAACACATCGTCTGCCATCGACGGCCTGATGGACATGCAGTCGTTCGACTCGGACGGCTTCACCACGATCATGGACGACGCCGATGCGAGCGGCAAATTTGTGTGGTACGTCGCGTTCGGCCCGGCTGCGGCCGCCGCCAAAGCCCCGCCGCCGTTTCAGCGAGCAACGCGTGTTATCACGAGGAGAGGATAAATGCCACTACCGTTGTATGCCAGCTACCAGGGAACGCTCACGAACGCCGGCGGGGATAGCGATCTCTTGGAATGCAGCCCGGCCTCGAACAAGCCATGCAAACTCGTGCGCGTGATCATCGGTCAAACGTCCGAGGTTGGCGACACGATGGAGGAAAACATTCGCATCAGCGTTATCCGCCTGCCTGCCACCTTTACGAGCGGATCGGGCGGCAGTACGGTGACAAAAACGTACCCATCGAGCGCCAGTGGCGCGGCCTCAGCGACGATGGAGGCGAATAACACGACGGTCGCCACCACGTCAGGCACGGCTGAGACGCTGGCAGAACTGGCCTGGAATGAGCGCAACGTGCCGTGCGAGTTTGTATGGTATGACGATCGGTTCATGCCGCGCGTTGTGAACGGCGAAGGGCTGGTGGTGCGCTGTCAGAGTACCGTCGCCGATGATATATCGATCACGATCTATTCGGAATGGCTAGAGGAGTAAACGATGGAAGGTTCATTTCGACCGACAGGCGCCCTGTCCGCACGCCGTATTCGCCCGCGCGGGCCGGGGTTCGGCTGGAAGCTGCGCAACAACCTGCGCTGGACATTCATCAAGGGCTGGATCGCCGCGAAGATCATCGCGCCGTTCGCGAACGCCTGGGGCGTGGCCACGTTGATGGGTGACCTGGCCATTCGAGTCAGGCGCGCCGATGGAACGTGGATCGACTATGGCGTGGTCTCTAGGAGGCTCATCACGGACGCGGGCGTGGCCTTCATTGTGGACGATTGGGACGGCAGCGTCACCGACATCACCAATTTCAAGTACCACGGCTGTGGCACGGGCACGAACGCCGAGGCGGCCGGTGACACGGCGCTGCAAACCGAGAGCACAACCGCGCTGAACCCGGACAGCACCCGCGCGACCGGCACACAAAGCCAGCCGGCCGCGAACCAGTTGCGCAGCGTCGGCACGCTGACGTTTGATGCCTCGGCAGCGGTGACCGAGCACGGCCTGTTGAGCCAGGCCGCGACTGGCGGCGGGACGCTGTGGGATCGGTCGGTGTTCAGCGCCATAAACGTGGTGAGCGCAGACAGCATACAATTTACGTATACGGCCACGCTGAGCAGTGGCGGATAGCCTTTGAGATCAGGAGGCTAGGCCGTGCCAGTTACCATCCGCCGTGTCCCGACGCTAAGAGTGCGTCGGCAGCGGCTGATCTTCAGCAAGCCGCCCGGCGGCGGTCCGACGTATACACAAACAGTGGCAGGCACACTGAGTAGTAGCGGCGTGATGGCGCGACAGACCGGCAAGCTGGCGAGTGGAGCACTCAGTAGCGCCGGGGCACTCATCAAACAGGGATACAAGATCCTGGCCGGAACGATGGCTGCTTCTGGCGCGCTGATCAGGCAGGGGCAAAAGCTCCTGAGCGGAACGCTGAGCAGCGCAGGGGCGCTCACCAAACAGGTGCGCAAGGTGTATGCCGGGACGCTGAGTAGCGCCGGTGCCCTCATACGGCTGGCCCAGAAGGCACTGGCCGGCACAGCGATCAGTAGTGGCGCGCTGACGAAGCAGGCGCAGAAACTGCTTACCGGAACGCTGAGCAGCGCCGGAGCGCTCGTGAAGCAGGCGCGCAAACTGGCCAGCGGAGTGCTGAGTAGCGCGGGCGCACTGCTACGACAAACACAAAAGGTGCTGAACGGCACGGCGACCAGTAGCGGCGCGCTCGCCAAACGGGCCACGAAGTCGTTTGTGGGGACGCTCAGCTCCTCTGGGGCGTTCGGTGCGGTCAAGACGGCGCTGATCAGTTTGGTCGGCACGCTTACCCCTGTAGGCAGTGTGACAAAGCAGGGGCAGAAAGCGCTCACAAGCACACTCAGCAGCACTGGCGCACTGATCAAACAGGCGCGCAAGGCATTCACGGGCACGCTGACGACGAGTGGCACACTGGCGGGGGTCAAGACCGCGCTCCTCAGCCTCGCAGGAACGCTGAGCAGCACTGGCGCGCTGAGCAGACGGACGGCGAAGACCTTCGGTGGGGCGCTCGGAACGGCGGGCGCGCTGGCCAGATCGACCGCCAAAGCACTGTCCGGCGGTCTGAGCAGCAGCGGCGTGCTGAGCAAAACACGCCAGGCGCTCCTCAGCCTGGCGGGCACACTCAGCAGCAGCGGTGCCCTGACCCGGCAGACGAGCAGGGCCCTGGCCGGCGTGCTCAGCAGTAGTGGCAGCATCGCCAAGCAGGTGCAGCGGGCGCTGGAGGGTGTGCTGAGTACAGTGGGCGCCCTGGCCACACAGCTGGGCGGCACCATCACGAATGCGATACCCCTGCGCGGCAGATCCCGATCTCGGACGCTCAGCGCCCACCACGCACGCGATCTCGTAGGCCAGCACGGCCGCGATCTGACTGGCAAGGATTGAGGCGATGACAACGACCTATCCGCGCGATGAACGTGAGGTACTCGAAAGCCCCAAGGTGCAAGGGGTAAATGAGGCGCGCGCCTACACCTTCGACTTTACGGACGCCGGCGTGGTGACAGTGAGCAGCCCAGTCGCGAAGGTGTATCAGGATGGTGTGGATGTGACCGCGACGGTCATGCCCACAGGGAGCGCCTCGCTTGTGGGGTTGGTGCTCACCACACCGCTGCTGCGGAATCTGGAGGCAGGCCAGGTGTATCTAATGTATGGGCGCGTGACGCACGACGGCGGGCAGCAGACCGAGCTGTTCTGCAAAGTGATCGCGCGAGCATAATTTCAGGTTTTTTCAGGTTTTCGTATGGCACTCACCACAAAACAACGCGACTTTATTGACGCCTATTGTGGATCGGCCCAAGGCCATATCACCAAGGCTGCGATCGCGGCTGGCTATGCCGAGCGCTCGGCCTATTCCATCGGATCGGAAAACCTGAAAAAACCTGAAATTCAGGCCGAAATTGCAGCGCGCACCGCGCAGATCATGCCCAAGGTGGAATTACTCCAGCGCCTGGCCGCGCGGGGCCGGGCCACAATCGCCGATGTGCTGCGGATGCCCGAGCCCAAAAAACGCGACGACGGCACCGAGTACACGGTCGTCGATGATTGGGCCATCGATCTCGTGAAGGCGGCTGAGACTGGCGGCATCCACCAGATCAAGAAGCTCAAAGAGACCCGGTGGGGCTCTGAGGCGGAAATGCACGACCCGCTACCGGCGCTGGAGCTGCTGGCCAAGCAGAGCGGCCTACTCAAAGACGACGGCGGCATTTTGAAATACCTCGACCTCTCGAAACTCAGCCCGGCGCAGTTGCAGCGCCTGGCGGATGGAGATGACCCGCTTGCTGTCTTACTCGGCACAACTGCAGATCCGGGCGAAAGCCCAGCTTGAGCTCGCCAAGCGCGGGCTCGTCGGCGTGTCTCCGTTCCAGGAGTACCGGCTCGACCCCGCGCGCTATATTCGTGACAAGCTGGGCTGGCAGCCGTGGGCGGGTGACGACGCGCACCCCGGCCAGACTCAGATGCTCGACGCCTATACGGCCGCGCTGCGTTCGCAGCTAGAGAACCCAGAAGCCACATGCCAGAATATCATCCGAATCGAGGCCGGGCATACCGTCGGCAAGACCAAGCTGGCCAGCGGGATCGTCAACCATTTCTTCGACTGCTTTCCGCCGGCGATCTGCTACACCTTCGCGCCGACGTATGAACAGATCCATGATCTGCTTTGGAAAGAGGTCAAGGCGGATCGGCGCGGCAAGGGCCTGCCGGGGCGCATCCTGGATCTGGCGCTGACGGTCGCCGATAATCACTTTGCCAAGGGACGCGCGACCAGCAACGCCGGCGGGCAGGGCACAGAACGGGCGCAGGGGCAGCACGGCCCCTATCTGCTGTTTGTGCTGGACGAGGCCGAAGGCATCGCCGACTACGTGTTTGATGCGGTGAAGAGTATGACCTCGGGCGGGCTCTCGATCGTGCTCATGCTGGCGAACCCGCGCACCCGAGTCAGCCGCTTTCATCGGGCCAAGGAGGGCGCAAATGTGGTGAGCTTCCGTATCAGCTGTGTGTGGCACCCCAATGTGCTGGCCGGGCGTGAGCTCGTACCGGGGGCCGTTCGGCGCGCCTATGTCGAGTCGATGATTGACGACGGCACCACGCAGCACTGTGAGATTGTGGCCGAGCATGACCCCGATCGGCACACCTTTGAGCTGCCCTGGCGCCCTGGGGTGATCTACGCGCCCGATCCTGAGTTTATGTTTCGCGTGCTGGGCCAGGCGCCATCTAACAGCACGGTCGATACGTTCGTGCCGAGCGGCCGGTATGAAGCCGCGCTCAGGCGCGCAGCGCCCACCACCACCACCTGGGCGCGTCTAGGCGTCGATGTCGCGCGCTTTGGCGATGACGCCGGCACGCTCTATTTGCGCCGGGGCGATCTCGTCAAACAGCTAGCCAGCTTCAGCAAGCAGGAGACCGGGCCGTATGTGCGCGCGATCCGGCAGGTGGCACGCGAATTGGCGGCCGCTGGGGTGAGCAGTCTGCATGTGCGCGTGGATGGCGGCGGCGGCTTCGGCTCGGGCGTCATTGACAGCTTGAACGAGGATCTCGAGCTGCAGCGGCTATTTGCCGACTTCCAGGTCTTCGAGGTGTATTTCAACGCCACTGCCTACGACCAGGAAGCGTACGCCGATCTGGCAACCGAGATGTATGGCCATACCGCTGAGGTGCTGCGCTCGGCCGCGCTCGTGGGCGTGCCGCCAGCGCTGGAGACGGATCTGTGCGAGCGCCGTTTCAAGTGGGTCAAAGCTGGCCCAGCCGACGTCAAGAAGGACGTCAAGAAGATCCGATCAAAAACCGAGTTTCGCGCGGACTACCACCGCTCACCAGACGACGGCGACGGGTGTGTGCTGGCCTGCACTCCGGATTACGTCTTTCGGTCCAAGATACCGCCGCCACCGCCGCGCCGCCCGACCGTCTCACAACGAGGATAAGCCATCATGCCTGTATCACCCTTTACCGCCTATACCGCAAAAGCTGCCACCGAGCGGTTGCCCGCGCTGCCCCCGTATGCCGAGGAGCTGCGTGCCGTGCTCGGCGGCGATCTCTGGCGCGGCGGCCAGGGCTGGATTGGCGAGCTGCCGACCGACCCCACGGCGCTGGCCAGCATGGCACGTGGGATGGTCAGCGAGAATGTGCTGCTGGAGCTGCTGGTGCGGCACGTCGCCGCTATCCTCGGCAAAGAGCCGCGCTGGGCGCTCACACCGACGCGCGAAGCACAGGCGCCCGCGAGCGATGGCCCGCAGGCCCCCCCAGATGTCCAGCCCCCAGCCGAGGACGTGGTCGACACGCGGATCGCACAGGTCGATGCCGATCTCACTGCTTGGTGGGATAAGCGCCATATGCAGTCCGTGATGCAGCAGGCCGCCGCCTACCGTGCCTCGCTCGGCCGTGGACCAACGTACGTGTTTGTCCCGCCCGGCCTCCAGGAAGAAGATGGCACGATCCCGCCGCTCTCGACGCTGGTCGATGCGCTCGAGTATATCTACGTCGACGCGCGCCCGCCGGAGAGCGCCGGCGTGTACACCGATCCGCGCTCACGGCTGATGCTCGGCGTGCTGACCTCAACCGAGGAGGACGGCACCACGGTGACCGAGCTGACCTACTACGACCTACTGACCGGTCAGACGGTGCTCAAGGTCTTCCGCGGCGACGAGGAGCCGCAGGCGTTCGCCGCGAATTTGGGGCGGTATCTGTTCCTGCACGACCGCCCGATCCAGCCGCTGCTGACAAGTCAGCTGCTGCAGGGCCAGAAGAGCATCACGCTGGCGCTGTCGCAAACGATGCGCAACGTCAATTTGGCCGGTCACCGGCAGCGCGACTATATGAACGCACAGCCGCCCGGCGAGTGGGCCGCAGCGAGCCAGGGTACGCCGGGCGCGCAGAAGTTCCCCGACGGTACTTATAAAGTCTTCCAGGCCGCGCAGCTGTTGCAGGGTCCGCTGGTGACCAACTTCATCCAGGGTAACGACATCTACAACGAGAAGGGCGAGAAGATCGGCGTGACCAACCCCAATGTCTCGATCGTCGATCCCATTTCGGTCGATCATTTCGAGAAGACCTACACCATGTTTCGCTACGCCATGCACGCACAGGCGCACCAGCTGCACATTTTTGGGACCGAGCAGGCGCAGAGCGGCATCAGCCGCGAGCAGGCCCGCGCCGATTTCGAGACGCGCCTGGGCCCGGACGCCGCGGCAGTGGACGACCAGGGTCGTGCGGTGCTGACGGCGGTCCTTGGCTTGGCCGCGGCGTTGCAGGGGCAGCCGGACCTCTACGCCGATCTGCGCGCCGACTTCTCGTGTGTGATCAACACCGGGCCACTCTCGCCGGAAGAGCAGAATCAGATTCGTCTGAACGTGGCGGCGCGGCTCGCCTCCGAAGAGACCGCGATGTCGCAGTTGGGCATTGACGATGTGACTGCCGAGCAGGCCAGGATTGCCGCCGATCGGGAGGCCGCCATGTCAAGGGCGCCGCAGATTGCGCCAGCAACTGGGGGGACCGCTCCGCAGCAAGGCGCACCGCCAGCCACAGGGGACGCATAATGCCGCTACCGGATAACGTGCAGATTGGGCCGCTGGTCTTCCGTGTGACTGACGACGAGCTGGAGAAGAGGCGCGCCGATGCCACCGACGGTGATGATACCTTCGGCCGTATTGAGTACGGCAAGGGGCTGATCATCCTGGACTATGAGCAGAGCGCGTCGCACAAACGCATGGCGCTGCTCCATGAGTGCCTGCACGGCTGCTGGCACGTAAGTGAGCCAGGACATCTGGATGACGAGGACGCGATCCGGCGCCTGAGTGCACCGTTACTCGACATGCTCCGGCGCAACCCAGTTCTTGTGGCGTATTTACTGGCTGAGGAGTGATTCATGCGACACATCGGTCAACTGTACTGGTTCTCGCATTCGCAAAACCTCAAGAAAGAGGAAGGTGGGCGTGGCTTGAATGGCCGTGCCTGGCTACACCTGTACTGGGGCGACCCCGACAAACACGGCCGCAGCGTGACGACGCTTGGCATCCAGTGGGTGCTCTTTCGCAAGCAGCACAGCATCGGCTGGTCGTTCAGCGCGGGTGGGGGCGATAGCGATCGGGACATCGATTGCTCGGTGCGCGTGCCGTGGTTCGGCGTGTATCTGGGCGCCGATGACGTGCTGCCGCGCAAGTGGGAGTTCTACAACCCTGGCCAGCGCTACCCCAGCGAACGCACGATCGGCGTTACCTGGCATAGTCAGGCGCTCTGGATCGATCTCTGGCGCGACCCTGATGAGGGCTACGGACGCGGTGGCCCGAAATTTTGGCAGGACGCCAAAAGTAGTGCGCGCCACATCGTTATTCATCCGCTCGATATTTTGTTTGGTAAGACAAAATGTGCTACTGAAAAGCTCGCTGCCGAGCCTGCTACCGTTGATCTACCCGAAGGCGCATACCCGGTGCAGGTTGTTATTGAGCGGCGCACCTGGACACGCAAGCGGGCGCCCTGGTGGAAGCGCGAACGCGTGAGCGCCGATGTGCAGAGTGAAAAGGGTATCCCGATCCCTGGCAAGGGCGAAAATAGTTGGGACTGCGAGGATGACGCCTATTTCAGTATCGGCACGCCGACGCAGACGACGGCTGAGGCGGTCGCCTATGCCGCTGAACGGGTGCGCGAGGCGCGCGAGCGCTACGGCGGGCGCGATTGGACGCCCGCGCCAGCACGGTGAGTAGATGACGATTGCACGGCTTCAAACATTCCGTCGTGTGCTTCTGACGCTGCTACGCATCGTCGAAGACGAGTTGTGCGAGCGCGGCGCGCTGCCTGTATCAAAGCGGCGTACATTGACGTAGTGTGCTATACTTTCGGTAGTTGAATATCACTGCCTTGTACCACTTTTGTGTGGCAACCGGCCCAACCGCAACGCGCGGTGGGTCGGTTTTTGTTTATCCCGCACGGCGGGAGAGGAGCATCACGGATGCTACGAGGCTTCATTACGCGCTACTATGACGAGAACGACCCGCCGCAGGGTGGTGGGGCCGGCGACGATCCTCCAGCGGGCGAGGGCGGCAAGGTGCGCGCCTCGGATCTCAGGACGCAGCTCGGCCAGACCGTGAGCGAGCAGGATGTGATGCGCATCCTGGAGAAGCAGGCCGATTTGCTGAGCGACAATCACAAGCTGCGCGAGCGCGTGCGCAAGCTGCGCGATGTGCCCGCGAATGCGGTGGTGCTGAGCGGCGATGACGCGACCGCGTGGGAAGCCTATGTGGCGCTCGGCAAGCCGGATGAGGTCAAGCAGCAGATCGCTGCCAAGGGTGAGGCCGAGCAGCAACTCAAAACGCTCCAGCGCGACGCGACCCTGCGCGATGTGCGCGAGGTGACCGGATATGATCTGGATGTGCTGCGCGACATCGGCGGCAGCGATTGGCAGTACAGCATCAAAGAGGAGCAGGGCGAGGGCGACGAGACGCACAAAGTCGTGTACGTCAAGGACGGCGACAAAGAGGTGCGGATCGATCAGTACCCCAAGGTGCAGCGCGTTCTCCCCGCGCTGCGGCCATCCAGCACCACCGAGCAGGCGCAGGGCGGCACGGCCTACCCCCGGCAGAGTAGTGGCGGAAGTTCGCCTGCGCGCAACGCCGGGGCAGACCATGTTAAGAAAACAAAGTATGCAGTTCCGGGCAAGACCGGATAGGAGCATCCTATGGCTCGTATTACCGAAGGAACCAATACGCTTTCGTCGCCGATCTGGGCGGGCGACTTTTTGGGCCGCGAGCACCTCGTGCCGGGCGGCGCGCAGCTCGATCCGCTTCAGTTCAACGTGACTGATGCAGTGGTTGTCACCGTCGGCGCGGCAGGCGCAGCTGCAGGCGCGACCAGTATTCCAGTGGATGCGCTTGGTGGCCCGATCCCATCGGGGGCGATCCTGAATTTCGGAAGTCTCGCGCCCGTCACTGTCACCCTCAACGATGCCAGCGTCTCGGCCGGCGATACCGCGATCACCGTGACTGCGCTCTCCGGGCCGATCCCGGCCGGCACAGTGCTGGATTTTAGTGCCGGCACCAACGCGCAGCTCGCGCGGCTTTCGGCCGACGCGGCGGCTGGCGCAACCAGTCTCACGGTCTATCCGCTCGACGGCACGATCGCCAACACGCAGACCGCAACCTTCCCAGGCGGCACCAAGCAGGCGCGCCTAACCGCGGCTGCGGCTGCGGCGGCAACCTCGCTCACCGTCGATGAGTTGCAGTTTGCGCTCGTGGATGATGACGCCGCAACCTATGCTGGCACAACCGGGCTCAAGCACATCCCAAGCGGGACGCTGCTGGGCCGTACGATTGCCGAGCGCGATGCCAATACCGCCTTTGGGCCGTGGGCGTCGGGCGATGAGGAGGTCTATCTGCTCGCCTTCGATGTCTCGAACGCGCTTGTCAATGCGGACTGCGAGCTCTATCGCCACTTCGGAATCGTCAAAGAGAACTTCTTGCCGAACTGGACAGCCGCCTGGACAGCAGCGATGAAGACCGCGCTCCGCGCCGTCTACAGCTGCACAAAGGGCGCGGCTTAGCGCGACCACCATCGGCACGATGCAAAACCATAACACGACACCACAGAGGAGATCTCTATGGATATTGCAGCGCTGGTCTACCAGCTGATGACAGATGGGACGGTGCGCACCTTGGCGGTCAACCCGGCGGCGCAGTTCGGCATCCAGCCGCGCGCCTATGTCGGCGCATCCCTGCTCCCCGAGCGCACCGTCGAGGATAACGCCTACCGCGAGGAGGCGATCCGCTATCGCACCGTGATCGCCAATGACGGCACGCGCTACAGCCCGGCGCAGAAGAAAGGGGCGAACATTGTCGGCTCGTTCCTGGTCGAGCTGGGCAACTCGGACATTGCGACCGAGTTCACCGCGCGCGACTACGACGCGCTGCTGCGCATGCTCGGGCGGAGCCTCAGCATGGACGCCGCCGCGCAGCTGACCCAATGGCTGGAGCGCACGGTCAATATGGCATTGATCGAGAAGAACGAATTGCAGCGCTGGCAAGCGATTGTCGACGCCAGCGTGGTGCGCTCGGGCGATAACGGCTACACCGAGACGGTGACCTACTCGAACCCGGCCAACCACCGCGCGAATGCCGGCGGCACATGGTCGAGTGACGCCTACGATCCGTTCACCGACATCCTGGCCATGGCCGATCTGCTGGAGAGCAAGGGCTACACGGTCGGGCGCATCATCACCGGCCGCACCGTGCTCTCGATCCTGGCCGGGAATGATAAGGTCAAGGCGCGCACCGGCGTGGCGACGCTGAGCGCCTCGGGCCAGATCCAAGCCACCGCCGGGCGGGCATCCCGAGACGCGATCAACATGGCGCTCGAGCGCGACGGCCTGCCGCCGATCGAGACCTACGATCTCCAGTACCGCACCCAGACCGGCACCGGCTACTTCCTCTCGCGCGCGGCGTTCGTCATGGTCGCGACCACTGGGCGCGACGAGACGATCGACTATGGCGACAGTGAGGATCTGACCGTCAACGACACGCTGGGCTACACCGGCGTCGGGCGCGCTGCTGGCCAGGCCACACCCGGCCGGGTCGTGCGGATGGAGGCCAAGCAGGACAAGCCGCCGCGCATCGAGGCCGAGGGCTGGCAGACCAGCCTTCCGGTCATCACCGAGCCCGAGGCAATCGCGGTGCTCAAGAGCATCGGCTAAGGCGCCGATTAACGATCTGTGGAGTGCGTGCAGTCGCGCCCGCTACACCAGGAGCACACGATGAAGATCGCACTTGATAGCACATTTATCTATGCCGGCAAGTTCTACGGGCCGGGCGAGGTCGAGGTGCCGGATGACGTAGGCACAGCCCTGCGGGCGCGCATGGATGCGCTCGCCCAGACGGCACGCCTGCAGGGCGTGGATGTGCCGCAGGGCAACCTTCAGGAGGATCTTGCGGCCGGCGGCAGCCCGCTCTCGCCAGAAGGAACTGACCCGTTGGCCGCCTTCGAGATGCTGCTGGCGGCTAGCTATGACATTGATCGCGTGCGCGCGGCCAGCGACAAGGAGTTGCTGGCCGTTCCCGGTGTCGGCCCGGCGACGCTCAAGCAGATCCGCGCGGCACTCGCCTAAGAGGCAGCTATGGCCGAGCTCACGGAAGCCGAGTATGTGCAGATCATCATCGCCGAGGTTGGGGATGATACGCAGGCGAACCTGGCCGCCATGGTGCCGCTGTACTGGCGGCGCCGCGACGGTGTAACAGATCTGGAGACGCGCGCGCTGTACGTCAAGCGCGACGCGATCGTGCTGCTGCTTGGCAAGGTGCGCGCGCACATTGACCTGACCGGCACAGGCGGAGCGTCAATCAAGCAGGACCAGTTGACCACGCATCTGCAAGCGCTGTTCGACCAGGTGCATGGCCAGATTACGCAGATCGAGTCGTCCGGCCGCGCTGGCGTGGTTGCGAAGACGATGGGCATCACGAATGAGTCGAGGTGGTGATGATTGACCTTGATGCCGCACGTCAGGCCTTTGTGGACGCACTCATGCCTGATACGGTGACGATCACCACCACCACGGAGGCCTCCGACGGCGGCGGCGCGCCCATTCCTGGCACGCCGACCGTGATCACCACGCGCGGCAGGGTGTGGACCCGCAGCGGCACGTTGGCGCAAGGCGGCGATCAGGTCCAGCAGCGTGGGACGTACGGCCTGGCGCTACCTGTGGATATCGCGGTGTCGCGCGCGGCGACCATTGGCGTCGGTGGTCGCACGCTTCGGATCGTGTATCAGCCGCCCGTGACGGGCCTGACGCTCGAGCAGGAGCTGGGCCTGGAAGAGGTGCGCTAGATGAGTGTCAGCGTCAAACTCAGCCTCACGCGGCTCAGACGGGTCATCAAAGGTGAAAGAGCGGCGCTTGACCGCGCAAGCAAAGCCTACGCGGAGGCGGTGTCTGACCTCGCCCAGCAGCTCGCGCCGGTGGATACGGGCGAACTGCGCGCGAGTATCCACGTCGAGGCGGGCGATGTGCAGGGCAGCCACAAGGTTGTCGCGAGCGTGCCGTACGCCGTGTTTGTCGAATTTGGCACGCATACGGCCGCCGCGCAGCCATTCTTGACGCCGGCATGGCGGCATACCAACCCGCTGCCGTTTTTTGCGCGCGAGCTGGCGGAGCTGATCAAGTGACGATCGCGCCGATCCTCGATAGCATCACGATTGTGCGCTTTGCGATCCTCGCGGCACTCGACCCACTCACGACCAGCGGCGTGTACTGGCTGGAGGCGCCTGAGACGGCGGTACGACCCTTCGTCGTCGTGCAAAGCCAGGACGCCGGCGGCAGGAGCGAGCCACGACTCTCATCGCTGGGCTGGTCGGGGTTGATCACGGTCAAGGCACTCGCTCACACCTTGCAGGCGGCTGAGGCGCTGCTTGGCGCCGTCGCGCCGGGGATGGCGACACTGAATGCGCCCACTGGTTACGACATGACAGCCGAGCATGTACGGCCGATCGTCCTTGGACCGAGGGATGGCGTGTGGCAGGCGGGGCATATCTGGCTTGTATCTTTGGAGCGTGAATGATCGATCCGATTACCATCGATGGTCGTCCGATGCGGCTCATCTGGGGCAGCAACTCGCCGCTCACCGTGGGGGGGTATGGCGTGACCACTGCCCTGGTCGTGCCGCGCCTACGCGACCGGCTGGGCATCGACGTGGCGATCTCTTCGACATTCGGCCACTACGGGCGCAAGATTGTCTGGCAAGGGATCGATATCTACCCGCCTGGTGCGCTGCCGTTCGGCAACGATATTCACGCGGCGAACGCCAGACAACACCGCGCCGATCTGCTGCTGACCCACCAGGATGTCTGGACGCAGTTTCCCGATCAGATCACCGCCGGCGGCACGCGCTGGGCAAGCTGGCAGCCCTTAGACAGTGAGCCGATTGCGCCCACGATTATCGAGAGGGTGCGCGACTACTGCTATCAGCCGATCGCCCTCTCACACTTTGGCGCAGCGCAGGCGGAATTGGCCGGGCTGCCCATGCCCACGGTGATCCAGGGGATTGATACGAACGTGTTTCTTCCTGGCGATCGGACGGACGCGCGGGGCAAGCTCGGCTGGCCTGAGCACGCCTTTATCGTCGGGATGGTCGCGCGCAACTCGGGCTACCCCAACCGTAAAGCCTACCCCCAGCAGATCGAGGCGTTCGCGCAGTTCGCCTCCTCCCACACCGACGCGATGCTGTACCTCCACGCCTTTATGGATATGGCCGCAGACCCCGAGGTGACGCCGATCCTGTGGCAGCTGGAGCGCGCGGGATTGATGGATCGGCTCATACCAGCGAATAACTACGATCTGAATATGGGCTACAGCAATGAGCAGATGGTCATGCGCTATCAGGCGATGGATGTGCTGTTGCAAGTGAGCATGTCAGAAGGCTTTGGTATCCCTTTGATTGAAGCGCAGTCGTGCGGTATCCCCGTCATCACGGGCGCATGGACGGCGATGCGGGAGAACTGCTACGCTGGCTGGCTGGTGGCGTACGAGGACAGCGAACCGTGGCCGGTCTCACCACTCCATTGCTTCTGGCGGCTGCCGCACATTGACGCGATAGCCGACAAGCTGGAGCACGCCTACAGTCGGCTGCAAAGTGAGCAAACGCGGCTCGTACTCTGTGGCAAGGGCAGGCACGCTGTCGTCGCCAACCACGACCAGGATATGCTGATTGATACGCAGTGGCGCCCGGTGCTTGCCGACATCGCCAAGCGTATCGAAGCGGAGCAGGTTCCCTGGCACGTGCATCGCTGGGCAGGCTGGGGGCAGCAGACCGACGATGGGGTGGTCCGCGCGTGCCTCGTGGATGACTGCCCCGCCGAACGGCTGAACGACGGTATCTGCGAAAGCGGCTTTCCGCTCGAGATCGACGGCGTGTGGCTGGATATCGAGGACGATCCGAACGGCGGCGTGCGACGGTCGATTGCGCACGACATCGAGACCGTCTACCGCCTGCCCTCGCTCACGTTCGAGCCGGGCGATGTGGTTGTCGACATCGGCGCCCACGTTGGTGTCGTCAGCTGCTACCTGGCAAAGAAGTGGCCCAAGGTGCAGATCCTTGCATGCGAGCCGATTGCGGCGAACTACGCGCGGCTCCTTCGCAATGTGGAGGCGAACGGCGTTTCTAACATCACGGCGCTGAACGTGGCGGTGACTGCCGATGGGCGTCCGCTGCTGCTCAGCGGCGACCACACCACCAACACCGGCGGCTACAGTGCGTTCTCGGCGCACGGGCCGGACGCCGAGACGGCGGGCAGCTGGCCGATCGCCGAGATCATCCGTTTGGCTGGCGAGAAACCGATCGCGCTGCTCAAGCTCGACTGCGAGGGCGCCGAGTACGAGATTCTGCACAGCCTCGATCTGAAAGGGATCGACCGCCTCATTATGGAAGTCCACGAGAACGCGCATCTGCGCGCAGCGTACGGATCGGGAGGGCGGCTCATCGCCGCGATGGAGCAGCAGATCCCCTCAGTACGCGCGAGCCTAATCACCATCCCCGACGCGCCTGAGGCGCTTGAACCGTCCCTCGTAGCAACAGGAGTACCATCATGCCAGTAGTCATGTCCGGACCATCCGGCAAAGTCACGCAGGGCACCGCCGATACCGCGCTCGTGTTCATCTCGTCCTGGGATGCCGACCAAAACCAGGATTACGAAACCAGTGGCCCGTTTCTGAACGACAATGGCAACCTCTACCGCGCCCGTACCTCCAAATCACTCAAGTGGTCAATCAAGGGCGTGGTGCCGTCGGGCAAGGACGCCAGCCAGACCGCGATCAATACCGCGCTGACGGCCGGCACCGACATTAAGCTTTCGCTCGTATCGTTCTTCGGGTACTCAATCCTCGTCACACTGGCGTCGGTCGAAAACGTCAAGCTCGGCCACGACGCCAAAGGCACGGCCACGTTCGAGGCCAGCGGCTTCGACAACGGCGGATGGACGGTGGCATGACCGATCGGATTACGTATCCCGACATGCTCATGCCGTCGAAGCTGGCTGTGGGCGAGGACTACGCCAGCGTCACGGCAATCCTGGCGTGCGAGGACTTGCAGCAGGCCACGGTCCATATTCCACAGTGGCGGATCGGTGGACAGCCGGCGGCCGTGCGCGTGCGGGCGCTGTCGCTCTCTGAGCGCGAGCAAGTACAAAAGTGCGCGACGTTGAACGAACAATATTGCCTGACCTGGCAGCTGGGCTGCATGCTGCCCGCCTTCACCGCCGAGCAGGCGAACGCGCTCGCCAACAAGAACCCGAATGCGGTCGAGCAAGGCGCGCTATTTATCTGGACGCTTTCCGCGCTTGACCAGGAGTACATCGATCGTGTGGTCCAGCAACAGACTGGCGCCGAGCCGCCGCCTGCTGACGAGTCGCCGCCTGCTGACAAGCAGACACAGTTGGCGGATGCAAACCCTCGTCAGCGCGTGCGACGGGTGGCTTAGCAGGCTGACAATCAAATATGGACTACCGCGCGCCGTGCTGGTCAAGATGCTCGATCGGCCCGGCGCGCTTGAGTATGAGATCGGCGCGTGGATCGCCGATGCTGCCACCGCGCGCGCGCATGACCTCTTTGCTGCGGATGAGGGCGCACCTGAAGGCAACGATCTCTGGGATCGGGCGGTGCGCGGCGTGTATCAGCGCCTGGCAGCCGCACGCGACGCGCAAGCGGAAGCTGAACGGCTCTCTCGCTATGCGGAGACGGATCGCTATTTGGCGCGCGTGAAGGCAGGGCTGGAATGACGAGTGGCGGCGATGAACTGTTTGTCACTGTGGGCGGCAAGGACGTGGGCCTGCAGACACTGCTCCAGCGCGTCGATGCCGAGATGGGCAAGAGCGCCGACAGTGCCGTGCGCCTCGGGCAGCAGTACGCGCGACTGGCCCAGGCCCAGGGCCGCCCGGCGCTGGGCAGTCAGGTGCTGGCCGGCACATTGCAGCGCGCCGGGGGTGCGTCTGAGCGGGCGATCCTTGGTGTGGAAACCCAGGCGGCGCGACTACAACAGAGCGCGGGCTATGCTGAACGGTTTGGCGAATCGGTCAAGTCATCGATGCTTGGCATCGTCGGCCCGGCGGCCATCGCAGGCACGGCGATCGCCGCGCTCAAAGGCATTGGCGACCTCGGGGCGCTAGGCGCGCGTATTCAAGCCACCCGAGGGTCGTTCGACGCGCTCGCACAGTCGGCAAACACGACCGGTGATGTCCTGCTTGCCAGTCTGAACAAAGCCGCACAAGGCACGATCGCCGACGCGCAGCTCATTCAATCGGCCAATACCGGGCTGCTGCTCAGCCAGGGCCGGATCGCCAAGGAACTGCCGCGCCTCATCGAAATCGCCCGCGCGAGCGCGAAAGCGACCGGGCAAGAAGTCGGCTTTGTCTTTGATAGCTTAGTGCGTGGTATCGCGCGCGGCAGCCCGCTGATTATTGACAACGCGGGTATCACGCTGGACGCGGCCGGTGCGTTCGAAACCTATGCCAAGTCGATCGGGAAGTCAGCCGACGAGCTCACCAAAGCCGAGCAGCAGCAGGCCACGCTCAACGCCGTGGTCGCGGCCGGCAATGACATTATCGCCAAGACCGGCGGTGCGGCAGAGAGCAACGCAACCTCGATCGCACGGATGAGCGCGGCGACCGAAAACCTCAAGAACAATATTGCGGTGCTCGTCGCCAACGGACTTGGTCCGCTCGCAGCAGGGGCGGCACAGGCAACGACCAGCGCCGTGACGGCGAGCGAGCAGGCTGGCGCGGCGGTGAGACGGGCCTTCAGCGGCGCGGAGACGTTCGACGCATACCAGCAGCGTATTCAACTCGTCGGCAATGCGCTCTCTGAGCTCGGCATCAAAGTACAGCCGCTCTCCGAGGCGCAGTTCAATTACGCCCGCGCGCTCGTGGAGACGGGCGTAGCCTCCGATCAGGCGCATCAGAAGGCGATCGAACTGAATGCCACGCTGATCAATATTGGCCAGTCACAGGATATTCTCAAGAACGAGCTGGGTACGAGCGCCACGGCCGTAGACGCGCTCAGTCAGGCGATGGTACGGGTGGGGTCGTCGGGGGCCGAGGGCGCGGCGCTTGTCTCGGGCCTGACAGACTCATTCGTCGAGCACGCGATCACCGCCGATCAGGCCGCCGCCGCGCTGGCCGGCTTTGAGATTGCGCAGCGACAAGCAGCAGCAGCCTCAGCACAGGCGGGCTTTGATATTGAGCAAACCCGTATCGCGACGCTCAACGCGGCATCTGCCGCACGCGATGCCGCAGCTGCTGCCCAGGAGAAGGCGACCGCCGATCGGGTCGCGGCAATCGACAGTCAAACGCTCAAGGTCGCCGACGATGCCTTGGCCGCGACCGCGCAAGCCGCCGCGCAAGCGCTGTTCGCGGCTGGGGCCGCCGGGGCTGGGGCTGCTGCCCAACTGGCCGGCAGTTCGAGCCAGGTCGACGTGCTAACCGCGGCCTACTACCGGCTCGCGGCAG
>Ga0065705_10104217_pt1 | contig 32551 bp, 20 predicted proteins | sample SwibulcommuniRL2_FD_59092 | JGI IMG/M metagenome (GOLD analysis project Ga0065705, IMG submission 59092) | Bulk soil microbial communities from switchgrass field near Rose Lake, East Lansing, Michigan, USA - RL2 Bulk Soil v2 (version 2) | ecosystem: Environmental > Terrestrial > Soil >...
GAAGCCGGCACGCTGAGCGTGAAGTTCAACATGCAAGAGGCTCAGCTCTTCACTCCGACGGAAGGGGATCCCACGACGGTGGTCACGTCGATTGTCATCAACGGCAATGGCGGCAACGACCGCATTTGCGTGGGCGAGGGGGTGCTGGTAGGCGTCGAGGTTAATGGCGGCAACGGCAACGACTGGGTCTGGGGCGGCGGTGGCGACGACGAGATCCACGGCGATCACGGCAACGACCACCTCTATGGCCGCGCCGGCAACGACGAGCTGCACGGCGACGCCGGCAACGACAAAGTCTGGGCCGGGGCCGGTGACGACGTCATGTATGGCGAAGACGGCCACGACCATCTGCACGGCGGCACTGGCCTCGATGAAGGCTGGGGCGGCAACGGCTTCGACCACCTCTTCGGCGACGAAGACAACGACGTCCTGCACGGCGAGGGGGGCAAGGACCACGTCTATGGCGGCCTCGGCGACGACGAGCTGTACGGCGAAGGAGACAAGGACCTGGTCTATGGAAATGCCGGTATGGACTGGCTCGACGGCGGCGACGGCTGGGATAAGCTCTGGGGCGGCGCCGACGACGACTGGATTAAGGGCGGTATGGGTAATGACCACCTCAACGGTGGCGCCTTGGGCGAGAACAACCTGCTCGACGGCGATGAAGGATTCAATCATTACTGGAACGGCATCGTGACCGAGCTTCCCGACACGTGTCCTGAAGATTGGCCGCCAACTGATCCGCCAACCGACCCGCCAACTGACCCACCGACCGATCCGCCGCAGACAGATCCGGTGTATGTGACCAACCTGGGCGACAGCACCAATGGCGTTCGTCTGACATATCAATTAGTGAACGGCGATCACACGCTGGAAGTGTCCGGCTGGGGCTTCGGACCGGGCGAGGACGTGGTCGGGATCATTAACGGCACGGTGCTAGCCGTCTTCACGGCCGACGCCGGTGGCGCCTTCAGCGTCAAGTTTTCGTCGGTCGTGGACCAGCCCGGCGAAGTGGCGTTCGACGGCTTTGATCCGGTGGTTAACCTTGTGGACGGCGCCGACGTCGTAGTCAACGGCTTCAGCGGCCTGCTGAACGTACACGCGGCCTCGTAGTCCACGTTCACAGCAAGAGTTTCAGGCCCGCACGCAAAGTGCGGGCCTATTTTTTGCGCGGCATAAGTCGCACGCAGACGTCCGGCTCGCCACTGTGATTGTTGTCCGCGCCGCCGTCGTCCTTCCGGTCCTTGCCGATGCTGTAGAAAACGAGCTCCCCGCCCGTGGCCTTCATCCGCAGCGGCTGGCCGTCGAATGGGTCGCTCGGCACTGCGGTCAGAAACTCAGGCACAAGATCCCCCAGCTTCTGCGGCGGCTGGCCATGCGCGAGGCGATAACGCTCGGCCGCAATGGCGCACCGCATCGCCTCGCGAAACGCCAAGTTCCGGCCGGTCGCCTGAAAGCTCGATTGGGTCGCCGGCAGAATGAGCAGCGTCACCATCGCGTTATAACGCTCTAGCGGGTTGCGCGACCCCGCGAGTTGCTTGAGCCGCCCCTCGACCGCCTGGGACTGATCGAGCGCCTGTGGGAAAGGCTCGCGCGAGGCAGCGATCATCTCCCGCAAGAAGCCCAGGTAGATGGCGCAATCCGCCGGACGGCTCAGGCTTCCCTCGCCCGGATGCGGTTTGTTTACCACCTCGCCCAGCGACATCTGCTCCATGTGATGGAACGTGTGATAACCCATCGCCCGTTCGCCGATGAGCGACGTGGTCAGCCCCTGCTGAAAGTCGAGGGCCTCGACCTGGCGCGCCAGCCGCTTTAGCTGCCCGTCATCGAGCTGGGCTTCATTGAGCAACAGCTCCACCTCGGTAAGCGACATGCTGGCCGTTGCCATCCGCACGAGATGTTCGATGAGCAGCATCTGGTGCGACAGCGCTCGCGAGGTGCCGAAGAGCGCCTCGACCGATTCGACCGCCTGCTCGGTATCGCCGCGCGCTAGTGCTGTGCGGCCGCGCAGCTTCATGAGGCTGGCCAGCGTGCGTGACTTTTGAGCGTTGGGCAAAAGCGCTGCAAACCCATCTTCGAATTTCACGGAAATGCGGCATTCCCCCTCTGCCTGGGCAGCAACGAGCGTCGCTTTCACCGTCACATCGTATTTGGCCAATAGTGCCTCCGCGGCGGCGACATCAGCGGGTGACAAAACGGAAACCTCCCTTTGGCCAACAATTGGGAGCGGCTGGGCGTCGAGGTTGAACTGTTTCTCGTCCAGCGAATTGAGCGCCGTCAGCCACAAGTGGGTGATGTCCGCCGTGCCACTCGGCACGAGCTCGTGCGCGTGCAGGTCTTCAGTGGTGATCGGCTCGCCCGCCGCCTGAATTTGGGCAACCTCCTGCTTCACCCTGGCCATCGCCACTCCATGCTGCGCAAGCAGAATAATCACGAGCGTCAAGACTCCCACGACGATCAGCACCAAGGGCGCGATCAAGAGCGCTGCCACGAGCCACCACCGCCGGCGTGCGGCGCGCTTGGCGACAGAGGAATCGGGATTCAAAGCCTCGGGAAGCGTGTCCGTGTAGGTGGTCATGTGCTCGCGCGCCGCCGATTGGACGACTGAAGACAGTTTGTCTATTGTTAGGTAACACTCCCGGCTGCTTCCCGTCAAGGTTCAAGGCGGTTGCAGTCTGGTCTCGCCGCGTCATAGGATGGCGCGTGACTTGTCGTGTTTCGTTCGATCAGCCTTCAGGAACTCCCCGCATGGACCGCCTCTTACGTTGCCTTGCCCTGCTCGTTCTGGGCTCGATCGCCGGACGCGCATTCGCCCAGGAATCGCCCGAAGTGCCACGGTCGCTGCGGCCCGTGCGCACGCCGCCGGCCCTGACAGAATACAAAGGCCGCCGCATCGCTCAGACGATGCACTACCTCGGTGCGGAGTGGCTCACCCGCGACAACCGCGAGCAACAAGAGCGCTGCTCGCTCATGCTCGCCAATCTGGGCGTCAAGCCGGGCATCGCGATTTGCGATATGGGTTGCGGCAACGGGTTCTACACGCTCCAGCTCGCGAAAATGACCGGAGAGTCAGGCCACGTGTACGGCATCGATATCCAGCCGGAGATGCTGAAGATGCTCAATGACCGGGCCGACGCTGCCGGTGTCCGTAATATCTCGCCGGTTCTTGGGACGTTCACCGATCCACGCCTTCCCAAAGGCAAGATCGACTTGATCCTGCTCGTCGATGTCTATCACGAGTTCTCGCATCCCGAGCAGATGCTGGCGGCGATGCGCGAGTCGCTCTCGCCCGACGGGGTCTGCGTGCTCGTCGAATTCCGCACCGAAGATCCCAAGGTGCCCATCAAACCCGAGCACAAGATGAGCAAGGCGCAAATCATGAAGGAGTGGCCCACGAACGGCTTCAAGCTCATCAAGGAATTCGATGGCCTGCCGTGGCAACACATGATGTGGTTTGCCCGCGACGAGAAGGCCAGCAAAGAAGAGGGGGAGAGAGGGAGGCGGGGAGAGGGGGAGACCCATACCAACCCGAAGCGTTAGCGCGGAATTGCTCGGAGACGGTGACACTAACCCAAAGGGAAAGCGGGGAAGCGGATGAGACAGATCCACAGGCTAGGTTCCACGGCGATAGTCCTTTTTGTAGTGGTGATTGGCTCTCAATGCCTTGATTTCCCGGCGAGCATTGCCCAGAACTCGCCCGCCGCAACGTCCGCGGTGCAAATTGACGCATCAGGCGTGCGACCAACTTACGCGAATTTTTCACGCGTGAGTGGAACACCCGAAGAGGTCATCGTCGATTTTGGGCTCAACGACCAGCCTGTCGGTGTTCCGAAGAATCCAATCGTGGTTCAGGAGCGCATCGTAATGAATTTCTACACGGCAAAGCGGTTAGCATCCGCCTTGCAACTCACTATCGACCGCCACGAAAAGGTGTTCGGAACGATCGAAACAGACATTGAAAAACGCGTCAAACCACAAAAGTAGTCCGCGTCCCTCAGAGGCGAAACTCAATTCCATTCCCCATGAACTGCAGTCCTCCAAAGTTTGCGGTCGGCCCTGCACTGGCTTTGTCCCTTACGTTGGGAACGGCTGTCCCCGCTGAAACTCCGATTGCCTTTCGCGTCGTCACCTACAACATCCGTTACGATAATCCCGACGACGGGCCGAACATTTGGACCAATCGCCGCGAGGCGATGGTCAAATATCTGCGCGAAACGAAGGCCGACGTGATTGGCATGCAAGAGGTCCTGCCGCATCAGCGCGACTACCTGGCAGAGCGGCTGACTGACTACGCCGTGTACAGCGTCGGCCGCGACGACGGCGTGAAAGGGGAGGCCACCCCCATCTTCTATCGCAAGGAGCGCTACGAGCTGCTCGATAAGGGGACGTTTTGGCTTTCGGAGACGCCCGACAAAGTGGGCAGCAAAGGTTGGGACGCCGGTTTGCCGCGCGTCGTTTCGTGGGTCAATCTCCGCGACAAGCTTGCTGACAAACGGCTGCTGGCGGTCAACACTCACTTTGACAATCGGGGCGTGCAGGCCCGCCTGGAAAGCGCCAAGTTGCTCACTCGCAAGATTGACGAGCTGGACGGCGACGGAGCAAGCGTGCTGCCTGTTGTGCTCACGGGAGATTTTAACTGCACGGCACGACAAGAGCCTTACAAGATCCTGGCCGCCGCCAAAAGCAACGAGACCGGCAAGCTGACCGATGCCCAGTTCATCAGCCGCAAGCCTCATACCGGTGGCGACAGCACGTCCAATGGTTTCAAGGAAATCCGGCCGGGCGCCAAGATCGACTTCATCTTCGTCCACGGCCTGGCAGCCTTGGCGCACCAGATTGACGATCCACGCGTGGACGGCCGCTTTGTTTCGGATCATCAGCCAGTGCAGGCCACGCTCGCCTGGTAGCCTTGCGGAGCCGCCCATGCACTTGCCGATGCAGCGCGCTATTGGTCTAGGTATCCTGCTTATGGCGATTCCTTCATTCGCGAGCGCGGAACCCAAGCCGGAGGATCTCGCCAGGCGTGCGAAGGCCGTCCTCGCTCAGCTCGATGGCAGAATTGTCCTGGCGGGTCTCGAGCAGCCCGTGGAGGTGCTTCGCGACGCCTGGGGCGTCCCGCACATCTACGCCCAGACTCAGCACGACCTGTTCTTCGCCCAGGGATTCGTCGCGGCGCAGGACCGGCTGTTTCAGCTTGATTTATGGCGGCGGATCGGCCGCGGCGAAACGGCCGAGATTTTTGGCGAGGAGGCGATCGAAGCCGATCGTTTTGCCCGCCAGGTGCGCTATCGCGGTGACATGCGGGCCGAATGGACGAGCTACTCGCCGGATACGCGCGAGATCGCGACCGCGTTTGTCGCTGGGATCAATGCCTGCATCGACCACGTCCAAGGGGCCGGCAAGCTGCCGATCGAATTCCAGATTCTCGACTACCAGCCGCATAAGTGGGAGCCTGAGGACGTTCTCACGCGGATGTCGGGCATGATTATGGCCGGCAATTGGCAGCGCGAGGTGGCACGCGCCCGGCTGATTGCCCGCGTCGGCGTGGAGCAGGCCCGGCTGATCGCGCCGACAGATCCGCCCGTGGATTTCGCGCCCGCTCCCGGTCTCGATTTGGCGTCGATCACCCCCGACATCTACCGGGGCTATGCCGCCGCGACGCGCGTCCTCAAGTTCCAGCCCGCGGCGAGCGAGAGCAACAACTGGGTCGTCGATGGCACGCTCTCGGCCTCGGGCAAGCCACTCTTGGCCAGTGATCCGCATCGGCCACTGACGCTCCCGTCGCTGCGGTATTTGGTGCACCTGCACGCTCCCGGCTGGCACGCCATCGGCAGCGGGGAGCCGGCCCTGCCGGGCATTGCCCTGGGACACAACGAGCGGATCGCCTGGGGGATTACGATCGTTGGCACGGACCAGGCCGATCTTTTTGTCGAAGAGACGCATCCGGACGATCCGCGGCGCTACAAGGTCCAGGACCGCTGGGAGCCGATGCATATTGTTCGTGAGTCGATCCGCATCCGCGGCCGTTCCGAGCCGCTCGAGCTGGAGCTTCGGTTCACGCGGCATGGCCCGGTCATTCATCAGGACGAGTCCAAACGTATCGCGTTCGCACTGAAATGGTCGGGCAGCGAGCCCGGCACGGCGGCCTACCTCGGCGGCCTTGCGGTCGCTCGGGCGGCGAACAAACAGGAGTTCCTGCGGGCGATCGAAGCCTGCAAGCTGCCGGGGCTCAACTACGTTTATGCCGACGTCGATGGCCAGATCGGTTGGGTAGCTGCGGCGCTCACGCCCGTTCGCGAAGACTCCACGGGCCTGCTGCCCGTGCCAGGCGCTGCCGGCCGCCACGAATGGCAGGGATTTCTATCTGTCGCCCAGTTGCCGCAGTCGTTTAATCCTGCCACACACTGGCTGGCTACGGCGAACCAAAAGATTCTCCCCGACGGCTACGAGCATCAGATCACCTACGAGTGGTCGGCGCCATACCGCTTCGAGCGGATTCGCCAGCGACTTAGTGCGGGCAAGCAGTTCACACTGGACGACTTTCAAGCGATGCAGCACGACAGCACATCGATCCCGGCACAGGCCTTGGCGACCGTGCTGGGCCAGGTCTCCCTGCCGCAAGACCTTGCCGCCTACGGAAAGCTGCTGACCGAGTGGAATGGCGACCTCGCGCGCGATTCAATCGCCGCCCCGCTTTATGCCGCGTGGGTGCAGGCGCTCATTGCGGCATTTTTTGACGAGCGCCTGCCTAAGGAGACTCTTGAGCGGGCCGATCTGCGCAGCTTGCCAGTGATGCTCGATCATTTGACGAAGCCAGCCGCAGCCTGGTTTGGCGCAGATCCGATTCGCAAGCGCGACGAACTTATCAAGGGCACCTTAGCCACCGCCGTCCAGCGGACAAAGGCGAAGTTGGGCGACGACCCCGCACAGTGGCGCTGGGGCACGCTACACACGGCAAAGTTCGAGCATCCGCTGGCCAGCATCGGCCCGGCCTATGCCTCGGCATTCGATCTAGCGCCCGTCGAGCGTGCTGGCGACGGCCACACGCCGCTCAACACCCGCCACGACGACAACTTCCGGCAGCTTCACGGGGCGACGTACCGCCACGTTTTCGACCTGGCCGATTGGGACCGCGGCCTGGCCACAAGCGCCCCAGGACAGTCCGGCCAGCCAGGCAGCCCGCACTACGGCGACCTCTTGCCCCTCTGGGCGGAAGGGAAGTATTTTCCGCTCACCTGGTCGCGGCCTAAGGTGGAGGAACTGACTCGCCATCGATTGAAGCTGGTGCCGCGCTAACGCTTCAGTGGCTTCAAGGCCAGGTCCGGCAACGTGACCTCGCCCTCGGCAGGCACGTCGATCTTCATCTCCGCCTGAAAGGCCGGGCCTCTGAGCCCCAGCCTCGGGCTGGATGCCTCCTCCGGCGTCAGGGGCACATAAGCCTGGGCCCGCAGCAGGTAGGTACCCGGGGAAACGCGCTCGGTCAGATACGTCCCGTCCGCAGCGGCCAACAAAGACGAATAGGTCGTCTGCCATTCGTGCCCCTCGAGCGGATCGATTTCGGCTTTTGCGGCGTTGACCGAAACGATCGTCCCGCTGAGCACGGTCCCCTCCGGCCAGGTGATCTTGCCGCGCAAGCGTGCGCCCTTGCTCCGCACCCAGCGAACCGACTTCGTCTCACCCGCCTTGATTTCGAAGAATTCGCGGTCCAGCATCGCGCTCATGCCAAACTCGGGGGTCCGGTGCACCAACTGCCGGCAAATCTGGTACTTGCCCGGTGGCAGGGCGGCAAGCGTGACTTTGCCTCTATTGGCGATCGGCAACTCGCGCATCGATTGCAATTGCAATTCGCGAAACTGCGGCGTCGCGCCCGACAGCAATTGATAGAAAACTTTGCTCTCCTTCTCGGCTCCGTCGATCGCCAGCTCGACTTCAACGCGGGCCGGCGCCGGCAGGACGATCTTGAGCGGCCCCTCGTCCGGAATGGCGGTCGGCCAGGCGTCGAAACTCGTGTGCGAAATCGCCACCACCTTGGATTCGCCGGCGGGCAGCTCGAAGCGGCCAGCATCGTCGGTGATCACCGGTCTGGCCCGGTCGTCCTTTTCCCCCCAACTCGTCAAAGCCTGGCCACCAACCAGATTGACGAGTGTCGGACCGAGAGCGAACACAGCCGCACCTTTCACCGGTTTGCCCGCGTGGTCGAGCACTTCGCCGCGCACCAAGCGACCCCGCGTGAGGGCCAGCGTGACGGCGATTTCATCCTTGCCGGCAGGTGGCTGAGCCGTGACCACCGGCTGGGGAATGTAGCCGTCGGCCAGAATGCGGGCCGTCCATCCCTCGGCCCAGCGGACTGTCGCGGAAAATGAGCCGTCGCGCGAGCCGGGACGGTCCTCGGTGAAGCCCCAGGTGACTTTCGTCGGGTCGGCCGGGTCGAACTTTCCCGCCTGGATGATGAGCCGCTCGATCGGCTTGCCGGTTTCTGCATCGATCGCCTTGCCATGGACCCTCACGGATTTCACCGGGACCTCCGCAGTCGGTTTGGTGGCCTCCTTCGGCTTTTCGGGAGCTTTGGCTGGTTTGACCTCGTCAAGCGGCTTCTTGATCTCGATCACTCCCAAATCCTGAGCCGCTGGCTCCTTGTCGGGAACTTCCGGCTCAACGCGAACCTGCGTGGACGCGGCATAATTCTTGAACCCCGGCACCGACACAAAGAGCTGATAATTGCCGGGCAGCATGTTCTCGATGACGAACGTGCCATCGTCACGCACCGACTGCTTGTCGCGGAACAAAAGCGGCCCGATCGCGCTTTGTTTGAGTTCGCCAAACGCCTTCCACATCGAATCGTCACCTGGAAAGCCGATGTGCGGCGCGGTGGGATGAAAGTGGAACGTCACCTCTTTCCACGAATCTAGCCCCACCAGCTTCCCGGTCACGCGGCGGCCCTGTCCACCGATCATCACGGGGGTGGGTTGCCCCGCCTTCACTTTCACGTGGGTAAACTGGCCGTCGAGAATGACGGAGGTGGCGGCTGAATCCGCCGTTGGAGATACGTTTGTCGGCCGTGAAATCTGAGTCAGGCCAGGCAACACGTTCTTGAACGTGAATCGGCCATCCTCGTTGGTGCGTGTCTGGCCGTAACTCGCGATCATCCCCGGATAGCCATATTCGTCGCGGTGAATCGTCAACGTCACTTCCTGGTCGGCGCCGGGTTTGTCCTTCCAGAGCACACGGCCGTCGATTTGGCCCCAGGCATCCAGCTTGATTTCCGGCGACTTTTTCCAGTCATCGTAGGCCAACTCGCGCACCCCCGATTCATGCACAACCAAGACAGCCGCCGGCTCGAATTCGGTTGGCAGCGTGAAGCGGCCTTCCGCGTCGGTCTTAACGATCGTGGGCCGCCGCCAACGATCGCCCGGCTTCTCCGGCGGAGGTTCGCCCTCGCCCCGCAACTTGCCCCCCTCGAGCACGGCGTCTTTCTGCGGCAATGCGAGCGCGACCGTCGCTCCCGCGGCCGGCTTGCCGTCGGGTGTAAGCACTCGCCCCAGGATTCCCTTGTCCTCCGTCAATTGAAATACGATGTGCTGCACGCCATCGGCCTTCTTGGCCCACGTCCAAACTGACGGCTGATAGCCGTCGGCTTCGACCCGAATCGCCATTACGTCATAAGCCTTGGCGAGCGGCCAAACATAATCGCCGTCCTTACCAATTCGCAGCGTATGGGGCTGCCAGTTGACGACGGTGCGGCCGGTGCGCTTCTCGTATTCGTCAGCAATTCCATTCGAGGGCACGCCGGCGATGACGCGGAATTCGGCGATTCCCTTGTCACCCTTGGAATTCAGGACCGAGATCCGAATTCCGCTGGCTCGCGCCTCGATTTCCTCGGCGGTGGGCGAGCGGGGCGACACCTCGGCCGGCTTGGCCGGGGCAGGAGCTTTTGACGGTTGAGCAGTCGTCGCCTCCGGCTTTGGCGGCTTTGGCTGGGCTGCACGCAGCATCGCCAGGGGCGTCGTTGCCGCCAAGGCGAGGCAAGTGGCCAGCAGGACCACGGCCGTCGTCAGAGCGGCTCGACTTTGCCGACTGTCGAGAATGGCCCGCAGGCGACTTTCGAGCACGCTGCGGCGGGCCATGGGCACTGCGGCCAGCGTCGCCAGCCGTGGATCGGCCAGTCCGGCGGCCAGAGTGAGCAATTCCTGCGCATAATCGCTCGCTTTGGCGCCGCAGGCCAGCACCAGATCGTCACAAGCCCGCTCGCGGAGCGTGCGCATTTGCCGTGCGGCCAGCCAAACCAGCGGATTGAACCAATAGACCGCGCACGCGGCGCTGGCCATCAATTGGGTAAGCCAATCGCAGCGGCGAATATGGGCCAGTTCGTGCCAGAGAACCATTCGCCTCCGTTCAGGCTGCCAACCATCGGATTCGGCGGGCACGAGCAAAACGGGCCACAGCACGCCCCAAGTCAGCGGCATGGTCGCCTGCGGACTTTGCTCGAGCCGAACCTGCTGCCGCACCCGCAATTGCGTCCTTGCATCGGCGAGCATTGCAAGCCAGGCGGGTTCGCTCACTGGCACAGCTCCGCAGCGCAAACGGCGCAACTGCCACAGTCCCACACACAAAGGTGCAATCGCCACGAGCGCTCCGACGAACCACACGCCAGCCGCGAGCAATGTCCAGTTGAAGGCAACGCCGCGACGACTGGCAGCGGGCGAGGAAACGGCCGGCGCGGGTGCGGCTGGTCGATCATTGACTTCCACTGGAAATATGTCGTTCGCCTGCATTTCGCTGGCCTCCGCAACGCGTGATGACTCGTGGGGCCTGGCAACTGCCGGCGTGATTGAAGGACGATCCGCAATCAGCAAATCGCCAGCCCGCCAGCCCGGCACCCAGCTCACGCGCCAGGATGGCAGCGCGATCGACAACACCGGCAGGAGCAGGAGCGCCGCGATTCCGAGCGACCAGACAAGGTGTCGCCAGGCGGCCGAGGCACGCGAAACGAGTACCGTGCCCAGACAGGCCACGACCATCACCGCAATGCTCTTCGCGGCCAGGTCGATCAGGACTTCTACGGGAACGAATGCGAATAGCGGGGACATGTTAGCGTCCCTCCTTTCGGGCTTGTGCGATCAGCTCGCTCAGGCGCGCGAGTTCCTCGGGCGACGGATTTGCCTCACTGCCGTGTAACAAAGCGGCGACCGCCTTTTCCAGCGACCCCTCGTAAAACGTGTCGAGCACGCGCCGCAGGGCCGATCGCCCAGCGTGCGAGCGACGTCGCGTCGGGGCGTAGATGTAACGCCCCTGCTGCGACCGATGCTTGAGGTGGCCCTTATCGACGAGGATTGCCAACAGCGCCCGCACCGCCGAATAGCTCGGCCGATCGGGCAGCTCAGCGTGCACCGTGGCGGCCGTCGCCTCGCCGCGCGCATACACAATGTCCATGATCTGCCGCTCGCGGCGGCTTAGGTCGGCGGTGGGTTTGCGGTTCATGGTGCTAATTTATTAGCACTAGACGGGCGAGAGCAAGCGCTGGATGCTAAGAAACTAGCGCTTGTTACAATCCGCCTCCGAAGTCCGCCGGGCAGCGGACCCGTTTACAGCCGCAGGTAAAGCTCGTGCTTCTCCAGGTAGCGGAGCAGGAGATAGCAGATCCCCATGAACAGCGCGAAACCCAGGAAAACCCACCAGAGCGGGCTATCCTTGGGCACCCACGGCTTCACAGCGGCAGCGACCAACTCGTGCAGAATGTAGCCCGCCAAGGCGTTGGTCCCGAGCGTGCGGAAGATGCCAACGGAGAGTGTGCCTACGTCGCACGCCTGCACGAATAGTGCATAGACTGCCAGGCCGAACCCAGTCCCAAATGTCTGGTATGTTACGCTTCCCGAGCGCTGGCTCATCGTCCAGACGTTCACACTCTCCTTGTCAGCCGGTGGCACGAATGGCGGCTCGACAAAGATGCCTTGCCAGCCGTCGGCAGCCGACAGGCCATTCGGCGGCGTCACGCGGTTCAGACATGCCAAAACGTAGGCCGTCAGCATCAGCGCCGCCCCCCAAACCAGCAGCTTGCCAACCGGCGGGCGGCTGCTCGTGCTCATTGCGTCATAGGCGAGCGTTCCGACGATCAGCGGGATCGTCCAGGTCAGAAACCCGAGCGGTCCACCGTCGATCCCTTTGGGCGGCAAATTGACCCAGTCGTAGTACCAGAAATGAGAAAGAACGTGAAACGGCACCGCCGAGCCGACCATGAAGAGCACGCGCACGCCAGGCCGCGCCGCGATCACCGGCATCACCCACAGTGACGTAACGGCGATGTGCGTAAGTGTCTGAAAGTATTCGCGTTTAAGGCCTGCCGCGACAGCACTCCAAACTTGACCCGACCTGAACTGCTCCCAGTTGGCCACGCCACTACCCAGCGTGTGAACCACAAACGCCACCACGAGCAGCCCAAGAATCCGCTTAGTGGCATGCCAATACGCTGCTGCCGCACCTTCCTTTTCCAGCCTCCGCAGGAACGTCATGCGATAGGCGAACCCCACTGCCAGAAAAAACTGCGGCATGATCGTATCGGCATAGCTGACGTGTGTATGGTGGTGCTTGAGAATCGGCAGAAATGTGGCAACCGCGTCGTACGACCCGACGAAGTTCACCAGAAACATGCCCAGGACGGTGTACCCGCGAAACTGATCGAGCGAGACGAGACGGGCACGTTCGGTTGGTCGAGAATCCAAGGCGGGGCTTCTCTGTGGTGCGAGCGACGGGCAAGTGTGTGGGCGTGGTCATGGTACGCCGAATATCGGCGTAGCACCGAAAAATTTCGGAAAACCAGTTGCCAAAGGAGTCGAAGTTCTGTAGAAAGAATTAAGTCTTCTATAGAATCCACACCCCCCTCCTTCCTGCCCGCCTCCCGCCGTTTGCACCTAACGCACCCAGCCAGCCGCAGTCATTCGCCTAGCCCAATGCGGGCCCCATGGCTGGAAAATCCCTTTGATGCCCCGAAATTCCATTCATAACGGCCACCACTTTGACCGCGGCCAGCGGCGGCAGGCGATTGTCGAGTCGCTGTTGGCGGAGGTGTTCACCGGCCGTTTGCGAGCCGGCCAGCATCTGGTCACTCAAGACCTGGCCGAGCGATTCGGCGTCAGCCACACGCCGATTCGTGAGGCCCTCATCGCCTTGGCAGGTGTGGGCGTCATCGACCTGTTGCCAAATCGCGGCGCGCTCGTCCGACAGGTGACCGCAAAGGACGTACGCGAAGTCTGTCAGGTCCGCCGTGTGCTCGAATGCGAAGCGACACGGCTGGCTTGCGGGCGAATCGATCTCGAAGAACTGGAGGCGATCGCCGCCGAATTGAAGAAGCTGCTGGCTAGTGCCGATCGCTCCGACCCGCGATTCATCGAGCAGGCCCGGGCCCTCGATAGCCGCCTGCACGACCTGGTGGCAAGTTCCTGTGGCAACGATTTTCTGGCCGCGGAATTGAGCCGGCTGAAGCTGTTGTTTCGAGCATTTCGCGATGTATCTTGGGCCTACGACAAGGCCCGCAGCGACTTCCGCCGCCTTGCCGGCGAATGCCACGAACACCTGGCAATCGTCGAGGCCCTGCTGGCTGACGACGCCAAGGCGGCGGCCCGGGCCATGTCGCAGCACATTCGCTCTGGCGTCAAATACTGGACCCGCTCGATTCCCGCCGCAACCACGACGGTGCGCTCGGCAAATGAGCGGAAGATCGGCGGCAATGGCCGCGCGCGATCCAAATAGAGGATGACAACCATGCCAAAACATGCCGCTTATCCCCTGATCCCCACGTTGGCTGCCTGCTGCCTGCTGCTCGGCTCGATTCCCGCCTTTGCCCAGGAGGCAGCCAAACTCGAATACAACCGCGACATCCGGCCGATCCTGGCCGAGAACTGCTTTGCCTGCCACGGACCGGACAGTGCCGCCCGCAAGGCCGACCTGCGGCTCGATAAGCGAGACGTGGCTGTTGAGATGGGAGCCATCGCGCCGAACAAACCAGACGAAAGCGTACTGGTCGAGCGGATCAGCTCAGACGACCCGAAGTTCAAAATGCCGCCCCCTGTAACCAAGAAGAACCTCACCGCGGCTCAGAAGGAAACGCTCAAGCGGTGGATTGCCGAAGGGGCCGAGTATCAGCCGCACTGGTCGCTCATTCCGCCCCAGCGGCCCGAGCCGCCGGCAGTCAAAAACGCCGCCTGGGTCCGTAACCCGATCGATGCCTTCATTCTCGCCCGGCTGGAGAAGGCCGGCCTGTCTCCCGCCCCCGAGGCGGACCGCCGCGCGATCGCCCGGCGGTTGAGCCTCGACCTGACCGGCCTGCCGCCGGAGCCGAAGCTCGTGGACGAATTCGTCGCAGATCAGTCGGAAAACGCCTATGAGAAACTGGTCGATCGTTTGATGGCGATGCCGCAGTGGGGCGAACATCGCGGCCGGCACTGGCTCGATGTCGCTCGCTACGCCGACACGCACGGCATTCATTTTGACAACTACCGCGAAATCTGGGCCTATCGCGACTGGGTCATCGGCGCATTCAACCGGAACCTGCCGTTCGACCGGTTTACGATCGAGCAGCTCGCGGGCGATCTGCTCCCCAATCCGACGATCGATCAGAAAATCGCCACTGGTTTTTGCCGCTGCAACATTACGACCAACGAAGGGGGCATCATCGACGAGGAATACAAGGTCCTCTACGCCCGCGATCGCACCGACACGTTCTCCCAGATTTGGCTCGGCACAACCGCGGGATGCGCGGTCTGCCACGACCACAAGTTCGATCCGATCACGCAGAAGGACTTCTATTCGCTGACGGCGTTTTTCGACAACACAACCCAGCCGGTGCGCGACGGCAATATCAAAGACCCGCCTCCAATCCTGACGGTGCCGTTGGCCGCCGATCGCCCGCGATTTGACGCGCTACAAGGCGAGCTCGCGGCCATCCAGGGTCAAATCGAAGCTCGCAAGAAGGACGCACAACCCGATTTCGACGCCTGGCTGGTCAAATTCCAGCCAGAAGACCTCAAGCAGTACGTCCCCGTCGAGGGCCTCACGCTGCGTGCGCCTCTCGACGAGCGCAAGGGGAATTCGCTGAGCATTACGGTCGATGGCCAGGAGCGCGACCTGACGCGCGACAAGGATTACGCGTTTGCCGGCGGTCGTGGCAAGCAGAAGTCCTTTTCGCTGGCTACCGATCCGCCGGTTGAAATTCCTGACGTGGGCGATTTTGAGGCCGAGCAAGGCTTTTCGGTCAGCGTCTGGGTCTCGCTTGGCCGCCGCGGGCAGACCGGCGCGATCCTCGCCCGGATGGACAACACCCAGGCTTACCGCGGCTGGGACCTGTGGCTCGAAGGGGACAAGGTCGGTATGCACGTCATCGACGCCTGGCCCGACAACGCCCTGAAAGTCGTCTGCCAGACGCCCCTCGAACCGCGCAAGTTCACGCACATCACCGTCACCTACGACGGCTCGAAGAAAGCCGCCGGCCTGAAGATTTATTACAACGGCCAGCCGCAACCCGTCACGATTGCCGCCGACAAGCTGACCGGCTCGATCAAAACCGCCGTGCCGCTTAAGCTCGGCCAGCGGCACACCAGCGAGCGACTCTCGCTGATGCTGCTCCAGGATCTACGGCTATATGGTCGCCGCCTTTCCCCGCAAGAGGCGGAGCAACTGGCCCGGATCGACCAGCTTGAGGACGTGCTGGCTAAACCGGCCGACCAGCGCACCGCCGAAGAAAAGACCAAGGTCTTCGAGTGGTACCTGGCAACGCTTGACGCTCCCAGCCGAGAGCTGGACGTAAAGCTCAAGGCCCTCCAGCAAGAGGAGGTGCAAATCAAGGCCCGTGGCACGGTCGCTCACGTGATGAACGAGCGGACCGAGGAAGCAGCCGCTTTCGTACTTTATCGAGGAGAATACGACCAGCGGCGCGACCCAGTCAAAGCAGCCACGCCCGGCGCCTTCCCGCCGATGGCCGGCGACCTGCCGAAAAATCGCATGGGCCTGGCCCAATGGCTGCTCTCGCCCGAGCATCCGATGACAGCGCGCGTGACGGTCAACCGCTATTGGCAGGAGCTGTTTGGAACGGGCCTGGTACGCACGGCTGGCGACTTTGGCGTGGCCGGCGAGCTGCCTTCCCATCCTGAGCTGCTCGATTGGCTCGCCGTCGAGTTTCGCTCTCCACAGGATGGCTCGCCCGGCTGGGACATCAAGCGGTTTTTCAAGCTGCTCGTGATGTCGAATACCTATCGCCAGGCGGCGATAGTCACACCGGAGAAGCTGGCGAAAGACGCCGACAATCGACTGCTGTCGCGCGGGCCCCGCTATCGCATGGACGGCGAAATGGTCCGCGACTTCGCCCTGGCCGCCAGCGGCATCCTCGTCCCCAAGATCGGCGGCCCCAGCGTCAAGCCGTATCAGCCCGACGGGGTGTGGGAGGCGGTCGCTATCATCGGAAGCAACACGCGCGACTACAAGCGCGACACCGGCGAAAACCTCTATCGCCGGAGCATGTACACGTTTTGGAAACGGAGTGCCCCGCCTGCTTCGATGGAGATCTTCAATGCCCCTAATCGCGAGACGTGCACCGTCCGCCGTGAGCGGACAGACACGCCGCTTCAGGCCCTGGTGACGCTGAACGATGTACAGTTCGTCGAAGCAGCACGATTCCTGGCCCAGCGCGCACTTAAGGAGCTTGGTGGCAAGGACGACGACCGACTCGACTTCGTCGCCAAACGCCTCCTCGCCCGACCACTGCGTGCCGATGAGCTGCCCATCGTGAAGCAGTCGCTCACCGATCTTTTGGCCCACTACCAGGCCCACATTGATGAGGCCAAACAATTGATCGTCGTGGGCGAGTCGAAAGCCGACCCTGCCCTCGATCCGGCCCAGCTCGCGGCGTGGACGATGCTGGCGAATGAGCTGCTCAATCTCGACGAAGTGCTTAATAAATAACTGGAGAATCCCATGCTCCCCTTCTCCGAATTCAAAACCAACATCACCCGCCGCTACTTCTTCGCCCAAGGCTCGCACGTGCTTGGTGGAGCAGCGCTGGCTTCGCTGATGGGCGCCTCGCCCAGCGGGGGGCAGGTGTACGGCGCCGAACTCGTCGGCAAGCAACACTTTCCCGGCAAGGCCAAGCACGTCATCTATCTGCACATGGTCGGCGGTCCGCCTCAGATGGACCTGTTCGACTACAAGCCGGTGATGAACGAGTATTACGACAAGGACCTGCCCGACAGCGTCCGCATGGGCCAGCGGCTGACGACGATGACCAGCGGGCAGGCACGCTTTCCCATCGCTCCGTCGAAGTTCAAATTCGCCCAGCAGGGGCAGTGCGGCATGTGGATGTCGGAGCTCTTGCCGTGGAAGGCCAAGATGGCCGACCAGATGTGCTTCATCCGCAGCATGCACACCGAGGCCATCAACCACGAACCGGCAATCACTTATATCCAGACCGGCAATCAGGTGACGGGGCGGCCGTGCCTCGGCGCGTGGGCGTCGTATGGGCTGGGCTCGCTCAATAACGACTTGCCAACGTTCGTCGTCCTCGTCGCCCGCCCGACCAATACCGAGCAGGTCCAGGCGATTTCAGCCCGGCTGTGGCAAGCCGGCTATCTGCCCGGCCAGCACGCCGGTTGTTCGTTCCGATCGGCCGGCGACCCGATCCTGTATATCAATAACCCGCCGGGTGTTACTGGCCAAGTCCGCCGCAAGACGCTCGACGGCGTGAAGGCCTTGAACGAACTCAACTATTCCCAAGTCGGCGATCCCGAAACGCACACCCGCATTGAGCAATACGAGCTGGCCTTCCGCATGCAGTCGAGCGTGCCCGAGCTGACGAACCTCGCAACTGAGCCGGAATCGACGTTCCAGCTCTACGGCGATGCGGCCAAAAAGCCCGGCTCATTCGCCAACACGGTGCTCCTCGCCCGCCGGCTGGTCGAGCGGGGCGTCCGCTTTGTGCAGGTTTATCACAACAACTGGGACACGCACGCCAACGTCGCCGGCCGCCTGCCCGACCAGTGCCGCGACGTCGATCAGGCGTGCTACGGCCTCGTGCAGGACCTCAAGGCCCGCGGCCTCTTGGACGAAACGCTGATCATCTGGGGAGGCGAGTTCGGCCGCACGATCTACTCGCAGGGGGGCCTCTCCAAGGAGAACTACGGCCGCGACCACCACCCGCGCTGCTTCACGATCTGGATGTGCGGCGGCGGGATCAAGGGAGGCACGATCTACGGCGAGACCGACGACTTCTCATACAACATCACCAAGGACCCCTGCCATCTCCGCGACTGGCACGCGACGATTCTGCACCTGTTGGGTTTCGACCACGAGCGCTTTAGCTTCCGTCATCTGGGGCTCGACCAGCGGCTGACCGGCGTCGAACAGGCCAAAGTGATCAAGGAGCTGCTCGCGTAGCGCCTAGGCCAATCGTCGCGGGTCACTCGCGCTTCGGCAGCTTCGCCAACAGCGCCTTCATCTCTGCGACGACCTGCTTGTTGGCCGGGTCGTTCACGAGGTTCTTCATCTCGTGTGGGTCGGCCTGTTCGTCGAACAGCACTGCGCCGGCCGCGCCGCCGTTCCACTCGCTGTAGCGCCAGCGCTCGGTGCGGACCGACTGCCCGCGGGCGCCCGCGTTGGTGCAGACCGTGTACGCCGGGTGCGACCAGGCGGCTTCTGGTTCTTTTAGCAGTGGCGCCAGGTTGTGCCCTTGCAGGTCTGTGGGCGGTGTTAGCCCACACAGTTCAGCCAGGGTCGGATAAATGTCGAGGAGCTGCACGGTCCGCGGGGAGCTTTTGCCGGCCGCCGCCCCCGGCGAGCACACAATCATGGGCACGCGGGCGGCCACTTCAAATACCGAATTGTGCTTCGACCACTTCCCCTTCTCGCCCAGGTGATAGCCGTGGTCGCCGAAAAAGACGATCACCGTCTTGTCGCGCAGCTTCAGCCGGTCGATGGCGGCCAGCACGCGGCCGATCTGGGTGTCGGTGAACGTGAGCGAGGCATGATACGCCCGGATCACTTCGCGGGCCTCCTCGGGCGACGCTTCGCGGCCAATAAACAGGTCACTGCTTCGCTTGGGAACCGACGCCTCGGGAAAGCCCGGCGGCACGGTCGGAATCGCCGCGAAATCAGGTGGCAGTGGAATCTTCGCCGGGTCGTAAAGATCAAAGAGCTTGGCCGGCGCAGTTGGCGGACTGTGCGGCTTGGTGAAGCCCACGGCGAGGAAGAAAGGCTTATCTTTCAGTTCTTCCAGCAATTCGACAGCCCGCGTGGCGGTCTTGTAATCGACGTGCGATTCGCCGTCGCCGTCGAGCTTGACGATCCGGTCCGAACTAGCCGGGATTTGCTTGGGCCGCGTCTTCTGATCCACGCGTTTTTCGCCGCCGATCGACCAGGCGTCGGTGTCGTCAATGCCGCCGTGGAAGATCTTGCCGGTCCGGGCCGCGACGTAGCCATTGGCCGTGAAAAGCTGCGGCAGGGTGACCCAGTCGGGATGAGCCGTGCGGAAATAGACCGAATTGTCGAAGACGCCCGTCGTATTCGGATGCCGCCCGGTAAGCAGGCTGGTCCGCGACGGATTGCACAGCGGAAACTGGCAATAGGCCCGCTCGAACCGTACGCCGGCCGCAGCCAGGCTGTCGATATGCGGCGTCAGAACCAGCTTATTGCCGTAGCAGGCCAGTTCAGGCCGCAAATCATCAACGGCTATTAGCAGCACGTTGAGTTTCGGTGGCTCGGCCGCCTGGAGAGCGGACAAACTCGCCAGCGCAAGCGCGCATACGAGCGCCGCAAAAATCGATTTCCGCACGTGATGATCCTTACTTCTTGCGCTCGTACTTGATCACGGCACGCGTCGGATCGCCTCCGGTCTTGAACTCGGTAGGACGGTCCTTGCCGGTGAACGAATAGGCGACGGTTAGTGAGTCGCCCGAGATTTCATAGATGCACAGAAATGTCTTGCCTTTGTTGGGGCCTTCCTGGCCCGTGATGTCCATGGTCTTGGGCTTGGCGTCGGCATCGATTTTCCAGGTCCCTTGATCGACCTTCTCGCCAAGGGTGACCGTATAGCCATCGTCCTTGATGGTGAGCCTGGTCGCGGCCAGTTGCTCCTTGGTCAGTTCGCCTTCGCCAATCTTGGCCTCGATTGGCTGCCAGGTTCCTTGCAGCTCCTTTTTCGCGTCGGAGGCAGCGTCGCCAGCGACGGCAGAAAGCGACACGCACCCCACAAGCGCGATCGTCAGTCCCAGGACCGGGCGGCAATTGGCATGCATGGTTCAACTCCCGATTTGAATGCAGCGAAGCGGAACGCCAGCATAACGCTCGCGCGGGTGGTTGTCGAACTTGCTTCGAGCACTCGTTCAAAAGTGAATGATCAGTCGTTTGGGTAACGGCGGCAACGTGGAGTAACTCCTTGTCCCATACAGCTTTGCGCCGCTTCCCAGGCTTGGCGCAGGAGCGTAAATCCTTTGCAGCCGGGTTACGACTGTGCCGATTAAATCAGTTAGAGATGGGGTCGTAGTGCGTCGCGACCCCCTTGGTAGTCGGCGTAAAATGGAATGTGAGGACGGAGCTTCCATCGCTGGCTGCCGACGCGTTGGAGAAGGGTGCTCATGCTGCGCAACTTGTGCTTGGGATTGCTGGTCGCACTGGTGCTCGCCTCGGCCGCCTCGGCCAAGGAATGGGCCCGCAAGATGTTTGCGACGACTACGCACGATTTCGGCCACGTCGCCCGCGGCAGCAAGACCGAGTTCGCCTTTGAGATCGAGAACTGCTACGAGGAGGACGTCCACATCGCCGACGTCCGCAGCAGTTGCGGCTGCACGGCTCCCACGATCACGAAGCCGACGCTCAAGACCTGGGAGAAGGGGGCGATTCTGGCGACGTTCAATACGCAGTCGTTCCTCGGCCAGCGCTCGGCGACGCTCACGGTCGTCATCGACAAGCCGTTTCCCGCCGAAGTGAATCTGCAGATCAGCGGCTACATCCACAGCGACGTTGATTTCCAGCCAGGCAGCGTGGCGTTTGGCGACGTCGAACTAGGGGCCGAAGCGACCAAGGAAATCGCGGTGAGTTATTACGGCCGCCAGGCCTGGCAGATCACCGACGTCCGCAGTGCCAACGACCATTTGGAAGTCGAGCTCGGAGAACCACGCAAGACGGGAAATGGCATCACCTACACGATGAACGTCAAGGTGAAGGGTGACGCTCCCGCCGGGCCCATCACCGATAGCCTGACGCTCGTTACCAACGATTCGCGGCTGCCGAGCGTTTCCGTCTCGGTGGAAGGACGCGTGGTGCCGCCGCTTTCGGTCAGCCCGGCGTCGCTGTTCCTTGGCGTCCTCAAGCCGGGCCAGGTCGTAACCAAGCAGCTTGTGGTCACCGGCAAGCAGCCGTTCAAGGTGACGGCTGTGAAATGCGATAACGCGGCGTTCACCTTCAAGACGACCGACGTGGCCAAAAAGGTCCATCTGATTCCAGTGACCTACACGGCCGGCCAATCGGCAGGCGAGATTCAGCAGACGATCGAAATCGAGACCGACCTGGCGCGCGGCGGCAAGACCTGCTGCGCGGCCCGCGGCACGATTCAGGGTGATGCCAAGGGCTCCCCGACCTCGGAAGGAAGCCGATTCTAGCGCGACGGAGTCGGGGTCTTGTCTTCTACCTGAATAGCGACGGCGGTACTCCCCAAATCGTCACCGACCGCGGCGACCCGGGCGTTTGGCCGCCGCCGGCCGAAATGAGTCTGCTGCCGTTGGGGCTGAACTTGACGCTGATCACCCACTCAGGCGCGGGCAAACGGCGGAGAAGCACCAGTTCGGGGCTCCAAATGCAGATGTCGCTTCGCAATCCGGAGGAGACCAATAGCTGGCCGTCAGGCGACCAATCGACGCTGTAGATTTCCTCCGCTCCAGGATCGGTCTCTTGGAGCAGCTGACCGCTGGCAACGTCCCAGACGCGCAGTTCGCCAGTCGCGTAACCAATCGCCAGGGTCTTGCCAGAGGGATGAAATGCCAGCCCGTGCGACTGAGGCTTGTCGAGGACGTGCAGCAGCTTGCCGCTCGCTACGTCGAACAGGCGCGTCGCGTAGTTGCGATTTCCCACCGCGAGCAACTTACCGTCGGGGCTGAAGCAGACCGTCAGGCCGCCCTGCCCGGGGCCGGTGTCGAGTTTGTGCACCAGGCGGCCGCCGACTGAATCGACAATCATGGCGCCCAGGTAATAGCCGCCCACGGCGAGCAGACGGCCATCGGGGCTGAAATCAAGGTCGCACTGGTCCGTCCCTGTATCGAGCGTCAGGAACTTGCCCGCTTTCAGGTTGTGAATTTCGACCGGCTTGCCGTTTTCCGTCCAGGCCACGATGTTCTGGTCGGGGCTGAACGCGAACTCGATGATCTTCCTCCCCTCGCCGTGGGTCCGCACCGGCCAAAGGGTCACCGTCTCGCGGATATCGACTGGTTTTTCCCAACCGACGAACGCCACCCGAGAGCGATCGTCGCTCCAGACGAGGCGAAATACGTCGCGTTCGATCTCGCCCAGCTTCGTCAGACGATCGAGATTGTCCTTGCGGATCGGCTCGCGGTGAAACTTCGCGGCCAGAAAGACGGCGATCACCGAAATTGCGACAAATAGCCACACCAGCCGGAAGCGAAATAAGCCGAGCAGGCGGCTGAGAATCGTTGGCCGGGAACGCGGTGCATCGCTGGACATGGCAGTGCCTGCCATTATGACGATCCGCGCGATTCCATTGTTTCGCCAAACGGAAACAAAAAACCGGCGGCCTGAATCGAAGGGCTCAGGCCGCCGGGCGCGTTTCAGACCAGATTTTGTAGGACGGATTTCTAATCCGTCCTACGGCTACTTCACGGCGTCCGTGCAACCGACGCAGGGAGCGCTGCACGACGGAGCCGGGCAGCAGACCGTCACCGGAACCTGCTTGCAGACCACCCGCGGGCAGCAGCGAGTCACCGTATAGGGTACCTGCTTCTCGACGCACCGCGGGACCTGGATGGTCTTCGTGTAGTGCACCGGCTTGCAGACCGTGTACGGAACCCGCTTCACGCAGGTCGTGGGAACCATCTGGCACGTGGTGTAAGGAACCTGCCTGGTGAGGCACTGCTTCTCCATATGGCAGACGCGGTAGGTGCAGGTCTTGGTAACCTGCTGCGGAACCATGTGGCAAACCCGGTAGGTGCAGGTCTTGGTAACCTGCTGCGGAACCATGCAGCAGGTCGTGTAGGTCACGTTCTTCACCCGCTGTTCTGGCACCATGTGGCACACGGTGTAGTTGCAGGTCTTGTGGATCGTTTCCGGCACCATGTGGCAGACGCGGTAGGTGCAGGTCTTGGTCACGGTTTCCGGAACCATATGGCAAACCCGATAGGCACAGGTCTTGGTGACGGTTTCGGGCACCATGCAGCACGTCGTATAGGTCACGTTCCTTGTCCGCTGCTCGCTGATCATGTGGCAAGTCGTGTAGTTGCAGGTCCGGGTGACCGGCTCACTCACGTAGCGGCAGACGGTGTAGGGAACCATTTTCCGCACCACTTCGCTCTCATACCGCGTGCAGGTGACCGTCCGGGTTTGCGTTTCCGGTACCCAGACCTTTTTGCACACCGTCCGCGGCGGGCACTGCACGCACGTGGTGTAGCACTTGCCGGGCTGATACACGCACTTGCACGAGCACTCGTCCCACGTCCAGCAGCCGGGCTCGCGCACGCACTTCTTCACGACTGGGCCAGGGATCGTCTCGGTCTGCGTATCCCAGTGACCCGTGCAAACCTGGACCTCTTTGGTGTACTGGATCGGCTTGCAAATCGTCTGGCAGACTTCCCTCTCGCAGGTCTCATAGACGGGCTTGCAGACGTTGACCGTATAGGTCTTGGAGTGGGTCTCATAGACCGGCTTGCAAACCGTGTAGCAGACCTGCTTGGTATGGGTCTGATAAACCGGCTTGCAGATCGTGTAGCAAATGTCGCGGGTCTTGGTTTCATAGACCGGCTTGCAGATCGTGTAGCACACGTCGCGGGTCTTGGTTTCATAGACCGGCTTGCAAACCGTGTAGCAGACCTGCTTGGTGTGGGTCTGATAGACCGGCTTGCAGATCGTGTAGCACACGTCGCGGGTCTTCGTCTCATAGACCGGCTTGCAGACCGTGTAGCAAACGTCCTTGGTGCGGGTTTCCCAGACGGGCTTGCAGACCGTGTAGTTGCAGGTCTTGTAGTGTGTCTCATACACGGGTTTGCACACCGTGTAGGTGCATTCCTTGTAGTACGTCTCCGGGACGTTCTTCACGCATTCGATCGTCTTGGTGTCATAGACCGTCTCGTAGCACGTCTTGTAGCAGGTGTATTCCTGCTTTTCATAAACGACCTCACGGCATGTTTTCATGACCGTGTGGCACTGCTGTTTGGCAGCGCAGTAGCTCGCCGGTTCCGAGCAGCCCACATGCTTGTAGCTGGCCGCGCCGCAACACGCAGCCTGGCTCGTGCCGGCGCTCATCGCCACCAGCAGCACCACTACAAGGGGCACGCCCAAAAGGGTTTTCATCGTCCGATCTCCTTCGCTCACTGTCGCTTGCCGGTGAAGTTGTTCTGGTCGGGCGAAACGCTTCGCCTGTCTGACGCGCTAGTCGGCCCCGGTGTTGCTCGCCTGATTCCCCCATTCACTCCCGCTGGTGCTCCCCGTGTGGAGACCCGGCGCAATCAGGCGGTCGCAGCCCGGACCCGCTCTAAGCATTCATCGGAAAACTGGGGAAGGTGCTTGAGATGGGATACCTGGCAAAAATACGCGCCAGGCGCAAGGAAAATCGACAGACCACCACTCTGCCGATTCGGCAAAGTATGACGCCCCAAGGGTTTACGAAAACAGGCAGGAAGTGCTAGCAATTACGCCGCTTACGCCACGCTTAGGGCCGGCAACCCTTGAGACGGATTTGACAGGGTGCGAGCGACACCGAATGCTGCTATCACCGCCAACCCATTCAATTCCTTGCCGCCTTTCGTGCGAGATTCGACTGCAATCGTCCGCCGTTCCAATCGGCATTTTCGGCACGACCCTCGTCACCCACTGGCCCGCAATTTGATTGGTTCCAGCCATCCACAGTTGAGTGGATTGAGCCGCACCACGATGATTTGACGCGTGCCCCGCCGCGACCTAGGTATCCTTGAGGCGCCTTGCCGCGCGGCCTACAGCGCGGGAAGTGCGAAAGTCGGGCTGGCTGGAAGATCCAGTGGTGGTCGCCGCCCCCTGGCTCTCATATTCGCCACGACATTACAAGCGGCCTACCCGTCCTGATTTCGCCAATGCTGGCGAAAGCGGTCCGACCCAGCGGCATTCAGTTTCGAGGAATCCCATCCATGCAGAATCGCAGCAAACGCTCGGCTTTCACCCTGATTGAAGTGCTCATCGTCGTCGTGATCATGGCCATTCTGGCGGCCACGATTATCCCGCAGTTCACCGACAGCACCAACGATGCCAAGGTCAGCACGTCAAAATTCAACCTGCACACGATGCGCTCGCAGATCGAGCTCTACAAGGCTCAACACAACGGCGACCCGCCCGACGCAGCCTTGAACAAGCTGACGATCGCCACCGATGCCGATGGCAATGCCGGCGGGCCGTTTGGACCGTACATGCGCGAGATCCCCTCCAACCCCTTCACCAACAGCAACGCCGTCAAAGTGATTTCGAGCGATCCGGCCGCCGCGGGGGACGTCACCAGTGGCGGCGCCGGCTGGCTCTACAACTCGACCACGGGGGGCATTTTCATCGACCACGCCGACTATTTCTCCGAATAGCCGCGCCGTGATTCGTGGGTTGGATTCTGCAAGTACACTGGGCCTCGTCCACCAGCGGTGGATGGGGCCTTTGCCTGCGCTTGCTGCCTCGCGGCAGGCACGCGACAGGGCCGCACACGTTATCTTGTAGCGCCGAATGTTGCCGCTTACAGTACAGGCGGTTTCGATTTTCGCCCGCGGTCTGACCGCCTTGCTCCCGCATGGCCGAAGCGAAGGATAAGCCAGAAGAAATGCAGCCTGACGCGACCGTACCCAAGGCGGTCGTCAGTCGCTTGAGTCTCTATTTGCGGGAATTGCAGCACCTCATCCGCGACGGTCACGAGACTACCAGCTCGACGCAACTTGGCCGCCTGTTAGGTTTTACAGACGCCCAAGTCCGCAAGGACCTGGCCTATTTCGGCCAGTTCGGCTATCCCGGGATCGGCTATCGATCCAGCGAGCTCGTCGATGCCATCAAGCGGATTCTCGGGACTAATCAGCCTTGGGCGCTCGCGATCGTCGGCCTCGGCAACCTGGGCCGGGCTTTGATGGGCTACCGCGGCTTTGCTCAGCAGGGATTCCGAATCGTCGCGGCTTTCGACATTGACCCCAGCAAGGTCGGCAAGAGCATCGAAGGCGTTCCCGTCCACCATCTCGACGACTGCTCGCGGATTGCTAAGGAGCACAATATCCGCCTGGCGATCATCGCCGTGCCAGCGCCCTCCGCCCAGCGCGTGGCCGACTCGCTCGCTGCCGCCGGCATCGACGGCATCATGAACTTCGCCCCGGTGACACTGACCCTGCCCGAGCACGTGAAAACGGTAGGCGTCGATCTGGCAATCGAGCTCGAACAGCTCTCCTTTGCCGTCGTGAACCACGTCCCGCGAGAGTGATCGTGCAGGGCCACTTCGCTAGGAACAATTCGCCGCGAACCAATCCCCCGCGAACCTGTTGTGGCGAAATTCAGTCGTTTCTTCGGGCAGCCGCTGCAGGGGCGCGGCACATGGTTCGCCGCCCACGCTCGTCACCTTGAGCGAGTTGCGACCGAGCGTCTAAAATGCCTCCGCCGGCCTTGATCGGGGATGGTGTAACGGTAGCACAACGGATTTTGGTTCCGTTTGTCTAGGTTCGAATCCTAGTCCCCGAACTTCTTCCGCCGCAAAAGCTTGCGCCATCGCAGGATGCACCGAATCTCGGCCATCGCCGTGGCCAATTTCGCCAGGGGATTTCGCCGTTCTCCTCGGTCCTGTTTAATATACTGTTGTCAGCCTGTCGCCCGCGCGCGGTTTCGGCAATAATTCGGCGCGGAACATCGTGGTTGGTCTTGGATTCCTGTAAGGCAAGGAAGAGGCGCGGCGCAAGTCGCCGGAGGCCCTTTCCACATACACTTCGCGATCCGTCCTCCGGCAATCGGGCAGAAACATGCGCGTGATTGTGGGCTGGGATAATCCCACCGAACTTGAGACGATCGAGTCGTTTCTCAACATCGGCGACAACACAGCGGCTGCCTTTCAAACACCGGCGGAACTCGAAGCCGCTTATCGATCCTCCTCGTGGGACGTCGTGCTGCTGTCGCTGAGCTTCCCGTCGGCCGACGAAAGCTATGGACTGTTCCAGCGACTCCGCCAGCTCCATCCCGATATTCCCATCGTCGGGGCCTATTTCCCCGGTGAAATCGGCCGCTTGGCCAAGTTCATGCTGGCCGGGTTGCAGACGCACGTCCTCCGCGATCCGGCCGGCGAATTCATCATGCTGCTGACCACCGTGCTGGAAGCCTCGTACCAGGCGGTGCAGGCTCGCCGGGCGCAACTACTCGCCGACAAACTCCGCGAGGAAGTTGAATCGGTTCGCCAGCTTCAGGAATCGATCATTCCCAGCAGTCTGCCGCAATTACCCGGCTATCGGCTTATCGCCCGTTACGAACCGTCGCAGATCCAGGTACTGGGCGACCGGCCGGTCGTGATGGCTGGCGGCGACTATTACGACGCCTTCCGCCTTGGCGACAATTCGCTGGTGATCATGCTCGGCGATGCGGCCGGCCACGGCGTCAAAGCCTGCATGTCGATCATGACGATGCACACGCTGATCGGCATGATCCGCAGCCACACCTATGGCGACACGGCCGAATTCGTCAACGAAGTCAACAAACGCCTCTGCAAAAGTTCGATCGTCGCCGGCGACGCGGGCGGCTTCATCACGCTGCTTTACGGCAGCCTCAATCTCGATAATAACGAGCTCCAGTGGACCTCGGCCGGACATCCCCTGCCGCTGTTGCACGACCTGGAAACCAATGAAGTTCGGCCCATGGGCACGCCCGATCAGGCCGGCCTGCCGCTGGTCGTCTCCGACGACTGGGTTTATCCGCTTTGCCGATCGCAGATTCCCCCTCACTGTCGCGTGCTTATGTACACGGACGGCCTGGAAGAAGCCTTCCCCAACGACAACGAGCGACACCGCCAGTTCGGCGTTACTGGCATTATCAATACGCTCCAGGCCACGCGCAACCAGCCGCTGGAGAAAGTGCTGGATGCCCTGTTCGACGATTCCAATAAAGCGACCAACGGCGCGGGGCGGATGGACGACACGTCCGTGATGCTTCTCGAGCGAAGCGTCGTCTAGAACTCGCCGTAGTAAACGCCGGGCCTGACATCGCCGATTGTGCTGAGCCGATTATGCTGGAAGTCAATGGACTTCTTCTCCAAAGACCTCCCGCTGGTGGACTTCGGCATTGCCCTGCTGATTGGAGCGCTTGTCGGCATTGACCGCGAGCGGCACAAGGGAGGCGAAGACTCGTCGGGCGATACGGGCGGCTTGCGCACGTTCATTCTCGTTGCCGAAGCCGGCGCGGTCGCCAGTTGGCTGGCCCAGCGCCTGGAATCACCGTGGATATTCGCGGCCATCGCCATCGCGATTGGGGCGCTAGTGATCGCGGGCTATCTGGCCTACGCGATTAAACATGACAACGCTTACGGCCTGACAACGGAAATCGCCACGGTCGTCGTATTTCTGCTCGGCGGGCTCGTCGTTTATGGCTACCGCGACCTCGCGGTTATCCTGGGAATCGCTACTTCTGCCGTACTAGCCTATAAGGCGCCGCTGCACGGTCTGGTCGCCCGGCTGAGTCAGGAGGACGTCTATGCCGGCCTCAAGCTTCTCATCGCCACGTTCATCGTCCTGCCGGTTTTGCCCGACAAGCCGATCGATCCGTGGGGAGCGATCAACCCCAGCAAGCTGTGGTGGCTGGTGATCTTGATCTCGGCCCTGTCATTGGCCGGATACGTCGCTTCGCGGTGGCTCGGATCGCATCACGGCACTGCTCTCACCGGGCTGTTTGGCGGGCTGGCCTCATCGACGGCCGTCACCCTGGCTTTGGCCCGCCGCAGCAAAGAAAGGGATGCCAGCGGCCTGGCTAACGGACTGGCCGCGGGCCTGCTGATCGCCTGGACCGTCATGTTCGGGCGAATTGCTGCCGAAGTCGCCTATGTCCATCCCCCCCTGCTGCGTTCGATTTGGGTGCCCATTGGCATGATGGGATTTGTCGTGGCCGCTGTCGCCGGGGCGTTCTACATCTTGGGTCGCGCCTCGGAAGGCATTGCCGCCAGCAGTGTCCCCCTGAAAAACCCGTTCAGTCTCACCTCGGCGATCAAGTTCGCCCTGGTGTTCGCGGCAGTGCTGCTCGCCGTCAAGCTGGCACAGCAATATTGGCCCGGACAGGGCTTTTACGCCGTCGCCGCCCTGGCGGGGTTGACTGACGTCGATGCCATCACGCTCTCGATGGCCGAGCATGCCAAGACGGCCGGCAACGAAACCGGCCAGGCTCAAGCAAATGCCGCGCAGGTCGCCGCCGTTTCAATCACCATTGCGGCGATTACCAATACGCTGGTGAAGTGCGGGCTCGTGCTGTTTTTGGGTTCGTGGGCCCTTTCGTGGCGGGTCTTGATCGCCACCGGGCTGGTGATTGTTGGCGGCGCGGCCGCTGTCGCCGGATTCTACTTTGCCGGTTGAAACCTGGCGCGCGCGACGTTCAACTGGCATATCCGCCCCACTACGATCTCCGACTTCTGACCTCCGACCTTCAAACCTCGCATGCCCATACTCCTGCTCCTTGCGGCTTCCACGCTCGCGGCCGAGATCACTCTCCCCGCGGTTCTCGACGACCGCCTTCAGATTCAGCTCGTTGCTGCCGAACCCGACATCGTGACACCCACGGGCCTGGCGGTTGATGAACGAGGCCGCGTCCTGGTCATCGAATGCCATACGCATTTCCCGCCCGAGGGTTACAAGGGCCCCAAGCACGACCGCATTCTGCTCATGGACGATTTTGACCCGGCTACGGGAAAGGCCCGCAAGATCAGCGTCTTCTTCGAAGGGACCACCCACACCATGAACCTGGCCGTCTATTACGACGGCTCGATCTACGTGGCGACGCGGGCCGAGGTTTTCCGCCTCCGCGACAAGGATGCCGATGGCAAGGTGGACGAGCGTACTCAAATCTGTCACCTCGAAACAGCCGGCAACTATCCGCACAACGGCCTGTCCGGTTTTGCCTTCGATTTCGCCGGCAACGTCTATTTCGGCTTCGGCGAGAATCTGGGGGCCGACTACAAGCTCATCGGCAGCGACGGCAAGACCCTGTCCGGCGGCGGCGAGGGGGGCAACATCTACTGCTGCGATCCTGAGGGGAAAAATCTCCGCCGCGTGGCCACCGGCTTCTGGAACCCGTTCCATCTTTGCTTCGACGCTTTCGGCCGCCTCTTTGCCGTCGATAACGACCCCGACAGCCGTCCGCCGTGCCGCCTGTTGCACATCGTTGAAGGTGGCGACTATGGCTACCGCTTCCGCAACGGCCGCAAAGGCATTCACCCGTTTACTGCCTGGAACGGCGAGCTGCCCGGCACGCTGCCGATGGTCGCCGGCACCGGCGAGGCCCCCTGCGCGGTGCTCGCTTACGAGTCCGACAATCTGCCCGAGGAATACCGCGGTGACTTGCTGGTCACGAGCTGGGGCGATCATCGGCTGGAGCGCTATCGCCTCAAGCCCCGCGGCGCGTCGTTCAGCGCCGAGATGACGCCCGTTCTCCGTGGCGATCAGAACTTCCGCCCCGTTGGCCTGGCCCTGGCCCCCGACGGCTCGCTCTTTTTCAGCGACTGGGTCGATAAGTCGTACAACGTGCACGGCAAAGGGCGCGTCTGGCGACTTTCGGCCAAAAACCCACCCAAACCCAACCGTCCCGCCGATCCAATCGCAGCCCTCTCCTCGCCGCATGGTCCGTGGCGAGAGGCGGCGGCAAAGAAGCTAACCCGTGAGGAAGCATTTAAGCTGGCGGTCGACGGAACCACAGAGCGAACAAGGTCAGTTGCGGCCAGGCGCTTTGTGCTGAAGAGCGGCCCGATTCTTTCATACGCTGAGAAACTGCTCCAGGATCCAAGAACCTCCCGTCTTGGAGGTCACTATTTTATTCAGCAGCATCTGCGAGCCTACGAAGCGACGGCCCGTCTTCGTCCGCGCGACTTGTCAAGAATTGGAAGTCTCATGGAGGAGCGAATTCGTAGTGTTCAGAATCTGCAGACGCCGAATGAGAACCAGAAATTTCACATGGATTGGGATGAATGGCTCAAGAACCGCGACGCTGAAACCCTTGGTGCTTCAGACGAGTGGTTGGCAGCGACCAGCGGACCATTCCAGACGCTCGTTCCCGCTATCGAGCGCCACAGCATCGCTATCGCGAATGACCCTTTCCTTGAGACGGAGAAGATTAATGACAGTTTATTGCGGTTCCCGCCGACGGGTGGAGTCGCGCAGGTAGAAAGCGCAACCCGACGTAGTTTGGCCGGCCCCAATCCCACAATCGCACACTGGATGGCGATTGTTGCTTATCGCTCAGGCCACAATCTGAATGGCTTGGTTCCCGACCTGCTCGCCCATAAGGATCAGGATATTCAGTTGATCGGGGTGATCTGTGTTGGCGAACAGAATCTGGTCGAGCAGCGCTCTTTGCTAGAGAGGTTCTTGGGGAACTGCCAAAGCCGACGTCTTTTCGAGGCGGCCCTCGCCTCTCTCAGCTCATTGGATAGCCACTCGCGCGATCCAAAGAACGAATCCGCCGGAGAAGAATACATTGTGCGACTATTGACCAAAGGCAATGCCAGTGGTGACGTGCGGCGCTTCGCATTTGCCGCATTGCGACCCGATCATCCTTCGCTCTCCAATGATTTGCTCCAACAACTACTTGGGGACCCCGATCCTGCCATTCGCCTCGAAGCCATCCGTACCATCCGGCTGCGGCCGGATGTTGAGCGCTGGCCGCAGCTCCGCGAAATCGCAGCCGGCAAGGAGAAGAGCACTCAAGAGCGCTGCGAGGCGATTCTGGGGCTGTCGCCGGGGAACGACGACGATCGCAAACTGCTCTTTGAACTTGCTGCGGGCGAGAACACCGAAGTGGCCGACGAAGCGCTACGCGCGCTGCGCGGGTTCGATCTGAACGACGGCGAGAGGCAAAAGCTGACCGATCTGGCCGGCAAGCTCGAAGCCTCACGCAAGGAGCTGGCCGAGCGCGTCTTGATGCGCAACCCTCCCAAGAACCAGCCCAAACCGGACGGGCTGGCGGCCTGGCTCAAGCTTGCCGAGGGCGAAGGAAACGCTCAAGCCGGCGAGCGAATCTTCTATCATCTTCGCGTCGGCGGCTGCTTCCGTTGCCACGAGTTCGAAGGCCGCGGCTATCAGATTGGGCCGGACCTGACCAATATCGGCCGCACCATGACGCGCGAGCGGCTCGT
>Ga0065705_10001850_pt1 | contig 32469 bp, 32 predicted proteins | sample SwibulcommuniRL2_FD_59092 | JGI IMG/M metagenome (GOLD analysis project Ga0065705, IMG submission 59092) | Bulk soil microbial communities from switchgrass field near Rose Lake, East Lansing, Michigan, USA - RL2 Bulk Soil v2 (version 2) | ecosystem: Environmental > Terrestrial > Soil >...
CATTGTGGTTGCGTATGCGGCGCTCTTGATCCTTGCCCCGCTGACTGCCCTGGTCTCTGGCGCGTTCGCCAAAGGGATCGGAGCAAGCCTCACAGCCTTAAGAGACCCGGCGGTCTTTTCTGCTTTTCTGCTCACCTTATATATTGCTTTTATCACCGTGGCTGTGCATGCCTTGTTTGGTACGGTGCTGGCATGGGTGCTGGTGCGCTATCGCTTCCGCGGACACTGGCTGCTCAATGGAGTCATAGACCTGCCCTTTGCGGTTTCACCTGTAGTCGTTGGGTATATGTTGCTTCTACTGTTTGGGCGGACCGGTGTGCTCGCCCCAGTCCTTGAGGCATTAAATATAAAGATCGCCTTTGCGGTGCCAGGCATGATTCTGGCGACCTTGTTTGTCACTCTGCCATTTATGGCACGTGAAGTGATGCCGGTACTAGAAGCATTTGGCGTTGAACAGGAACAGGCGGCTGCCACACTAGGGGCAAGCGGCTGGCAAACATTCTGGATGGTGACCTTCCCGGCGTTGCGCTGGGGATTCATTTATGGCGTCATTCTCACCTTTGCGCGCGCACTGGGAGAGTTCGGTGCCGTGCTTGTTATCGGAGGCGGGGTGCAGGGGCGCACGGAAACGGTCACTCTTTTTATCTACCGCGCGCTCGATGAGCGTCAATACGTTGGGGCCTATAGTGCAGCACTGGTCCTCGGGTTGCTATCGCTTGCATTAGTGATTGGCACTGAACTTCTTCGCAAAAGAGAAAATAGATAAGATTTTGCGAAAGAAACGCTATGATTGGTCAGACGAAACGGCTGAAAAGCCGTTTTGCTTTGCAGTTATAATCACTCTACATCGTACGTTCTTCCTGCTTTGATCATCTTGTTTTAGAAGGGCGATCACTTTTCCATGCATCTGAACATTTTGTTCTATGTACTGGTGGGCTTTATTGCACAAATGATTGATGGCGCACTCGGCATGGCTTATGGTGTCAGTTCCAATACCTTCCTGCTCAGTTTAGGAATTCCACCTGCTGCAGCTTCAGCCAGTGTCCATATGGCGGAAGTGGTTACCACCGGCATCTCCGGTTTCTCTCATTGGAAGCTCGGTAACGTAGATTGGAAACTTGTCCGCCGGCTGCTCCTGCCCGGCGTGATCGGTGGCGTGATTGGCGCGTATTTACTTACGTCCATTGATGGAAATATCCTCAAACCATATATCGCAGCTTATTTGCTTTTCATGGGCGGCCTCATTATTTATAAGGCCTTCACGATGAAATCTCAGCATAAACTGGATGATTATCATGGTCCACGTATCAGCATCCTTGGGTTGCTGGGAGGGTTCTGTGACGCGATCGGAGGAGGAGGCTGGGGGCCCGTCGTTACCTCCACGCTTGTGGCTTATGGAAAACATCCGCGCATGACAATCGGATCGGTGAATTTCTCTGAATTCTTCATCACACTTTCCGAATCGATCACTTTTGTGCTGGCATTAAGTTTCGGTCAATACTGGCAAATCATTCTGGGCTTGTTGATCGGCGGCGCCATCGCCGCACCGATTGCTGCCCTGCTTTCGCAAAAGCTGCCCCTCAAAACCCTCATGGTTGTTGTGGGGATTCTGATCGTTATTCTGAGCCTACGTACTTTATATTTGGCTGTCGTGTAATTTCAAAAATATTCTCTCCAACAAAAAGCAAGAGATTTATTTGTCGTCTGCTAAGTCGAGGGAGTACTGGGCTTAAAACGCCGTCGGGCTTTCGGTTTATAATGTTTCTCATGAAGCGTATTGGTATTCTATTCATTTTTCTGAGCGTATTGTTGCTTGCCCTGCAACCTGTACGCGCTCAAAATAATGAGCCACTTGCCATCGTTATGACCGCGGATGGTCCGATCATGCCGGCGATGCGGGAATATATCAAGCGTGGGGTTGAAACAGCAGAACGGCGCAACGCCGAAGTTTTGATCATTCAACTCAATACGCCCGGCGGGGATTTGTTGACCACACTCGACATCATTGCGATTATGCGAGCCAGTACTGTGCCTGTCGTTGTGTATGTTGCACCGAGGAACGCGATCGCCGGAAGTGCCGGCGCGCTAGTTACCATGGCAGGTCACGCCTCTGCGATGGCGCCTGAGACCGTCATTGGTGCATCCACTCCTATTAATTCATCAGGAGAAAATCTGAATTCAGATGAACGGGCAAAGGCAGCCAATGCAGCCAAAGCTGCAATCAGGGATATCGTTGCCCCGCGCGGAGAGGAAGCCCTCAAGCTGGCTGAATCCATGATCGACGAAGCCAAGGCTGCAACCGCGACGGAAGCTCTCAATGTTCATCTGGTGGATTTTGTCGTGGATAATGTGGATGATTTGCTCGAATCGCTTGATGGCTTCACTGTTCAAGTCGGTGGTGAATCACGGACACTTCATACGGCGAGCGCTCATACTGAACCACTCGAAATGAGTTTTATCGAAAAGTTCCTGCTCCTGTTGACTGACCCCAATATTGTTTTTACTCTGCTATCCATCGGAACGACTGCCCTTCTGATTGAGCTCTCGAGTCCCGGCGGATGGGTGGCAGGCTTTTTTGGTGTGGTCTGTCTATCACTCGCTACCTATGGGTTGGGCATTTTGCCGGTCAATTGGTTTGGTATTATCTTCCTGATCACGGCGTTCGTCCTGTTCATCCTCGATATCAAGGCACCTACTCACGGTGCGCTCACGATCGCGGGCGTCGCATCCTTCATCGTTGGCGCGCTGGTTCTATTTAACTCAGCCAGCGTGCCACAGTTCCAACGCGTGTCTGTCCCGCTGGTGATCAGCTTTGGAGTTTTCCTTGGCCTGGTATTTTTCGGTATCCTTATGTTTGCGCTGCGTACCATCCATGTGCCGGTCAAGATGGGCATTGAGTCCTATGTTGGCAAAACGGGAATGGCTCGATCATCCATCGATGAACGAGGTGGTCAAGTCCAAATGGAATCAGAGCTTTGGACGGCGGAACCGGTTGCAGAGTCCGAAAAGATCAGTAAGGGAGATAAAGTGGAAGTTGTCGAAGTAAAGGGTTTACGATTGAAAGTTAGGAAGATAAAATAAATTATGCCTGTTACACCTACAAGAGACCGGGTCATCCCCGAAACTGACATCCGACCATTGCGCCGCCCGGATTGGATCAAGGTACGCGCCCCCTCCGGCGAGACGTATCAATGGCTGCACGGACTAATGCGCAAGAAGGAATTACACACGGTCTGTGAAGAAGCCATGTGCCCAAATTTAGGCGAGTGCTGGGGGAGCGGAACCGCGACATTTTTGATGCTCGGCGATGTTTGCACGCGCACCTGTGCATTTTGCGATATCAAACATGGCAAACCCGGGTTAATGGATTGGGGCGAGGCCGAGCGCGTAGCTCAAGCTGTTAAAGCCATGGAGTTGAAGCACGCGGTCATCACCTCCGTGAACCGCGATGAGCGCCGGGATGGCGGCGCGCCGATCTTCGCGATGGTCATTCGACGCATCCGTGAATTACGACCGGGGTGTTCCATAGAGGTGCTGATCCCGGATTTCAAAGGCTCACTCGAAGCCTTGAAGATCGTGATGGATGCCCGGCCTGAAATTTTGAACCACAACGTGGAGACCGTGCCGCGCTTGTTCAAGGCCGTTCAGCCTCAGGATAATTATGATTGGGCTGCGGCAACTTTATCTAATGCTAAAAAGCTCGACCCTGAGGTGCTGACGAAATCCGGCATCATGGTGGGTCTTGGCGAAGAGATGGACGAGGTCAAGGCAGTGATGCGGGACCAGCGCTCGTGGGGGGTGGATATTCTGACCATCGGCCAATACCTGCAACCAAGCAAGAAGCACATGCCTATCTCGCGTTATTACACCATGGAAGAATTCGCCGAATTGCGCGATTACGGAAAAGAGATTGGCTTCAAGTGGGTGGAGTCGAATCCGCTGGTGAGGTCGTCATATCACGCTGCGGAGCAGGTCCGCGCGTTGAGCGTGGTGCATCGCAAGTTATACGGGGAATCGTCACCGATAAATTAAAAATCAAACGATGCGAAAATCCTCAAACGGGCTCATCATTAGTCTGCTGGTTTTTGCGGTCGTAGGTTTCTTAAGCCTGTACGTTTTTCAGAGCATATGGCTGAAGTTGATTTCGCGGATGTTGAACTCCGGCCAGTCCACTGGACTGCCGGTCTCTTCCACACCAATATCCGGATTCTCGTTTCCAACACAGCGAGCCGCAGTTCCCCTTAACACAGAGCTGACCCTAAGCAATTTGGGTATTACAGTCACGGGCATCGTCAGCCCTGCAGATGCTCTGATAGGAAAAGCCAATCGATTCAACATCCTTGAGAAGGACGAGGAATATCTGGTGGTGTACATCAAGACGCGCTGTGTTTCCAAAAGCGAGAAGTGCCGCGTGACCGAGTCCGATTTTGGTGTCCACAGCGAGGCCGGACGAGATTACCCGGCTGAACTATCCGTCAGTTTTTCCGATTTGAAGGGTCTGTTCGAGGGCGGCGAGATACCCGCCGGGCAAAACCTGGGTGGNTCGTTGATCTTTATTATTCGCCAGGGCGATCACGGTCTGACNTTAATCTATCCGCGATTATTTAGCTTCGGAGGCGCGGCAGAGTTCCTNCTTGGTAAGTGACNCCGCTCATTGAANTAAATGTACTGAGCATGGTACATCGCAAGTTATTTGGGGAGAGTAAATAAGACAGCGATTTATTGTGAGAGTTTAGAATATTATGACCACAGATCAACTAACGGCAGAATTCGAGACATTTCAAGGTGAATTAGAATCCTTCCTCCTGAGGATGACCGCCAGTGTTCAGGATGCTGAAGATATCGTTCAGGATACTTATCTCAAGACTCAGGCGAAGATCCACACTTTTCGAGGGGATTCTTCGTTGAAGACCTGGATCTTTAGTATTGCATCCAACCTTGCCAGGGATTTGTTAAGATCAAAGAAGAGATGGCCCGAAACCATAACCGATATTTGCCGCGAGGAAACGCTACACAACCGTCAGTTCTTTCAGGAAGCCTTGCAAATCCGGGAAATGTCGCCGCAGGGCAAATTCGAGATCAAGGAACACATCGCTTTTTGCTTCACTTGTGTTTCCAAATCGCTTCCGCTCGAGCAGCATTTGGCATTGTTGCTCAGGGAAGTCTATGGATTTAAGGTAGCGGAGATCGCTGTGATCCTGAACCAGACCGAGGCCATGGTGAAATATTATCTGCACGTGAGCCGGAACAGGCTGATCGAAATCTTCGACCACCGTTGTTCGCTGATCAATAAAGAAGGGATTTGTTACCAGTGCACGGAACTTAACGGCATCTATAATCCCAAACAAAAAGCACAGGAAGAACTGGTCAAGATCGAAATGGCAAGCGATGCAGAAACGACAAGCAAGGAGGAACTCTTCGACCTGCGGATGAAAATCCTGCAGGAACTCGATCCTTTTGAATCCGGCGCTGCGGAATTGGAATTGCATCATTTGGAGCACAACCGCCAGGTCATGGAAAACCATCTGGAAGAAAACCAGTAAGCTGCCTATCATTTTCCAACTGCCAATCGTCTAAAAAGAAAAGGGGCAGCAAAATGAAGGAGCAGGCCAATTCAAAATCTCAGGAGGGGAGAGCGACTACGATCAGAAAGACATTCAGCAGGGAGACATCCGTACAGACGACCATTTTTGCAGACCCGGCCATCGTATGGGCTCTGCTCACACACGAATCAGATTTCCCGCGCTGGAATTCCACCGTCACTTCCGTAAAAGGTGCAATCAAGGAAGGCGGTACTATTGAACTCAAGTCCACGCTGGATGAAAAAAGGACCTTCAAATTAACGATAAAGGAATTTGTCCCGGAAAAACGTCTCGTCTGGGGTGACAGCCAGGGAAGCCGGGTGTACACGATTGATAAAGGTACGGGAGGCGGTACTCACTTTACCATGTCAGAAAAAATTGGTGGTCCGCTTTTCCCTTTGTTCGCCAGCTATATTCCTCCCTTTGATGAATCGTTCGAAAGGTTTGCAGCTGACCTAAAGAAGGAAGCAGAGTCCATGCAGAATTCAAAAAGCTAAGGAGTAAAAATGGAAAAAAGAGCCAAAGACAATCCCTGGAAATTGAAAACACCTCCCCAAACATCGGAATATGAAATGTATGTTGACACAAAAGATGGGAAGGAAATCATCGTTTGTACGGTTGGCACGACTGTTTTGCACTATGATTATCGTGCTCTAGCCGATTTGCATGAGATGTTGAAAAAGCACGGAGATTGGATGGAATTGGGCAGTAAGGACGAAAAGCAGGAAGCTATGGAAGGGACTGTGGAATATTGGGCGCGCTCCCCGAAAAATCCGATCGGAGGTTGGTATGGATTAAAGAAGGGGTTTAAAGGGAGATTCGCAATGTATATTCCACCTTTAATGGAAGAATTAGGGCTCGCAGAAGTGGAACACAACGCACGCAGCAACCGAATGAGAGCCAGATAACGTAAGAACGCTCAGGAACTCCCGCTTGATAGCAAAGTTAGCGGGAGTTTTGATTTTTCGAATGTTGCAATTGTAAAATTGCAGAGCACGGGGGAACTTTTTGATAGCCGAGGAGGTCTAACCAAAAATGTTTACCATTTGTATTTTGAAAAGGAGCATTGCAGATGAACACAATCCGATCTCTTTTTTTTGCCGTCCTGCTCGGATCTCTGCTTTCAGGTTGTGGAACGACTGCTCAACCCACCGCTACCCCCTTTGCTGAGTCTATGAAAGGATACGAACTCTACAGTTGGCAGGATGGTGGTCAATGGAAATTCTCTGTGCTGATGGGAACCAACCGCGAAAAGACTCTGGATGAAATTAAATCTGCTGACGTCGTTCTGACTGGCGTGTATGCCCTGACATCGACTCTCAAAAAAATCCCGANAGGACAATATATTACATGGTCATCCAGAGAAACACTGTCCNTTCCACCAGATGATATCCGCAGCCAGGTTGAGCAAGTCTGCAAAGACAAGGGATTGATATTGAATATATCCTCATAATTACACAGCTTGAATCATTAGCCCTCGTTTCTCTGCCACAAACCAACTGCCGCGGTTCTTATGACTAACTAAACTTTTCAAATGGGTTTGCGGGCCGAAATTTAGATCTCAAGTTTGGCTACGCATATCAAAAATGCGTACAATACTTTGTAAACCCAAGCCCCAGCACCATGCCACCCGTGATGGCAGAGGTCACCAAGCTTGATACGGTCACTTTGGACATGGCGAGATGAACAGTTCCCCCGACGCGGATTCCAAACTGATCGAACAGGATAATTGTCAATAAAAGAGTCAAAACAGAGACAAGGCTTGTCGTAAGCGCCATCATCAGTGCGGCTTTAATATTTTGCAGAATGAGGCCGTATGCCAGGCCCACGCAAGCAGTCACCACCCAAATAAGTCCACCCATGGAAACGGCATACAATGTATGAATAGGGAATTGGTTTACGAACACGCCGTCGAGGTTTGAAAGTGGCGAGAACCACCCAAGGATGATTCCCAGCACGGTTGCAAATCCTATTTTCCACCAGGGACGATAACCGCTGATCCTCGCCAGCAAGTAACTCCACATCAGGGAACAAACTGCCAACACGAAAATACTGATCAATCCATTGATTTGTAGAAGAGTTATGGTTTGATCGATAATCGTGAAATGAATAATCTGCTGAAGCAGAATCAGCCAGAGCAACAGCCCGGCGGGCAATCCAAGACAAAGGGCCGCCGCGAGCGCGCTTTGCCAGGCCACGCGAAAATAATTCAAAGGTTTTTGCGCCGCATCCGTCGTCATAAAGCAATTCATACCATATTATTCTGATTACACCATGCAGTTGTACTTCGTTCCATTTTCTTTCTATTGAGCGTATTGTATGGGAGGAAACAGGGAGAGCCTGTACAGGTAATAAGTAATCAGTGATCAGCATCTCTCTATCGAGAGAAATAGCCGGAGCTTATGATTAAATGCTGGTGCCATACTTATGCGTAACGAGACTTTAAGAGTAAAAAAGGAAATACACATGAATTCTACAAATCATTACGAAACACTTGATCCTGAGAATTGGGAGGACATGCGCGCGCTCGCACACCGCATGGTGGATGATGCCATCACTTATTTGGAAACCGTACGCGAGCGTCCCGTTTGGCAGCCAGTGCCAGAGCAGGTAGCGGCGCGTTTCACAGAGCCGGCCCCTCGCGGACCTGAGGGGGCTGACTCTGCCTATGAGGAGTTTGTGGAAAACATCCTGCCCTACCCAATGGGCACCATCCATCCGCGCTTTTGGAGCTGGTACATGGGCAGTGGGACCATCCTTGGAGCACTTGCCGATTTTATGGCTTCGATCATGAATTCCAATCTGGGCGGCGGGAATCATGCGGCTGGTATGGTGGAAGAACAGGTACTCAACTGGATCAAGGAAATGATCCAGTTTCCCAAAGAAGCCAGTGGATTGCTAGTCAGCGGCGGCTCGATGGCAAACTTTGTGAGCCTGGCGGTCGCCAGAAATACAAAGGCAGGCTTCAACGTTAGGGAGTTGGGAATGCTGGCAGCCCCGCAACCATTGACCGTCTACGCGTCCACCGAGATCCACAGCTGCAACCAAAAAGCGGTGGAACTCCTGGGACTCGGCACCAAAGGTCTGCGAAAAATACGGGTCAATGAGGATTTCACCATTAATCTCGAGGCGCTAAAACAAGCCATTGCAGACGACCGCGCCGCGGGTTATCGTCCCATCTGTGTGATCGGGAGCGCAGGGACCGTCAACACCGGGGCTGTGGATGACCTAAATGCGATCGCCGATCTGTGCGGGGAGGAGGATCTCTGGTTCCATGTGGATGGCGCGATCGGCGCGGTGGCAGTGCTGGCTGGGAACGTAAAGCCTCAACTCGCCGGAATGGAACGAGCTGATTCCATTGCGCTTGACCTTCATAAATGGATGCACATCCCGTTCGAAGCGGGTTGCGTCATTGTCCGTTCTGAGAGCGCCCATCGGACGACATTCTCACTCACCCCCGAATATCTGGCCCACGAATCACGCGGGTTGCCTGCTGGACATTGGTTCAGTGACTATGGCCTGCAATTGTCGCGTCAGTTCCGCGCCCTCAAGGTGTGGATGTCGATCAAGGAACATGGCCTCGACCGCTTCGGGCGCATGATCGCTCGCAATGTCGAGCAGGCCCATTACTTTGGCCAGCTCGTCGAGAACGATCCAACTCTGGAACTGATGGCACCCATCGGCATGGACATTGTTTGCTTCCGCTTCCATCCGGGCGGGCTGGACAACGATCAGCTCAATGCATTGAATAAGGAAATCCTGATGCAGCTCCATGAGCAGGGAATCGCCGCGCCCTCCTATACGACTTTGCGCGGTCAATATTGTTTGCGCATCGCGATTGCGAATCATCGCAGCCGGCTGGAGGATTTTGACGTGCTTGCCAGAGAGGTCGTTCGAATTGGTCACGAATTGATCGCACAAACCCAATGATTTATTTCGAGAGAAATACCATGATCAATCAACAAATAAGTGAATCGTTTGCTGAGCTTTCCACACCATTAATTGCGGATGCCTGCTTACGATTAAGACTTCCTCTCCAGGTAGCTCCTTTTGGCATTCATCCCCTGTCAATGGAAAGTCATATGGCGGGTCGGGTTCTGCCTGTAAGACATTATGGCAGTGTGGATATTTTTCTCGAAGCGCTGGGAACTTCGCAGCCAGGCGATATTCTTGTCATTGATAATGCAGGAAAAATGGATGAAGGCTGCATTGGCGATCTAACAGCTCTGGAAGCACAAGCGAGCGGACTGGCAGGCATTATTGTCTGGGGCTGCCACCGTGATACAGTTGAACTTCATCAGATTGGTTTTCCCGTCTTTGGTTACGGGACCTGCCCCGCCGGTCCGCAGCGACTCGAGGCGCGTGAGCCAGACGCGTTGATATCAGCCCGATTTGGCGATCTCACAATAACCCAGGAGGAGGTCGTTCTTGCAGATGCCGATGGGGTGCTGTTTGTATCCACTCAACGCATGGATGAAATTTTTTCAACAGCCCAAAGCATTTGGAAAAAAGAGAGAAAACAGGCCCAGGATATACAGTCTGGCAGAAAGCTGCGCGAATAGCTTCAATTTGACAAGTATCTGGCTCGGCGTTCCGACGATGAGGCGTACACCTTCCGACAGCATTTGCGCGGGATCGGAGGCGCCATTGAGGAATAGGAAGGCTAAATCTTGGTTGAGTGTGTTGTAAAATCATCAGAAAAAAGCTCTGCTCGAACGTTCAGCCAGTGAGAATTTGCATCATATTTGCCTTTTACCCCTTGTACGTATATAATAAAGAGAAATTTTTCACTTGTCTCATCGGAAAATTTACAGCACTGCTCATAGCATTTCCTTGACCACAATGCTGCCTGTCTTCATCCCCTCTCAAATTGCTGCAAGTATAAAAGTTGTAACTCGAGCTTCGTAAAAGGTCAGGTTCTTGCTTAACTTAATAACAGAACCTTTCTACTGTATGTCTCGTAATTTACTAAATTTTGGGAGTGAAGCGCAGGCTCAGTTTTCAGATTTTGGTTAGATACGCAGGTTGTACCTGTGTGCGGCAGTCTGTAAAACATTCTCCAGAGGAGAAATCTCAATGGCGCAAGCAAAACGAAACGGACAACAATTAAGGTCTCTGCCTAAATCGCCGACCGGAATTTCGGGCATGGATGAAATTACGGGGGGTGGTTTGCCCAAGGGCCGACCCACATTAGTTGCTGGTGGCGCAGGCTGCGGCAAGACCCTCTTTGCAATGGAGTTTTTGGTCAATGGAGCCATTGACTATAATGAACCTGGCGTCTTTTTGGCGTTTGAGGAAAATGCCGAAGAACTAGCACAAAACGTTGCTTCCCTTGGTTTTGATCTGAAAGGACTGATCAAGCAAAAGAAACTGATCATTGATTACGTGCGGGTCGAACGTGCTGAGATCCAGGAGACGGGTGAGTATGATTTGGAAGGGTTATTTATCCGTCTGGGTCATGCGATTGATACTATTGGCGCCAAGCGCGTGGTACTTGATACGGTTGAGGTCCTCTTTTCCGCTTTGCCCAATCAGGCAATTCTCCGCACGGAGTTGCAACGCCTGTTCCGTTGGTTGAAAGACAGGGGTGTCAGTGCAGTGATCACTGCGGAACGCGGGGATGGAACCGTGACCCGTTTTGGTCTTGAAGAATATGTCGCAGATTGTGTCATCTTACTCGATCATCGTGTCACCGAGCAAATGTCCACCCGGCGATTGCGCATTGTGAAATATCGCGGCACGCTGCACGGCACAAATGAATATCCCTTTCTGATTACCAAGGATGGTATCTCGGTGCTACCGATCACTTCCATTGGGCTCGATCACAAAGCGCCTGCCGGGAGAGTGCCTACTGGGGTCAAGGAGCTTGACGATATGCTGGGTGGAAAAGGATATTATCGAGGCAGCAGTATCCTGCTTTCCGGCACAGCAGGCACGGGCAAATCCAGCTTGTCAGCAGCATTTGTGGATGCGGCTTGCCGGCGCGGCGAACGGTGCTTATACTTCTCCTTTGAGGAGTCCACGGGGCAGATCATGCGGAACATGCGCTCGATTGGGATTGACCTGTCGCCGCATGTCAAAAAAAGATTACTCCAGTTCCATGTTGCCCGCCCAACTTTGTACGGTCTTGAAATGCATCTGGTCACGATGCACGAACTGATCAAACAAAATAAACCGGATATCGTTGTCTTGGATCCTATTACCGACTTTTTCGTAGTGGGCAGTCATGCGGAAGTCAAATCCATCCTTACGAGGGTCATCGACTTTTTGAAGGCAAACCAGATCACGGCGCTCTTTACCAGCTATACAGAAGAGGATACGCCTAACGAATCCGTTGTGGGTATTTCTTCCTTGATAGACACCTGGATCAGCCTGCGCAACCTGGAGAATCATGGAGAACGCCAGCGCGGCTTGTTTATTTTGAAATCCAGAGGCATGGCACATTCAAACCAGATTCGTTCCTTTGAGTTAACCAATGATGGGATCAAGATTGGCGCGCGCGATCTGGCTGGTCCTCGAACAGCACTTAATCCTGTTTAAGAGTTCTTAATGTACCCGCGGATTTTCGTGGTATTGTAATATATAGAATACAAGAAGGAGAATGGAAGTGGAAAAATCAAAGCCGCGTGCTCGCTCGCGCCGCACAGAAAAAAAATGGGAACTGCGGCTATACGTTGCCGGGCAGACCCCGAAAAGCCTGACCGCGTTCGCAAACCTGAAAAAGATTTGTGAGGAGCATTTGGCCGGACAGTACCATATTGAAGTCATCGACCTGCTCAAGAAGCCACAATTGGCAAGTGGTGACCAGATCCTTGCCATCCCCACCCTGGTGAGGAAATTACCGGAACCGATCCGAAAGATCATCGGTGATCTCTCCGATACGGAACGTGTGCTCGTCGGACTTAATTTACGTGAACAGAAATAATTACTGTATGCAAGCCATATACTTTATAGCCCTTGACTCGTTCGGAAGGTGAAGATGGCTAAAAAAAATAAAAATCCCCAGCCGGTCCAGGATGAGACTGTCAGCCTGAAAAGTCGTCTGGAGGAAACAGAAGAAACCCTGCGCGCCATCCGTAAGTATATGGTGGACGCTTTCGTCGTAACTAGTTCAAACGGTACACAAGTGGTCACCCTCAGCGATACGGAATTTCCCTATCGCAGGATGGTCGAGTCGATGAACGAAGGCGCAGTCACTTTGATCCCAGATGGGACAATTTTTTACTGCAACTCGCGCTTTTCCGAAATTGTCCAAGTGGATTGTGAAAAGCTGGTCGGGGTTCGCTTTAAGGATTTGATCCTGCCCGAAGAGCAAAGCGCTTTCGAAACGCTTTTTACAACAGCTGGGCGGCACGGGGCGCGAGGAGAATTTTGCCTTCAAAATCCTAAAGGAAGTTGTACGCCTGTGCAACTATCCATTTATGAACTTGAAGGGGATACGGCTAGCGGGGTATCCATCATCGCAACGGATATTACAGAACGGCTCCGGGCGGAGGAGAAGATCCGCGCCCTTGCCTCCCAATTATCCATGGCAGAGCAAGAGGAGCGGCATCGCATCTCCCAAATTCTGCATGATGATCTCCAGCAGCGTCTCTTCGCCATCAAGACCCAGCTGGCATTCCTCATAAATGACAGTGATCCGGATAAGTCCCCTGCCTCCATGAGAGAGGAACTTAAGCAGGTCCAACGCTGGCTTTCAGATGCGATTGGAATCACCCGTAGCCTGAGCATTGATCTCAGCCCGATCATTTTGCAGGGCGAAGGGCTGGCAGAGGCGATCCTCTGGTTAGCTTCTCAAATGAAGGAGAGACATGGCCTGATCGTCCAAATGGAAGCAAAGAACAACCTCAATCACCTCGATAATCATATGCGTATGTTACTGTTCCAAACGATCCGTGAATTGTTCTTTAACGTTGTTAAACATGCAGGGACTTCGCACGCCACCATTACACTGGAACAGTTGGATCAGCGTGCCAGAGTCATGATCAGTGATACCGGAAAAGGCTTTGATGTTGCCACTGTCATGAATGATTCGAAGATCGCCCACGGCTTGCTGGTGATCCAGGATCGCCTGGGATTAATGGGGTGCAGCATGGAGATCACTTCAGAACCGGGCAAGGGGACGCGCGTGGTCGTCGAAGCTCCAATGGGAGCATCATCTTCCTGATTACATCTTTAAGATAACTCAACCTCCTGTCTGTTTAAAACAGACACGCTATACTTAAACTATGTTCATCCACTGCCGCATAAGATCCAATTCAGGAGATTATGCGGCAGCGCTTTATGAGTAGTGAGGCCATGCGTGGAACGAGCTAGACTATCGACCCCAGGATGACGACTCAACTCGCTAAACAATGAGACATCTTATAATCCTTCCATGGAGGTTTTCTTATACCGATGGAAATCAATAGCCATACAGTAAATATTGAATCTATCCTTTGGCGCGGTCTTGTTTTAGCGGGTCATGAAGCTTGCCGCCTGTTTTCTCTGAACTCAGAATGGCATCTAGAGGGAACTGCTGTGTTCTCTCACGAGCAGCGAGCCTGCCAATTGGATTATCAAATTGTCTGTGATGCAACCTGGCATACTCTTTTCGCAAAGGTGGCCGGGTGGCTTAGTACAACCGTTGTTGATATTCAGATTAGAACCGATCCCTCTGGACATTGGTGGCTGAATGAGGTTGAGCAGTCAGATGTAATGGATTGTATTGATATAGACCTCAACTTCAGTCCTTCGACCAACCTCCTTCCGATCCGCCGCTTGGGCCTGGCTGTTGGAGAGGCAGCACAGATCCAGGCTGCCTGGCTGCGATTTCCAAGTTTTAAGCTTGAACCACTTCCACAGCGATATCACCGCCTGAATGAATATACTTATCGATACGAAAGCGCTGGCGGTCAATTTGTCGCTGAACTCAAAGTGAATCACTCTGGTTTTGTAATCGACTATCCAGGCATTTGGCAGGCTGAATCTGGTTCCAAATAATGGACAAGTGTTCTTAAGTTGAGATAATGAATCAAATGATCATGCCAGGTATTCTTTCTCATTATTATGAGAACTCAGCAGGTCCTTTCTCGAATCTATCCGTGTTGCCGCTCGAGCAGGCAGAACAGATTCTAGAAGAGATTCGCAGGAACGGGAACCGATTCGCCAGTCAGCGCGCGGCTGATTACCTGAAAAAACGCTTTGCGTTGGAGATCAAAATCAGGAAACTCTTCGAAGAAAAAGGTGGCAAGCCAAAATTGGCACGGCCGCATTACATGATCCTGGGAACCTGTCCCTGGGTCAGGGAGTGGTATGTCGATGGGCAGGAGTTACAAATCAAGCTTGCGTTGATCCCAAAGGATTGTGTCAGTTTCACCTATGGCGACTCGTTTCCGGCGATGAATTATAAGGATGGAAAACCCTATCGTGGGCAAGTATATATAGAAAGTGAATTAGAGGAAATAATCAAACGATATGGGTTACCACAAGAGTGGAACCCTGATGGAAAAGGCGGCCCAGAGCGTTATATAGAAGCACAAGTATGGGATGATGTTCCACTGAAAGAATATCTTCGTGTTGATTGCTGACCAATGTATAACTCCTCGCTGGCACAGAAAGCTGGAGACTCAATCTATGGATCCAAAGGTTTACACTACCAAAGACCATTTGCCTGGCGAGGATACCGTCGTTGTCTCATTGTATGAGCGTTTTGTCGAACTCACGGGGCCTGTGGACCGTTCGAATATATTGTTGGCTGGATGGAGTCTCGTCCTTCAGTGTCCTCTACAAGACGAGAGGATTCGGGAGGTAAAGTCATATACAAAGGGATTGTTTGGGAACCAGTCTCGCGTGGCATCGGTATACTGACAAAAACTTGTAGTGTCCATGATTTTCAAACGACAAAAGGAGCAAATGAGATAATGACTAATCCTATCATTGTTCCAGATAAATTAGAGCGAGCAGACGATCAGTCGCCAATTGCTGCCACCGGCCAATCATTTGATGTTCACGAATGGAGCGGAAGTGGGCCTGATTACCTGCACGTTCATTACGCAGACGATGAGGCGTGGCACGTGCTGGAAGGGACACTTACCTTCAGGTTTCGCGACAAACAAGTGGATGCGCCAGCAGGGACAACCGTGTTCGTGCCAGCTGGTACTCCCCATGCGTATTTTGAATCACATGGACCGACGCGCTATCTCATCATTCTAACCCCGAGGTTGCGCGATCTGATTTCCGCACTGCATGAGGCGCCCCGTGAAGAGCACAACGCGATCATGCGCAGATTTGAGTCCGAAATATTGGAGTAAGTATCTGGTTTGGAAGGAGATATGGATGGACAGTAACATACAGAAGTACCTGAATAACCTGCGCTCTGAAGAGAGAGCACTGCAAAACCAGGCATTTTTCTACATTCTCAAGGCAACCGAAAAAACAGTGGACTGGGCCTATGAGGTCTGGGATGAATTGGTGGAAGGCTTGCACCATAAAGACAACCATGTGCGGGCAATTTCAGCGCAAATCCTGTGCAATCTGGCAAAGAGCGACCCAAAGAACAGGATGCAAAAAGATTTTCCTGCTCTGATGGCAGTGACAAAAGATGAAAGGTTCGTGACCGCAAGACATTGCCTGCAATCCATTTGGAAGGTGGGCGCTTCTGGAAAGAAAATGCAAAAAACGGTGGTAGAGGCTTTCGCGGATCGATTTAAAGATTGTGCTGCAGAAAAGAATTGCACCTTGATCCGTTACGATATCATTGTGGCTTTGAGAAATCTTTATAATGAAGTGGAGGATGAAAAAATAAAACAGAAAGCACTTGAGTTGATCGAAAGCGAAGAAGACCTCAAATATCGCAAGAAGTACGCGAGCGTATGGAGGTAAACTTTACAAACCCTGCAAAGGTAAACTAACTTCTAACTGCTCAAGCCGCCGTCCTCGGCAGCGAACTTACAGCTTGAAGTCTCGTATCGTAAAACTATTTTAGGAGTAACTCATGACATTCCCTTATTTACAGGAAAACGCCGAATCCTACCAAAGACTGAAATCCCTTGTATACAGACTGACAGATACCGACCTTGCGCTGTCCACTGATTACGGTTGGACGGTCAGTGCGCTGCTGGCCCATCTGGCCTTTTGGGACCAGCGTGTGTTGGTTATTCTCCAACGCTGGAAGGAGAGTGGATTTGATGAGTCTCCCATCGACTCGACGGCGGTCAATGACTCGCTGAAAGTGATTTGCGAGGCTCTCGAGCCACGCAGAGCTGCCGAGCTTTCCCTCATTGCAGCAGAACAAGTCGACGCGGAACTCAAAACGCTCACTCCTGACTTTGTTAGGCAGATCGAAGAACACATCGAGGCCACCTCCACTCAATTCCGCATGAATCGCTCTCTACACCGCGCTGGTCATCTCGACGATATTGAGGCCCTGCTCAATAAGTAGATTACCGTGGAAGATCCAGTCATAGCCAAATTAATTCAATGGGCGGAACAGCGGGACGCGATCCGCGCCATGCTGCTCACCAGCACACGCGCGGTCCCCAACGCAACCGTGGATGAACTTTCTGATTACGATGTGGTATTGGTGGTTGAGGATATTCATCCATTCCATGAGGAGCGAAGTTGGTTGAAGGATTTTGGAGAGGTTCTTGTTACCTACTGGGATCCCATCTATCCCGACCCCGAGTATGGCCTCGAAAAATTCGGGAATGTCATTCAATACGCCGATGGACTCAAAATCGACTTTACCTTGTGGCCCCTTGCATTGCTGCAAAAGATCGTCCAATCCCCTGCGCTTCCTGCAGAAATGGATGCCGGGTATCGCATCCTGCTCGACAAAGACAACCTGACCCAGGCGATAAAATCGCCAACTTACACTGCCTATATTCCGGTACCACCCACAAAAGAAGCCTATCAAAAAGCGATCGAAGAATTTTTTAGCGATGCACCGTATGTCGCGAAATGTCTCTTGCGCGGGGAATTGCTGCCCGCCAAATGGTGCCTGGACTATGACATGAAGCACGTCTACCTGCGCCCGATGCTGGAATGGCTCATGGGACTACATCACAACTGGTCACTCCCCACGGGTTCTCTTGGAAAAGGCTTGAAAAAGAAATTGCCACCCGAGATCTGGTCTCAACTCGAAGCTTCGTATGCAGGCGCGGATACCGCGGACAACGGGGAGTCGTTATTTCGCACGATGGCTCTCTTCCGCCAGGTTGCGATGGAAGTTGGCAAAGGGCTGGGCTATGACTATCCCCTCGATCTGGATGAGCGCGTTACTGCCTTCGTAAAGAATATGCAACGATGGAGATAATGCCTTTTAATTTTTGACCATCCAAAAGATGATACAGAGTGTATAAACACTGATGAGGCCGCTAAATGCATTTTGGGAACAAACCTCTCCACAGAGAAAAAGATGATTGAACCGGCCAGGTTAGCTTTATTCATCGGCGTCTCATGGGCATTAATTATTGCCCCGGGTCCCGACATGTTCTATGTGATTACCCGCGGAATGGCTCACGGTCGCAGAGCAGGTATGTTATCCGCAATCGGTGTAGTCTGTGGGATTCTAGTTCACACCACCGCCGCGGCCCTTGGACTAAGCCTCATCCTCCAGACCTCGGCATTCGCTTTTCTGTTCGTGAAGTTTGTGGGCGCAGCCTATTTAATATACCTTGGGATCAAGACCTGGCGAGATCAAAGCACTTTTAATCCACAAATCTCTGCGTCCATCACGACGTCCGGTGTACTCTTCTGGCAGGGTGTTTTATCAAATGTCCTCAATCCGAAAATCGCCATTTTCTTTCTGGCATTCCTGCCACAATTTGTTGATAGAGGCAGCAGCCATGTAGCCCTGCAAATGGTTACTTTGGGAGTCACGTTTGCCTGCTTTGGACTTTGTTTCCTGCTTATCGTTGGATATTCTTCTGGAACCATTGGAAGCTGGCTAATGGACCGACCCCGGTACGCTCAATTCTTCCAGCGTTTCGCCGGCGGCATTCTGATTGGTCTGGGAATACGTCTGGCATTAACAGAAAAATAATCACAAATTTAGCAAGACCTATCGCTGTCCAGGGTACACTCCGCATCAATGGGCCTTATCCGTTATGTGTCCCAAACGGCGAAAGTAAATATTAATAGACTAACATCAATAAGATTTCGCAGCCAGATCGATATTTTATTAAGGGATACAAAAACAATGCGAAGCAAAAATTGGCGGATCATACTTGTTGGTTTTGTTCTTATTGTCATGGCTCTCGGATTTTATTTCTTCATGCTATCCATCGCACCGATTTCCAATGATCCTGCGGCATTGATGCAGACGGTTGGAACCGTTTCTGGAGCCGCCATTGGAATCAGTCTCGTGATGATCATCATCGGGCTGATCGGTAAAAAGGCTTAACGGAAGCGAAAACGACGATTATCCAAAATAGACGTTCGCGTGAATCTACACCCCCATAAAGAGAAAGAATTCGGAGAAAGCGATTCTTACATGCTGAATTGAAGATTTCAAAGCCGGCTCTCGACCTCTCCCTTTGGCGAGAGCCGGAGATAAGGTGAGGCTCATCCAGATGATGAGTAAACTACACTCAAACTAATTCCGTCAGGTGGGCTTTATCCTGTCCAACTTTGGACACTTTCCTCCCTACATTAGCATAGGGTCAATATTTCATGGATTGCGAGCAGAGTCTGCTTACCGACTGATCAAAAAAATGACAACCGCAACCATGACCAGATACACAAATTCGGGGCTTGTATATAGCTTCATTTTTGCCTCCACACAACACAACGAACTGCGTGGACTGCGGTTATTTCATCTGTTCTTAATCCTCTTACCGTTTTCGGGTATGATTGCTTGAAATACTCGTTTTGCTTTTAGTCTTGTGGGAATCGATAGTCATTGTTACTACACCCAACCGCATTGTGAACTGATCAGGCAAAGCAAGTGAGAAGCTATTTTATTGCCATCAATGCACCAACATTCATCAAAAGGAAGCAACTTATGAAAAATATTCTTTGTATCGGGGCCGGATATGTGGGCGGATCGACCATGCCAGTCATTGCCAGCCATTGTCCTGAATATCGGATCGTCATCGTTGATATCAATGAGGCACGGATTGCGGCGTGGCAATCCGATCAACTTCCCATTTATGAGCCGGGGCTGGATGAAATTGTCCGCCAGACGCGCGGCAAGAACCTTTTCTTCTCGACCGAGATCAACCGCAATATTGCGGAGGCAGATATTATCTTCGTCAGTGTGAACACACCGACCAAGACGTTCGGTCAGGGTGCAGGCCGGGCCGCAGATCTGCAATATTGGGAAAAGACTGCCCGTCAAATTTTGGAAAATTCCACCTCCTCAAAAATCGTGGTCGAGAAAAGCACTCTGCCCGTTCGAACTGCAGAGGCGATGGAGCGAATCCTGAATTCCAATAACCAGGGCCTTCATTTTGACGTATTATCCAACCCTGAATTTTTGGCAGAAGGCACAGCCGTGCAGGATATGCAGAAGCCCAACCGGGTGCTGATCGGGGGCCGGGAAACGGAATCAGGCCAAAAGGCAGTGGAAGAGCTCGTGGAGATGTACGCGCAATGGGTGCCTCGCGAGCGAATCATCACCACGAATCTATGGTCCAGCGAACTATCCAAGCTGGTTGCCAATGCATTCCTGGCTCAGCGCATCTCTTCGATTAACGCCATCTCGGCTCTGTGCGAAAAAACAGAAGCGGATATCAATGAGGTCGCGGCTGCCATTGGTCATGATGAACGGATCGGCCGCTATTTCCTGCGGGCAAGCGTTGGCTTTGGCGGTTCGTGCTTCCAAAAGGATATTTTGAATCTGGTGTATCTATGTGAGCACTATGGGCTGCCTGAAGTGGCGAGATATTGGGAACAAGTTGTAAAAATGAATGAATATCAGGAAGCGCGCTTTTCAGCCAACATGGTCACCTCCATGTTCAATACCGTAGCCGGCAAACGGATCGCACTATTTGGAGCCGCGTTTAAAGCCAACACCAACGACACGCGCGAATCGCCGGCCCTGGAAGTATGTCGTGCCTTATTGGAAGAACAAGCTGATCTCGTGATCACAGATCCACATGCCATGGAGAATGCCTGCTATGATCTCAAAGAGCTGGCAAAACGGGTCACCTTTGAGCCTGACCCATATATTGCAGCAAGGAATGCCCATGCCATTGCCATTCTTACCGAATGGCCGCAATACACTCAATTGGACTATGAAAGCATCTATCATTCGATGGTCAAGCCGGCCTTTCTTTTCGATGGGCGTAATCTGCTTGATCATAAAAAACTTTATGAGATCGGATTTAATGTTTATCCCATTGGCAAGCCTCCTCTAACGCGTCTGACGACCTATGAGTTAAAGCACGTCTAAACTCCTTTTCTTCAATCGTCATATAAACAGTACCTTAAAACACTCAAGCCGCCGTTCCACACGCTACACATGCTGAGCAATGGGACGGCGGCATTTTTCTAACAACGATTAAGCCGAGCACGACCGCGAGCAAAACACTATGCTTTGCGGTATTATTGCCTAATTGTGTCCACTTTAGACCTACATGGAATCAGATGAAACAAAACACCCTATCGCATAAGATCATCGACGGAAAAAGGCAGGCCGAGCTGATTAAGGATGAAATTCGCGCACGCGTGATCGTGCTGAACGAATTGGGGTGGCAACCACGACTGGTCTCGATTGATATCGGGGACAGCCCCGCGGTATCTGTTTATATCAACAATCAGAAACGTGCCTGTGAACAGGTTGGCATCCATTTTGAACATCGACATTATCCTGAGAACATCACCCGCGGTGAATTGCAGGCCGCAATTCATGCGCTGAATGCAGACCCGCGCGTGACAGGCATTATCCTGCAGCGCCCAGTGCCACCCATGTTGGATTTGGAGCAAATAGAAAACGCCATCCATGCCAGTAAAGATGTGGAAGGGATGAGCTCCGCCAACATTGGCAATATTGTGTATGGAGATTCATCCTTAGGGCCCTGCACATCTTTAGCATCTGTGGAGTTGTTGCGTTCGACAGGTCTTAACCTGAAGGGGTTGGAAGTCGTCGTTGTCGGACATTCCGAAATTGTGGGCAAACCTGTCGCCTTGTTGCTGGTGGAAGAGTTGGCGACCGTCACAATTTGTCATCATGGTACCCGGAATTTGTCATACCATACCCGTCAGGCGGATGCACTGATCGTGGCAGTGGGCAAACCTGGTCTCATTACAGCAGAAATGGTCAAGCCTGGCGCAGCAGTGATAGACATTGGTATAAATCACATTCTGGTCACGCAACCGGATGGCAGCCAAAAGTCAAAGATTGTCGGGGACGTGGATTTTGACGGTGTCCACGAAATCGCTGGATGGATCACACCCGTGCCTGGTGGAGTAGGGCCTATGACAGTGGCAATGTTGTTGCGCAATACGGTCATCGCTACGGAACGTCAGAAACAACGCTATGAGGAAGTAATGCGCGAATGATTGCAGGCGTCTAAGGTCTGTTTGATCGCTCAAACGTTTGCTTTTCCCGATCAAGGAAAATATCCCTGAAAGGATTACCGCTTGTAGCACCAGCTCCTAACTTTTATCTAAAAATCAAGGAAAGGAAACAAATTTCTGTTTGGGTGCGCATGTTAAGCTTGCGTGCAATACTATGCTAATGTCTCGTAACCGAATACTTCTTGTCACAGCTGGGATCATGCTCAGCCTGTTTATGGCCTCGATGGAATCCACAGTCGTTGCCACTGCCATGCCCACGATTGTGGGTCAGTTGGGCGGACTGGAACATTACTCGTGGGTCTTTTCAGCATTTATGCTGGCTTCCACAACGACCGTGCCGATCTATGGAAAACTTTCCGATATTTATGGCCGCCGCAATTTATACGTTTTTGCGATGGCGCTTTTTCTGATCGGCTCTGTTTTGTGTGGGTTAGCCAACGGTATGACTGCGCTTATCTTTGCGCGCGCCATTCAGGGCATTGGCGCGGGTGGCATCCTGCCGCTGGCCTTTATCCTGATCGGCGAAATGTTTACGCTCGAACAACGCGCCCGCATGCAGGGATTTTTCTCCGGCGTCTGGGGCGTCTCCTCCATTGTCGGACCACTCTTGGGCGGTTTTCTGGTGGACCAGCTTTCCTGGCGCTGGATCTTTTATATCAACGTTCTACCTGGCCTGCTCGCGGCGGCGCTGGTAGCCTTGGCGTGGCGCGATCAGGTCCACAGTCATGAACGACCTGCCATAGACTACGCGGGCGCGGTGCTTTTGACAGCCAGTGTGGTGATGCTTCTATTGGGTCTCATGGAATCTGGAGCCTACACCTGGATATTGATTGCGGGCGCTGTGGTTCTTTTCATCCTGTTGATTTGGGTGGAACGCCGCGCCGCAGATCCAATCCTGCCCCTTTCGCTTTTCCGGGATGGCCTGTTTTCAACCGCCACGGCGCATGGCATCCTGACAGGCTGGGCAATGTTTGGCAGTATTTCATTCATCCCCTTGTTTGTGCAGGCCGTGCTGGGCACAAGCGCCACACAGGCCGGTATTACGATCACCCCAATGTTATTGGGCTGGGTGACGGCCAGCATCATCGGCACGCGCCTGCTGCTCACCATCGGTTATCGCAGACTGGGACTCACTGGCACGGCCGCGTTCACCGTTGGCGCTTTTTTGATGTCACGGGCCGGGATGAATACCAGCCAGATCAGCTTGATGAGCTTCGTCACGCTTATGGGTATCGGTATGGGGCTTTCGATCCCAGCGTTTCTGATCGCGGTGCAGACGAGCGTGCAAAGGCGACAGCTTGGCACCGCCACTTCCATGCTTCAATTCAGCCGTTCAATCGGCGGGACTCTGGGCGTGAGTGTGATGGGCGCGGCGCTCAGCGCACGACTGGCTTCGAACCTGATCGCCTCTCACCTGGACCTTGAACTGGTGAGACAATTGCTCGATCCTTTACCTGGCTCAGAAGTTGTTATTGCCGAAGGTGCGCGCGTTGCCATGGCGGATGCAATCCATTTGGTGTTTGTAATTGCCTTCGTGGCAGCTGCACTGGCGATGGTCACCGTACTGTTCACCCCGCACAAAGAATTATCTGAACAATTGTCTGAACGCGAACCGACGCCGATCAGCGCGGATTGATTGCAAATGAGGTTCGGTAGAAGGGCTATTTCCGGCATTGGCTGATCAATTCTCTTCTCTTTTGCCATACGTCCTGCTTGCCACAGGGGCTGGAATTTTGGGGAGTGTGATTGCTCTGTTCTGGGGCCCCAAGGCAAAAGCTCGCAGTGCGATTCAACACTTTGCCGCGGGAGCAGTGCTGGCGGCGGTTGCTTCGCATATTATTCCTGAGGTGGAACACATTGGTACTCTGACCAGCATCCTGAGTGGTTTTGTGGCCGGTGGCCTCGCCATGATCGGGTTGAAGTGGATTGTCGTAAGACTCGAGCGGAAGAAAAATCATGGACAGAACCTCCCCGCCGGTCTGGCCGCCGCAGTCGCAGTCGATACCTTCATGGACGGAGTCATCATCAGTGCTGGATTTTCCGTTGACAAGCAATTAGGGACATTATTAGTGATTGCACTGGGACTTGAACTTTTCTTCCTCACGTTGTCTGTCGGCGTTGAATTCCGGGAGAGTCATTTCAATCCATGGTAATCCCTGCTGATCACTGGTGGAAACTATTCAGGCAGAGGAAAGCAACTTTTCCACGCTGATGTTGTTCAGCGGATTTCTGATCTTACTGGTGCTAAAGCTTCTTGGATAAATTATGATCCTACGCAGCTGAAAAGACAATTGATGGAGATAAAACCAATGAACTGTCGAATGACTCATATCGGCACAGCCACCCTACTGCTGGAAATTGGAAATATTCGTTTGTTGACCGATCCGGTATTTGATCCACCAGGCGGAGACTATCATTTTGGTTACGGAACCGGTTCGAAAAAGCTGACTCCCCCGGCGCTGAAACCGGAAGATATCGGGAAAGTGAATGCGGTCCTCTTAAGCCACGACCATCACGAAGACAACCTGGACCGTTCCGGGCGCGCATTCCTATCCAACGCCAGACAAGTTCTGACAACCGTTGCGGGAGCAAAAAGATTGAGTGGACATGCCATCGGCTTGAAGTCATGGCAAAGCACATCCATAAAATCTGACAGCTTCGAAATCAAGGTGACAGCAGTTCCGGCTCGGCATGGGTCGTTGGGAAGTCATTTGATCGTGGGTGAAACAACGGGGTTTGTCCTGGAATGGCCCGGACAAAAACATGGCGCGCTTTATATTTCTGGTGATTCAGTCTGGTTCAACGGGATCCCTGAAATCGCAAAACATTTTCGCATTGGCACTGCGATCATTCATATTGGAAAGGCAGGTTTCCCGAGCACTGGACCGGTTTGGTTTACTTTTTCAGCCAAAGAGGCTATAAAAGTGGTGGAAGCGCTCAAGCCTCAAACAGTGATCCCCATCCATTACGAGGGCTGGAAGCATTTTCGAGAGCCAAGAGCGCAGGCCGAAAAAGAATTCCTTACGGCAGGCATACACGATAAGGTGCAATGGCTTCCATTGGGTCAGCCTGTAGACCTCGAAATTTAATACGCTTGATATTATTTTGGTGTATGATTGTTAAATTATTGATCCGCATTCCACTGGAGAAGAGACATGGGCTCTATACAAATTTCGCAGGCCGAGGGGCGCCTGCCTGTGACGGTTTTCCACCTACCAGACCGCGTCAACTTGAGCAATTTTGCAGAATTGGAGGAATCTGCAAAGGAGGCCTACAACAATGGCATGCGCGATCTGGTCATAGACCTGAGCCAGACTGTTTCCCTCACCAGCATCGGAATTCGGGCGATCGTCGTCATTCACAAAATGCTTGCTACGGATGGAAAAAAACACCTCAAGGTGGCAGCCCCAATGCCTTATCTCCGTGAAATGCTGGATGTTTCGGGTGTCACGCAATATATTGAAATTTATAATACAGTGGATGAAGCTGTAGGATCGTTTTAGCAAACGAGTAAAGTCAAATCCCCAAGAAAATCGAAGACTGGCGAATGCCAGTCTTTTGTTTATTCACTTTATTCTTTCGAGGGTCTAATATCCCGCCACTTTGCGGCGTAAGAAAAGTTTGTAAGATAGTTATCGCTTAGCGGATAGATACCCCGTCCACTTGCGGCGGGGTTCTTTCATTGGCGACCTAGAGTAAACCGATCAAAACTCGTGACATTCGTTAGTTGACAAACATTAGAGAATTACTCAAAATAGGGTGTAAGAACCGATTGTTTCTGCCGGGTAGATGTGGCAAACCCTAAACCATCAATGAAAAATTATCATGGCAGTTTTACCAGGGAAACCAATGTCTTTAGAAACGGGGAACAATTCACCTCAGACCAAGTACAGATTTTATGAAACAATTGTGATACCAAATGCCTTTGATCTCGTCATGGATTTGCAACTTTGTACTCAACACGTAGTAAAGATCATTTATACTGGATGATGATATTTAGACAAAGTTAGTCGTCATTCCAGCTTTGCGAACAAATCATTGTAGAGCATAAGGGAGATTTCAATAAACAACGTGACTACCAACGTTTCTCACACTCCGCGGCCAGCTGATGCGGCAGGCACTGCTGAACGGTTTTCTCCGTTGCGTTTCCTGATCATCACAATGATAGCAATCTTCGTGGCTGAAGTTATAGCTATGATCGTTGTGTACTTCTTTGAGTCTGTTCCTTATAAAATTACTGCCTTAATCGATGCCAGTATTATGCTGGTGATGATCACGCCAGTACTTTATTTATTTTCTTTCCGACCTCTTATACGTCACATCGAAAAGAGGCAGCGAGCTGAACAGGCTTTGCAGCAGGTCAATCGAGCACTTTCTGTATTAAATGAATGTAACCAGATTCTTATCCACGCCGAGAAAGAAGCTGATTTTCTACAACAGATATGTGAAAGCATTGTAAAAACTGGTGAGTATCGCATGGCGTGGATCGGGTTCGCCCAACAGGATCAAACCCGTAGTATTCAACCGGTTGCGCAGTTTGGTTTTGAGGACGGCTATCTCAACCTTGCACAAATTACCTGGGCCGATGATGAACGAGGTCGCGGTCCAACGGGGACTGCAATTCGAAGGGGGGTTGTGCAGGTCAATCAAAACTTCCTGTCCAATCCGAATATAGCGCCGTGGCGTGAATCGGCTTTGCTCCGAGGCTATCAATCCAGTATCGCATTGCCGCTTCAAAATGAAGGTTTCACGATTGGCGCCCTGACTATCTATTCAGCATTACCTGATGCGTTCGACGAAGGGGAATTACAGCTCCTACAGGAATTGGCAAATGATTTGACATTCGGTATTACTGCCTTACGTGTCCGTGTTGAACGCAAGAAAGCGGAGGATTTGAATCGTCAACTCTCCCGAATTGTTGAACAGACGGAAGACACGGTGGTGGTCACCAATTGTGATGGCATCATTGAATATGTGAACCCTGCTTTTGAACGCCTAACCAGTTACACAAAGCAGGAAACGCTGGGCAAAACGCCAAGAATCCTCAAGTCCGGCATCCATGACAATCATTTCTACCAGGAACTTTGGAATAGGATTCTCAAAGGAGAAGCCTTCCAGAGTGAAATCGCCAACCGCAAAAAGAATGGTGAGCTATTCTACGAAGTAAAAACGATTACCCCATTGCGCGATGCGCAGGGCAACATCACCCACTTTGTAGCCACCGGCAAGGATATTACTGAGCACAAGCACCATGAAGACGAGTTACGCAAGGCGTACGACGAATTGGAGCTGCGTGTGCAGAATCGCACTCAAGAATTGAGGATAGCGAATTCTGAACTGGAAGAGGAAATCGTCGAGCGTAAGCGAGTGGAAGAAGCGCTGCGCGAAGCGCAGTCGCGGTTAGAGGCTATCTTCGCGGCGATCCCGAGTGTTGTTCTGGAATATGATACGAATGGCAAGGCGGTTAGGGCGAACGAAGCTGCATTGAAGATCCTAGGACTCAATTACTTGGACTTTACACGAGATCAGGCAGTAGCGAGGTTACAGTTCAGAAACTTCGATGGCAGCGCCATAAGGATGGAAAATCTTCCAACCTCCCGGGCCTTACGGTGTGAAATGGTGGCTGGTGACTTGTACTGCATCAGAACTGCTGATGAGTTTGAGCGAGTCATCTCAGCTTATGCTGCACCCTTCTACAAAGAAGATGGTAGCGTTAATGGCGTTGTAGCAGTCTGGCACGACGTCACAGAACTGAAACAGGCGGAGGAGGCTTTACGCTTCACGCGAGATGAATTAGAGTTGCGTGTCCAAAAAAGAACAGAGGAACTGGCAGCTACCAACAGGGAATTGTTGAAGGAAATTGCTGAGCGCCAGGAGATCGAACGACAACTCCGCATCCAAACAACAGCCATGGAAGCCGCGGCCGATGGCATTCTTATCACGGATCGCCATGGGAATATCCAGTGGACAAATCCGGCTCTCGCCCAGATCAGCGGTTACAGCACGAATGATCTCATCGGTCACAGCACAAGGATCTTTAATTCTGGCCAGCATCATAAAACTTATTACCAGCAAATGTGGGACACCATCCTTTCAGGAGAAGTATGGCGGGGCGAGATGACCAACCGACGCAAGGATGGCAGTCTTTATGTAGAAGAGCAGACGATCACTCCCGTTCGAGACAATGACAGCGAAATCACACAGTTCATCGCTATTAAACAGGATATCACCGAACGTAAACAGGCTGAAAAGGATCTCAGGGAACGTGATCAGAAAGAGAAAATTCTTACGCAGACGATTCATACCATGCAATTGGATATTGCCCGCGATTTGCACGATACTATCGGTCAAAATATCAGTTTCCTGCGCATGAAACTTGACTATTTGGCAGAAAAGAAAACCAGAAAAAAAACAGAGATGCAGCTCGAACTCCGCAGCATGGCCAGGGCAGCCAATGAATCCTATGATTTGATGCGGGGAACACTGGCCGTGCTTCAATCGGAAAGCTCCACTGACCTGTTCCGCTTGTTTACACGCTATGCTGAGCAGATCAAGGAGCGAACTTCCTTCGACATCGATTTTTCGAGTCAGGGCGAGCCGAAGTTTATGTCTGCCAAACGAATGCGCCAGTTATTCTATATTTTCCGCGAGATCCTGAACAACATCGAAAAGCATGCCAATGCCAGTCAGGTATCCATGGCTATGACATGGGCCAGGGAGGCGCTTAACCTTGTCATTTTCGATAATGGCAGTGGATTCGATCTGGACAAGGTACAATATGGCAGTCATTACGGACTAAAATTTATGAGGGAAAGGGCCGAACTTCTGAATGGTTCACTTATTATCCAGTCTGAGGTTGGTTTGGGCACAAAAATCATCCTTGAGGTCCCATATGAATGAGTTATATCCTTCCCTTGCACTCATGATTTTCAGGTAGGTCATTCCAATGAAGATAATCATCGTCGACGATCACATACTTTTTCGCGAAGGCCTGGCAGCCATCATCCGCTCAGAGACCGATATCGAAATTATAGGACAGGCAGGCTCAGTCCAGGAAGCAATCGAAACGGTAAAGGTATTGAAACCTGATATGGTATTGATGGATTTTTCACTTCCCGATGGAACAGGCGCAGACGCCACCCGTGCAATTCTTAAGGAATATCCAAAATGCAAGATCATTTTTCTGACCATGTCTGAGGAAGATGAGAATCTTTTTGCTGCCATCCGCAGCGGTGCAAAAGGCTATCTTTTGAAAAATATGCACCCATCCAAGTTGGTGTCCACGCTCAGGTCCGTCCAAAAAGGCGAAAGCGCCTTGTCACGTTCGATGACACTTCGCTTAATGGAAGAACTGGCCCGCACCAAAGAGCCTTCACAAACAGGAGATCCCACGTTGACCCGCCGTGAGATGGAAGTGCTGCGCGAGCTGGCTTCCGGGGTGAGCAACCAGGAGATCGCCCAGCATCTCTTTATCTCTGAAAACACGGTCAAATATCATGTTCATTCGATCCTGGAAAAGCTGAATCTATCTGATCGCAGGGATGCCGCCATTTACGCGCGGGAGCGGGGCCTTATAAAACAGAGTTAATCAGGTATTAATTTTGCAATGCAAAAGACCATCCTAAGGATGGTCTTTTTTTAATCCTTGACGATGGAGAAGGGTGGATGGTGATTGTTTCGAATTTCATTAAGATAGAGATTACTACTTCCAGAAATGTGGATCCAATGAATTTAAATGATTTGCTCGGCCCCATTGAGAACAAAGACCCAGGAAAATCCCCTTCGCGAAAAGCCGTTATATGGGGTCCGGATGATTTACTGGCGCAAGCCATGGAGTTTTTTCTGAAAGCTGAAGATACCTGGCAAGTGATCAGAATATCCGCTGATCAAAGCATTGAAGATTTGTTCGAGCAAATAAAAAGGAGCCAGCCAGATGTGATCATTCTTCACACCGGGAACTGTGCTGGCAATACCAGTCTGGCAATTCAACTGCTTAAGGACCATCCAAATTTACGTGTGATCACCACCAGTCTCGAGGATAACCAGATGCAGGTTTACAGCAAACACAGCCTCATGGTTCGTAAAGTATCAGATCTTTTATCAATTATTGAGGACGGGTATTTTTCAGATCATTCAATCAAAGAAGGAGGTGAACAAAAGCTAGATCAATGATTAAGTATTACCAGCCATAATTGCTGAAAAGAATTCTAAGAACATACAGGAGAACACAATGAAAGCTCGCAAAGTTCTAAATATGCTCGTCTCATTGATGGTGCTCACCACCCTGGTCTTTGGGGGCAGCATCAAGGCCACGGCAATGGTAACCGATCCTAAAGACGAGACAAAGATCCCGCACTATTTCGGACCCAACCCGAACTGGGCGCTCAGCCCACTGCGGCAAGCCGACGTGGTTGTGGATCTGACAGGCGGTGACGGCACGGGTGCAGCGGCGCAAGCCACTGTTGACCCGCAAACAGGCGCCATCACCGCGATCACCGTCACCAATCCGGGCAGCGGTTACACCATTGCCCCGACGGTCGGAATCACAGGAATAGGTAACAGTGCCGCCGCAACCGCGGTGATTGATACTTCCGGCGTTGTTACCGCCATCACCGTGGATCTGGCAGGCGGTGGATATAGCGCTCCCTCAATCGCCATTTCCGGCGGCGGCGCTACTCTTGATGCTACTGCCACTGTCTACGGCGGCGTTGACGCAGTTGTCGTGGGCAATCCCGGTTTAGGCTATACCTTCCCAACTGTGGAATTCGGCTTACCGAACAGCCCCGATGGGTCCATAGCCACTGGTCACGCCACCATGAATGCCAACGGCTCCATCAAGGCGGTGATCGTTGATTTCCCCGGGTCCGGCTATTCAGCGGCTCCCACGGTGACCATCCATAACGGTACTGTCAGCTCTCCGGACCCGTTCCAGGCGGGTGGGTCCGAGGCGGTGGCAACATCGACCCTGACACTCCAGAGCGCGGTTGTGAATACCTTTGGCTCCGGCTACACCTCGGCCCCATCCGTTGTAATCTCTGACACGGGTGCTGGAACCGGCGCGTCCGCCACAGCAGCTTTCACAACACTTGGTTCGATCACGTCCATCACCATCGACAACCCCGGCTCCGGCTACATGACTCCCGGCATCCAGAAATTCGTCGATGGTTTGCCTGGTCTATGCTATCCCGGCGGTACCCCGGAAATTCCGGATTGCCCTCCGGTTGTCACTAATCCCGACCAGACCGTGACCATACCGAAATACATCCCACTCGCGGTCGCAGAACCCAAACTATACCCACTCAATCCTCAGCTCGGTGAGGCTCAGATCGAGGCTGACGAGTATGTGATTGGCCTTGTGCAATACCGCAACTACTTCTCCTCTGCCATGCCAAATGGCGCCATCGTGCGCGGCTATGTGCAGTTGGAGACCGCGGCGAATGCCGGCGTCAGCCAGCATTATCCGCTGCAGAACGAAATGATCGACGGCAGACTTGTTGACACCGGCTACTTCGGCGTCACACCGCCGCAGTACCTGGGACCCATCATTTCAGCCACGAAGGACAAGGCAGTGCGCATTGTCTTCCGCAACCTGCTGCCGACCGGTTCCGACGGCGACCTTTACCTGCCCGTGGATTCCTCGCTGATGGGTGCAGGCATGGGTCCGATGGCCATGGCTGACCCGGTGGATCAGGGCACCGTTACAGACATGGTGCGCAACCCGATGTGCAATGAATCCCCGAAGCCTGATAGCTGCTTCTCGGACAACCGCGCCACACTGCACCTGCATGGCGGCATCTCTCCATGGATCTCAGATGGCACCGCCCACCAGTGGATCACACCAGCCGGCGAGACTACCGATTGGCCTCAAGGCGTCGCCGTTTCGAACGTGCCTGACATGGGCACGGCCGGATGCGATGGAGACCGTGACGGCTGCATGGCGTTCTACTACACCAACCAGCAGAGCGCCCGCTTGTTGTTCTACCACGATCATCTCTGGGGTGCTACTCGCCTGCAAGTCTACGCGGGCGCGGCCGCCGGTTACCTGATCAGCGATGACACAGAAAAAGCGCTGATTAGCAGCAATCTCATCCCTGGCACTGCCGACACGATCCCGCTCATCGTCCAGGACAAAACCTTTGTACCTAGTGACAAGCAGTTATTAAACCAGTACGACGCCAATGGCAAGCTGATCAGCTATGGTCAGGATCCTACCTGGGATTCCATCCGCTGGGGCGGCCCCGACAGCCTGTGGTATCACCACGTGTATATGCCGGCCCAGAACCCCGGTGATCCCTCCGGCATGAGTGCCTACGGTCGCTGGATGTATGGACCCTGGTTCTGGCCCCCCGCAACCCCGCCCTACGGGCCAATCGCCAATCCCTAC
>Ga0065705_10104220_pt1 | contig 31961 bp, 32 predicted proteins | sample SwibulcommuniRL2_FD_59092 | JGI IMG/M metagenome (GOLD analysis project Ga0065705, IMG submission 59092) | Bulk soil microbial communities from switchgrass field near Rose Lake, East Lansing, Michigan, USA - RL2 Bulk Soil v2 (version 2) | ecosystem: Environmental > Terrestrial > Soil >...
CCTTCGCCGTCCCTTCGGTGGCAGCATAGTAGAAGCCATACACGGCAAACAACGCCCATACCTGCCAGCCCGTCTGCGAGAAGGCGAAGCCCACATAGACCAGCCCATAGGCGACCCAGCCACCGATCACCAGTTTGTGGCGCCCGACCCGATCGGATAACGCGCCCAGTGGACCCGCAAATATGGTGTAGATCGCGTTGAACGTCAGCGACATACCCATGACCTGCAGGATGCTCAAGCCACGTTCCTGTCCGCGCAGGAGGATGAAGGCATCGGAAGAGTTCCCCAAAGTGAAGAGGACTACGACAAAAAGGAAATATTTGAATCGTGCATCCATCTCGCGAAACGACAGGCGCTTCGGTTGGGCCCCTGTATCCCCTCCCGTCACCTCGACCGCGCCCAACGCCAGGACGATCACCGCCAGGACCCCGGGGATTATGCTGACCAGCACAATCAGTTTGAACGTAGGGACCGTGAGCAGCTGCGACCGGGACTGAGTCCACCAGATAATGAAGGCGGCGATTCCAAGTCCAAGGAACGCGCCAAGCGTATCACTGGCGCGATGCAGCCCAAAGGCGAGCCCGCGCTGATCTTTGCCAACCGAGTCGGCGATCAGCGCATCCCGCGGCGCCGTGCGGACTCCCTTGCCGATGCGGTCCGCCACACGGACCCCCAGCACCCATCCCCAGGCGCTGGCAAAATATAAGAGTGGTTTGGTAAGTGCGGAAAGAGCGTATCCGATGACTGCGAACGGCTTACGCTTGCGCAGCCGGTCGGACAAGGCGCCGAAGACAATCTTCAGCAGGCTGGCGGTCGTCTCCGCGATACCTTCGATAAAACCGATGACTGCCGTCCGCACGCCGAGGATATTCGCCAAAAAGAACGGCATAATGTTCAACAACATCTCCGAGGAGACATCGTTGAGCAGCGACGTCGCCGACATCACCCACACGTTGCGCGGCAAACTCCGAAGGGAATTTTCTTTTTGCATACCACCTCAAAATAGTAGGGGCTGGGGTACCCAGCCCCTACTATTCATCACCTTCGTCGGCGGGCGCACTGGGTTGGTCGATTCGCATGACTTCGCCGTGCACGTTGATCACAACCCGAAACCCCACCATGCCAAGATACAGGCGCATGTCCTCGGGAATTCCCGCCTCGAGCAATTGATCGAATTGTTTGTCGATGTTCTTGAGCTGGTTCTCCAGCATCGCTTTGGTGAAGATATCCTCCTGCCCGATCATTTTGGCTGTCTGCTCGGAGAGGAACTCTTCACTGCCCTTCATCATCCCGGCGATCTGGGATAGCACCACGCGGTCCACCTGCTCGGAGGGGATGTGACGGCGGAATCCAGCATCGTCCACTACATAGCATGGCTCACCGCCGACCAATGCGGCTTCGGCGACATTGCCATTTTCATCCACCACCAAACCAGAAAATAGAGGTTGACGCGGCATTAACTGCTCTGCTTTCCTTCCACGGTTGCCAGCAATATGCCCGCCGCGATCCCCAGGCGGCGGTCGAGGCGCCCTGTCGTATCCATACGGAAATCGACGTCGAGTTCGTAGCGGAATGGATTGAAACGTTGTTTGAGGTCCGCCACGCGCACGTCGCCAAATGTGATGTCATAGTTCTGCGGCAGCAGGGAGCCGAGAAGGAGTCGGCGCAGCATCGCCAGACCAATGCTGTCCTCGAACAGTTTTCCGATAATGTTATCGTTCGCATCCAATACTTCCCACTCGTCGCGCAGGATGGAACTCCAGCCTTTACGACGCAGCACACCGACCTTCTGATTCATTTCGGTGTCGATGACATCGTAGGCGGTGGAGAAATCCAAGATCTGGCGCGCCTTGATGCTCAGCACCTCCTGCATCTTGCTTTCATCGCTGTAGACACGGATATCCTCGCGCAGTTTGAACATCTTCTGCTCGCTGAACATCACCAGCCTGTCGGAGGGGTCGTAGAAGCGGAACTTGCCTGTCAGTGCCAGCGCCTGGCGTCTGAGCAAATAGTTCGAGAATTGAAAGATTGAGTTCATGATTTCTCCTCCATGAGGTAAGGCGGGATACCATCCCGCGCTACGAATTAAAGATGTGGACGCTTGTGCCCTCGCCCGGCATGTGGATGTAATCTTCACCCGCGGGGACCGTAGGCTGACTCCAGCGATAGATGAATTTCGCCGCCTCGGATGGCAGGTTCACACACCCGTGACTGCGCGGGCGCCCGTAGTCATTGTGCCAGTACGTCCCATGGAAGGCATTGCCCGCTCCGGTAAAGAACGAGCACCACGGCACACCGGGCAGGCTATAGACCGATTCGTTCTCCACCGCGTCACCTTCATTGGTCATGTGAACCGAGGGTCCTTTATGATATGTACGGAATTCGCCCATGGGAGTGGCAGTCCCTTTTACGCCGCTCGAACAGCGTTCCGAAAAGACGAGCTTCTCGCCCTCGAACGCGGTGACCATCTGTGTCTTAAGATCCACAACGATCTTTTTATCCTGGGCCGGCACTTCAGGCGATAGCAAGGTCAATTCCTCGCTGGGGATCAGGCGCATATCATGCGCGGGAACATAGAAATCCTTCTTCAGATAAGAATCGTAGATCTGATACCAGATGCTTTTCTCGTCCTTCGTGACCACAACCTTTTTTACCCAGTGGGTGGTACCATAATAAATTCGATAACCGTTATCGGCATAGATAAAGGGGTCCTTCTTGGTAATGCTAACGGGGACAGTGATCTCGCCCACCTGTCCCGACTCGGGGATCTGGAAGACCGGCTTCTGATAATTGGTTTCCACAGGCTGGATCCAGCCCGAGTAGGTGTATCCTTCGCCGTTGACCTGATACCAGATATTGTTATATGGATTTCCCGCGTCACCATCCTCTTTGATGCCGGTGATCTCAAGTACCTGATCGATGCCAAAATAATGGACCTTATTGGCGGTGAACTTCGGACCATCATACAGCGGAATACCGCTCCAGGTGATGCGCCCATGTTTGGGGGCCGGGGCAGCCAGAGGGCGGTTCACGCGCAGATCTTTCAAAGCGAACGCCAGAGTTCCTGTGCTGACGAGTTTGAGGAATTCACGACGGGTAAGTTGTGGGTTGAGCATGGGATAAGTTTAACCGCAAACAGGCAGAGTGGAGGATCACTCTAATCTGCTATTATGTTTTTCCTACACTGGAAATCCTGCGAAGAGTTCAAATCACTAACCACGGAGACACTCCCAAAGAGCATCGGGACTTCGTGAGACACGGAGAATTTTTAGAGAATCTCTGTGTCTCCGTGACTCAGCGACTGAAAAGGAACGTGTAGTTATGGAGTCGGAGTACGCGTGGGCGTGGGAGTTCGAGTCGGGGTAGGTGTCCGTGTCGGCGTGCGTGTTTTCGTGGGCGTCACAGTCTTTGTAGGAGTTCTCGTCGGCGTGGTCACCCTTGAGGTCCGGGTTGGTGTGGCAGGCTCGATCTCCGCCAGATGACTCTCCGCTTCTGCACGGAATTCTGGGGTAATGACATCCTCCGGCAGGTCCAGAAGCATCTGCCAGTATTCCGCCGCATGTTCCCAATCCTTGCGCGTCTCGTAGACGATGGCGCCCCAGAAATAGACCTGCGCTTTTTGCTCATCGGTCTCTGCGAGGGCTTCGGCTTTATCCAATGCCAACAGGGCACTGCCATTCCTGCCCTGCAACAAGTGCAAACGGAGAATGGCAAGGTTTGCATCGAAATCTTCTGCATAATACAGGAGTACAGTGTCAATATCTTCGTCGGCGGCATCGCCTCTGCCCAGTTCCACATTCGACAGGAAGCGGTAGAGATAGGCCTCCCGACGGTTTCGGTTGAGCACGATCACCTTGTTCATGGCGGTGATCGTGTCTTCGTAATCCTTATTTTCGAATTCCATCGTGCCAAGCAGGAAATACGCGGCGCTATCGTCCGCTTTGTATTTGAGATAAATATCGAGTGCCTTGACCGCTTCTTCATGATCCCCCATCTGCGAGTAGATCTGTCCCAGCAGCAGATACGTTGGCAGGTGGGTCACATCCAATTGATTGGAGTGTTGCGCCGCTGCCAGAGCCTGTTCCAGGTCGCCTTCCTGCAACCGTGCTTGTGCCAGGGTGAAGTAAACAAGCGGAGAACTGTTTTTGAAAAGCGAATCTGCCTGGGCGAGATCGCTCAACGCGCCGGAAAGATTATTTTGTTTCAGCCGGGCAATGGCGCGTTCAAGATATGCTTCGCCAAAATTCGGGTCGAGCCGTATGGCTTCATCGAGGAATGATCGCACATCCGTATTCGGATCCAGGCCGAGACGGGCGCGCGCCAGCCCCACATAAGCGGGACCAAAATTAGGGTTGACACCAATGCCAGATTGATAAGCATTGATCGCATTTGCATAATCGCCCTTAAAGCGATATGCCTCACCCATGTAGTAATACACATCCGCAGCTTGCGGCTCAGACTTGAGGATCTCCTGCAAACCGCGAATCGCTTCATCCCAATTTCCCTTTTCGTAGGAAAGTTTTACACCGCGATAAATGTCACTGGTCAGCGGAGAACGAGGCGTATTCACGTATAGTGGAGTCGCCGTATAAGGCGCAGACAATAGTTCGGAGAGCGGGGCAGATGTACCCACTACCACAGCCTGGCCGGTGGCATTGACAGACGTTGGCGTCAATGTATAGGTTGGCGAAGGACCCGCTGTGATGGTTGGTCTGGTGATCACCTCACCCATGCGCGGGATGACGAAACCAAACACCACTGCCGAGACGATGATCGCGCCCAAAGCAATGAATCCACCGATCCTTGCCACGGGACTCGCCCGTACACCCGCCCAACCTTTGAGTTTCGGCTTTTCGTGGGCGAGCAGAAGTTTCTCCTCCCAGGCACGCGGACGATTCACAGGGAACGGCTGAACAGTTTCATCCGGGGGAAGCGCTCCATGCAGGATCAAGCCGCGTTTGGCGGTGGCGTTTTCCGGGTCCAGTTTGAGAGCCGTCTGTAAACAGTAGATCCGCTCTTTCGCGGAGTCCACCGTAGCGCTCATCCACACCCAATAGGTTGCGTTATTCTGATCGGTCTTTAACAAACCCGTGAGTAATTCACGTGCACGAGCTTTTTTCCCCTCTCGCAAGGCTTCCACTGCTTCCTGGAAAACAACATCGTCCTCAGCCATGCGTTGATTTTACCCTACTCATCCCCGAACGACATGAAGGTCAAGATTGTATGTTCTGGGACTCGTGAAATTCCTCCACTTGATAGGTCAGCACATCGAGATGCTTCTTTCGCCACAGGTCCGGGCTGGCTCCCATCTTGTAGCAAAGATTGTTGAGGAACTCGGCGGGGTCGGGGATTTTCTCCCACACTTGCGGGAGGAAAGTGGCACGGCGGAAGGCATCACGCAGGATCACGCCATCGACAGACGGATGCAGCTTGGAAAGCAGATCCTTTGCATCTGTATAGTCCAGGAGGGTGGGGCGAGTCAGCCTCGAGACCTCGATCTGGATCCTGTTCAATTCGCGTTCGCTCACGGCAGGGAAGCGCGGGTCTTCGAGCGCAGCCGCGACGGCGTGTTCGCACACATCCTTCGCCAGCGACTGATACGGTTCGAGGGCGCCGATGCATCCACGCAGTTGCCCGCGTACAGTCAGAGTAACGAACGAGGCGCCGTCTTCGCGCAGATGCGGCGTCAAAACGGATTCGTCCAAGGGCGGCAGTTTCTCATGCTTCACACCGCGTTCCATTGCCTCACGCGCCATGTTGAGCAACATCTTTTGTTCTTCGAGAGTCAATCCATCGTCCATAACTTTGCCCCTCCGATCAGATTTACAGCATTTCCCGGGAAATACCGCAATCAAGAAACGGGTTCGCGCAATTTCCAGTACCCACGATTATGATACACCAAAGCATCACCTTCGCCTTCTCCGCGTGCTGCGATCACCTTGGCGACAAACAGTGTATTTTCGCCAACTGCGAAAGCATCCACCACACGGCAATTGAAGAATGCCATGCCTCCCTTGAGCAGCGGCGCAGGGATGGCTAGCGTCTCCGTCTTCACGCCATCGAAACGGTCAGGGATATGAGGCAACTTTCCTGCAAAGCGATCCGAAAGCTCCTTTTGATCGGAGGAAAGGATCGTGACCGCAAACTCATTGGATTTCACGACCAGGTCATACGTATGAGTCAATTGTTTGAGTGCAACTGAAACCAGCGGCGGTTCCAGGGAAATCGAAGTGAAGGAATTAACTGTCATGCCATATCGTTGACCATCATGCGTGGCAGTGACGACCGCCACACCCGTAGTCCATGCACGCATGGCATGGCGGAGTTGCTCAGGATCAAGAGTCATACATGTTTTTCTCCAATACCGCCAGTTTCACACATGTGTAACCAACCTTTGGATACTGCAAGCTATGGTTCAAGAATGAAGTTTCGTCGTGCGGTACTCTGTATGATTCATCATAATGGTGAGAGAGGGGAGCGTCAAGACAAAAATAGCAGGGCGAATATATCTCTTACACATCTATAAAGCTTACGAAGAGATTCTCACCTGCACTGCACCAAACGCAGTCCGGTGCAAGTGTCGGGCTTCGCCCTCAGGATGGGCCTTCGCAAGGCTCAATTCATCACTTTTTCGCGTCCTTTTTCCCTTGCAAGGTAACCTGTTAAAAGGTAAGATTATGCGCAAGAAACATGGACTCTACAGCATCTCGTCCGGCGCGACGTGCGCGTCCAGTTCGTGCAGTGCAAGCCACCCTCGGCATCGCAGTCCTGCTTGCGACGCTCTTTACGGCGCTCCCGTCGCGTGGTTTGGTCGCCGGGGATTTTTATGACCGCCTGAGTATGATCCTTACGCCACAGGCAAACGACAGCGCTCCAGTTGTTTCACAGCCACAATTGCTTGTGGGCATCGTTGCCGGACATTCCGGGAATGACTCAGGCGCGGTTTGCTATGATGGGAATGGGAATGTCACCCTCACCGAGGCGGATGTTAATCTCAAGATCGCTGCACTCGTTCAGCAACAACTGACCGAAAAAGGATATAAGGTTGATCTGATGCGCGAATTCGATTCGCGCCTGAATGGGTACCGTGCACTGGCGATCGTCTCCATTCACAATGATTCCTGCGAATACATCAATGACGAGGCAACAGGCTTCAAGGTTGCCGCGGCACTCAATACGAACGATCTTAACCGCGCCAATCGTCTCACCGCCTGTCTGGTGGATCGGTATGAGCGCGTCACCGATATGACTTTCCATGCGGGGAGCATCACCGGCGATATGCGTGAATACCATGCTTTCCGCGAAATCGACCCGAACACGGTAGCCACTATCATCGAAACCGGGTTTCTCAATCTCGATCGCGAGATCCTGACCAAGAAAACGGACCTCATTGCAGAAGGGGTTGTGCAGGGCATCCTTTGTTTCGCAAATAATGAAAACGTGGAGCCACCAGCCATTCCCAATCTAACACCATGAAATCTTCCGCCGCCTCCGGACGCGCCGGCATCAAACTCAACCTGTGGCTGATCCCGTTATTGCTCGGCATCGGTTTCATCTTTTTCTTTTTTGCTCCCCCATCTGCCAGCGCGGCAATCTTTGTGAACCCAACACCCACGCAGGAAGAACTTTGGGCATTTGTGGACCTTCCCAAGCCGACTTATACGGCTACATCCACGCCTCTCCCCACAGACATCCCCACAAATACGCCGACATCCACGCCGGAGGTCACCGAAACTCCCGCGCAACTGGTGATGCAAATGGTGGAGGTCCCAACGTATGCGCCGCAACAACCAGTGGCATACGCGTCCAACGGCGGAGCGAAATATATCCTCGTTGATATTTCGGAACAGCATATGTACGTATATGAAGGGGATCAATTGATTTACAGCTTTGTGGCATCTACAGGAATGAACAATGCCACACGCGTAGGTAGCTTCGCTGTACAGAGCAAGTTTCCCAATGCATATGGAGCGACCTGGAACATCTGGATGCCAAACTGGCTCGGCATCTACTGGGCAGGCGGGTTGGAGAACGGCATCCATGCCCTGCCGATCCTTCCGAACGGCGCGACACTTTGGGCTGGCTATCTGGGCAGACCAATTTCATATGGATGTGTGGTACTGGGCTCTTATGATGCCCAAGTTTTGTACGATTGGGCAGAGATCGGAACGCCCGTCGAAATTCAGTGGTAAGCCGAATTACGCGCAGAGCGGAGGACAGTGCTCTTCTGTCCGTAGTAGAAGCGGGTAATTAAACGAAAAGTTCCTGTCTGCATTATTAAAGGTAATTTATGAACATGAAATCCATCGAAGCCCATGATCTCGTCGAAAAGGCGCGTGAGGCACTGCGGCGCGGCGATAAGCCATCGGCGCGGCAAATGGGCGAGCGAGCTGCCCTCCTGGCGCCCGATATGGAGAATGCGTGGCTCATCCTCGCCGCGTCTGACCCGGATCCCCATGAGGCGCTGGCATACGCGCAAAAAGCATTGCAGATCAATCCATCCAGCACGCGCGCTCATAAAGCGGTAGAGTGGGCAACGGGTCAGGTGAAACAGGCTGAAGCTGCAGCTGTGAGTCCTTCGGGCGGGTTGCGAGAGGCGCTTGTTACTCCTGCCAGGATCGAATTGATCCCTGAGACTCCTCAGCCTGGTACAAAATCCAGCAACCGGACAATAATTTACGCGGCGTCAATTTTGGGTTTGTTGCTCTGTGCTGTCCTTGCTTTTGCGGCATACTCGGCCGTAAAACATCCTGCGGTTGCCTCGATTTTAAACAATGCAATTGCTCCCACACAGGAAGCGCATTGGGCGAAAGTCCAGGTAGCCAAACTGTCGGTAACTCCAATCGATTCCAGTGCCTTTGCACCTGCTGCCTCGGCCAGGCCGGGCACGAAACCTAACGGGAACAGTGCTCGCTCGACGCAACCTGCGGCAGCTGCAGACATCCCCACCAAAGCGACGACTCCGACCCCGAACGAAGTCTCCGCCGAAGCGCCGACCGCGACACCACAGGCTACGGAGACACCTGCTGCACTGGCAATGGAAGCCGTGGTTGACACACCAACCAGCGAGTTCGCCGTGCCGAAATCACCTGCATCGTTACCAGACATTGCCAGGAGTGGAAACGGTGTGCACTGGATCGACGTCGACCTCACCAACCAGGCCGTGTATGCATATGAAGGCGAGGTCATGGTGAACGCCTTTGTGGTATCCACCGGCACCTGGTTGACCCCAACCGTCACGGGACAATATAATGTCTATGTCAAATATCGATATGCTAACATGCATGGACCGGGTTACTTCCTGCCCGATGTCCCGTATGTGATGTACTTTTACAAAGGCTACGGATTGCATGGCACATACTGGCATAGCAACTTTGGCCACCCCATGAGTCATGGTTGCGTCAATCTACGGACCGACGATGCCGGCTGGTTATTCAACTGGGCATCGGTTGGAACATTGGTGAACGTGCATTATTAAATTCTCAGATGACAGTCACTAGAAGAAGTGACCGTCACCTTTTCTTATGATGAGCAAGCCTGATCTTTCCCGGCGTGATTTTCTCAAATTAGGTGGCTATGGTTTGATGGGGATGTTCCTTCCGGGCATCCCCTCTTTTCTTCCTCGCCTGGACGACTTTGAAAACCTTCAGGGGCGCGTGGCAGACCGCGTTCTATGGTCTCATGATGCTCCTAATGCAAAAGCAGGTCGAAAAAAACTTTACTGGCGCGACCTCATCATTTCCATCACTAATTCCACGATCACGGATGACGAGACTGCCTACAACCGCGTCTGGTATGAAATTGAGGATGGAGGCTATATTTATTCGGGAAGTGTACAGCCTGTGCGCACACTGTTGAATCAGCCGCAAAGTATCTCGCTCAAAGGCGCGCTGGGTGAGGTCAGTGTGCCATACACCGACGCACATCTCGAACCCGACTCCAGCTCGGATGTGTTGTATCGACTGTATTACGAGACCGTCCATTGGGTGAAAGCGAGCGCGATTCACCCAATGGATGGGAGCGTATGGTATGCCCTGCTCGACGACAAATTCGAACAATATTACTATGTCCCGGCAGAGCATATCCGTCTCATCCCCGACTCGGAGCTGGCGCCGTTATCGCCGGAGATTCCCGATAAGCAGAAGCGCCTCGAAGTCCGCCTGAGGGACCAGCTTGTGCTGGCATACGAAAAGAACAATCTTGTCTTTGCCACACGCGCAGCAACTGGAATGCGCCGCCAAAGCGGGAGATACACAACTCCGGATGGCGATTTCGTTACCTTCCACAAACGTCCCACCCGTCATATGGCAGCCGGCGACATCGCAGCTGACGGGTTTGACCTACCCGGTGTGCCGTGGGTACTCTACATCACGAAAGGCGGGATCTCCTTCCACGGCACCTATTGGCACAACGACTTTGGACGTCCACGGAGTCATGGCTGTATCAATCTGACGCCACAAGCTGCCAAATGGCTCTACCGCTGGACAACGCCGACCGTCCAGCCTGAAAAGGAATTAGCCTACGGTTCGATCGGCACCAAGGTGCAGATCGTCATCTAGAATACGTTGCAGAACGGAAAATAATTTCACTCCATGCAATCAAATTCAATAACAAGGAAGCAGGTAACAGATTGGATTCTGGTCACTTTACGTGAGTCCGCCTGGGCGCCTTTGGGACTCATTGGGTTATATCTACTGGGTCTGGCACTCCACCTTTACGACTCGCACCCGTCACTGGATATCCCCACTCATTTTCTTGGCGGTGTCGCGATGACGTATTCGTTTCGCTCCGCGATCCGTCACTCGCAGAAGCTGGTTGGAGAAACCCCCCTTCCGATTCAAATCCTATTCGCCTTTACCTGTACGGGGACAACGATCGTCCTCTGGGAGTTTTACGAGAATATTCTGGATTTTCTCTTCAAAGCTCACAACGTGCTCGGCTTATCGGATACGCTGAAGGATATGTTCGTAGGCTTGCTCGGCGCGCTGGTTTTGACGGCTTTGTATCGCAAGCGCTAGGGAATTAATCCTATAGGTAAGGCGCGTTCACTTCCTTCAACTTGTTCCTCAACTCATTAAGCAATTCCGCGGCAGTGTCCGGCTTGGATTGAGCAAGGTCGGTCATCTCCTCCGGGTCCGCTTTGACATCGTACAGGCGCACCAGCCCATCGGATCCCACCAACGGGTAGCCAAAATAGTAATGCAGTTTATAGCTTTCTCTCACCAGCATCGTGGATGCAATCGTAAAGGGAGCGAATTGGTCGTTGTGATTTGCCCGTAGCAGATAGAGGCTGCGCTGGGAAATGCCGCTTGTTAACCCGAATGGAGGCAGGACGAGCCCTTCTGTCCACTCAGGTGCTGTTCCTCCCGTTAGATGCATCAGTGTTGGCAGCAAATCGATTGCAGATGTGGGTTCGTAAACATCCATACCTGTCTCGCGCCCAGGTTCAAATATCATTAAAGGTATTCGGACGACCGGCTGGTATAGCGCATCAGTCATGTGTCCAGTAATGCCTCGTTCATTCATCTCACCATGATCGGAAGTCAGAACCAACCACGTGTTCTCCAAAATGCCGGATGATTCCAGGAGATCGAACAGCCTTCCGAACTCCTTATCACAATATAAGATAAATTCGTCATATTCCCTGCGCTTCAAGGAGAGATTACCGATGTCACTGCCGAAAACATCAATGGGTTTTTGTAGGGGCCGGTAGCCATCATCTTTAAACGCGTTGAAAAACTCAACAGTAGTCCGATAGGGTGCATGAGGCGGTAGGAAATGAAAATATGCCAAAAAAGGCTGCGGACCATTGCTCAATCTTTTGCCGGCTGCCTGTGTCGCGGTCTCCAGGATGAAATGATCCGATCCCCAGCCCGGAATGCCGCGCGGAAATGAGGCTATAAGTTGCTTAACCTGATTTGCCTGATACTTCTCATATAGTTGAGAAAGAAACAGCGAATAGGCATACCCTTCTTCACCGATGTCCATAGCACGTAGCCAGCTAACCGATGCGATATCATCATCATTCTTGAACAATTTATGGATCATCCGATCATAAGGAGAATTCAGCAAGAGCTCGTCCATGGGGATCAATTCATCGATGTGCGGGTTGAATTGTTTCAGCAGTGTATAAGCCCATCCATTGTGCGAAAAAGCAATACGATGGTAATTTGGAAAGGCACTGAAAATGTTTCGCGATTCGAAAGACTTCGTAACTTCGGAATTCGGTCGAAATGCCCGATGGGTCCAAGGCAATACCCCTGTCAGCAACGAAGCTGTACCTGGCGATGTAAAACTTCCTCCAGCATAATGATTGTGGTAAACAATGGCACGCTTTGCCAGGCGATCTATATTGGGCGTAGTAGGGCGGCCATAGCCATTGGCGGGAATGTGATAGCCAGAGAATGCATCGAAGACAATGATGATTACATTCTGATGCTTTCTCTGAATTGAATTCTTCACATCGATCCATTTCCCGACAAGGCCAGTACTGGCAGCCAGCGACAACCAGCTTCCCAGTTTCAGAAAGTCGCGACGATTCAGTTCTCTTTTCATCTCATTTCTCAGGCAAGGTTACGCAGGATTACGACCACCAGGTCAACGACATTGGAGGCCGAATTGAAGATGATTAGCGTGGATGGAAGTTCCATTGACTCCTTCATCTATTATTGCGTAGAATTCTTTGACCGGAACAATAACCAGGCAACATCACTATAGGAATCATGATTGCCAGGTACATAGCATACAGAGCTGCTGGACCGGCAGAGGCAGAAACCAATCCCAGAAATAGCGCGCTTGTCCAAAGCTGCCCCATTGCCCAGGCGAACGATCGCGCACTGCCTCTTCCAGGTCGATTTTAGGTTCCCAATTCATCGATCGCCATGGCGCCAATCTTCGACGTACCAATCGGGAGACCTTCGAACGGAAGCCTCATTTCAAAAAAGCCGACTGGAATTGGTACGATGATTTGTTATATCCAAAACATCAGTATCTCACCGTAGAAATTTCTGATAGATATTATTTATGAAGTCTATTTTGACACATAAAGGTGTGCTGGGCACATTTTGCATATCTACAATTAATGACTGAATCAACAACTGTGCTCCAAGTATCAGTGGTAGAACGGCTATCATAACGGTGCCGGTGGACGCTACCACCCCTGTGATGGAGGAAAGATACCAATGGTAGAGCCCAAATAACAGACCAAACAGGCTAAAAATCAATCCTAATACCAGCATTATTGAGAATATCCCGAAATCACGTACAAAATATTGCGTTATCAGCCTGCGTAAGAAACCTGCCATTAAACGCCATGGGAACTCAAGCAATGCTTTCCATTCGGACAACGCACTATCTTCATCTTTATAGACAGCCGGGATTGCCACATCTTGTACCACAGCTCGAATCATACCTAACTCAATGAGCAGGCTGCTTTCAAAAAAATAACGCCTGTGCAGCCTGCTCTTGTTCAGCAAGGGAAGAATAGAGGCGTGTATAGCCGTATAACCATTAGTGGGATCAAACACATTCCAATAACCAGATGCCGCCTTTGTAAGAAATGAGAGGCCAGCGTTTCCCACACGACGCACAAACGGCATTGACCTTAAATTTTCAGTATGCAAAAAACGATTCCCTTTAGTGTAATCAGCCTCTTGTTTCAGAATCGGTGCAATCAATGGGATTAGAAAATCGGGGTCCATCTGGTTATCACTATCCATTTTGATGATGATCTGAGCGCCCGCTTCGGCAGCTTTGGCGTATCCTGTAATGACAGCACCGCCTACTCCCTGATTTTTTTCGTGGGTCACCAGGGAGACACGTTGATCCGTGCAAGCACGCACCAACTCCCCTGTACGATCAGGACTGCAATCATCCACTACAAAGATCAGCGATACAAGCGGAGGGATGGAAGCCAATACCTTCTGAATATGTTTCTCCGCCTTATATGCAGGTATGATAATGGAAATGGGTGGAATAGTTCGCATTTCATCCTGTTCCAGATCCCGTCGGTTACTTCCAACGGTTCGCCTTTTTACGGTATACATGCTGTTCCAACCATATCGCCATTACACTCAATCATCAACGGATTTCATGAACAAGCCCGCAAGGGCAAACACAACGAAACAGGAGATGCAGATCTCAGTTGATCGCCTAACTAGTGACTGTGTTTCCAGGAGAGATCCCCTCAGGTACTAGAGTAAAGTGAGCACAAAATCAATACCATGTATGTTTGGGATCATTAGAAATCGAAAGAAAACCGTTCATTGTCTATTTAGAATCTTGATCAGGGTGAAAACCTTCCACTGCTTATCTTTGACTATTATTTGATAATTTCCAGCATTGACTTCCGCGTCTATATAGTCTTCGATCTTTCCGTCAATCGCATTAGGAACCAGCATATATTCAATTTCGGGGTTTTCGACGTATTTCAGAAAGAGGTTGTAGTCCTGGAAGTTGAACCTGACCTGATACTGCTTCAATTCTGGTAAATAACTCATCGGATAATTCGTCAATATCCTGGTTTGCGAGCCATTTTCCGCCACCAGATTATAAAGCAATTGGTTTTTGGTTGGGCTGAAAATTTGCTTCTGGAGGTCAACTTGCCTTTGAAGCAACTTCAGCGGCGAAATCATGAAGTTCAGGCCAAATAAAGCTAAGAGGATCAAAGACACAAGTATATATATCGGAGCTTGAAGAAGCTTTGTCTTTTCGTTCATCTCTATAAGCTTATGAAGCAGCTTGTCAATGGAATATCCTGAGATCAAGGCGAGAATGGGCAGAAAAATTGCTAAATTACGCGTATCGTACGCTGCCATCCATGCCCATAAAAGTAAATATGGCGCGAACAGAATGGTGAGCGCCTTGTAGAAACGGTCCATCCATGCAAAGGTTAGAACGATCAGGATAGAGAAAACGATTAATTCCCAATGCTGGCCGATAGCTGTCATGATCTGTTGAAAAAGACTTGTACTTTCATAGGTGCTCGCGGTCAGGGAAATGAGAGTGTCGATGTTTGCGCGGTCAGTGCCCATCAGAATTTGGATTTGCTTAAGAGCATACCAGGATACCCAGATCATGGAAATGAGCACAAACCATGACAGTAGTGTCCTTAGTTGCCTTTTCTCCAACGGTGCGCCGGTAAGGAAAATAATGACAAGCACCAGAATGGGATAGCACAAAGCCATATACACCCCTGTCTGTTTGGTTACGGCTGCACCTGCCGAAAATATCGCTCCAAGGATATACAGTCGAATGTGTTGCTCTTTGTCATACGTTTCACGAGCTTTTAGCGGGAAATAGATGGCTGCAAAAGTGAAGAACGCGACCGCAATGTCCACATAGCCGTTATAGAGCCCGTTATTGATAAAGTTCTCTAGCAATGGCTGCAACAGAACAAGAGAGATTAAAAAGTAGTATTTCTTTGTTTGTATTGCCAGGTTAAGGAAGCCAGCCAATATCATGAGCGTGAATAACGGCATGATCCCCTTTGCAAAGAATTGAATTGTTGTGCTGCCGAGCAGAATGTACGTGATAGACCAATTGGCTGGGATCAATTGCGGATAGAAATGACTGTCCAAAGGGATCTGGCTGGCAGCCCAGATCGTTGCCCAATTATTCCAGGATACAACTGCATCCCATGAACTGAAAACTGTGCCCAGGTTCTGAATCAAGATGGCGAGTGCCCAAAGAATGCTCCTTGCTGACAACAAAAGCAGCATGATACCCACAAAGTAATAGAGAATTGAGACACTATTCTTCTGTCCTTGCGGGAAGAAAAAATGGACAACTTCATTTATACCGTGCTGCGTGTCATCTAAAAAAGCTCGAGTAGGCGCATTAAGCTCATTCTGGAACAGCCAAAAAATTGCGATTAATTCTCCCACGATCGCAACACCTAAAGTAATCCTCGTATAAATACCCAAAGCAGACAACAGAAATACGGCACAGTAATTTGCGATCAAGCTAGTACCAAAGATAGCCAGAACCTTGTCAAACAGATTACCTTGAAACCTGAGGAATTTGGATAGGATCAGCCCGGGCAAAAGTGTGATTTGTGTGATACCGAGAATGCCAAGAATGAAGTCCATAGATTCTCCACAACTAGTCAGATCTCACGCCGGGGCTTGGAACAGGCGCGCGGCCGTAAGTGCGAGAGGCAGCAGGCTTGCCTTTTTTAGGAAGTCACGACAATTGAGTTGTCTTTTCATCTCATGTCTCTCAGGAAAGGTTGCGCACGATGACGATGACCAGACCAATCACGTCGAATACCAGGTAGAACGCGGTCAGTGTGGACAGCCGTTCCATTAATTCCTTCATCCATCGTGTGGATTTTTTCGATTTGACGAATACATAGACAGGTAACAGAACCGTAGGGATGACAACCGCCAGGTACATCGCATACAGGAATCGAAATGGATGGTTCGATTGTGCCAGGAACTGAAGTATCGGTAGCGGCAACGACCAATTCCATACATAACGGGACTGTCCAAAAATTCCCCACATGCCGGTGATGATCACTAATAAGCTGAGGAAGGCGACCCGCCGGTCCGTATCCCACTGTTTTGGCGTCAGTAATCCCAGCAAAGCAATCGCCACAAATATTATGATGCTCTCCGCCAGGGCAAAGACCAAGCCATAGGATGCAACTCCTACCGCGTCCCAGGCATTTGTGCGTTCAATGACCCAGGACATGTCCCGAAAGACCAGGATCAATGTCCAAAGGTGAAGAGGAAAGGCACAGATCAGAAATAATGACCAAAGTCCCTGTTTCGAGTACCTGCGCATCACAGGATTGAGCATTGTATTCGCATGTTCTCCTAAGGGCAAAATTATATCGCAGGCCTTCGAACCATTCCCCATTCTCTTTTACGGGCAGTGCCTGACTCCAGGACAAAAAAGTCGATGTCACCCTCCTAATGCACACACTGCACCCCGTTCGGGCAGCGAGCCTATCAGGAGAATGACATGATGTCTCTGATTTTTGGTACTCTCGCTTTACCTAATCGAATGCTCGTGTCTACGTGTAAGGTTGATTCACTTCCCTCAACTTCTCTTTCAACTGACCAAGTAAAGCGCTGCCTGTTTCCTTTTTCTGGGCATATAAGTCATTTAATTCTTCGGGATCGGCTGCAATATCGTAAAGTTCGACGCGCTCGACGCCATTCCCAAGTTCTTCATAACCAAAGAAATATGTGAGTTTGTAGTTGTCGGCAACGATCATTGCCGTGGCATTTGTGAGGGCAGCTTCCGGGCGGTTTCTCGTCGCATTGAGCGAATAAATGATTCTGTCAGATCTTGGCTCGACTGAGGAATAAGGTGGGAGAACCGTCCCTTCCGTCCAATCAACAGGATTCTCTCCGGTCACATGTAGCAGAGTTGGCAAGAGATCCACCGCACTGGTCTTTGCATAGACATCGGTTCGGGCGGTCCGGCCCGGTTCAAAAATCATCAACGGAATACGCACAACCGGCTGATAAAGGAGCGGTGAAACGTGACCTTCCACGCCTCGTTCGAACAATTCCCCGTGATCGGCAGTTAGAACGACCCACGTATCTTCCAGCATGCCGGACGATTCGAGATGGGCGAAGAGACGCCCAAATTCCCGGTCGAGGTAGAGGATGAATTCGTCATACCAGGATCGATCGCGGCGAAGCTTCTTGTTGGGATTGAACTCTGTGAAGAAGTCCTCAGGCTTGACAGGAGGTCGAAATCCGTCGTCTGCAAAGGTTTCATAAAAATCCTTATGTGTCTTATAGGGAGCATGAGGTGGCATAAAATGAAAATAGCCAAGAAATGGCTGGGGATACCTGGTTAGATCGCGCTTCACCCAATCGATGGCATCTTCCAGCAGGAAAAAGTTATGGCTTTTGACGTTTGGGAGCCCGCGTGGAAAGGACGGTTTGAAGGATTTTATTTTGTCTTCCATGTATGTTTCATACAGTTCGGACAGAAAAAGCAAATAGGTACTGCGATCCTCCTCCCTTTTGATTGCCCGGGTCCACGCGACACCGGCGATATCCTCGTCTCTTTTGAAGAGGGTGTCTACAAAGCCATCAGTAGTCAACAGCAATGTATTCCACGGCACAAACTCGTCGAGATTGCCCGAAAATTGCCGGAGGAGTGTGTTTGCCAGCGGATTGTGGGAAAAACCGATACGATAATAATTCTGGAACGCCGAAAAAAGATTTTTGTCTGTGAAGGACTCGGTTACGGTGTTGTAATAATGCAATGCGCGATGCGACCAGGGAAGCGCCCCGGTAAGCAGAGATGCGGTCGCGGGGGTTGTAAAGTTTGCGCTGGCATAATGGTTGTGATACACAACGGCGCGCTCGGCAAGGTGTGAAATATTTGGCGCCGTATTGCGTGGGTAACCATAGATCGGAAGATGGTACGCGGAAAATGCATCGAAAACAATCACGATGACATTCTTTTTCCGACTCTGTAAGAATGGCAGCGGATGAAGGATCTTCGCAACAGACGGGATTGCCAGACCCAGAGGCAGAACGCTGGCGAACTTAAGGAAATCTCGACGACTCAGACGATTCATTTCTACACCATTAAAGACGGTAACCCTTAAATGTTACGAATAAGAACGATGATAACGCCCAGCAGATCAAAACACAGGTAGAACACTGTCAATAGAGATATTCGCTCGAGGAGATTCTGCATGATCGCAACGGCATTTTTGTCCCGTAAGAACAAATAGACAGGCAGCAGCACTGTCCCTGTGACAACCCCAAGGCAGATTGCATACAGGATCCGCAGTGGGTGTCCGGAGTTCCTAAGAAAATCAATTGCCCCTACTGGAAGCCCAACATTCCAGAGAAAAAGCAACTGGCTTGTGACTGCCCATAGGGAGACAATCAGGGCAAGTAAAGATAATGAGCCAATTCGTTTGTCAATGCTCCACTGCCAGGGCAACAAAAAGCCCAGCAGCGTCATCACAAGGAAGAACAGAAAGCTTTCCACAAAAGCAGAAAGCATGCCATAAGAGAACACTCCTATGGCATCCCAGGCATTTGTACGCGCGGCCACCCATGAGACATCTCGGAAACCCATGATGAGTGTCCAAAGATGGAGCGGGAATGCACACATGAGAAACAGGGACCATAGTCCCTTTCTGGAATATCTTTGTGTGCTGAAATTGGTCACCGGTTGACTTTGCTCGGGAATGGGATGTATCAATTCGATTAGAATAGATTCTTATTTTCTTTGACCCAGTTGAATAGCATTTCAATCCCCTCTTCCAGGTCAATGCGGGGTTCCCAACCCAATTCGTTTTTTGCCTTGCGAAAGTCTGCATAGAATACACGTTGATCGCCCGGACGCCAATCCTCGCGCGCAACATCGATCTTCCTGCCGAGCAATCGTTCCAAAATCGCACCAAATTCCGACCAGATCGACAGCACGTTCCGTGTTCCACCACCCACGTTATAGACCTGCCCTTTTGCCTTATCGATCTTTTCGATCCCGGCATCATAAGCGCTGAGCAGATCCTCGACGTGCAACACATCCCGCACCTGCTTGCCATCACCATAAATTGTGATCTTTCTGCCTGTGACAGCTGCGATGATCATCCATGCCAGCCAGCCCTGGTCTTCCATGCCAAATTGACGCGGTCCATAAATACAGCTTTGACGAAAGACAATCGAGCGCAAACCATAGATGCGCGAGTAGTCGCGTACGTACTGATCGCCCGTTCCTTTGCTGCAGCCGTATGGCGAGTGGAAATCAAGTGGCTGAGTTTCCGGGCAGCCATGTGCCAGATCCTTATAAAGCCAGCGGGTTGACTCTTCAGCGAGTTCCACGTCTTCCATGCCGCCGTATACTTTGTTGGTCGAGGAATAGATGAAAATCGGATCCCGCCCGGAGAGTCGCGCCGCTTCCAGCGTGTTGAATGTGCCGATCGCATTGGATTCAAAATCGTCTCGGGGATTGATCACCGATGTGGTCACTGCGACCTGCCCAGCCAGGTGAACGATCACATCCGCATCCCGCGCCGCTTCGGCAATCCGGGGCGCATCGCGCACATCCCCGACGATCAGCTTGAAAGCATCCTCGCCAAAGGATTTTTTCAGCCATTCCAAATTCCTCAGTGCACCGCCTCGGGATAAACTATCGTACACAGTAACGTTTTCGCCGCGCTGCAACAATCGATGAACGTAGTTGGAGCCGATGAATCCTGCACCGCCGGTCACAAGATAATGTCGAGTCATTTTTCTCCTACTGCCAGTTGCTATAAACAGTTCTTTTTCGGATGGCAAAAAAAGACACCATCAAAACACCAAAAATAAATCCACCGATGTGTGCCCACCAGGCAATCCCACTTCCGCCGCCGCCCGGGACCGCCAGCAACCCGGAATACAACTGCGTTATGAACCAGAACAACAGAAAAACAAATGCCGGGATCTCGATGATCGTAAAAATAAAAAGGATTGGCACCAGGCTCGCAATCCGTGAACGTGGAAAAAGGATTAAGTACGCTCCCAGCACGCCGGCAATCGCACCGCTCGCGCCGATCATCGGCACGTCGCTGGATGGAAGGATGTAGGATTGAAGGAGTCCGGCTGCTGTACCACTTAGTAGATAAAAAATGAGATAACGGACACTGCCCATTCGCGCTTCCACGTTATCGCCGAAGAGGAACAGCACCCACATGTTGTTGATGATGTGAAGCCAGCCTCCGTGCAAAAACATAGCCGTGAAAATAGTAATCCATGCCGAGGACGGGTCACTCCAAAAATGACGCGGAATCAAACCCCACGTAAAGACGAAGCCCTTCAAGGTGGCTGGATCCATGCTGATCTCATAGATAAACACCAGCAGATTGGCGACGATGAGTACCAGATTGATGAAGGGAAATTTTCGGGAACGTGCGGTATCGTACAGCGGGATCATTTTCTAGCTTTTGGTTTCGAAACTTTCCCGAGATCGAAGGCTTTTTAGTTGTTCATAAATCCCGGAAAGGGTCTGCCCTTCGCGCAGGAGTCCAATCCCACCGATCACACCACTGTTGATGTAGTTATAGAGACGTCCGGTCAGTGCCACCGCCAGCGCCGTGGACTGATCGCCCGTCAACAGGGTGATCGCGCCACCAAAGGCTCCTTCGAAGGTCCCAACGCCTCCCGGAAGGGATGGGATCGCTCCCCCGAACGCGGCAGCTCCGAGCCCAAACATGCCCCAAAAAAGCTGCGCCTGTGGGAAAAATGCACGCACGATCAAATAATAGGAGACGATCGCAACTGCATAGTTCAGTGCCATCCAAAATAGGAAACGCAGGAACAACCAGCCATCGGTCAGTACACCCAGCCCGGCGAAGAACGATTCCAGAAAGCTACCGCCAAATTTCTGAAGCGCCAGCCAGCGCCCGCTCAGTTTGTGAAAGAGATCCAGTGCCCATTGGTTGTAGCGAGCCAACACATAAAGTATAACGAAACCCGCCAGCACGACGGCACCCACAATGTATCCGATTTTTTCTGTTCCTTCTGCACCAACGACATAAGGCAAAGCAGTAAGCAGGATCATCGCGGAATAACCCAGATCCATGGTACGCTCGATAACGATGGTGGGCAGGATCTCCATGAATTGCAGACCTGACTTGCGGCTAAGCAGGAATGCGCGTCCCACTTCACCGAGTCTGAATGGGAGGAAATTATTCAACAAATAGCCTTCACCGATTGTCCAGAATACATCACTGAAGGAAGCGCGATTGCGCAGCAGCGTCCGCCAGACAACGGCGCGTATAACCAGCCACAAAAAACCGATCGAAAATGCAACAAGAAGTAATGGGAAATTCGCGTGGCGGACGGCATCCACCATGGCGCGCAGATCAACGAAATAAAGAATTGCAGCGATCAATAAAATGCTGACGATTGCCCCTGGCAACCAGCGTTTCACATCTTTCATGAATGATTTCTCCGTAGGGGCGAGATCATCTCGCCCGCGTTGGGCAGGATGACCCTGCCCCTACGATTGATTTATTCCTCTTCCAATTTCAATACCGCCATGAACGCGTCCTGTGGGATCTCGACGTTCCCAACCATTTTCAAACGTTTCTTGCCCTTCTTTTGTTTCTCAAGCAATTTCTTTTTACGCGTGATGTCACCACCATAGCATTTTGCCAGCACATCCTTGCGCGTCGCTTTGACGTTGGCGCGCGAGATGATACGTCCACCCGCCGAAGCCTGGATGGCGACATCGAAGAGTTGACGCGGGATCAATTCCTTGAGGCGCGTGATGAGTCGTTGTCCCTTGTGATAGGCATCTTTTTCATGGACGATTGCTGCCAGCGCATCGACCGGCTCACCGTTGACAAGGATTTCCAGCTTCTGCAATTTGTCCGGGCGATATTCCAGGAACTGATAATCGAGCGATGCATATCCCTTCGTACGTGACTTCAGATCATCGAAGAAGTCCACAATGATCTCAGAGAGCGGAATTTCATAATCGAGCTGCACGCGGTGCGGCGCCGGATATTCCTGCTGCTTGAAGATGCCGCGGCGTTTCGTCACGAGTTCCATAATGGGACCGTAATAATCCGTGGGCGTGATGATCTCGATCGTCATCCACGGTTCGCGGATTTCCAGAAGTCCCTCATCGGGAAGTTCAGCAGGTGAATCCACGGTAAGGACTTCGTTATCGAGCTTGACCACTTCATATTCCACCGAGGGCGCAGTGAACAACACGTTCAGGTCATATTCGCGTTCGATTCGCTCCTGGATGATCTCCATATGGAAGAGACCCAGGAAGCCGGCGCGAAAGCCAAATCCCAGAGCCTGGGATGTTTCCGGCTGGAACGTCAGCGAGGCGTCATTGAGCTGCAGCTTGTCGAGTGACTCGCGCAGACTGGAATAGTCGTCGGCTTCCACAGGATAAATCCCGGCGAAGACCATCGGCTTCGGGTTACGGTATCCAGGTAAAGGCTCCGCCGCGGGAGTCGTCGCACTCGTGATGGTATCTCCCACGCGGCACTCGTGAACGGTCTTAAATCCTGTCGCGATGTAACCAACCTCACCTGACCCCAATGCCTGGACGGGCTTCATCCCTGGAGCGAAGATGCCGATCTCGACAGGGCGCATATCGATTTTGGTAGCGAACATGCGCAGAACGTCAGTGGATTTGAGGGAGCCTTCGACAATACGAACGTAAGCAATGACTCCTTTATAGGAGTCGTAATGTGAATCGAAGATCAGGGCACGTAAGGGAACAGCATCCGCATCCTTCGGCGGAGGGACGCGGGTCACAATCGCTTCGAGAATTTGATCGACGTTGACCCCTTCCTTCGCGGAAACCTGGATCACGTCCAGAGGATCGATGCCGAGTAAAGATCCAACATCCTCCGCCACTTCATCGGGGCGCGCCGAGGGCAGGTCGATTTTGTTGATTACGGGAATGATCGTCAGGTCCGCATCAAGCGCTTGATACAGGTTCGCCAATGTCTGCGCTTCGATACCCTGTGTCGCATCCACGACGAGCACAGCGCCTTCACATGCCTTGAGCGCACGGCTGACTTCATAACCAAAGTCCACATGGCCTGGTGTGTCGATCAGGTTGATCTCGTACTTTTGCTTGTCCTGCGCGGTGTAATACATGCGCACCGCCGAGGCTTTGATCGTGACGCCTTTTTCGCGTTCGAGATCCATCGTGTCGAGCATTTGCTCGGACATGTCGCGTTCAGAGATCGTACCTGTCAATTGAAGCAGGCGGTCGGCGAGCGTGGATTTGCCATGGTCTACATGGGCGATAATGCAGAAGTTACGGATATGGTCGGTCATAATAGCGAACGAAGTATAACCGAGATTTTAACCCCTCCACATTCGCGAGTCATACTCTAAGAGTCCCCCAGGTACAACCGGAGTTCATCGTAGTTGGGTATATCGATGAGAGTCACATTTTCGCCAGCAGTTCGGCCTTCTTTTTTTGGAATTCATCTTCCGAAAGGATACCCACCTTGCGCAAACCATCCAGTTTTTCGATCATGGTCGGGATGTCTTCCAACGCATGTGCAGCCACGCCCATTTCCTCGAATCCGAGTTTTTCCTTGGCATTCAACATGGCGGTCTTGAAATCCACCGGTTCCGCGATCTGATGGAATAAGTTCACTCCGAGTTCGCTTGCTGTGAGGATTTCAATGTCACCAAACCCGAACATTCTCCCCAAAAAGGATTGGCTCATTTTCACGTCGTTGACCTTCTCCAGCGAGGAATCGATTACATCCTTGTTGAATACGCCCGCAATCTGGATGACTCGGCGGTTGGTCACAATGTACGCCTTGTTACGCCATACCAGAACATCGTTCAAAATTCCGATCAGTGGAACCAGCAGCAGGATCAAGCCATAGATGGCGAGCGGGTAGAAAGCATATCCCACAAGGCTTGCCCCAATCAGGAAGGCAATTAACAGCAGTTCAAGGAATATTTTCCCAAACAGGACAAACCAATGCTGGTGGGTTTCCAATAGCACTCGCTCACTCTCACCCAACAAACCTTCCAGGTAATTTGTCGCCATTTTTTTCTCCTTTATCGGTAAACCGGAGCAGCGTGACAGGGTTATTTTATCATTATCAGGATTAAGACCTGCTTCTCTCCCCAACCACAGACGATTCTATTAGAATTGGGCTATGCCTACCTATGACTTTATCTGCAACGACTGCCACCAGAGATTCGATGTGTTCCTGACCTATGCCGAGTATGGCAACAAGACTGTCAACTGTGTCCACTGCAACAGCAAAAACGTCCGCCGGCGAATGACGAAGGTCCGCATCGCGAAATCGGAGGACACGCGCATGGAATCCATGACGGACGACTTCTCCGGCTTCGAAGGACTCGAAGATGATCCCAAGGCGATGGGACAAATGATGCGTAAGATGGGGAAAGAAATGGGAGAGGAAATGCCGCCCGAATTTGACGAAGTCGTAGACCGGCTCGAATCAGGTCAAAGCCCGGATGACATCGAAAAGGCGATCCCCGATTTGGGAGGCGATGCAGGTGGGGATGATGAATGATCGTGTAGGGGACAGCAGCTGCTGTCCCCTACATTTTTACAACATTCTCTCGATCACCTCGCGATGCTCCTCAAAATGACCGCTGGTATCGCCGATCACCCATAACAGTAACGGGCGTTTCTCGGGGTCACTTGCATGACGCGGTTTCATCAAATCATCAAAAGACATGGATTCTAATTTCCCGACCACTTTCTCGTAGGTCTGTTTCAATTCAGCGAGCACATCTTCGGTGGAACGGTTCTTATTGCGTTCGAAGAGAATGGGATTGATGACTTCCATATCCCAACCCTGGGCGGCTTCTTCGGGTATTCTCATCACTTCATGGGGTGGACGTCGATCGATGTGATAACCCATCATGGAATTCATCCACTCCGTGAGATGGGCAAGGTTATCCCTGGGGGACCAGCCACCCTCATCGGGCGTGGTCATTTTCGTTGCATCCAGCTTTGCGACAACGTCCATGAGCTTATTCCACTCGCGCTTGATTACAGCCATCAGTTCATTCTTGTTTTCCGGAATCCATTCTTCTGTTGCCATATCCTTCTCCTCTGAATCAAGAGCTCAAGTCGTCGTCCCCGGCGGCTGAGTAAATCACAAATCGATCGACTTGCCTTCTTCCAGTCTTTCCTTTTCCTGGTCTTTACGCAGGATATAAGCCTCCCCACGTACAAGCGACGTCTTCTTCCCCTCCACTTTTACATAGGCATCATCACATAGCAGGATGACAGGGTTGTCGTTGAAAACATGATAATCAGATAGCCACTCATCCTGGACCTGGCTATATGCGTCCTTGGAGTAATGAGCGAAAAAGTTAAACGGCGTCGCATTCAAGCCGTCGAAAAAGGATGTCGCCACCGTGTTCAGATCGCTGGAAGTGAGGATATTGGGTCCGCATAAGACGCTTCCTGCACTGAATCCGACCACGGGCAAACCTCCCTGTACCTTTTTTCGCAGGTAAGGCATCAGGCGGCTGATATGCAGACGATGGTTGAGCAGGAAGGTATTGCCGCCAGAAATATAAAGTACATGGGCCCGGCGGATAATAGCCTCCATCTCGGAAGAGTCCATTCGCTCAGTATCGACGAGATCCACGCGCGCAATTCCTTTGAACGCGCGTGTGGTGTAATCCAGCCAGTGATTGACATTCAGCCAGGCTTCCGGCAAGAAGGCAACAACCGGCTCATCCTTGTCCTCAAGATACGGTTTGCATGCATCGAGGATGTACCTGATATCGTTTTTGCCGGGGATGCAGAAAAGATGTAAGTTCATACGGTTTCAGCCACTGATCGCATACGCATCCTTCAACCACCCCGCCAAAACGGAATCGACTTCCTCGGGCGAAGTCAGTTTCACTTCCTGATGAAAGCGACTGGCAGAGAGTTGCTCGCTCTTTACGATACGCGCGTGCTTGATCGGCGCAGCCGATTTGATGTTCAAAATCAATGCGTTTTTGCGCGTTGCCACGCCCGCGAACGCCGATTTGTTCACGAGGTGGATGGATGTCTTCTTTGGCTCTTCGATCACCGCGCCAAATTTACGTGACTCCTTCAAAATCCGCTCATAGATCGATTTCACGATGGGATTCTTATTTTCAAAATGATCTGAAATGGAAAATTCAGTCATATACCTGTCCTCTATAATAGAACAAGTGTACGACATTTCAAAATGAAAAGCAAGTAGGAAGCAACGCTCCAAGCGCCAGGGACGGCGCTTGCGTAAATTAGTAGCGCCCTCGAGACGGTGGTCTGAGCTTCACAGAGTCAAAATAATCGGTTCATCCCTGGTGACAATGATCGTATGCTCGAATTGTGCGGCGATGGCTCTGTCCATGGTGCGCAGCGCCCAGCCATCTTTTTCTGAGACCACTCTCCCAATCCCTGTTGTCAGGAATGGCTCGATCGCCAATACAAGTCCCTCATTGAGAATGCGATGGTCGCCGGGATTGTGAAAATTCAGGATCTCCTTCGGACTCTCGTGCAGTCTGCGCCCGATGCCATGCCCCATCAATTCATAAATGACGTTAAACCCGCGTTTCCTCGCCTCATTCTGGACCGTCCGCCCGATGCCGTTTAATGGGCTCCCCGCTTTCGCCGCGTGGACCGCCTTCGTCAGCGTGGCTTTTGTTGCATCCAGAAGTTTCTCCAGGTTGCGGTCATGCTTCGAAACAACGAGAGAGGCGCCCGTATCGGCATAATATCCATCCAACTCCGCCGACACATCAATGTGGATCAATTCCCCTTCTCGCAAAACATGTCCATCGGGTATCCCGTGTGCAATGACAGGTGATATGCTAATGCAAGTCGCGCCCGGAAAGTTATAACTCACCTGTGGCGCGGACCTCGCGCCTTCCGCCTCGAGAAGTTCGCGACCGATCTCGTCCAGTTCGTGCGTCGTCATTCCGGCGCGCGTGACACTCATCATCTTGCGCAAAGTCTCGGCACAGATACGCCCAATGGCTTTTAGATTTTTGATATCGATCGCAGATTCAGCGGTCATAGATTGATTGTAATGCAAAGTAGGGACGGGGTTAACCCCGTCCTTACGGCAATATCAAATGCAAATCGCCAAACTCGTGCCAGAGATAACCTTTACGCAAGGCTTCATCATAAGCAACTTTGATGTGTGACATCCCAGTCAATGCTTCCAGCATCGCCAGATGAGTTGCCTCGGGCTCGTGCATCCCTGTCAATAACGCGTTGACCGCCCGCAGTGCGCGCTGAGGCGTGACTACGAGACAGGTCCAGCCTTCGCCGGCATGAGTCATTCCCTCTCCATTCGTAACAGACTCCAACGCGCGGATGGCGGTTGTCCCTACGGCAACGATTCGTTTCCCAGCCGCGCGTGCTTCGTTCACCATCCGGGCTGTTTCCGGAGTCACTCGATAGAATTCTTTATAAGGCGGCTCATGAGTCTCAATATTGGAAACACCCGTATGCAAAATGAGCGGAGCGATTTTGATCCCTTTTGATTCCAATCGTTTTAGTAGCCTCGAAGTGAACGGACGTCCGGCAGAAGGCATTTCCGCGCTGCCGGGTTCCGTGGCATATACGGTTTGATAAAACGAAAGCGGCCAGCGCTCCTTGACATAGTTGTATCGGATCGGGAAACCATGACGCCTCAGGTATTCATCCACGTCTTCAGGAAACTTGACCCGTGCCAGCCATAATGTCTCGGAGGGTTTGGAATTAGCGTTGCAATCGCTGATATACGGTCCTTGCAATATGGCAGTCGCGGAACCTGGAAGACCTAATGTCTCGCCCGGATGCGCGTCCTCAAAATGTTTGGTCTTACCCGCCTCGTCCATGCTGCGGACTTCCACGGTCCAAAGGTCATCGTCGAAGTGGATGGATAAATGCAGTTCGAGGAGTGTCCCATCTGCCCTGGTCGCCAGCAATGCGGAATTCCGTGTGCGACTCGTATTGATCACGATGACATCGCCTTCATCCAGGAATTTATGCAGATTATAGAAGCGCGTGTGCTCGACATGGTCCGTCGAATAATTGGAAACCATCAAGCGAACCTGGTCACGCCGCAGGCCGCGCGCCTCGGGAGGTGCGCTGGCTTCGAGTTCAGATGGAAGGGAAAATTCTATGGTGGATAAGGGAGTATCGTTCATGATCTATCCTGTCGATTCGACGATCTCACGAGCACGATAACGACCCGAAGGCTCTTTGCCCTCGATCAGACGGATCAACCCAGGCACGGACTCTTCCGGCAACGGGCGGTCGCTGATATCTTCATCGGGGAAGGCTTCCTGCTGCATTTGCGTGCGCATGTCGCCCGGATCCACCCAATAGACTCGCCACGATGGGTTCTCCTCCGCCAAAATATGGCTGAGATGATCCAACGCAGCCTTGCTGGAACCGTATCCACCCCAGCCGCCGTACGCCTCGACGCCCGCGTCGCTGGTCACGTTGATGATGCGGGCATCTGTTTTCAGCACGGAATGAAGCATCTGGATAATCGCGAGCGGCACAATTACATTGGCGCGATACACTTCTTCGAGCACATCAAGTGGATAATCCAGCAACTGCGGCTGCGGACTTGGACCAAGGAGACTGGCATTGTTCACGATGAGATCAAGTCCACCAAGTTCCTGAGCGGCCTTGAGCAGTTTCTTGCGATGAGACTCAGCCGTCACATCTCCCGGAATCGCAATTAATTTCGTTTTTGCAGAAAGTTCCTCACGGACCTGCTCCAGCGCCTTCTTGCCGCGCGCGTCGATGATCAATCCCCATCCTTTATCGGCGAGTTGACGGGCAAGCGCCAGTCCCAGTCCACGTGAAGCACCAGTAATAAGCGCATTCTTCATGTTCTACCTCTAAAATCCTTTTAACCCGTCACACCTGCACCCACCGCAGGTGCGGTGTTGCGAGCGCAGCGAAGCAATCCCATTTAAGATTAACATCTTTAACCACGTTTGAGATTGCTTCGTCGGGCAAAGCCATCCTCGCAATGACGGTATTTATTTTTGAACGTTTCCACTATTTTGACGATTAATATACGCGAAGGTTTACCCCCTGAAAGTAGTGATGTCAAGTCAAAAATCGATTAGGCGATATAGTTCTTTCGGCTAGGTGGGACAGATAGATCGCCTGCTCCGATCGGGGACTCATATTCGGTCAGGTGTTCACAACGCGCATCGATTGCTTCGTATGCTGCATGATATTCCTCCTGGAAAGCAGCGTATGCAGCAGACGAAATCCAACGGTCAATGGTGACGTAACGTCGAGAAACTTCCGCATCGTGCAGCAGGTCAGTGCCAAGATAACCCTCGCCTTGTTTGAAGAGCAGCCCCCACTCCCCTTTTGAGCCATAGATTCTCTCGAACTCAGTCTCCAAACCGGCCCTGACAATGTATTCCCAGAGGATGATATACATAAGATAAGGACAAGACCAAATTATTGTTTCGAAAACGTGCCTGCCAAATCATAAGGCTGGACAAGAGATTCGGGAACGATCATTTGTTGTTTCCGGCCTGTAATTTGTCGAGAACTACCCTCTTCAACTCCTCCTGCACATGGTCCCACTTCTGCCCAGCATCCACGACCGCCCAGCGATTCGGCTCTGCTTTCACCATCTCGTGATAGCCTTTCCACACGCGCTGGTGGAACTCGACCGTATAGGCATCGAGTCGATTCCATTCGTTATCTTTCTTCTTTCTCCCCAACCCCACTTCCACATCTACGTCCAGGAGAACGGTCAGGTCGGGGGTTAGTCCACCCGTCGCGTACTTCACCAGAGCGCGGACCTGCTCCAGGTTCTGCTGATGTCCATAGCCCTGATAGGCAATCGTCGAATCGTAGTAACGATCCGAGATGACGATCTCGCCGACTGCCAGGCGCGGCTTAAAGACCTGCTCCACGATCTGGGCGCGGGCGGCTTGATAGAGCAGGGTTTCTGTGCGCGGATGCATCTCCACGTTTTTCAGGTCATGGATCACCTCACGGATCTGCTCGCCAATCGACGTCCCGCCCGGTTCGCGCGTCGGGAATACGATGAAGCCTTTCTCGCGCACATATTCCACGAGATAGGGGATGTGCGATGTCTTACCTGAGCCTTCGGGTCCTTCGAGTGTGATGAACAAAGCGTCAATTCCTTTTAATCTATTATAAATTTAATCGTCACAATTAATCCACAAGTTTTTAAGTATGTTGTTATTCCGCGGTACTAGAATGACAGCGAATAAAGTTCAGGAGGCAGAATGAAAAGAGTTTTGTATGTTTTTTTCGTGTTGGTCGTGGCAGGTTTCGCATCCCTCGCAGGAGCCGCAGCCGGTGGAGCCGCCGTCTACCGGGCAGTCCAGAATCGCAGCAGTCTTCCCGCTCCGCTTCAGCAGGTGATCCCGGCCAGCAACACGAATCCGAATCAGACCTTCACACTCGATACCACGAATATTGAAACATCGATTACCAAGTCCGTCAAACAGGTTGGACCCGCCGTGGTGACCGTTGTCGGCACCATTCCTGGTCAAATGAGTTTCTTTGGACAGACGGGCGACCAGACCGTGAGCGGGACAGGCTTTTTCATCACCGATCAGGGTTATATCCTGACCAACAATCACGTTGTGGAAGGGACCAAGCAAGTAAATATCGTTCTTTCCGATGGGTCTCAGCAGACCGCCACCATTGTCGGAACCGATCCTTATTCCGATATCGCCGTTCTCAAAACGGATGGGAAGGTTCCCGGGGTGGCAAGCCTTGGCAACTCTGACGTGTTGGATCCCGGTGAATCGGTGATCGCCATCGGGTCACCGCTCGGGGATTTCAAGAATACTGTGACCGTGGGCGTGGTCAGTGCGACCGGTCGTTCCATCGACAGCGGTAACGGCTACACTATCGAGAACCTGATCCAGACCGACGCGGCGATCAATCACGGAAACTCCGGTGGTCCGCTCGTCGACCTGGCCGGGCAGGTGATCGGCATCAATACGCTCGTGGTCCGCAATAGCGGCATGGGTGATGTAGCTGAAGGACTGGGCTTCGCCATCCCGATCAATACCGCACAGGCAATTGCCCAGCAGATCATCCAGCAGGGATATTTCGCCCGCCCATTCATGGGAATTAGCTTCCAGCCGATCAATCCCGATATCGCTGACCGCTATAACCTGCCAGCCAAATGGGGCGTCTATGTCACGAAAGTGGAAGCAGGCAGCCCAGCAGATCAGGCAGGCTTGAAAGAAAACGACATTATCACCAAGGTTGGCGACATCACCATCGACGAAACACATTCGTATGTCAACTCGTTATTCAAATACAAACCTGGTGATACGATCCCGTTGACAATCATGCGCGACGGAAATGAGACGCAATTACAGATCACGTTGGGCGAAGCGAAGCATCCATAATTAATTTCAAAAAACGTAGGGTCGGGCAGCTGCCCGACCCTACGTTTTTATTCTCTAAATATCCTCACATGCCGTCGCGGTTCCTTGCCGTACGAATGACTGACCAGCTCC
>Ga0065705_10104221_pt1 | contig 31885 bp, 49 predicted proteins | sample SwibulcommuniRL2_FD_59092 | JGI IMG/M metagenome (GOLD analysis project Ga0065705, IMG submission 59092) | Bulk soil microbial communities from switchgrass field near Rose Lake, East Lansing, Michigan, USA - RL2 Bulk Soil v2 (version 2) | ecosystem: Environmental > Terrestrial > Soil >...
GTCGGATCGTCCGGCTCCGGTTGTTGCCGCCGCCTCCACCCCCGCCTCCACCGCCGTTGTTGTTGCCGCCACCGCCACCGCCGCCGCCGCCGCCGCCGCCGCCCCTGTTACCTCGCCTGTTCGGCATCAGCGCCGCCCCCTACGAGCTCGACGTCCACCTCGGCCAGGACGACCGCCACCGCCGCCGCCCCCTTGTCCGACGTTCGGGCCGTAGCCTCCTCGTCCGGATCCGGCGAACGGCTGTCGCATGTTCGGGTTGGCGACCGCGTTCTGCGCCGACGCGAGCAGAGCCTCCAGCATCTGCTGGTTGTAACCGAGCTGAGCTCCGCTCTCGCCCGCCGCGACGTCCGCGTACTGCTGCGCGGCCTGGAGCCCGATGTCCTGCTGCTGTCGCTCGTACTGCGTCCCGAGCTCGCGCATGTCGTCCCCCGCGATCGAGGACTGCGAGATCCCGCGACCGATCAGGCTCTCCTCCAGGTCGGCTTCATCGAGTCCTTGGTTCGTCGTGAGCCTCGACAGCATCAGATCCACCATCGGCTTGATCTGCTCACGTGCGACCCCGTACTGCGCGAGCGATGCCGCGAGGTTGTCCTCGATCCCTCGTCGCGTCGCCTCGAACGCCGGGTCGAGCGGCATCCCGAACTCGTTCGGAGGCTGCGGATGAGGGATCTCAGCGCCAGCTCCGCCGCCACCGCCGCCACCACCACTATGACCACCAGGACGAGGACGAGGACGACCGCCACCGCCTCCACCACCTCCACCACCGCCGCCTCCTCTCGGGACGCCCTGGTTCGGCATCCCGCCAGGACTGTTCTGACCACGCGGGTTCGGCCGACCGCCACCGCCGCCGCCCCCGCCAGGAGGACCAGCGAACGGATTGAACTCACCACCGCCGACGACAGGGTAGGTGACGCGGTTGGGGTTCGGTCGGCCACCCGGCCGCGGACCTGGTCGAGCCGGACGATCCGGACGTGGACGTCCGCCGCCACCACCGCCGACCCTCATCGGCGACCACGTGGACTCCGTGCCAGTGCCGCCCGTGATGATCCCCGCGTAGGCCCCGGTCGTCGGATCCTGGTACTGGTAGGTCGATCCGGGAGCCACGTTCTCCATCGTCTCGTTCAGCCAGTCCTGGTTGGGTGTCGCCATCTTCGGTGGCCTGACGCGCACGCCGCCGTTCCAGTAGCCCATCTTGTTCATCGCTCGCTCGCGATCGCCGCCGACCGACAACGTGTTCAGGTACTCGTTGCGCGCGATCTTCTCCATCGTCGTGCCCTGGTCGTACCCGCCAGCGACCTGAGCGAACTGGCTGTTCGGACCGAGCCCAACACCCGGACCCGCTTCCGGCGACGGGAGCCCCTGAACTCGCTTCCGTCTCTGCGGAGTCATGTCCCGCGGAGGCTGTTCACGTGCGATCGCACGGAGCGCACCTGGACGTCGCGCTCGCGCCATCAGACGTTCCTCATCGGGATGCCTCGACGACCTCGCCGACCGCGCCCCCCACCTCGGCCGAGCGGCAGTCGCATCGGGATCGCGCCACGGAACCGCCCGGCGGTCCCACCCATCCCGCGGAACACTGGAGCCGGAGCGAAGTTCCTACCGCCGCCGCCACCTCCGTAGCCCTTGCCCTGACCGAAGTTGGGGAAGCTCGATGGTTCTGGCCCTCGCCCCTGGCCCTGGCCGTTGCCGTTCCCTCCGGCGTTGCTCCAGGGTGGAGGCTCCCCACCCTCGTACGGAGCGGTGTCCTGGCCGGGGAAGCTGCTCTCCGGCGGAGGGCCTCCGCCTCTGCCTGGTCGGCCGATCGGAGCTGGGGCTGGCGTGATCACCGGAGGACCGACGCGGCCACCTCCGGTCCGGCCCCCTGGCATCGGGCGACCTCCGCCGTAGCCGCCGCCACCAGCGGGGCCACCGCCACGGTTGAATCCAGGATCCACACGAGCTCCGCCCCCACCGCCTTGCCGGGGGTCGTTGTTGGCCCGGATGTTCTTCCCAGGCTCTCGCATCGGCACAGGCATACGCTCCCTCCGATCTCGGTCAGTCTGACTCATGCAGCCGCCCTTTCCAAGCCCTCATCAAACCGCGTGGCGCTCGAAGACATAAGCCTCCCTGAAGATGTCGGCGTTCACGCTCGCGGTCCCCATCTGACAGGTCAGCGCGAACGCCTTACCGGTGGCAGAGGACTCCGCCGCCGAGCTCTGACCGAGGGCCGACTCCGAGGTTCCCAGCAGCGACCAGGTCTCTCCGCTGCCCGTCGCCGTTCCCAGCAGCTCAGCCCACATCTCCTCGGCCGAGGTGGTCTCGAACAGCATGTGTGCCTTGATGGTCCACCGACGCCTCGACGCGCTCGTGGTGAACGGCATGGCGATTGTCGCCATCAGGGTCGTCGCGCCGTACTTCAGCCTCCAGAGGTAGGTGACGTTGGCTCCGGTGTTGTTGAAGATCGTTCCGGAAGCATCCAGCGTGTAGACGTCCCCGGCGACGGGCTCCCCTCCGGGGATCGTGTACGTGGCGAGCGTGTTCTCTGCGACGCTGTTCGCGAACGAGACGGCGGAGGAGCTTCGAGCCGCGTTGATCTTGGCGTTGCCGATGATCCCGATGACGGTCTCTGTCGTCTTTAGCTGGCCGAGAGCTGTGTAGAAGTGCCAGCCGGAGTCGTCGTAGATCGCGAACTCGCCCGGTCCGATCGAGACCGGCGGCAGGATCATGTTGCTGTTGGCGACCCCGTCGTGCCAGAGGGTGACGATGCAGGCGGATCCCGTCGGGTTCACCAGGACGATCTCGTCGATGTTGGTCTCTGTTCCCTGGCTCGTGTAGAGCGTCTGCGTCCCGGTCGCGAGCTGGCGCTGATCGAGCTTGGCGAACGTGGACAGCAGCAGCGGACGACCGTAGGTCGTGACAGTGACCGCCGAAGCCACCGATGCCTCGGCACTCAGCGTGTCGGCGGATTCGAGGTAGATCACGGTGGCCCGATCCCCGATCTCGGCTGTTCGAGCTCGTACTCCAGGATCATGTGCTTGATCTCGTAGCCCTGTTTGTCCGCGAGCTGCTCGTGATAGAACGACAGGTTGAACCTGTGGGCGGTCAGCCCGATGTCACCGATGAAGGCGTAGCTCCGGCCGGTGTCGGGGATCGCTTGCACGAACGTCGGAACTCCCGTCTCCCCGATCGCCGAGACCTCGAACGTCAGGTCGGGCTCTCCGACGCCGGGGCCGTTCGTCAGCAGGAGATGGATCCCGTGCAGCGTGGCCCGGTGCGCCCCACTCCCCAGGACGATCTCGTCCTTCTCGACCCGGAAGTCCTCCGGGAACGACTTGTCCGTGGCGTACCCCGTCACCTCGGTGTTCTTATAGGAGACCCCCGGTGCGGTGGTCCCGAGCAGCATCCCCGCGACGATCATCGTCAGGTCGTAGCCCGGCGCGAACCCGGCGTTGCAGATCGCCGACGGGTAGTCGGTCGCGTCGAAGTGGAACAGGTCGTCGTTGAACGATCCGGCTCCGGTGTTAGAGGACTCGATCCACCAGACCCCGCGCCGCGTGTCGAGACAATGGATGACGTTCTCGAACCTGTCGCAGAAGTAGATGACGTCTCCCAGCACGGCGGTCGAGATCGGGAAGATCGTGGCGGTCTGCCCACCCGTCCAGTTCGGCCAGTCCAGGCGCTCCGACGTGAGCCCTCCGGTCCACACGTAGACCCCGTCCGATCCCTCGATGAAGACTCCGGCCGTCGTCTGGATCATGGAGGTGCCCATCGCTGCCTCGCCGCCCACGATGTCCTGGATCGCGAACGACCCCGGCCCGTCACCCGTCATCAGGAACAGGCCCGTGGACTTCCCGATCAGCAGCCCCTGTGGCGTCGAGAGCAGCGCCAGGATCGTTCCGTTGTCCGGCCGGACGTCGATGTAGCGGTTCACGTCCCAGTCGGTGGCCGAGTTGGCTCCGCTGTAGTGAAGCCGCGACGCCGCGGCGTCGGTCCCGCCGGAGAAGAACCGCTGTTTGTGGAACGCGAGAGCTCGACCAGCGACCGCTGCGGTAGAGGCGTCGGCAGCCGTCGCCCCGTCCCAGATCCTCAGACGATCGCTCGGGAAGTTGTGGTTGCCGTAGATGACCCGGTTCAGACCGTCGGCGAACGGCACCCACTCCGTCGAGCTGACTGACGTGAGCGTGTCCACGAGCGACCAGGTCGGCGACTGTGGGTTCGTGCAGCGACGGATCAGGGTGTTGCCGCCGGAGACTTCGGCGGTCATCAGCCCCCCGATGTTCGCCGCGATCGGCGACCAGAAGATCGAGTGGACGGCGAGCGGAGCCGTCCCGGTCCCGGCACCGCCGTAGAAGAAGTCCTTCCGCGGCTTCAGGCTGCCATCGACCTGAGGCACCCAGTTGCGAATCATGTCGGCCGCGCCCGGCCCGGTCTTCGATCGCAGCGGATCGAAGGGCATCCCTCCCTCGAACGTCAGCGGCAGGTACTCGCGCGCCATCTACAGATGCCTCGCCTCGGAGTGATCGAACGGGCCTCGCTCGTAGTGCATCTGTTTCGGGAAGTTCTGACTCGGGGCGACCGATCCGGGAGCCGGTGGCAGTCCCTGCTCGAACATCTGGAGGTAGGTCGCGCCCTGATCGAACTCCCGCATCTTGATACACGCCTGCGCCTGCGCGTACTGAACGAGCTTGACGTGCAGCCGGGCTGGCAGCGCGGAGATGTCGCCGCCCGCGGTCATGTCGTCCGGTGCCGCGTAGTAGCGCATCGTGTAGGCCAGCGTCGAAGGCTGAGCCGGGTAGAGCTCGATCGCCATCGGTCCGGCCGACGTCGGGTAGAAGAAGCGCCCGAGCTCGTGGGGTGGGGTCGCCTGCCGATCCACGTAGCTGTCGAACACGTCGTCGGAGACGATCTCCACCCGGTTGAACGGAGCCGTCGTCCCGAGGTTCACACGCCGGAGCTCGATGAAGTCGGCGGGCAGGTCGATGTCGTTGTCGGCTCCGACGGTCCCCGCCGTGGCGACGAGGAAGGTGCGGTACCGCCCAGCCAGGTCGATCTGCGCCTCGTTCACCCAGTCCTTCACGTTCTCATCGGTGACGAAGCCTTTGGCCGGATCCCGGATCACGGTGTTCACCCGAGACTGGATCTCTGTGAGCGTCAGCGTGTCAACGGCCATCCACCGCTCCCCTCATCTCTTGTTCAGCACCCGGTTGCCGCCGTACCGCCGGAGCCGGACCAGATCCTGCGTGAGGGCCGGTCCGCCGCCTGGAACGCTCAGGACCACATTGTCTCCCAGATGGCCGTGCAAAGCATCCTGGATCACCAGGTTGTGGACCTGGGTCAGGACCAGGTTGTCCCCCAGGTGCGCGTGGAGGGCGTCCTGGATCGCCAGGATGTGGGCCTGGGTCAGCGTGAGCCCGTCGGCCGCGTGGCCGTGTAGCGCGTCCTGGATCACGAGGTTGACCGCGCTGTCCTCGGTGATCGTCAGGTTGTCGGCCGCATGGCCGTGGAGCGCGTCCTGGATCACGAGGACGTGAACCTGGGTTAGACCTAGGTTGTCCGCCGCGTGGCCGTGCAGAGCGTCGTTGATCACCAGGATGTGGAGCTGAGTCAGTGCCAGGTTGTCGGCGATGTGACCGTGCAGAGCGTCGTTGATCACCAGCACGTGGGTCTGGACCAGCACTAGGTTGTCGGCGGTGTGGGAGTGCAGCGCGTCCGCGATCGCCAGCACGTGCTGCTGGATCAGCGTGAGCCCGTCGGCCGTGTGCGAGTGCAGGGCGTCGTTGATCGCTAGGTTGTGGACCTGCGTCAGCACGAGACCGTCGGCGGCGTGGGAGTGGAGCGCGTCCGCGATCGCCAGGTTGTGGACCTGTGTCAGGACGACGTTGTCGGCCGCGTGGCCGTGCAGCGCGTCCTGGATGACCAGGGTGGTCCCGCCGACAGCAGCGGCGTCCTGCCAGAAGTGGGTCCACCGCTTGCCCCGCTTGGTGAAGTTGTACCAGCGGGCGTTCAGGCGAGCCATGTCAGATCCTCGTCCGAGCTCGGCGCTTCGGGACCACGTGTGCGATCCCCGGCGACGGCGCGGGATTCCCTGCCGTGCCGCCGATCGGGTAGTCGCCCGGTGTGACCGAGACCCCCAGGATGTCGTAGTGCACGGGCGCGAGCCACGACACGAACTGGCTCGTCCCCAGGATGACGTTCTGGATGTCGCTCGCGGCCTGCACCGGACTGACCGAGCCCTCCACCCCGCCGTCGATCTTGCCTCGGAACACGTGAGGATCCGCGGTCGAGTTCAGCTCCAGGTCCACCAGGTACCAGGTGTTCGCCAGCACCACCGGCCCGATGTCGGCCGTGAGGGAGCCCGTGACCGCGAACAGTTGGAACCGTTGGGCGGCAAGGTTGTACCGGAAGTGCACGGACCCGGTGCCGGTCGTGAGCTCGAAGATCCGTGCGTTGTTGTTCCCCCACGTCGGCGACCGGACCATGAACCGGACAGCCGTGACCCTGTTCCCCGCAGAGATGTTGATCCGGATGTTCTCGCGATCCTCCGCCGGGGGCCAGATCTCCATCGCGTACCGGCCCTCCCACACCGGGAAGTCCGGCACCGAGACGAACCTCGGGTTGTTGACGACCACGCTATAGATGCTCAGATCGGCGAGCTCGAAGCTGTCGTCGATGAGCAGCGTCGCCATCAGCCCACCCTCCGCCGACGGATCCGCGTGTCCCTGTGGGCGCTCCCGTGAGCCGCAATCCCCCCGGCAACCGAGTGAACCTCGACCGCCGAGATCGACAGGATGTCTGCGGCGTTCCAAGTCATGCCGACCTTGGGGTTGACCGGCGCCTCGTCGTACTCCATCTGTGAGGAACCCGCGCCTCCTGGCTGCGCCGGTGAACCCAGCAGTGTGTAGTTGGCCCCGGCGGTGCCGACACCCCCGGTCAGGTCGGACGCGCTGCAAGCCACGACGATGCTGTCGGGCTTCGGGTCACGGGACAGCGTCGCCTCCAGGAAGGTCTTGTCTCCCACGTCGTAGTGCTCGGACGCCACGGCCCCGATGGGATCCGACAGGCTTGGGCCTCCGTCGATACGGACCAGATGCAGAACCCCGCACCGGTAGACCGGCCCAGGCCCGTAGTTGAACGTGAGAGTCCCGGCCACCGCGCCCGACGCGATCCCCCACCAGACGTTCACGCCGCAACGATCTAAGCCGGTGAACCGGTAGACGGCCTGGGCCGAAGGCACACGAGCCCAGGGAGCGTCCCAGCCGTTCGTTCCCACCAGGGTCGGACAGCGGTACGGAACATTGGGCGTGTCGTTCATCCGACCAACGATGAACGCTAGATACAGCGCGCCGTTGGTCGGGGTGATGCTGCCGGTCACGTACGAAGTCAGGTCGGCGATGTCAACGAGCTGGCTCTCCATCACCGCCGCGAGCGCCATTACAGCCCCACCGTCTGCAACGCCCTCTTGCCCCGCTTCCCACCATGCGAGTTCCCCGCGAAGGTGTCGTCCGCGACCGCTGCGTTGTAGTGGGCCGCGATCCGTCCCGCCGACAGCGCCACCGGGTAGACGGCGACCTCGTCCAAGTACCCGGCGAACGCATCCCCAGGAGCAGGCCCTCGCACGTTCAGACCGATCTCCTCGCCCGAGCCGGGGACAGGGTGGCCGCTTGTGCCCATGTTCGTCTGCTGGAAGTTGTCAAGCGCCCCGTTGATGTAGACGTCGATGCCGATCGCCGTGGCGGGCGTCGTGAACACAGCGACGACGTGGTACCACTTGTTCTTGATCTTGCCCGTTTGCTCCAGGACGCTCGATCTCGTGGATGCGTTGACTCCCGACGGACTGAAGGCGGAGATCCAGGCGTCGCCACCGAACCCGAACCATCCGATCCGGGACGTCTCGCCGGTACCCCCCGCCCCACCGACGCCCAGCAGAACCGCGGTGTCCCCACTCGATAGGGCGTTCTTTGGCTGAAACCAGAGCTCGTACGTCCAACTCGTCGGGCTGTTCAGGGCTCCCGCCGCGATCCCGACGTACGGGCCTCCATTGTCGATGGCATTGTTGAACCAGAGCCCCTTGCTGTTCGCGATCCCCGGCTCGCGCCACGTCAGAGACCCCAGGGAGGAACCCCTGACGGTCCCGTTCCGATTGCCCGCCGTCTCGTCTTTGAACGGTGGGTTGCCCTCCTCGAAGCGCCAGTAGCCGGAGGGTGAGTCGGCGAGAACCTCGGCGGCGTACGCCACCGCCTTAGATCGGCCAGTCGATCTCCGCCCACGTGAGCCCACCGTTCACGATCCAGGTGGTGCCCGCGCCGGTACCGGCCATGAGGGCGACCAGCGAGTTCGGGGGAACGATGATGAACCCGCCGAGATCCTCCGCCTGCGGGTTCGCCGCGAACCCGGCTGCGATCGCGGTCACGCCGTTCAGCAGCGCGATCTCGCGGCCGGTCGCCGGGGCCAGTCCGGTCAGTGCCGTGTTGTTGTACGGCACCATCGAGGATCCGTCCGGAGACGCAGCCGCATCGAGCAACGTGCTGAAGATCGAGCCCGCCCCCGCCGCGGTGATCGACGTACCGACGCCGTGGATCGCGTTCAGCACGCCCTGACCACCGGCCGGGGTACCGGAGACCGTGGTGAGGTTCGATCGGAGCAGGACCGCTGCGCGCTTGGATCCGATCGGGTTCAGGAAGCCGACGACCGGGGTCGCTGTGGCAGCCGCGATCGGTGAGTTGTGGGTCGCCGCGATCGTGACCGTCTTGATCACGGTCGAGAAGATCCGACCCTCCAACGCGATGTTCGAGTACCTGCCGAGCAGGTCGCTGACGAGCAGTTCCCCGTACGCGCCCGAGCGCCCGTCAGCCTGGACACCCTTGGCGACTGGTGCGAATCGCCTGACGAGCTCTACAAGCATCTGCTGTACCCCCCTATCCCGTTGGTCCGTGCATGACCTGGTTCCTCGCGTCCGCCATCTCGTCGAGCCGGATGCTCATCGCTTCGAGGAGACGACGCTGGGCGGTGTCCACCACCAGGAGCGTCGGACCGTTGTCGGTCTCGACACTCGCCAGCGCCACCGCGGATCCGTAGATCTGCCAGCCGTTCTCGTCGTAGACGGCCCAGCCGCCTTCCCCGAGCTCGATGTCCGGCGTGATGCTGTTCGCCGCCAGCAGCCCGTTCGCGAACAGCCGGAAGGCTTGCCCCGCAGCACCCAGGTTGACCGCGTGGATCGACTTGACAAACCCCTCGGTGCTGGCCGGTGGCGAGTAGACCTCGGCCGCGACGTCTGTCAGCACGCCCTGGTACAGGAGCTTGTAGACCTCGTTCCCGGCGTTCAGCTCCATGCCGTAGATCGTCAGCGCCACCTGGCCGGACAGCGATGCCTTCGCACCGAGGGTGTCGGCAGCGGCGAGAGTCAGCATCAGACCGGATCCGCGATCTCGACGTCCCAGACCGGGAAGTTCACCGTGTTGCCGGACGTCAGCGCCTGCGAGGTGCAGGTCGTCACGTAGAGCAGCCGTGTGGCATCGGTGATCGCGACGTGGGTCGCCGTCCCCGAGGTGTCCACCGGCACCGAGGACTTTGCCGCCATCCGCACCTTGCGCCCGTTCGTGTCACCGTCGGAGATCGTGTAGTCGGTGCCCGGTGTCATCGCGACGTCGGCGAGCTTGAACGTGGTGATCGCCTCGGTCCGTGTCGTCGGCTCCGCGTTGCAGACGGTCATCAGATCGCCGTCGTTCAGGATGTTGAACGCACCGTCCAGGACGTCGTTGTGAACCGTCTTCGCGAGCAGGAGCTGGCGAGCCCAGATCACCAGGAACTGCGGGATGATCAGCGTCGGGTTCATTCGTCGAAGCCCCCCGTGTGTCCGAGCGTCCCGTCGTGGATGTCGAGATCCACCACCTCGGGCGGAGCCGCGACCGATCCTTCGAGCCAGCCGTTGCGCTCGAAGTACCGAGCTCGGTTGATCTCGACCTTGTATGCCTTGCCCTTGCGGAACCGGAACCCCTCGTCCAGGAAGTCCTGGTTCGGCACAATCTTGCGGAGCTTCTGATTCTTCCGCCTGAACAGCCCCATCATGCGTACAGGCTCGCGTGTAGGACGGCACCCGCCGTCGCTTCGATGAACCGGAGCTTGCTGACCTTGCCCGCGTACCAGAACTCGTCACCGACGTCGATCAGCATCCCGTCGGTCGCCGACGGATCCACGTCGTCATCGCGCCACCGGACGGCCTGTGTCTCCGTCTTCAGCAGCACCGCTCGGACCTTGACGCCGCCGCCCGGACCCGTCCCGGAGGTGGGCATCGTGAGGAACTTCACGACGGAGAGCCCCGTGACCTTCTGGTAGCCCCTGGGCGCAAGCGGTGTGTCACGTACGTCCACGCGCCGCTCCCTTCTTCGGGACTCGCACCCGTGGCACCTCGGTCTCGATCGGTCCGGCCTTGCCCTGGGCTGCGAGCTGTCCGAGGATCAGCTCGATCTTCTGGTTCAGCTCCGCGATCTGGGCGTCCCGCGGATCCTGCACCTCCACCGATCGCACGGCAACCGGCTCGGTCTGCGAGAGCGCCATGACCTCGTCGAACTCGTCCGCCTCGTCGGCCTCGGACTCCATGTCCTGAGCCACCTTGCGCTCGCCGGGATCGTCATCCAGGTTGGCGTGGATCGAGCAGAAGCGGCTGCCGTCCATCACCTCGCGGCCACAGAGCTCGGCCGGTCCGCCCGGCGTGATGACCGTCACCATGCAGGCGAGCTTGGCGTCCGGGCTGAGCGTGCCGATCGCTCCGGCGAACGGATCCAACCGCAGCGCGTCCCCGAGCTCCTCGATGTAGTAGTCCGGGATCCTCTCCCCGATGTCCAGGAAGAAGCCCCGTCCGCCCCGCTTGTTGAAGTCCTCGTGGGTCAGCAGGTACTTCTCGACCATCTCCCGCGTCTCGTCGTCCCAGCGGTACTTGCGCTGGAGCGTCTTTGTGTCGCAGAAGTAGTTGTCGAACTCCGCTGCGATCCCAGGGATCTTCGAGACATGGCCCCATGCGTCTCGACCCGAGTCGGCCGCGACGATCACGTAGCGCATGTCGTAGAGCCGATGCCTGAACCGCATCGTGTCGTGTCGTGTCTCCTGTTGAACCTCTGCCATGCGTCCCCCTTACCTGTAGCCGAACGCGATCAGCCGTACGTCCCCGACTGCCGTCTGGTCCACCGCGCCCGACTCGGTGTTGAACGCGGTGAACAGGATCGCCTTCTTGTTCGTCAGGTCCGGCACGACTTCCCGACGGTCCGCGATCGTCACGTCGTTCTGGCTCACAACGATCCCGGTCACTTCCTTGAAGTCGTCCCAGATCGCGGCGATGTTCTCGCCGCCGACCACGTACGGGTTGCCGAACGTGAGCTTGTAGACACCGACCGACAGCGCCCTGGATCCGAGTCCTGACACCTCGCCACGCGCGCCGCCGCCGGGGGAGTCCGCTTGCCTCGTTAGCGTCGAAGCCATCTCTCCTCCTGTCCTCGATCAGACCGGGGCTGGGGAGCCCTGAGCACCACTCCCCAGCCACCGATCCGCGTGCGGGGACGCACGTTCCTTAGCCGGTGATCCCTGTGGCGACGCCGTGCACCTTGGGGAGCTCGACCTGCCAGCCGACCTCCGTCAGGTACTCGTCGGTCCACTTGTCATCACCGGGAGCCTGCCGGTCGATCAGGAGCTTGGTGTCCCTGTTCGCGATGTAGCGGTACGCCAGCCGCTTCGGTGCGATCGCGATCATGTAGCCGCCGAACCCCGTCCCGCCCGGTCCGTTCTCCAGGAGCCGGTGCTTGACGATGTTCATGCGGCCGTGGGAGGTGATCCACTGGTTGATCGCGATGCCGAACGTCTTGTCCGACGGCACCGTCTTCAGGCGTCCCGCTGCGAGCTGGTCGATCACGGACACGCCGAGGGCCGAGGCCATCAGGAGTCGAGAGTCGCCCTCTCCGGTCGGGTTCGTGAACCCGGCCATCCAGTTCTCGATCTCCGCCTCGGTCATCGTCCCGCCCATGTTCTGGTTGTTCTGGGTCAGGAAGTAGAGCAACCCGCCCGTGTACCGGCGCGGCGCGCCAGCCACCGACGTGTCGTTGCTCAGCTCCCCGAACAGGGCGGTGCGTTCGAGATCGACCTTGTGCGCGACGGCCTGCTCCATCCGGAGCCGCGGGCGGTCCTTTCCGGTGTAGTTCTCCGAGTTCTCCTCGGTGCCGGTCGTACCGAACGGGCTCCGGACGATCTGCGTGTAGTTGAACGGGTACGTCTCCGCGTGTGAACGCGGAACCCCGACCGAGTCGCCTTCAGGGAGCGCGTTCCCGATCGTCAGCAGGTCGTCGTTGTCCAGGATCGCGATGCCGTTCACGCCGTCACCATCGACCGCCCGGACTACGGTCAGGGTGTTGGTCACGACGTTGGTGACGCGCATCTTCTCGCCGGTCCTCACGACCGCGATCACGTCACCGATGAAGTGCTCGACGCCGCTGTCCACGACGATCGAGGTGGCGGTGGCCGAGTAGCCCGCGCCGTTGTTGACCTGGTCCCAACGGGACGGCAGATCCTTCTCGATCCACTCGAACTTCGAGTTGATGGCGACCCGCTTGGTCGGCGCTTGTGAGAGCACCACCGTGAGTGGGGCGGCATCCGGATCGAGGTACGCGATCCTCGAAGCCACGTCTCGAACCCGCCTAGACGCCGGGACAAGGTCTGTGGATTCGTGGACCCTGATGACTGTCTGAGCCATGAGTCCTCCCGTACCTCAGGTGGATGGTTCGCTCTCGCGCCTGGGGCCGGGTGCCGGGGGAAGTTCGGGCCGGGTGCCCTTCGCGTTCCTATTCGGTTCGGGCTTCGGGCCTCCAGCGGGAGGGTGCCGTCCCGGCGGATCTCACTGGAAGAAGATAGACGATTCGCGCTCCGACTTCCAGAGGTTCAGGGCCTCATCGAACTCGTCCCCCTTGGGGGGCTGGCCGGGCGCTCCGGCGGGGATCCCCGAGCCTCCATGCTCGACGAAGGCAGCCCGGCGCTGGGCCTCGCCCTGGTTCACGCGCCGCTCCTGCCCCTTGGTGATCGCCGCCTGGATCTCGGGAGCTCCGGCCTGCTGCTTCGCGTACTGCCGTCCCTCGACCGTGTCCAGGTACGTCGGATTGAGCCGGTAGATCGTGAGCAGCTTCGGGTTCTGAACGCACTCCAGCGCAACGCTCAGCGCGTCGGGGTGCGCCATGTTCAGCCCGGTCGTCCGGCGGAGCTCGACGAACGCCGCGCCCACCTTCCGATCGAGCTCGCCGCCCTCCTCCACCTCGGGGTGGGATGCGTAGAAGGCGTCCACGTTCGTGTCGTACTGCGCCCGGCGCTGCTGCTCCTCCAGAGCCGCCGCCTGCTGCTGCTGGATCGGCGCGACCCGCTGGTCCACTCGCTGGCTGACGAGCTTCTCGATCTCCTGCTGCCGCTGGAGCTGCTCGGCGAGCTCGGGGTTCTCGGCCAGGAGCTGCTGGCTGATGAACGGCAGGATCGCCTGGAGCGTCTGCTGCTGTTGCGCCATCTGGGCCTGGAGCTGACCGAACGCCTCGGACTGAGCTCGCGCGTCGTTCATGGACCTGGTGGCCCACGACTGCATCTCCTGGTAGCTCCGCTCGGCGTCCTCCACCGAGTCGAACTCGCGTCCGGCGAACAGGAGCCGCTCGAAGTCCTCGGCCGCTACCTCCTCCGCCGTGGGCTCAGGAGCCGCGTGCCGGGGCTCGTACTCGATGACGGTCGCGCCGTCTTCCTCGCCCTCGGGGGTCTCTCGTTCCTCGACCTCTCCAACGACATCGACGACGTCAGCGCCGTCCAGGAGCGGATCGTCGTCGGTCGCTCCGGGCTGCTGCTGCTGCGGTGGGAAGCCGAACGCCTCCCCTGTCGGCATCTTCTGCTCAGGTGTGCTCAACGATTTCCTCCTCGTCCCCGCCGTTTAGTCGGCGCTCGATCGACTCTTGCTTGCCCTGGATCATCTTGAACTGCTGCGCCGCCCGGTGTGGGAGCGCGAGCAGGTACTCGAAGGCTCGGATCTGACCCTGCACGTTCGCGATCTGCTCGGGCTTGAACGTCTTCACCGCGAGCTCATCCTTGATCCGCGAGATCTCGGACTCCAGTGTCGTGCGGATGTGCTGCCACCCGTCCGATCGGAACGTGTCGAGCGTCTGCTGGAGCGCCGCCAGATCCCGCATCAGGATCCCGTGTGCGTTCTCCAGCGCCTTCGGATCGACCGTGTCCCCGAGGAACCGGGGCGCGAGCTTGGGGTCGTACGTCATCCGACCGGAGCTCCCGCGAGAGCCTGGCTGAGATCAACGCCACCCGGTCCTGGTGCCGGTGCCGGTGCGAGACCTGGCTGCATCGGTCCGGCCGGGACGCCCGGCGGAGCCATGAGTCCGGGCTGGCCCATCTCGGTCTGCGGTCCGACCATGTAGGCGTCCAGATCCTTCTTCTTGTACGCCACGAGCACGTCCTCCACGAGCTTCTGCACGCCCGGCCCCGGCATCGGCTGACCCGTCATCGGGTCCACCGTCGGTGGCAGGTACTGCGAGAGTACCTCCAACAGCGTCAGTGCCTGCTCGCGCTGCGAGCTCTCGGTGAGCTGTGTCGAAGCCGTCTCGATGTCGTAGTCGAGCGAGCCCTGGATCGACTCGGGGTCGAACGTCTGGAACAGGATCTGCCCGCGCGGTCCGAGGATCCTGATCACTCGCTCCTCGGTGGTGAACTGCTGGATGATCGACCCGTACATGCGGCCCAGATCCTTCAGGCCCATCAGCTCCATGAGCGTCGTCTTCAGGGCGTACCGCGTCGCTCCCTGCTCCTGGATGATCGCCGTGCCGGTGGCGGTGTCGGCAAGCGAGTCCGAGCTCACGCCGGTCTGGTACGCGCTCGTGGCCGATGCCCGCTCGGCGGTGTCCATGATCTCCCGCGTCTCCTCGTAGCTGGATCCGGTGACGTCGGGGAACTGGATCGGCATGATGACCTCTTGTGGGATCCGGTCGCCCGTGATCCGGATCATCCCGCCCGGCCGCGACTCCAGCTCGTCCATGTCCGCGATCGCGTTCTCGCTCACCCCGAACATCGCGTTGAGGATCAGACGCAGGTTGTCGATCCGCTGGTTCGTGATCGCGTTGAGCTGGTCCTGGAGTCCTTCGAGCGGCTCGATCTCACCGATGCCCCAGAACTCGCCCTCGACCAGTTGGTCAACGAACCTGACGAACGGCTTCAGCCCGTGGTCGTACGGGTTCTCACTGACCCGGAGCAGCGCCTTGCGGTTCGCCATCGTGATCAGGCGACCGTCGTCGGTGTAGAACTCCAGGATCTCGATCGGCTTGCGTGTCGGATCGGTGTCGGATGGGCCAAGGTCGATCGACTCCAGCCGCTTCTTCAGTGGCTCGTCGGCCGTCTCGGTCATCTCTTTCGGGCTCATGTTGTCGGGCCAGCGGTACACGCCGGACTCGACCATCTTCTGGACGTGGCGGAGCTCCCGGTAGACGCGGTGGATGCAGTAGCGCGAGCTCTGCACGTCGTCCGCCTCCGGAGCCGGGAAGAAGTTCCAGATGTCCACCCACTCGGCAGCCGGTCCGTCGTACCCGACGTAGGAGTACCGCTCGACCTCGTAGCCCACCTGGATCCGGCCCATCGGCACCTGCTCGGTCTGCTGCATCGCCTGACCGTTCAGATCCATGAACGCGGATCCCTCGGGCTGTCGCAGCGTCGAGATCTGCGGTGCCATCACGTCCTCGTACTGCGGCACCATCTTGCGAGCTCGGTAGGTCACGACCTTGTGGTAGGTCTTCAGCAACCCGGTCCCGTACTTCAGCGCCGACTTCACGGCCTTGACGAGCTCCAGGAACAGATCGCTCTTGGTGGCCGACCAGTCCATGAGCTGCTCCATCATCTTCGCGGGCTCGACGTCCTCCTCGCCGACGGGCAGGACCAGGAAGCGGGGGAGCTGTGCGACCAGACGAGGAGCCACCGTCTCGACGACCCAGAAGACCATCGGCACGAACATCTTCGAGTGCCAGTCCTCGGGATCGTGCTTCACGAACGCGCGGTATTGCTTGTAGTACCGCTCCCAGTTCTCGACGTAGCTCGACTTGGCTTTCTCGGCCGCGATGAAGGCGTTCTGGCACCAGCCGATCAGCTTCTTCTCGTCGTCGGAGTCCTCGGGGAACAGATCCTCGATGCCGGACTCGGGTCCGTACGCAGCCTCAGGCCCCGGCATCAGCTACCGCGGATGCCCTTGTTCGATCCGAACAGGCGGGTCTTGCAGATCCGGATCGCCGACTGCTCGTCCACCCGTGAGTTCTTCATCACGGACTGGATGCAGCTCTCCGTCTTCGCGACGTTCCGGGTCGAGTCACCGCCCGCCTTCTTCGGGATCCCGTACGGCGTAGGTCAGCCCTCCACTTCGCGGATCGCCTTGATCAGCTCGGCCTTGTTCATGCTCGATCGGCCCTCGATGTCCAGGACCGACGCGATCTCGTGGAGCTCCTCAACCGTCTTGTCGTCGAGCGACTCCTCGTCTGCCGCGATCGACTCCTCGGTCAGGGCCTCCTCGACCGTGACCTGACCTTCGAGCTGCTCGCCCGCGCGGATCTTCTCCGCCTCGTCGCGGAGCTCCTGTGCCGCGGCAGCATCGGCAGCCAGCGCCTCTGCCGTGTCGATCACCTCTTGCGCGAGTGCCGGAGACGATGAGGAAGCCACCTCCGGGAGCGCCTCCCCGGCGCGCCGACGCCGCTCGATCCCGCCACCGAACTGTTCGAGGGCAGCCGCCTTGTCTTCCTCCTCCAGCCGTTTGAACTCGTTGGCCTCGATCTCCTCGTCTGTCACGTCCGGGTTCGGACTGGCATCCACCTTCACGGTCGCTCGATCCACGACCTCGACGCCGAACGCATCGGCCAGCGCCTCCGCTGCGGAGTTGCGATCGCCCGCGCGCTCGTAGCCCTCCGACGGGAACACGATCTCGCCGTTGACCGCGACGCCCGCGAAGTAGAACTGGTTGTCCTCGCCGCGGAACTCCTCGACCTTGCTGAGCTGGATCTTGTTCGGCGTGTCCTTCGGCTCCAGCGTGATGATCAGGCTGCCCGCGTCGTCGCCCTCGGTCGGCCGATCCACGTGGACATCCCACCCGCCGGTCAGTGCGTCTCGTGAGATCTCGGTCTCGATCCCGTCCGAGAGTCGCTTCACGATCAGTTCGTTCGCCATCGGTCCTCCTCCTCTGGCCTACATCTGTCCCATCATGCCCGGCTGAAGGCCGAGCAGTTCCAGGATCCACGGTGGCAGCTCGGGCTGTGGTTCTGGTGTTCGCATGTCCGGCGGAGCCGGTGTGAACCCACCAGGCCCGAACAGTGGTTCAGGTGGAGCAGGTGCGAAGCCCGCGTCACCGCCGAGTCCGAGCGGCAATCCGAACCCGCCCGGTGCTGGCTCAGGTGGAGCAGGTGCGAAGCCTTGATCGCCCATCCCACCCAACAGACCCGGCAGCTCGGACACCGACGGGTTCTCGTACTGGCCGGTGTTCGGCCCCTCGTTCAGCGGGTACTGGGGCCACGATCCGCCGGGTGTCGGGGCCTGGCCGACCAGACCACCGAGCTCCTCTGGCATCAGCCCGCCGTACTCGCCGACGTCGCCACCCCCGTAGTCCTCGCCCAGCATGTCCATCGTGTCAGCCGGGGCGAGCTCCTCCTCGGGTGACGGCAGCACTGGTCCAGGCGGAGCGCCGAGCTCGTCTGGCGCAGGCTCCGGGTACATCTGGGGCAGAACCTGCGACAGCCCCTGGTAGTCGCCGTCCTCCATCAGCTTCCGGATCAGGTCCATCAGGATCGAGACACCGCTTTGCCCCATCGGCTGCTCGGGCTCGGGGCCGGTGGGGAAGCGGTTGCCGATCAGGGATCCTGGCCCGCTGTTGGGCGGGACGTACGGGGGCGCGATCGCCATGCGGGCAGCCTAGCGCACCGGAGGCCCTGGTTCCAGGGGCTTGCCGTCTGGCTTCAGACCCCGTCGCTTCATGGCCGCAGGATCCGGACCATGTGCATCCCGGCCGTAGAACTGGGTCGCGTTGCCCGGCCCGTAGTACGGGAACTGGCCGACGCAGCCCTCGTCCGGATCGTTCTCATGGTCCTGGCACCGACAGCACCAGCACACGTGGCTCGGGTGTCCATGCTCCAGCTTGTCGTGACCGACCACCAGACGGCAGCCGTGCGATCCCCAGAAGACCTGGCAGCTCAGATCGCCGTGTCGCTGTGCACGAGCGGTCACTCGTCATCCCATCCGTAGTCCACGACGCCGGTCGGTGTCTTCGCCCTCTTTACTTTCTTGGTCTCGCCGACCTTAGAGCTCGGACAGGCGTGTCGCAACGCCATCTGGAGACAGCCCGCGGCGGTGATCACGCGGTCATCATGGCACGCCTCCTCGGCTGCCGGTCGGCCCTTCTCGTCCTTCACGAACGTGAACATCTCGTCGATCGACCGCTGGTTCGGGAGCCAGACGTCCTCGGTCCGGATCGCTTTCGCCAGGTCGTCGAGCATCGGCATCCGGTTCTGCTCGGAGGTGATCCACCCGATCTCCATCGTGGCCTTGTCGGTCCGCCGGTTGATGACCCGGTGCGAATACAGGAGCGGGTACTCCAGCCTCTCTCGGAGCTCCCTGACGATCGTCTGGCCCGAGCTGTGGTTCCGCTCCACCCCGATCAGCGCAGGGCGTGACGGCATCTCTGGTGGCCTGCACGAGTAGAAGTAGCCGAGCCGCCAGACCAGCGTCGCGAAGTATTCGGGTGCGATGTGGCCGTGGAGCTGAGCCACGAACTTCCGGCGGTTCACGTCGAAGACGTCGGCGCACGAGAAGTCCCGGCCACCGACCTCGGCGAGCTGATCGGTGAGAGCGCCTTCGAGCCCCGACAGGATCCCCTCGGCCGTGTCGCAGAAGATGACGTAGTGCGAGCCCTGCTGCGGCATCTCCCAGATCCGGAGGTGTCCTCGCGGATCCGGCTGCGGTGTCAGGAACTCGTCGGTCTGTCGCAGGCTCCCTCGGAAGATCGGCTCGAACGACGAGATCTCGTACCGGCGCAGCGGCTCCTCGTCGAAGAACATCTGCCCCGATGCCAGGAACGCCTCGTCCGGTGTGGCCGGGAACTCCTGCCGGAAGCCTCGCTCGTTGCCCTCGAACTGCTCCGCGATCGTGCGACGTCGCCACAGGATCTGCCCGAGGGTGAGCTGGTGCCGCTTCCCCCGCCACTCGAACCCCTGGGTCATCGCGAGCTGCTCGTACTCGTCCAGCGTCTCCAGCTCCGCTCGATCGTGTGCGCTCAGCTTGTGGATCGTGTATTCGCGGTAGATCCACCAGGGCAGGAACACCGGCCTGAACCCGTTGCGACCGTTCACCGCTCCGGTCCACAGGCGGTGGAAGAAGTTGCCTCGCCCCTTGGCCGTGCTCTCGACGATCACCTCTGTCCCGTCGCGCGGGATCGCCTGCATGAGCGAGATCCACGCCTCCTCGGGCTTCTTGTAGCTGGACAGCTCGGACAGGTGCGCGAGCTGGTACGTGGCTCCTCGTGCGACGTCCTCGTCCCCCGCCGTGTCCACCTCGATCGCCGAGTCCAGCCCTGGGTTCAGCGAGATCTCGATCGGATCGTGGCTCGGGTTCCCGTACCGGAGCTCTCGGGCTCGGGAGCTGTATTGCCGCATCGGCCGCATCTCGGTGGGCAGGTGCGCGTCGAACCGTCGGTAGATCCTGAAGATCCTGGCCGATCGCTCGGTCTTGTCGGTGACGACGATCGCGTCCGTCTCCGGCCAGAGCTGCACCTTGCGGAAGAAGCGAGCCGCGACGTAGGTCGTGACGCCTTCCTGCCGGGCCTTCAGCACCACGAGCCGGACCCGGTGTTCGGTGGCCCACTGGTCCTGGCACTCCCGATCGACGATCTCCTGAGCGAAGTTCAGCTCCAGGGGGATGACTCGCCCGCCTTCCTTGGGACGGATGACGAGCGAGCTCCGACAGTAGACGTTCAGATCCTCGTGGAGTACCGAAGGCGCTTCGACGATCACCTCAGAGTTCGAGCTGGTCGTACGTGGCGATGATTATCTCGGTCGCCTCGTAGGCCCTGCGCGCTGCCCGGTGGATCTCCCGAGCAACCTCCGACCCCGCCGCCTCCTGGAGGGGACTCATCGTGTCACCTTCGGGCGTCATCCGCATGATCGGCTCCAACTTCCCGCGGATCCGTCCGATCTGCGAGTCCAGCCGATCCAGCTCGGTGTGCAGCTTCGAGATCCCCGAGAGCACCGCCGACTCTTTCGCGACACGCTCCGTCGCCGTCTGCGCGTACCCGTAGCCCTGCTCTGGTCCTGGCTCTGCTGCCATGTGCGTCCCCCTTGCTCTACTGCCAGCTCGGCTCGTACCCGCTGGCCTGGAGATCCCGGATGTATTGGTCGAACGTGCGCGGTTTCTCTTGGTTGATCGAGGTCGCCTCCCCCGCCACCAGTCGCTGGAGCTTGACGACTGTGTCCATGACTCGTGCGACCTCGGCCGGAGACGTCTTCCCGAGACCATTCGTGGCCCATCCCTTCGCCTTGGCTTCGACCGCCTTCAGCGCGTGCTCTGCGATCGAGGTGATACGAGCGTCGATCTCGGCCTGTCGCTCTCCGGCGTGCTCCCTTCGGATCCGCTCCTGTTCCAGATCCCATGCGTCGGTCCTGTGGGGCCAGCCGTGCTTCGAGCTGAGCTTCTCCAGTTGCCGAACTCCTACCGACACCGTGCCGGTCTCTACGAGCCTGGCGAGCGAACGCTCTGGTCCGAGGTCTCGGTAGGCCGCGAACTTCAGGAAGTCGGCTGCGCTCTCTCCGAACTGCCGATCCCAGAGCGCGGGCTCAATCGGTGTCGAGGCTGGGATCGACGTCGGTTGTTTCGGTGTCCGCCGCGAGGAGCGTGTCGAGCTTCGGCTCCGCGCGGACGATGTCGCCGGAGCGCCGGTCCTTCCTCCAGAGCTTGCCATCTGCACCTCTCTTGATCGCGCCGATCCCGTGGGTGGCGTCCATCATGCGGTCCTCGGCGTCTTCACCGAAGGTGTCGTGGACCGACTCGACGTCATAATAGTCGCGCTTGGTGCGTGTTTCCAGGGCTGCCCCGTCCACCTGCACGGTTCTCAGACGCTCGGCGAAGGTCATGCCGCAGCGTCCTCCCATGTGCTCGGAGCCGCAGTCGGGGCAGGCGGTGAACGTGATCACGCCATCTTGCCTCTCGTGTCCATCGCTGGGTCGTCCCGGTGCAGCGGATCCTTCAGCCTCTCCACCTCGCGGTGATGCTCGTCGTGATGAACTTCCAGCGATACCGGGGGGCCTATCTCCAGATTCGCATTACGCTCCCGCAGCCGCTTGACCTGCTCGTACGCGCGGTCCCGACGCATCCGCTCGCGCTCGACCTCGGCCCGGAGCCGGGCCTTCTCGTTATCAGCGGCGGCAAGCGCCGCCCGCAGCCGCTCGACCTCGGCCCATCCTGCATCTGCTCGTTCGATGTTCGCGTCCTTCGCCAGTCGCAGCTCCTCGACCTCGGCCTCCTTGCGTTCGAGCGCGTCGTTCAACCGCTCGATTGCATCGAGGAGCCCCGACCTACCCTTGAAGTCTGCACGTATTGGCCCGTCAACGTGAACGTGAACGTGGTCTGGTTGCTGCTCCCGGATCGCGATCGCGAGATCCGTCAGTGCCTTGGTCTGCTCGTGTGGCAGTCGAGCTCCGGGCTTGAAGGCGTTGTGGACCGCTTCGGCGACGACCTCGATCCGCATCAGCCTGAGCTGGAGCTTGGTGATGTAGTCGTCCTTCGCCTTGATCTGCTCGTCCAGCTCCATGTTGCGCGCGATCACGCCAGCGTTCTGCTCGTGCATCAGATCAAGCTTCTCCTCCAGTTCGGCGACGTCTTCGAGCGCGCCTTGGATGTCGTGTGACTTCGCGCTGTCGGTCATCCCGTCACCCGGTAGCCGTAGCGGCGAGCTCGGAGTTCCTCGCGCCATGCGTCGGTCAGGATCCAGTACCCCGCGCTGCCGATCTGGTTCTCGAATCCGTAGTCCTTCGCCTCGTCGGTCCCGAGCTCCAGCTCGATCAGCCCCTTTGTGTACGTGCCGAACAGTTGGCCGGTGACGCAGTTGCAGTCGTCGGAGATGTCGAGCTTGCGGATCCTCACCCGACGCCACCAGCCGGGAACGACTCTGTCGAGCAGAGCCGCCCCGGCCGCAGCGCGGGCGCGCGTCTTCGCGTATCGGTTGCGCGCCAGATTCCTCATCGCTGTCGCTTCTCCCTCTCGATCTCGTCCAGGCGCTGATCGGCCCAGTCGTACCAGGGGTCGTCGCTCACGATGTTGCGTCTCCACCAGCGGACGATCGCCGACCAGACGCCCTTCATCGGTTCAGCTCCGGGGCGGTCAGCCAGTACCGGAGCTGACCATCGACGTAGACGAACAGGAGCTCGCCACCGTGGACCTTGTAGTGGTCCAGGGTGAACGTCTCGTTGCAGTCGAGGTGGAAGTTGAACCTGCGGATCCCCGACGATCGCTGGATCCCGCCCGTGACCCTGAACTGGGCCTCACCCTCGAACGTGATGTCGATCTGCGGGTCGGCGTACCAGTCGCCGAACGTCACCGACGGATCGCATGACGGCGCTGGCCGTGGCGGAGGTGTCGTCCGCGGTGGTGGCGGTGTCGTCGTCTCCGTCGGCGGTGGCTCCGTCGGCGTCGGGCACTGGTCCTCGTCGCACGGTGGCGGGCTGGTCGGAGGTGGCGGCGACGTCGGTGGTGGGACCGAGACCGAGCCACAGTGGTCCTCGTTCACCCCGCCGTTGTTGCCGTGCTCCTCGCAGTCCTGCCCGTTCTCGTTCGGATCCGGGACACAGGTCTGCCCCGAGTTGCCATGACTACAGTCGCCCTGTCCGGGCGGCTCTGTCGGTGGTGTCGCGGCTGCGATCACCGGCAGCGATGCACTGGCGACCATCGCCAGGATGACGAACAGCTTCCTCATGGTGCGTCCCCTTTCGTTCACTTCGAGAGCACCTCCAGGTCGGAGGGCTCCGGTACGACCGCGCTGTCATCGAGCTTCAGTTCCTCGGCCAGCTCGACCAGCACCGCGATCGCCTTGCGCTGATTCTTGATGTCCATCTTGATCGAGTTCAGGTGCGGGAGACCCGACACCCCTGCCTTCGAGAACGCCGCCAGGATCTTCAGCTTGGCGAGCGACTCGCGATGCGCGCGCAGGTTGCCGTAGATCTGGTCCATGTCCGAGACGTGTTGTGACTGCTCGGTCGTGAGCTCGACACCTTGACTCGCGAGCTCTTGCTCCAGTGCAGCCGCGAACTCCGCCTCGGTCTCGACACCTCCGGAGATCTGATCGAGCTCCATGCCCGACTCGTCTGGCGTCCCCACTTCCGTCACGCCGCTGGCTCCCCGAACCTCGGACTCGATCGGGTCTTCTCCGCTTTCCACCACTTCTCCACCTCCTCCAGATCCCAGACGCGCGTGTAGCCGGAGATCACAGCAACGGGCGCGGGGAAGTCCTCGTAGCGTCGAGCCCACGATCGGACCGTGCCGATCACGACGCCGTACCGATCGGCGATGTCTCGTGCAGAGACGAGCTCGCCGAAGCGACTACCGGCGTGAGCCTTTCGGAACTTCCTCGCGTCCTTCTGGTTCATCCTTCAGGTCTCCGATCTTCGGCAACATCGCGTACACGTGTCCGGCGTGACGATCGCGAACCTCTCGGCTCGATCCTCGCGCCTTCCATGCCTTGCACGAACACTCGCCCAGACCCTCGCCGCCCTTCGACTTGGACCAGTAGCTCAGCGTGTGCAAGCTCATCAGTTCTCGTCTCTCCTGCCGAGTCGCCCCGGCGAGTAGGAGTCCCACCGTTGGTTCATCTGTCTGCGGTACGTGTCCCACCATGCCTCTTGGATCCGGCGAGCCAACCGACAGCGGCGGAGGTGGAGGGCCAACGCCCCCCACCCCACTGCCGCCAGGATCTCGCTCAGGTAGAGCCTCAACGGCTCAGACCCTGACTGCGTCGAGCGCCGCTGCGATTCTCCCCAGCCCGTAGATCACGTCCTGCCTCCGGGCCTCGGAGACCTTCACCACGTACGGCTGGTCGTTCACCGTGACCTTGATCGTGTGCCAGCCCGAGTCCTCGTCGGACTCGACTACCGGCTCCTCGATCACGTCCTCGTCCCTGATCCTTAGCTCCATGTTTCACCTCCTCGCAGAGTCTAGCCTGTCAAAGGGCTGAGCTCAACCGCTCAGCCTGGCCTCGTTGAACCGATCCACGAGCTTCTCGATGTCCTCGTAGCTGATCCGGACCTCGCGGTCCAGGCCGTAGCCCCAGGAGTGCTCGTCGTACGGGATCCCCAGCTCGTTGAGCCAGTCCTTCATCTGGCTGATCCTCTCTCGCCGGATCCGACCGGCCTCATGGAGCTTCGCCTGCCGCTGCTCCTCCTCGGGCCAGAACCGGGCGATGTCGCGGACGTAGGCGATGCGCGGCTCGGACCAGACGTCGTCGTGATCGTGGATCCGCACGAGGATCCCCGACTGCGGGATCGACGTGTTCCACTTGCCGCTGGCGTAGCGTTCCTTGGTCCAGTGCTCGCGCAGGATGTCGGTCGCCTTGCCGAGCTCTTTGTCGTAGACCCGGACCCAGCTCCGAAGATCGACGACCATCCCCCGCGCGAGCCGATGATCGCGGTCACGTCCGATCGCGACCTCGTCTCCCACCTTCAGTTCCTTGCGGTTCATACCGGCACTCCCTTCGATCGCAGCCTCTGTCTGAACGAGATCAATGCCTTGCCGCTGCCCGGTGTCGATGGAACGACGACGTGTGTCCCGTCCGGCCAGATCAGCTTGGCGTGTCCTCGCCCGGTCGTGTACGACGCGCCGCATCGCGTTGCTTCCTTCACGAGCTTGCGATAGTCCGATCGCTCGGTCATCGCCGCCTCCATATCCACCACACCCTGAAGACGACGAGACCAACGACCAACAGCCATCCCCACGTCGCCCAGGTCATCGCTGCCTCTGCTGCCTCTCGACGAACTCGCGGAGCATCATCATCACGAGCTCGATCGGCATCGGTCGCCAGTCGATGCCGTCCTTCCGGATCGCTCCCGTCACCGCGGGCAGACCGTCTTCGGCCATCACCATCACGATCGCCGAGAGCAACGGCTTCTCGCTCGTCTCGCCGATCAGAACGAAGATCTTCTCGTACAGGTCCGCCGGGATCTCCCCGTGTGGATCCAGGATCTGCCACTCCTCCAGGTCGATCTCGATCAGCTCGTCGGTGTCCTGCAACACCCCGGCCTCCACCGCCTCCGCGAGCTCACGCATCGGCCGGTGATCGCCGACCCAGTGGATCTCGTTCCCGTCCTCGTCGGTGCCCCTGCCGTAGCCGACGGTGGACATCGCCGGAATCCGGATCTCGTTCACCTTGATCTTCACGTCTGCCTCCTCGCTCGTGTCTCCGCCCGATCGACATGGCACAGCTCGACCGGGAACACCCGACGCTCGTCGTCGGGGCCGACGGCATCCACCGTCTCGTCGGCGTGGACCGCGATCACCCGGAACCGCTTACCCCTGGTCCCCGGCCACGTCGCCGACACCCTGATCAAGTCGCCTGTCCTCACCGCGTCGCCTCCTGTCGCACGTCGAGCCGCCGGGCCAGAGCCACCGCCGAGTTGTAGAGGCCGCGCTCCGGTCCGGGGTTCTTCTTCCTCGTGGACATCTTGTGGACCACCCAGCCCGCGAAGGTCCGCAGCGTCCAGCACTCGTGGTTCGCGAGCTCGATCTCGAACGATCCGTCTCGCCTCCGCCGTTCAGCCGAGAGCCGAGCGAGAAGGTCTCGCTCCTCCTGGGTCCAGACGACGGCCTCGCGGTTCAGGTAGTCGATGACCGAGCCGTGGATCCTCACCTTCATGTCCTCACCTCCTGACGCAGAGTCTATCATGGGCGTCCTGGCGACCCGCCGAGCTCGTGCCTGGCCGAGCGCGGATCCCGATGTGCCCCTCAGGAAACGCCCTGGTCAGATATGTGACGAACGTCACAGTCTTTCTCGCCTCCCTCAGTTCAGACTTAGTTGACGCTGGCCCCACGCCCGGTCTAGTCTCTGCGTGTGGCGCTCCACCCCGGAGCTCCAAGAGAGGAGGCAGGCGATGACCGCCTACTTCGACAGAGGGTTCAGCGTCAGGGAGACCCCCTGGCACAAGCTCGGAGAGGTAGTCCAGGACTACCCCGGCCGCGAGCAGGCCATGAGGCTCGCCGGTCACGACTTCCGAGTGATCGAGCACCAGCTTCTGAAGGCTGGACCGCTCGACGAGCAGGGCAACCCGACGGGGATCCCCCAGTTCAACCAGCCCATCGAGGGCTGGAAGGGCCTCGTGAACGAGAACAACGGGCGAGTCCTGAACGTGGTCCGCAACTCGTACGCGGTGGTCCAGAACGACACGCTCTGGGACATCGTGGACGCGATCGTGGACCAGCCGAACGTCCGCTACGAGACCGCCGGGATCCTGAAGGACGGCGCGATCCTGTGGGTGCTCGCGTGGCTCGACGAGCCGCAGACGGTGACGGGCGACGACAGCCCGATCTACCCGTTCTGCCTCGTCTCCACGACCCACGATGGATCGGGCGCGACCCAGGCCGCGGCAGTCTCGGTCCGGGTCGTCTGCTGGAACACGTTCTCGGCAGCGAGCGAGGAGGCCCACGCATCCGGTCGCGAGTTCACGTTCCGTCACACGAAGAACGTGATGAACCGGATCGAGGACGCCAAGCTGGCTCTCCAGGGCATCCGTCTGGACAACCTGGAGTTCCTGGCGCTGTCCGAGGAGCTCGCGGCGCTGAAGGCCCCGGTGGCCGCGCGCGAGACCTTCATCACCGAGTTCATCCCGACCCCGCCGGAGGCTCTGATCTCCGATCGGGTCGCGGAGAACATCGAGGAGGCTCGGGACGCGGTTCGCACGATCCTGGCTGGCAACACGATCGCAGACGCGCATCGTGAGACCGGCTACGGCCTGTTCACCGCGGGCATCGAGTACCTCGACCACTACCGCCGGGCGCGCAACCCCGAGACCAAGTTCGGGCGCACGATCCTGCGGCAGGAGCGAGCGAAGGACAAGCTCGTCAGCCTGGTCAGGTCGGTGACGGTGTGAGGAAGCTCGCACTGCTGCTCCTGGCAGCGGTCGTCGTCGTCAGTGGGGGTCCGGTGGAGGCCGGACCCTCCGGCGACGGCGGAGTCCTGTTCCGGACGCTGAACCACGAGCGCATCGAACGCGCCCGTGGTCGGCTCCAGTGGGATCCACGGCTCGTGGCGTGTGCGACTGAACGCGCCCGCGAGCTCGCGGAGAACTGGGCGCACTCGACCGACAGCTCGGCCACGCTCTGTCTCGCCGACACCGTCCGCTGGGACGTGATCGGTGAAGCCATCGGCCGGGCGTACTCGATCGAGCAGGTCTGGGATCTGCTGATGGCATCCGACGCCCACCGCTCCCTGCTCCTGAAGGCGCGGTGGAACCGGGTCGCGATCGGCGTGTACCACAACGACACGATGGTCTTTGTGACCGTCTGGGTTAGGAGAAAGTGATGAAGGTCAAGCTCGACCACCTCGGTCTGGCCGTCGCTCAGTGGCGAGAGATCGCCGAGCGCAACGGCTGGGGCGACCAGTACGAGATCGCAGACCTCACGGTCTGGGTCGATGATGACGGCAACGTCACCGATTCGGTGGCGACGAACACTGGCGGCGGCACGCTCTACGTGCAGGCCGACCAAGAGAGGCTGACGGAAGATGACTTCCCGACTCCGTGAACGGCTGAGCCACGGGCTGTTCCGCGACTTCACGGTGGACACGTTCTACACGGGCAACGAGCAGTGGCTCGCGAAGATGCAGGGCGCGATCGAGGCTCCCCTCGGGTGGGCCTCGGTGCGGGCCGACTTCGCCGAGCGGCTGCCGAACGGCCGGTGGCGTGTCTACTGCCGCGGGATCTGGGTGGGCGTGCAGCGGATCGACCCTGAGCCGACCGCGCGGCGCGAGCTCCTGGGCATCGACCTGTGGATCCTGCTCGGGATCGGCGTGCTGATCGGATTCTCGCTCGGCGCGTTGCTACACTGAGATCGCATCGTCCACAACCTGGACCCCCGGTCCGGCACCTCCGGCCGGGGGTTCAGGCTTTCCTCACTCCGATCGTTTGGTGAACGTGAACGCCGAGATCCCGCCGAGCGTGTTGAACGCGATCGCTGCGACGAACCAGGCCAGCGTCGGGATCAGGATCTGCTCGACGATCGCACTCACGAAGCCGAGGATGATGCAGAGCAGAGCCAGCACGGTCCAGAGCATGGGCACCTCCTCTCCCTCTACGCGCACCCCGCCCATCCGGCGGAGCTGTTCCACGTCCTGAGCGAGATCGCCATCCGCACCGAGACGACGGCCTGCGACAGGACGTTTGTCGCAGCGGATCGTACCCCGATCGCCCGGCCCCACGTGCGCCATCGCGCGAGCCACCGGCTCGTGATGTGTTGGAACGTCCCGACGTGTCCATCGCCTCCGTAGGCGTCCTGGAAGTCGGCTCCTGATTCACAGCCCGCCACCGCCACCGCGGTCCGCGGGGATCCTGGCGAGTTGTAGGTGTGAGCGATGCACCAGATCAGCTCACGTCGTTCCCGGACCTTGGTCCAGTCGTGTCTCTCAGCGCAGCGTGCGATCCTCGGGTGATCGCTGAGCTCCGCGTGCGCCGGTCCTGCCGTGCACAACAGCATGAGAACTAGCAGCAGATACCTCAGATTCTCACCTCCTCCGCCGCGTCTCGGAGCGGGATCGCCACGTCGTCGAAGAACTGCTCGGGGTAGAGCTGCACCCATCCCGAGCCGCCGAGTGATGCCCCTACCGCGGCCTCGAACACGGTCGCCTGGACGAACACTCGCCAGTCCTCGTACGTCGGACGGGCGAACAGCACGGGGATCGGCGCGACCCTCTTTCCGATCGTCCCCGCGTGACGCGCCCACAACTTCTCCAGGTCGATCAGCGTCCGGCGTGTGAACCCTTCGCCGACCCACCCGTTGCGGGAGGGACGCTTCAGTTCCTCGTCATGCTTGACCTCGCAGATCCACGGCGAGATCCCCGCGACGTCGCCCGGCCACGGGGACAGATCACCCGCGCCGTAGCGGCGGATCCCGCCGGAGCTCGGAGACTTCACGGCGTCGTCCCAGCCGTAGGCAACCCAGAGGTGGACCACCTCGCGCTCTCCGCGCTTGCCCTTCTCGCCGACCTTCACGCCGACGCCATCCAGAGGTTCATCAGCAACAGCGGTCCGATCCGATCGACGATCGCGTCAACCTCTCGCGCCGTTCGGTTCAGGCAGTCGATGCACCGAGCTGGTCCCACCTGATAGACCTCGCTCACGTTGCAGATCTCCGTGCTCCGTCCCCACCTCGTCGCGATCACGACGGACTGGAGCCTATCTCCGCAGTCCTCGCAGCGCATCAGCACCTCCTCATGGTTGGAGGAGGCAGAGACCCGGTGCCCCTGCCCCCTCCAGTGCGTCCTGTGACTTCGATCGGCCTTCCCCAAACCGTCCCCATCACGTTGAACGCACCGCCTACACTAAGCGTGGTCGCCTCTTGCCGTCAAGCGGTTCAGCGAGGATGTCCACGATCTCCACACCGCAGTCTGGACAGACACGTTTGCCGTGCCTCTCGATCGGCACCTTGCCGCTGCCGTCGCACGCGCCCGCCATCCGCGCCCGACCCATCAGGGCGACCTTGCGCCGCTCCCACTCGATGTCCTCCAGCTTGGTCTCGGCCTCGCGCTTCTTCAGCTTCCGGAGCGGATCCGTCATCTCCTGGACCTTGCTCCGGAGCTCCTCCGGCATCTCGACGCCTTCGATCGCAGCCAGCGTCGGCCGACTCGCACGCCACTCGTTCTCGCCGACCTCGATCCGGACCTCGCGTGCGATCGCGTAGAGCTGCGCCGACGAAGGCGGATGCTCGAACTCCACTTGCGCGCGTTCGGCCACCCGCGGTGCGATGTCCATGCCCATGCGCTCGAACGTCTCCGCGAGCGCGATCGCGTTCACCTTACCGATGCCCCTACCCGGATAGTTGCCGAGCAGCATCGTCGCGAGCGTTTCTGCCTGGATGCTGACCATTCATCTCCTCCACGAGCTCTCGGGCCACACGGTCCAGTGGCGTCTCTGCACCTCGCCGTTTGCCGTTCGAGGCCACGATCGGCCCCTCCTCCCAGCCATCCCGGTTCAGCCATCGCGCGCCCCCGGCGGTGAACTCGTCCTCACGGTTCGGATCGTCGCGGTACCGCTGCGCCGCCGCGATGATGTGGTGAGCCGGGTGCCGTCTAATCGCCTTGTCCCACGCCTTGCGAACCTCGCGACGTGAGCCCTTGCGAGCGGTGGGAAACGTCGTGAAGAACTCCTCGAACAGCGAATCTGACGAAGTATCTAAGAGCTCTTTGGGTTGGGTTGAGTTCTCTTTGAGTTCTGTGTGATCTGTCGTCACGCGATCACGTGATCTCTCGTCACGCGAGCTGTGATCTGTCGTCACGCGATCGGTTTCATCGTGTGATCTGTCGTCACGTGTTCTCCAGGCGAAGACAACGGGCTGGTCAGGGGTCAGGAAGCGGTAGCGGACCGGCTTTCCTGGAGCCGAGTGCTGATCAGGGAACTCGTACAGGAAGTCGTCGGCCACCAACCGCGCGATCGCTCGCGTGACGGTTTCTCGCTGGACGCGGCACTTCAGAGCAAGGCCCTGGTGGCCCGCCCACAACTCGTTTCCGTGGGAGTCGTTCGCGATGTCCCCGAGAGCCAGGTGGATCAGGAACGTCGCCCCGGTGTAAGGCGAGTGCTCCCAGACGTACGCCTCGTTCGTGGCGCTCACCCTGGCTCCACCAGCCCGAGCTTCTCACGGTTGAACGAGATGTATCTCCACGTCCCGGAGTCGCAGTCATGCACCGCGACGTCGAAGTAGCCCTCGTCGCTCGGCTGCCCGCAGTCTTCGCAGAATCCCGCTTGCTGCCAGGGGATCTCCGGCTCCATCTCAGCCCTCCTCCCACGTGTCCCCCCTTCCTCGTTGGTGAAGGCCCCGGCTCCCGGAGGAACCGAGGCCCCCACGCGGACCCCGTGGAAGGGTGCGCTGACGCTAGACGCTCGGCCGGGCGGCGTCAACCACCGTAGATCCGCGACCGCCAGCGCCGGGTGACACCGGAGTTCCGGCTCGGTCGCTTGCACTTCTCGAACTGGTCCGGCTCGAACTTCTCGATGATGCCGTCACTGACGAGCCGCCGCATCACCGGACCCAGAGCTCGATTCTCGTGGGTGCTGAAGCCCTCCTCCTCCAACGCGATCAGGATGTCCTCGCTCGTGAACGACGGGCGGAACCGCGCCAGGACTCTGCCGACCTTGTCGGCCGCTTCCTTCCACCGTTCGTCGGCGTTCCGATCGACACGCGCCATCGCCTCGTCCCGGTTCGCGTCCCCGACTTTGGTCATGGCTTGAAGACCACCGCGCCGTGCGCCTTCACGAACTCATCCACGGCGTCCTTCAGCATCTCGTCCCGGAGCTCCAGCTCTGCGTCGTAGTACGCGCTCGGACCAGCCATGTCCGCTGCCACGTAGAGCAGCGCGGCTCGCAGCAGCTTCTCTCGTGCGTCGATGATCCCCATCACGTCCCCTCACTCGGCGTATCCGCCAGGATGTCCTGCCACGTGTCGATCAGATCCTTGGCCTGATCCACCGACAGATCGTGGAACGACTTCACTCCGGCCATCTGGTGCCGCACGTCGTCGTCCCACCCGATCTTGCTCGCGATCGTCTGGAGCGCCTTGATCTGCGCGGCCGTGGCCTTCCCGTTCGTTGGCGCGACGGCGGCAGGCTCTGGTCCTGTACCCGCAGTGGAGGCTGGGG
>Ga0065705_10104224_pt1 | contig 31478 bp, 26 predicted proteins | sample SwibulcommuniRL2_FD_59092 | JGI IMG/M metagenome (GOLD analysis project Ga0065705, IMG submission 59092) | Bulk soil microbial communities from switchgrass field near Rose Lake, East Lansing, Michigan, USA - RL2 Bulk Soil v2 (version 2) | ecosystem: Environmental > Terrestrial > Soil >...
GGCGGCATGGGGTCGAGCCGCTCGCGGCCGACCTGCTTGATTCGGGGCAGTTGGCGGCGCTGCCCGACGCGGCCAACGTGCTCGTAATGACAGCCCTCAAGTTCGGCTCATCAGGCCAGCCGGGAGACACGTGGGCGGTGAACTGCTGGATGCCGGCCGCCGTCTGCGAGCGGTACGCGGACAGCCGCATCGTCGGGTTCTCGACCGGCAACGTCTATCCGCTAACGCCGATCAGCCACGGCGGTTCGGTGGAGAGCGATCCGCTCGTGCCGATCGGTGAATACGCGGCAAGCTGCGTGGGCCGCGAACGACTCTATGACTACTTCAGCCGCACAAAAGACACGCGGATTTCGATCGTGCGACTCAACTATGCCTGCGAACTGCGGTATGGCGTGCTGGTCGATCTGGCAAGGCAAATACTCCGCGGCGAGCCGATCGACTTGTCGATGGGCGCGGTCAATGTAATCTGGCAAGGGGACGCCAATGCAATGACGCTGCAAGCGTTTGGCCGCTGCGATTCGCCGCCATTTGTGGTTAACGTCGCCGGCCCTGAAACGCTATCAGTCCGGCGGGTGTGTTTGCAACTCGGCGAACTGCTCGGCAAACCTCCCGCATTCACCGGCGTCGAAGGGAGCGAGGCCTTGCTCAGCAACGGCCAGCTCGGCCACAAGCTCTTCGGTTATCCGAGCGTGAGCATTGGGCAACTCTGCGAGTGGATCGCCGAATGGCTTAAGCAAGGCGGGGACGTTCTCGACAAGCCGACGAAATTCCACGTGCGAGATGGCAAGTTTTGACGGTGGGCTAAGACGATTTGCGATGCGGCTGTAGTCCGCAAGTTGCCGCCCGCCTCAGGGCTCGTACAAGTGCATGGGATCGAAGCCAAAAGTTTCCCAGCATTTTTGGTCATTGCCACTTGACTAGCGCATGTTCATTGTATCAAATGAACACTAGTCGGCGCCTAGGGCGCATTGCGCTCGCAGTGTGCGCTTACTTTGCCAACCACACTCGCCGCATGGCGCTGTTGAACAGGGGGTGGTGGCTGCTTGACTGGGACTTGTTCCCCGCGGGGAGCGCGCATATGCGCGCATAAGCGCATAATCGGTTGTTTGTCGTAACCACTTGCGCCAGAAAGACTTGCGATTGAATTGAACGCTGCAGGAAAAGTTTTTAGCATGCGCATCGTGGATGCAGATTACAAAATGGGCAATTTGCCCATGGCAAATGCCGGCGGCCCTTCCATTGCCGCTCCGCTCGTTCGCCTTCGTCATTATGAACCGCTATCATTGCTACATCCCCCCCGGCCGGCCGCGCGTGGGGCAAGGTAGATTTGCGGCTGGCTAATCGGGCGACAATCCGCCATTTTCCGGACGAGGAACATGAGACCACGCACTCTGCTTGTCACCCTCGCCGCGCTCGGTTTGATGGTGCTTACAGCCGGCCCCATCCAGGCGCAGCTCCGGCCGAAACAAGTTCCCAACGAGCTGCACTTTCTTTCGCTCCAGTCCTATTACAGCGGCGACTTCCGTTCGGCACTAAAAGGCTTTCGTGAGGCGGCCCGTTCGGGGATCGCCAGCACTGAAGGCCGCTGGATCGATACGATTTGCTATCAGGCAATGATGGGCGAGTCGGCCTACCAACTGGGCGACAACGTCACGGCCAACGAGCAGTTCACGGCCGCTATCAAGCTGTTTCTGGTCCATCGCGACTGGATGCTGCGGGTTGAATTTCCCGACTCGATTCAGCCGCGGGAGGGGATTTCCAAGACGATTTCGTGGGGGCCCACAACGCGAAATACGACGATCGGCCATTTTCAGGACCGCTATCAGAGCCTCCAGGGCCGCATCGACAATTCTGATGTGATCAAAAGTGGCGGCGTCGTCGCCCCGCCTCAACTGTATCCGGTGTATGTTACCGAGGTGGTCCGATGCACGTGTCTGGCCATCTCGCGACGCCGCGAAATCCTCGGTCCGGCGTGCGAGCACGATCCGCTTACGGCCCAGCTCGTCGACGCACTGTCGCGGCGCCCCGGCAAACCGAACCATTGGTCGCAGTGCTGGATCGAGCTGCAATTGGGCCTGGCCTTGGCGTCGGCCAACAAGGTTCCACAGGCCGCGTCGGAATTGACCAAGTCGCTGATGGCGGCCGGGACCTTCGATCATCCGCTTACCTGTGTCGGCCTGCTGGAGCTGGGCAAGCTTGCCTTCGAGCAGGGCAAGTACGACGCCGCGATGACCCTGTTCCACGAAGCGACGATCAGCGCCGCCTTCTTCGAACGCTACGAGGTGATGGAAGAGGCGTTTCGTTTGGGCGGGCTCGCGCATATCCTTGCCGGGCAAAAGGGGGTTTATCCGCCGCTGGTGCCCGCGGCTGCTCAACTGCGAAAGTACCCAGTCATCGAGGCCTCGATTTGCACGGCCATGGCCGACTGCCTGACCACCTCGGGCGACCTGACGAAGGCCGCGGCCGCCGTCGCCGAGGGCAGCAAGGCAATGACGCGCAGCGACATGCTCATCGGCGTGCATGGCGCTCGGCTCAACTTCCAAGCCGCCCGCGTTGCGCTTCAGTCCGGCAACGTCCGCCAAGGAACTCAGTCGCTCGCCGCCGCCATGACGTTTCAAAAGGCATCGTCGAAGTGGCTCTATCGCATCTCCTTGGTTGATGGGCTGTACTTGGGAGGCGGCGTCACCGAGCGCGTTGCTGATTTACTCTTTGCGGACGTGCTTCGCGAACCGACGCGCCTGGACTGGGCGGTCGATCCGCTTGATACGCTGGCCGTGGGCACGATGACACATGGCCTGACCTACGAACACTGGTTCGAGCTGGCCATTCGCCGAAAGGAGCAAGACAAAGCCTTCGAGATTTCCGACCGCATCCGCCGCCATCGCTACTTCAGCACACAGCCACTCGGTGGGCGCGTCCTTGCTCTGCGGTGGGTCCTTGAGGCCCCTCCAGAAACGCTCTCGGCCGAGGCCCTCAAGCAGCGGCAAGAGCTGCTGGTCAAATACCCGCAGTATGCGGACCTTTCAAAGCAGGCGGCGACCTTGGAGAAGGAACTCGAGGCTTTGCCGCTCGTGCCGCAGGCCGACGACCAGCGCAAGAAACAGCAGAGCCTGTTTGCCGATCTGGCCGCGAAGACGACGGCCCAGGAGGCCCTTCTCAACCTGATGTCGCTCGAGCGGGCTGCCGCGGAGTATGCCTTTCCGCCGCTCCTTTCGACGAAGGACCTGAGCAGCCGCATTCCCGAGGGAACGCTGGTCTTCAGCTATCTGGCGACAGCCAGCAATGTTCATGCGTTCGCCCTGACGCGCGATCGCTATGGCCACTTCATCGTTGCCCAGCCGACCAAGGTGAAAGCCGATGTCATCGAGCTCTTGAAGGGGCTGGGACATTACGACCGCAATCAACCGGTCGATGGCGAGGACCTCGTCAAGAATGAGTGGAAGAAAGCCGCCACCCGACTGGCCAAAGAGCTCACCAACGACACGAAGCCGGATGACTGGGCGAAGTACAAGGAGCTGGTGATCGTCCCCGACGGAGTGCTCTGGTATCTGCCGTTTGAGATCTTGCAAGTTCCCACGAAAGACGGCACCGAGGAGATCTTCGACAAAATGCCTGTGCGCTACGCGCCGACGCTCGCCCTCGCGGCGCCCGACAAGCGGCCGATCAAGCGCGCGACGCGAACTGCGGTCATCACGGGCAAAATGCTGCCACGCGAGGACGACTCTCTGACGAAACTAGCGGCCGAACAGTTGGGGAGCATTGCCGACGTGTCGGTCGTGGGTGAAACGCTCCCCGCACCATCGGCCCTGTTCACGGCAGCTTGTGACCGGTTCGTGCTCGCCGCCGATTTGGAAGATCAGGACAAGCTCCCCTTTGGCTGGTCGCCCGCGAAGATCGACGCTGGCAAGGGAGGAAATACGCTCGCCGAATGGAGCCTGTTGCCGCTGGCGGGTGCTGAGCAGGTTGTCTTTCCGGGCTTTCATACACCAGCCGAATACAGTCTCAAACGGGGGGGCACCGGCGAAGAAGTCTTCCTGGCGGTCTGCGGCCTGATGGCCAGCGGCAGCCGGACGATTCTCCTCAGCCGGTGGCGTGTGGGGGGCCAAAGCACGGTCGACTTGATGCGCGAGTTTGTGCAGGAGCTGCCGCATAGCTCTGCGAGCGTCGCCTGGCGGCGGAGCGTCCAATTGGCCGCCGATCGGGTGCTCGACCCCGCGGCCGAGCCGCGACTGCGGGCCCATAAGTCATCCGATGGTCTGAAAGCCAATCATCCATTTTTCTGGGCCGGCTACATGCTGGTCGATACGGGAGTTGGCCCGCCGCCGGAGGAACCGGCTGAGAAGCCGGCCGAGAAGGCCGCCGCGGGAGCGCCTGCGAAACTAGAAGAAAAGGCGGCGGCCGGACCCGCTCCGCTGGATAAACCGATCACCGACAAACCCGCCGCCGCAAAGCCCGCTCTGGAGAAGCCTGCTCCGGAGAAGTCCAGCCCCCAGAAGCCCGCCGCTGACAAGCAACAGGAGCAGGTTCCCAGCGCGCCTACTGGAGCGGCTTATGGCCCATCGCCCGCCGCGTGATCGAGATTTGGCCGCTGTGCTGCCCCTCGTGCCAGATCGCCAGTTCAAACACCGAGCCGACATCGGACAGAAAATCAGGCGTTCCCGCGGGCAGCTTTTTGGCGAGGTCATCGTCGTTCATGTCGGCGAGCGCCTCCAGGAGCACGCGGCGCCTGTCGCGCATCGTGGCCAGGACTGACTCCGGCGGCGGATAATCCGCGGGCTGGCCGGTCGGCTGCGAACCCATGCCAAACTTGCCGGGATACTCGGGCAGCTCCTTGGTCCGCTCCGGCGCAACCAGCGAAATGAAGAAATTGTCCGACTGGGCCATGTGCCCCGCGAACCACAGAGCGTGATTGCAACTCGGATGGACCTGAAACACCCACTGCTGCGGCGTGCGAAAATCCGTGAGCAGCCGCTCGCTTGCCTTCCGCACGGCGACGAGATTTCGCTGCAACCGCTCTTTCAGCGTCATACGCGCGCTCGCTGGGAAAGGGGATCGAGAGATTGTAGGTGGCCCGTCACGAACGACGCGCTCATTGCAGTATAATGCGGCCCACAGATTCCGGGCAGTCGCCGAGAGCAGAGACCTGTACGCTGCTCGATTGCTCGCCAGGCGAGCTGACTTTGGAACTAGCGATCTGAAACTCAGCAAAGGAGCAGACAATGAGGTCTTTGATTGCCGGTATGGCCTTCGTGACGCTGTTGATGAGCTATGGCACGACCGTTCTCACTGCGCAAGAGAAGGACAAACTGTCCAAGTGTTTTCTCGACGTCACGGCCGACGGAGAAAAGCTGGGCCGAATCGTTATTGAATTGCGGTCGGACGTCGTTCCCAAGACGGCCGAGAACTTCCGAGCGCTCTGCACCGGCGAGAAGGGATTTGGTTACAAAGGCAGTCCGTTTCACCGGGTCATTCCTGACTTCATGTGCCAGGGGGGCGACTTCACCAAGGGGGATGGCACGGGAGGCAAGTCGATCTATGGAGCGAAGTTTGCCGACGAGAATTTCGATCTTAAACACACCGGCCCAGGAGTTCTCAGCATGGCCAATGCGGGACCAAATACCAACGGGTCGCAATTCTTTCTCTGCACTGCGAAGACCGACTGGCTTGACGGAAAGCACGTCGTGTTTGGCAAGGTTGTCGAGGGAATGGAAGTCGTGAAAAAAATCGAGAGCTTCGGCTCCAAATCGGGGCGCACTAAGGCCAAGATCGTCATCGCCGACTGTGGCCAGCTTTAAGCCGTCCTGGCCTGGGAGTGAATCGCAACTCGATCGAACCTTGCGATGCGTACCAGGGGTGGCACAGCACTACGGCTTGCCACCTTCTTCGGTCTTCGCGGCGGGAAGGTTGGGAACCAGGCTTGGATCGTATTTTGCGCCTGCCGACACTTGGACCATTGTGATCCGCATCTTGGTGGGAAAGAACTTTTCGTGGTCGGGCCTTTTGTGCGCGTGGCCGCTGCCACCGCTACCGTCCTTCATCACCAGGTCCATCTGTTTGATCCCTTCTGACCACACGATGGAATCGTTCTGCCAGAACGTCTTCATGGACACGTCCTGCTCGTACACCCCCTTCTCCCGATAGACCACGGTGCCAGTGCATCCGTAACCGTTTTTTTGGCCTTTATTCGGGATGTAGCAGAGCGACCAGGTGGTGGGTTCGCCGCCCGCCGGCTTCTCCAGCACCTCGGTGCGGATGTGAACAGTTCCATTGCGATAGTCCACCGGGGCAGTCCAGTCCTTAGGGCGATTGGGGTTGATGAGGTCGCCCTTGACGTAGTAGTGCGACTTGCTCGGCTTGGAATTGTCCGCATCCTCTTTCGTGAACGTGAAGGTGACATCGAACAGAACGAATTGCTCGGCCCGACCCGTGGAAGGAACCACAAACATGGCCGACAGCACAGCGATCATTGAGACTGCATGAGAAATCCTGGCAAGCATCTCCGTTCTCCATTGAAGGTTCGTCGGGGCAAATGACTGGCAGCCGAGGCACGACAACCGAGCCGCGAGGGTAGGGCCGTGAAGCATTTCCCGCCCCGGAAGTGGAAGCATGAACCGAAAGATTATGAGTCAGGACCCACGAGCTCGCAAACATGCAATTGACGTTGCCTATCTCTACAACAAGGAGCCGCAAGTCGGTCATGATGGATTCGGTCGCCAGTTTGACGCCCTCTATGGGCTCGGATATAGTGCCGCCAACCTCTGGGGTGGGCAATGGCAGTGGGTGCTCAAACTGCTGGCGGGGGCGGACTCGGCGCGACAGAGCGCCGCGATGCCTGGTGGCTCGGTCCCTTGGCGACCGCGGCTGGGCTCGGTTTGTTTGTGGTCTATGCCACGTTTCGCGCCCTCTATAACGCCGGGTATCAGGCGGGCCGAGGCACGGGCACGCTGGAAGAACATGCCTATCTGCTTTCGCCGTTCTTTTCGCCCCTGATCGTGCTCCCCTGGCTGCCAGCTTGGATTTCGCCGGCATTTCTCATCCTCTGGGCGCCGGGCGGTTTTCGCGTCACGTGCTACTACTACCGCAAAGCTTATTATCGCGCTTACTTCCTCGATCCACCGGCCTGCGCCGTCGGCGAAGCCCGCGGGCACGGCTATCGCGGCGAGACGGGGCTCTTCTTGTTCCAGAACCTGCATCGCTACTTCCTGTACTTCGCGCTGATTTTCCTGGTCATCCTGGCGATCGACGTAATCCACGCCTGCATCTGGCCCACCGCGGGCGGCAGCAGCCACACGTTTGGCGTCAGCCTGGCGACATTGGTTCTCGCGGCCAACGTCACGCTGCTTTCGCTCTATACCTTTTCCTGTCATTCGCTGCGGCACCTGGTCGGCGGCAACGTCGATTGCTTTTCCTGCGTGGCACTGGGCAATGTCCGCTACCAGGCGTGGCGTGGGGCCAGCGCGCTCAATCGCTATCACATGCTCTTCGCCTGGCTCAGCCTTTTTTCCGTGGGCTTTGCCGATTTTTACGTCTGGATGGTGGCCTCCGGACGGATTGCCGACGTGAGGCTGCTCTAGCTGATGTCCAAATACCAGACGCATGAATACGACGTGGTCGTTGTCGGCGCGGGTGGCGCTGGGCTGCGGGCGGCCATCGAGGCCTCGGCCCGTGGCGCGCGGACGGCGATCGTGTGCAAATCGCTCTTGGGTAAGGCCCACACCGTAATGGCGGAAGGGGGCGTCGCCGCCGCCCTGGCCAACGTCGAGCCCCGCGACAACTGGCAGGTCCACTTTCGCGACACGATGAAGGGGGGCCAGTTCCTCAATCAATGGCGGATGGCCCAGCTCCACGCCCAGGAGGCGCCCGAGCGCGTCCGCGAACTGGAAGAATGGGGCGCCGTCTTCGACCGCACCAAGGACGGCGGCATTTTGCAGCGAAATTTCGGCGGCCACACCTATCCGCGGCTGGCGCACGTCGGCGACCGGACGGGCCTGGAGATGATTCGCACGCTCCAAGACCGCGGCGTGCATCAAGGCATCGACGTCTTCATGGAATGCACCATTCGCCGCGTGCTCGTAGCCGACGCTGCCAGCGTCGGAGCCCATGATGGCGCTGGGCGCCGTGCGGCTGGCTGCATGGGTTACTTCCGCGAGAGCGGTCGCTTCGTCGTGTTCCGCGCCAAGGCAATCGTGCTTGCGACCGGCGGCATTGGCCAATGCTGGGAGATCAACAGCAACTCGTGGGAATACACGGCCGATGGCCATGCCCTGGCTCTTTGGGCCGGGGCCGACCTGATCGACATGGAATTCGTGCAGTTCCACCCGACGGGCATGGTCTGGCCCCCGAGCGTTCGCGGCACGCTCATCACCGAGGGGGTGCGCGGCGAAGGGGGCGTGCTCCAGAACGGCCAGCGGAAGCGGTTCATGTTCGACTATGTGCCCGACCGCTACAAAGGTGAATTCGCCGAGACGGAAGAGGAAGCCACGCGTTGGGTCGAGGCGGTCATCGCCGGCAAGCGGCCTGAGGCGCGCCGGCCGCCGGAGCTATTGACGCGCGACGTCGTGGCCCGCGCGATTCGGGCCGAAGTGCGGGCTGGCCGCGGCACTCCGCACGGCGGCGTTTATCTGGATATTGCTTCGCGCCGCACCCCCGCCGAGATCAAACGCAAGCTCCCTGGCATGTACCACCAGTTCAAAGAGCTGGCCGATGTCGATATTACCAAGGAGCCGATGGAGGTCGGCCCGACCTGCCACTACATGATGGGTGGCGTCCGCGTCGATCCCGAAACGCAGGAATCAACCGTGCCGGGCCTATATGCCGCTGGCGAAGTGGGAGGCGGGCTGCACGGGGCCAACCGACTGGGCGGCAACTCACTGTCGGACCTGTTGGTGTTTGGCAAGCGGGCGGGCGAGTTCGCCGCCGCGCGGGCCCGCCAGATGCCCGAGTGGCCCGCCATCGATGATGACGAAATCGACCGCATCGCCCGCCAGTCGCTGGCCCCGCTAGAGCGGTCGGTTGGGCCCAACCCATATGCCCTGCACCAGGAATTGCAACAGCTCATGCAGCGCAACGTCGGCATCGTTCGCTCGGAGGCCGATTTGCAGGAAGCGCTGGTGAAGCTCGCCGATTTGCGGGCGCGTGCCGCTGGTGTGAAGTGCAGCGGCAACATTCAATTCAACCCCGGATGGCATCTTGGCCTGGACCTGGCGAATATGCTCGACGTGAGCGAGGCCGTCGTTCGTGCGGCCCTGGAGCGGAAAGAGAGCCGGGCGGCGCACACGCGAGAAGATTTTCCGGATGCCAGCCCCCAGTGGGGCAAAGTCAATCTGATCGTGCGGCAGGCCGCGCCGGGAACTGGTGGCGGTGCGATGGCCGTTCATCAGCAGCCGCTGCCGCAAATGCCCGCGGAGCTCGATGCCCTTATCAAGGGAAAGTGATATGGCCGGTACATCCACGTCCGAGCGAACTTCGGCCGAGAACGCGACTGCCCAGACAACCAAAGCCGAGACAGCCAGAGCCGCGCAAACCACGGCCGACCAAACCACGCTCCGCATCTTTCGCGGCGACAAGCAACGGGGTGAGCTGGTCGATTACACGGTGCCGGTCGCTCCCGGCATGGTGGTGCTCGACGCCATTCACGAGGTGCAGGCCCGCCACGCCCCTGACCTGGCCGTCCGCTGGAACTGCAAAGCCGGGCGCTGCGGTTCGTGCAGCGCGGAAGTCAACGGCCGGCCGCGGCTGACCTGCATGGACCGCCTCGATAAGTATCCAAGTGGCGAGCCGATCGTCGTGCGACCGATGAAGGCCTTTCCGGTCCTCAAAGACCTTGCGACCGACGTGTCGTGGAATTTCCGGGTCAACAAAAAGATCCCCGCGTTTCAGCTTCGCACCGACCGGCCGCGGCAGTTCTCGCAGGCCGAAGCCGACCGTGTGCAGGAGTTCCGCAAGTGCATCGAGTGCTTTCTCTGCCAGAATGTGTGTCACGTGCTTCGCGACCACGACCGCCAGGGCGAGTTCTGCGGGCCGCGGTTTCTGGTGCGCGTGGCGGGGCTGGAGATGCACCCGCTCGACGCGGCCGATCGGTTGCCGCTTCTGAAGAACGAGCTAGGCATCGGCTACTGCAACATTACCAAGTGCTGCACCGAGGTCTGCCCGGAGAGCATCAAGATCACGGATAATGCGATCATTCCACTGAAAGAGCGGGTCGTCGATCGGTATTACGACCCGCTGAAGCAGTTGCTCCAGATCCTAAGTCCGCGGCGCAGCGAAACTGCCGCTGGACCGCCCACTTTACCGCCGCCACCAACTCCACCCGCGTCCTCCGGAGGGAAAAATGCGTAAGCTCAAAGCACTTCCCGAAATGGCGATTCCGGCAGCCCTGGAAAAGGCCCTCCGCTATCGGCTGCTCAATGAACCGCTGGAAGCGGAGAGCATTTCGCTGGACATCTTGCACGTGGACCCCGACAACGAGCAAGCGCTGGCGACGCTGCTGTTGGCCCGAACCGACTTGTTCCACGACGAATACGGCGCCGCGCTCGCCCGGGCCAAATCGGTGCTCCCCCGCTTCGCAAACGAGTATGACCGGGCCTATTACGAAGGGGTGATTTACGAGCGCTGGGCCAAGGCCCAGTCCACCCGCAGCGTTCCCAGCCACGTGGTCACCGGCTGGTACTTGCATGCCATGCACTGTTTCGAGCGGGCCGAGGCGCTGGCCCGGGCGGACAACCCCGACGCGATTCTCCGCTGGAACGCGTGCGCCCGCTGGCTGGACCGGCAGGAGGGGGTGATGGTGGAGGACCAGAGCCTGGCGCGCGATGTCGAATCTGAATTTGGCGAGGAGGTGCAGACGCACTAGCGCGAAGCGGCCGTCTGGCGACATCCCTTAAAGCTGCTAAGCTTCGCAACGATCTGCAAGTTCGCCAAGCAGAGCGACGATCCGCTGCGCGAATTGTTCTGCCACCTCGTCCGACATTTGAGAAACGGTTGCCCGGATGGAGGCGTCTTTACCTGCGGAATCAAACGAGGTCACTTCGGCCCATAGGTCGAGATATTCTTGCCGCATGTCTTTCGGGAAATCCTTGGCTTGCAGGGCCGACATCGCCATCATCGCGCTGACCAGCCGCTCTTGAATGGGGATGCCCTGTGTCGCCAGGCACTCGACAACCGCCAGCGTCTTTTCGAGACGGTATTCCATACCCCTGATTGTAACCGGCCGGCTCGCCCGATTCACATATTCCCCTCGACCCGCCGCGGCCCGCTGGGCGCGATGGACGCACACTCTACGATTGTCTTGGCACTGCTTCTGGAGGATCGGCCGCCTCTACCTCGACAACTGTAATCTTCACTTCGTCGCCAATCTCTAGCGCAGTGCTCGGCCAAAGTGAAACCCTTTCGGTCGGAAGCTCGACGCCATATACGGCCATGCTGTAGCGCCCATTGGTCTCCTCCTCGGTCAATCCGATTGACGCCTCTACACCACCATTGGGAAGTCCAGCCAAACAGAATCTCTGGCCGTTTAGATGAATTAAGAGAGCCTTCATTCAATCGCTCCACACCGCCGTTAGATGCTCCCCACCGACGACGGATTGATTGTATCCGCACCCGTCACACTGGCGGCACTTTTTCGGGCGGGGCAGAATGGCGGGATGAAGTGCGACGGCTGCGGCCAACAATTCCCTGGGAACGAATCTAGGCACGATACGCGATGCGAAACCCGCGGCAAACACAGCACGGCGGCCAAATTGATAACCCTCTGTCCTAGCTGTGCCGACAGCCGCCGGAACACGTTTTGGTTCGTGCTATGGACGATGCTCTACCTGTTCGTGGCAATTGTCGTAATCGCCAGCGTTTTGCCCCTGCTCAATACCTAATCACCGCGACACGCTCTCGCTGATTCGCCCCTCCCCGCCGGCTACAATTGGGGCATGGAGCAGAATCCCTACGCATCGCCGAAAACAGATGGTAAGCGCGTCAAATCACTACACCTGCCAATTCTGCTTTTGTTTCTGGCCACGATTGTGGCAGCCACTATCGCAGTATTTGCCTGGCTAGCAGCGCTCATGAGGTAGTTGACCCCATGCAATTCCGCCTCCGCACACTGCTGATCTTGCTGGCCCTGGGGCCCCCGTTACTGGCCGCCATCTGGTTCGACTGGGCAACGGTCGCGATAAATGCGAGTTTCCTGTGGTGTTTGGCTGCGCTATTCGAGTTCATTCGGATCAACACCCCCAGACGCACTTGATGACGAACCCGTATCACCCCTGCCCTAAATCGCCAATGTGGACTCGCCGCGAAGATTTACTGATCCGTAAGCACCCGTCAGAAATCGCAGCGCGCCCCTTCGGCTGGCGGGGCGTTGCCGTGGGCGGGTAGAATTGGCGGGTGTCGTTCGCCGTTTGTTGGAAGACGTACGGGCGGGAGCGCAGGCATGCTAGAAATTAAAACCAGGGATCACGGCGAACTGACAGTGCTCGATTTGCACGGCTGCCTCAGCAGTGGATTGGGTCTGGAGGCGCTGCGTCCGTACATCGAGAAGCTTGTCGCCGAGAAACGGCTTAACCTGGTGCTCAACGCCAAGGACGTTTCCGTGATCGATAGCCACGGAGTTGGAGAGCTCGTGGCCAGTTTCAACCTGATCAAGCGTAGCGGCGGCACTTTGAAAGTCGCCAATCCGAGCCAGATCGTGCGTGACGTTCTGCGGATCACAAGAGTTCCAAAGATCATCGAGGTTCACGACACTGAAGCAGCGGCTCTGGAGTCGTTTGCCCAAGGACGTTCAGCGTGAATGAGGAGTCCGTTGTCCGCTGCCGGTTGTTCGTTGCGAGTTAGCTGATGACGGACCGCTGGCCACGGGCAAGTCAGGAGAGCGACGATGGCGGAATGGGAATTGGCGCAAATCGACCCCTCAGAGGAGCTCGCCCAGCTCCATTTCTTTTCCATCAAAAAGAAACAGCCCGGCGGCGATATCGAATTCCAGATCGTCGTTCGCGAGTATGCCGCGCCGCTTGACCGCGAGCAGAATCGGTCGATGCGGTTCTTTGCACAGGCAAATCGACAAACGAACCAAAGCATCGCCGCCTACACTCCCAGCGGCTGGGGAAGCACGCTGGGCGCGGCCGTTTCGCAATGCGTCAAAGAGATTCGGCGGTTTCAGTACGAAGGACCAATGGCGGACGACGACGCGGTGCCAGCTTCTTGAGTGGCAGCACGATGGCATTCATTCGTTTCCGCCTTCGAACGTTGCTGATCGTGCTGGCCGTGGGGCCGCCGACTATCTGGCTGATGGTCGTTCTAGCACTATGTGTGTGGATGCTCGCGACCGATGGTAGTTGGGGACTGCGCCTCTACTATGGGCTATTGAATCTGTGAAACGGTATCACCCCTGCCCCAAATAGTCGATGTGGACTCGCCGCGAGGATTTGCGGATCCGTAAGCATCCGCCCGAAATCGCTGCGCGGCTTATCGCCCGGCCTCTGGCTGTCGTGCGCGATTGGCTGACCGAATTGACGGGAGCGCCAAAGCCTGTCTATACCCGCCGCGGTCGAACGACGCCCCGGCCGCGAACGCCAAAAGAAGATGAGCCGGTGCTGACGCGCCCGCCTAGCGAATTTGTGATGCGACTGCAAGCGAGTCTGGAGCTACCGACTCGCAAAGCTTCAACAGACAGCGACTTAAAACGCGGCCAATAGCGTGTTACCGGTTGTGTTACCGGGATTCCTCCAAAACCGCCTGTTCACGCCAGGCGCCCACTCTAGTGCTGATCGCTGACTTGCTGGCCCTGATCCTGGCGATGCCCCACGCCCCGACGCCAGTCCCGGCCACGCAGCGAGTCGCCGTTGCACCGGGGAAATTCCAAGCGACCAGTGGAGCCACCGTGCAAGCCAGACGATCTGCGGCCCTGGGGAATCGATTTCCGACACTGCACCACCGGCGCTCCGCTGAATTGCCGGCACCGACTCGCTAGCTCTTGGCTCGCGGGACACGATCAACCGTCGCCGTCGTTACATGCACTCGGCCTTGGCCATCATCCCACGCCTTCGGTGACCTGGAGCACTTGTGCGCAGGTTGCTGCGGCAGTACCGGGCGAGGCGGGACGTACCGCCCCGGCGTCACGGGCAATCGGCGGACTGCGGCTCCCCGCAGGCCGTGAGCTTCGTCGACGATCAGGCAATACCCCCGGCCGAAAGGCTGCCGGTGTACGGGGCGCCGAGCTCGTTGAGCACCTCGGTCGTGACCTGGCTACCGTCAACGCATCGAGACGGCCGTTCTCAAAGATCGACTGAACCGGGCGTGAGGGTGGGGACGGAGGGACCGAGCGCCTTCGAAAATCCTAGCCACGCGCCCTGGCTGATCTGGCAACAACCAAGTTATCTATCTTGCGTGAGTGGGACGCAACTCACAAATCTTACCTTCCTGTTAACCACCAGGTCGTAGTTTCGAGTCCTACCGGGGGAGCTCCTTTTTCTCTACTAACAGGCGATCCCCGCGGGTTAACGCCGCCGCCGGGAGGGAGTCTCGACCGTCCTGGTAGCAACGAGTCCCGCGTTTTTCGTGGCTATTTGCGGCGTTTTGTGGTGCGGGGGCTGGCGCCGAGAGAACACCAGAAAGTTGACTTGTTCGAGATTGCCGACCGGGCCCCCGGTCGAAACTCCACTAAACTCTCGGCACTCTCTGAACGCCCCGAAGTCCGGTTAACAGCTTCGTTGCGTCCGGGGTCCGGATTGGACGGATTTACGAACCGCCACGATTCCGTCCGATACCGGTGGTTCCGGCATTCCGGCCCTTGTCAGCTGGCCGTCACGACAAATGATTGGATGTTGTTCTGATTTAGCAGAGTCCGTCGGCACTTCCTGGGAAGCCCTATGATTGCCCCAAGCAGCGGCCAGCGCTATCGCGAGTACCGCCGTCAACTGAGAGAGGAGCCCTCGAAACCTGAAGCAACCGCTGCTACGGAGAAGCCGCCAAATGCCCGAGGATTCGGGCAACTCGTTTGGAAGTTCCTCGGATTGCTACGCGGTCATGGCTGGGCGATCGGTTTTGCCTTGGCCACGCTCACCCTGGCAACCATCCTGCGACTGGCGCCCCCGCTGGCGAGCAAAGTCGTTGTTGACAATGTGCTCACGGACCGACCGCTGCCGGCGTGGTGGACCAGCACGCTGGCCTTGCCAACCGACCGGTACCTGATGCTGTACTGGATCGGCGGTGCGGTGGGCGTCGTCTCGCTGCTGACCACCGCAATTCATTTGAGCGGTCGGTGGTACGGCACCAAGGCCGTCAACAAACTGCAAGTGGCGATTCGGCGCCGCGCCTTCGCTCAGGCCGTGCGGCTGCCGTTGCACCGCGTCCACGAGCTGAAATCCGGAGGGGCGACGAGCTTGCTTCGCGACGACGCCGGCGGCATCTCGGAACTTGTCTTCAGCATGCTCTACAACCCGTGGCGGGCCATTATTCAGCTCGTCGGCAGCCTAACCGTGCTGGCCTGGGTCGATTGGCGCATGATGCTGGGTGGATTGGTGCTCGTGCCGGCCGTGTACGCCACGCACCGAACCTGGATCAACCGGATTCGACCGCTATACCGCGACATCCGCAACCAGCGGCAGTCAGTCGATAGCCAAACTACGGAAGTATTCGGCGGCATGCGGGTCGTGCGAACCTATGGTCGCGAGCGCAGCGAAACGACGCGCTTCGTCGTGGGCAATCACTTGATGGCCAGGCAGCAACTGTTTGTCTGGTGGTGGACGCGCCTGGTGGAGCTGCTCTGGGAGGTGCTCATTCCGGTCGCCTCGATCGGGCTATTGATTTACTGTGGCACGCAAGTTCTCGGCGGCCGCCTGACCATCGGCGATGTGACTCTGTTTCTGGTGTATCTCACCATGTTGCTCGGTCCGCTGGAGACTTTGGCGAACAGCGCCACGGCACTGCAGAACAATCTGGCCGGGCTGGATCGGGTGCTCGACCTACTCGAAGAGCCCCAGGAGACGTCGCATTCGCCGCCAACTAAGCCTCTGGAAATCGAGCGCGTGCGGGGGCAGATCTCACTGTCGGGAGTGGACTTCAAATATCCCGGCTCGCAGCAGCTTGTTCTGAGCGGCATCGATCTCCGAGTCGAGCCGGGGCAGACCGTGGCGCTCGTTGGCCGCAGCGGAGCCGGCAAGACGACCTTGTGCAACCTAGTGGCCCGGTTTTACGACCCGACGGCAGGATCGATTCGCATCGACGGTGACGATTTGCGGAATTTTCCCGTCGAGCAATACCGAAACCTGCTGGGTATCGTCGAACAAGACGTGTTCCTGTTCGATGGCACGATCGCCGAGAACATCGGCTATGGCCTCCGCAATGCCAGCTTCCGGGCCATCCAGGAGGCTGCCCTCGCGGCTAACGCGGACGAGTTCATCCGCGACCTGGAGCATGGGTACAACACGCTAATTGGCGAGCGTGGAGTGCGGCTCAGCGGCGGCCAGCGCCAGCGATTGGCGATCGCCCGGGCGCTGCTGGCGAATCCGCGGATCCTGATTCTCGACGAGGCCACGAGCAACCTTGACAGCGAGAGCGAGCGGCTTATTCACCAGAGCCTGGCGCGGCTCATGTTTGGCAGGACTTCATTCGTCATAGCTCATCGGCTGAGCACAATTGTGCGAGCCGATCAAATCGTGGTCATGGAGCACGGGCGAATACTGGAGACCGGCGCGCATGCGGAGTTGATGGCCAGGAGCACCCGCTATCGACAAATGGTGGAGCTGCAGACGGATGCCTACAGCAATTCACGCGTATCGACTTCCCAATTCTTGGCCGAAAATGCATCGACGAGCTCGTTGTCCTAAACGCCAGATTGGTCGGAACGGCTTCATTGCGTCCGGGGCTCGGATTCATGTGCTGATTCCTGATCGTCGCTCGCGGCATGGATGCCAAGATGTTATCGACCTCGAAGAGCCATAGGTCGGCCAGATCGGCGGCGAAAACGTAGCTGCGCTTGAGGGCGCGGACCTCGTCGGAGAAGGCCGCCATCCTCACCTCCGTCTGACCAAGCGCGCAGACGTCTGCAACGCCGGAGCCGCCCCCGTCTGCGCCCGAATATCAACAATCACATCATTAAAATCCTGGTCCCCGCCGGACGTCATATCCTCAAACGCATATTGCGTAGGCGATGGCTGACGCAGATGCTCGAATCCATCGGGATTGGCCGCACGGAACGAAAAGAACATGAGCGGCAGCTTCCCACTCAAGCGGTTGGTCGGGTTGCGAGCCAGGAATTGCTTCGCATTGGCATTTTGAATCAGATACAGGCCATAAGAGCTTCCTGCCGGCAGATTCACCGTGCGACTCGTTCCAATCTTCGTGTTAGCTGCGAAAACGACCTTGGCCCGCGACAAAGCGGCTCGCGCGTAGCCCGCTGCGCCCGGCAGAAGGTTGCCGATTCGCCCGGAGGCGTCATCGACGATGAACAGGCCGAACTCATTGCGATACCTGGCCTGCCGACTGACGAGCGTAATCGTCAGCGCAGTCGGGGCCACCGGATTCTCGACCTGCACGGTCGCAGACGCTGAATTATTCGCGAGGTTCGTGTCCGCCGTTGCGGTGCTCGCCTCAGCCGTATTCGTCACGCTTGTCCCCGCAGCCGTCCCGCTGCCGACGCTCACGACAAGTTGGAAAGCAGCGCTCTGACCGGCGGCCAGCACGGCTGCCGAAGCGGTCACGGTGCCCGTGCCGTTGACGGCCGGCGTCGTGGCTGTAAATCCTCCCGGCGGGGCGAAGGAGACAAACGTCGTGCCAGCGGGCAACACGTCGCTGATTGACGGGCTTTGAGCGTCGCTTGGTCCCTGGTTGGTAAGGGTGATGGTATAGGTAACATTCCCGCCGGCCACAACGACCCCAGAACCAGCTGATTTCGTTACCTGCAGATCCGCCTCGGTGTTTACCTGAGTCGATTCAGTGGCGCTATTGTTGGCCGAATTCGTGTCTGGCGTTGTGCTTGTGACCGTCGCCGTATTGGTCAGTGTCGTGTCGTCCGGCGTGTTCGCATTGACGTGGACCACCAGCGTAAACGTTGCCGTTGCCCCGCCGGCAAAGGTGCCCACCGTGGCGGTAAACGTGTTGGTTCCGCCGACGATCGGCCCAGCCAGTGAGAACGTGGGTCCGCCCGTTTGCGTGGCCGAGACGAAACTCGTATTCGCCGGCAAAGCGTCACCCAGGCTTACGTTTGTCGCGTCGCTCAAGCCGGCATTCGAAAGCGAGATGGTGTAGGTCAGATTGTTTCCGGCCGTGACCGGATCCGGCGAATCCGTCTTGGTCACCGCCAGATCGACGCCTTCGGGCGCAGCGGGACTGATCGCGGCGCTGAATTCCGAGGTCTCGATCAGCCCTCCGTCGCCGTTGGTACGTGTCGCGGTGGCCGTGAAGAAGTTCCCCGTGGGCGTAGGCGTTTGGAAGCTGAAGCCGATGATGCCGGCCGTGGGATCCGTGTCGCCCGCGCCGCCGTCGGCGATCGTCACCGAGCCGAGGAACGTCTGCCCCTCACCGAAGCCGCTTGGATCGGCAGCCGCGTTGGCAAAGAACTCAATCCGGAACTCTGTGCTGGCGGTGCTCTTGAGCGTTCCCAGGATCGTCGTCGTTCCGTTGTTGCTGGTGACCGACGCCAGATCGGGGAAGTCTTGCAGATTGTTGGGGCCGGTGTCGGTATCAAACGGAAACGCGTTCTGGTCGTTGTCCGTCACGCCGTCACCGGCGAGGTCGCCCCCGCCCAGGTCGATGCCAAGCTGGCTGTTGGCGAAGATCGAATTGCCCAAGATGCTGTTGCCGGTGCCGATGCCAGCGATGGCGGGGCTGGAGATGGCAACGCCCCGCAGGTTGAAGGCGATGATATTGCCCTCGCCGGCAGCCGTTCCTCCGATCAAGTTGTTTTCGGAGCCGACAGGGAAGTTGCCGCGTATGTTAAGGCCATTCGAGCCGTTCGGCAGTGGATTAACCCCTGTTACGTCGGTGCCGATGCGGTTGCCTTGCACCACGTTGTTGTCAGCATTCACGAATTGGAGGCCGATTTGGCTGTTACCAGAAATGAGGTTGCCGGCGCCGGGCGCCGCGCCGCCCACAGTGTTCCCGGCTCCCTCCCCAATTACCACTCCGAATCCATTGGGGAGGGGGGCCGTGCCTGCCGCATTGGTACCGATCCGGTTTCCTTCGACATGATTGCCGCTCGAGTGGATGACGACCCCTACTCCGGCGTTCCCAGAAATGACGTTGGCGGCCCCAACAATCCCATCCACCACGCCGTCGGCCGCGTCATCCCCGCCGATCAAGTTGTTGGCGGTGCCGGCCTCGAGCCTGATACCATCCGGGAAGCCGACTGCAAACCCCACCGTTCCAGTGACATCGGTTCCAACAAAATTGCCCTGAACGCGGTTGCCGGCCGGCTGCAAAAGTGTCGGGAAGTCAGCACCGAAGTTAACATTGGCGCTCTCGTTGCCCGAAATCACATTGCGGGCCGCGGCCGTCGTGCCGCCAATGAGGTTGCCGGTCACGTGTCCGCCAAATACGCTCTCCAGGAGAACGCCTACGTTGTTGCTGATTGCCGCCGTCCCCGCCTTGTCCGTGCCGATCAGATTACCGAGCACTTGGTTGCCGGTAATGTTGGATTGGTCGGCCGAGCCGAACGCGATGATGCGCACACCCGCGCTGTTGTTGCCGGAGATAAGGTTTCTGTCCGCTGGCAACATGCCGCCGATCGTGTTGTTGGAGGCATCGACGATGGTGTTGTTGAAGGCATCAATGATATCCACGCCGATGGCGCCATTGCCCAAGTCGGCATCGCCCGTGGCGCTAGTCCCGATGAAGTTGCCCGCAACGACGTTGCCGTTCGACGACAGATGGATCCCAGCTCCTTGAAAGCGGTTGATCACCAGACCGCGGACGGTGCTATTCCCCGCAGAAATGACCAATCCACTAGCACCGGTGGCGGTGCCGTCGATCTCGATCTGGAGCGTCCCATTGAAGCCGCGCTTCGTCGGATCAGGGTCATCGATCGCATTGGTGTTTTTGCTTGACCCCGGCTGCGAATAGCCGTTGATGAAGACGGGGTCGCTGATCGGCGGAAGGGCGGTTGCCGGACTGATCGTGTGAACGCCGCTGCCAGCAATGTTGAAGTTGATTGTGTCCAGGCCGGCATCGCCGGCTGGAGCGTCCCCCGAAGCCGCATTCGTGTTGGCTGCAGTGATAGCCTCGCGAAGTGTCACGAGGCCATCCGCTGCATCAATCGTGTCGCCAGTGCCGGTGACGACAATCGTCGCCAGCAAATTGCGGTTTTCCAGCGGCTCGAAGAAGAGCCGCCGCGATTTTCGAGATTCAGGAAGCCTTTTCGAAGCGGCCAAGGTGCGCGAGCCGCGAATTTTCCGCCACAGATTTGCGAACATGGGTCTGTCTCCGTCCGGCTTGGCCGGTGTAGGATGAAAAGGAACAGGACCCCGGCGCGCGCAAAACGAGCGCTAGGGTTCGACCAAGGCCGGTGAGTGCTTTGCCTGACCGCGAGGACTCACCGGCCGTTTTGTTTGAACTGTCTCACGCTGCCGCAGCAGCCTATGCAATTAGCAATCGATCTACGAACCTCCCCAAGTCTGTCCGACCTGCTTCATTTCCCTTTCTGCGCCCGCTCCAGCTCCTGGCGGAACGAATCCAATTCCCGCTGATAGCGCTGGACGGACGGGGCTAACCGCACCAGGCGTTGCTGCGAAGCCACCGCCTTTTCGTAAGACGCCACGGCCTCATCGTGTCGCTTCAGTGCAACCAGCGTCCGCCCTTTTTCGGCGTACGCCGTTCCCAGAGCCGAGAGGTTGAAAATCCCGTCCGGGTTTGTGCCCACGAGCTTTTCATACAGCACGAGGGACTCATCGAGCGCCTTCAGCGCGTCCGCATGGTCCTTATGCCCACGATAAACCTGGCCCGTGTTGATTAACGTATTCGCCAGCGAGCTCTGCAGCGTGATTGACGTCGGATAATCCCTGAGCAGCCGCTCTTGAATCCCACGGGCTTCTTTGTACGCGGCGACTGCTTGCTCAAACCACTCCGCCTGACGCCGGTTGTTCCGGTAAACGTCTCCAATGAAATTGAGCGTGCTCCCGATCTCCTGCTCGTACACCTTCCGCGGCCCGCGCTGCTGCACGAGCTCCGTGAGGAGCACCAAGCGCTTGTTGTGAGCCACCAGCGCTTCATCGAATCTCCGCAGGTCCATCAACCGCATCCCAAGGTTGGCGTAGCTACCTGCCAGGCTGAGCTTAAGCTGAACATCCTCAGACCGGTCATTGACGAGCCGCTCGTGAATTTCCACGGACTGCTCGTGGCATTTGATCGCCTCGTCGAGTTGTCCGAGCTCCGAACGTAAGTAACCCAGGCTGCCGAGTGTCGTGGCGAGGCCGCTCTGATAGCGCGCCTGTTGCGGGTCCTTCTCGACAAGTGCCTTCTCGACAAGTGCACGATAGATAGCAAGCGCCTGCTCATAGGATTGAGCGGCTTCGGCGTATTTGCCAGTCGATTGCTGCGACCTGCCGAGCATCATCGTCGTTGCCGCCAGGTCCGCCCTGCCCTTGTTATCGCCTCCGGCGTCAGCGAGCTTCTGCTGCAGCGAGAGGGCCTGCTGATAGGCCGCTGCAGCTTGCGGTACGGCCCCCATCTGCTGCGACAAATCCGCCACCTGCCGGTAGCTGGCCGCAATTTCCGCTTGCTTGGCCGGTTCGTCCTTCCACGTGGCGATGAATTCCTGATAGTAGCGCAGCGCCGCACGCAGCAATTCCGCCCGCAGCGGCTCAAACTCCGGCTGATTCAGCGTCACATCATCGCCAATGTGCACAAACAGCTCGTCCACCGCCCGCCGCGCCTGCTGGTAGCTTGACTCCGCCAGCGCCCGCTGCCGCTCCGCGCGCTGATAGCTCGACTCGGCCAGCGCCCGCTGCTGCTGGGCCACGAGAGAGTTCGCCTCGGCCAGTTTTCGCTGCCGCTCCGTCTCAATGAGGCTCGTCTCGGCCCGGATCGCCTGCCAGGTGCTCAGGGCGGTTCCGGCCACCAGCGCCGCCAGTGCGAGACTGCCCATTACGAGCATCGTCTTGTTCCGCCGTGCAAATTTGCGGAACCGATACGTGGCCGATGGCGGACAAGCCTGAACCGGCTCATCCTTGAGATACCGCTCCACGTCGGCCGCCAAGCCACTGGCCGTCTGATAGCGGCGTGCGCGGTCCTTCTCCAGCGCCTTCATCACGATCCAGTCGAGGTCGCCACGAACGAGGTTCGTGAGCTTCGCCGATTCGGTGCCGCGGCTGGCCGCTAGCGCCGGCAAGCCCGCCGACGTGCTCAGCTTCGTGCTCGGCTTCGTCGGCTCCTCGTCGCGAATCACGCGCAGCATCTCGAGCACACCCGCTTTTTCCAGCTCCGTGCGCGTGAAAGGAGTCGTCCCGGCTAGCAGCTCATACAGCAGCACTCCGAGCGAATAAATGTCGCTCCGCGTATCCACATCGAGCTGGTTGAAGCTAGCCTGCTCGGGACTCATGTATTCCACGGTCCCCACCACCGCCCCAAAGCCGGTGTGCAGCGTCTGCTCCGTGAGCGGTTGTCCCATTGCCTTGGCCACGCCGAAGTCGATCACCTTGGGCACGGGGTGGTCATCGTAGAGCGCGACCAGCACATTACTTGGCTTGAGATCGCGGTGAATGATCCCTTTCTGATGGGCATGCTGGATCGCCAGACAGACCGGCACGAACATCTCCAGCCGCTGCCGCGGCGTCAGCCGATGCTCGTCGCAAAACTTCGTGACCGGCACGCCCTTGACTAGTTCCAGGACGAAGAACGGCCGGCCATCGGGCGTCGCCCCCGCATCCAAGACTTTGGCGATGTTGGGGTGGTCCATCAGTGCCAAAGCCTGCCGTTCGGCCTCGAAGCGGGCAATGACTTGCTTCGAATCCATCCCGGCCTTGACCAATTTGACCGCAACCAGGCGCTTCACCGGCTTGGTCTGCTGGGCCATCCAGACCGTGCCCATGCCGCCTTCGGCGATTTCCTCGATCAGCTTGTAGGCGCCGATGGTCATGCCGCTGCGCTCGGGCAGAGGCTGCTGGGGCCTTTCGCCGTTTTCTACTGCGGCTGAGACCGCCGGAACCTGCAGGAAGCCGCCGAGGGCTTGCTCGGCCTGTAGCAAGCCTGCGATGTGCTCGCGCAGCGGCCTGTTGTCTCCGCAGGCCTCCTCCAGGTAGGCCGAGCGGGCCGCCCCGTCGGCCAGCTCCAGAGCGCGGTCGAAAATTTCGCGTTCATTCATAGCCAGCGGCTCCACCAGTCAATGCGGAATCTGGTTCTGAAGTTCGCCAGAAATCTCAGGAAAAACTCGTAGGGACCCAGCTGACGCCACGCGTACCTATTCGTCGCACAAGCGCTTGAGCAGCCAGGACCGTGCATAAACCCAGAGGCGATCTGCAGTTCGCTCCGCGAGTCCCAGGGCGGCTGCCGCGTCTTTACCGCTGAGCCCGGCGAAGTAGCGCAGCTTGACGAATTCCGCGGCCGTTTTGTCGGTGGCGGCCAGTCGGTCGAGCGCCTCGGAGACGGCCAGGATTCGCTCGTCTGGCTCCGGGCCGGCGATTGTCAGGTCATCGAGGCTCAGCCGGCCGCGGCCGCTGCCCTGCTTTTGGCTCTGCTTTTGCCGAGCGCGATCGACGAGAATCCGCCGCATCGCTTCGGCAGCGGCCGCGAAGAAGTGCCCGCGACTATCCCAGTTTCTTGACTCCTGACCCCCGACTCCTGACTCCTGCCCTCCCACCAGCCGCAGATACGCCTCATGCACCAGCGCGGTCGCCTGGAGCGTCTGCCCCGGCTTCTCATGCGATAGCTTTGCAGCGGCGAGCTTTCGCAACTCGTCATAGATGAGCGGCAAGAGCTGCTCAGCTGCGGCAGGATCACCCGATTCGATCTGCGACAGAATGCGGGTCACGTCGGACATGGATCAATTGTGGTCCGGTTATAGTCGGGCTGCAATCAATTCTCGGCAGCGACAATGGACGACCACTTCTGACGCTGCTCCTGCTATACGACGGCTGGATTCGGCAGGGCTACATCGAAGCCACTCCGGGCCCGGTCATCGACTATGAGCGCATCCGGGCCAAGATCACTGAGCTGGGGAAAGAGTATCACATCCTGGAGATCGCCATCGACCGGTGGAACGCCACGCAACTGGCGATGCAGCTCGATGACGACGGATTCGAGGTGGTCGCGTTTTGGCAGGGCTACGCCAGCATGAACTTTCCCACGAAGAAGCTGGAAGAGATTGTGCTGGCGGGAGAATTCGTGCATGGCGGCCACCCGGTCCTGCGCTGGATGGCGGGTAACGTATCCATCGAGACGGACGCGGCCGATAACTGGAAGCCGTCCAAAACGAAGAGCATCGAGCGAATCGACGGGATAGTGGCTCTGATCATGGCGCTGGAACGGGCTTCTCGCCATGATGAGCTCAAGAGCATTTACGAGCTGCGGGGGCCCTTGTTCATCACGATCGACGACGGCTGGAGAGTTGGTGATGACGACTAGCTTGCATGAGTTTCATGCGGAAGGAAGCAGGCGGTAAGCAATAGGTAATGGTGCAAGGCCGATGTTTCGATTGATGGCTTGCGACTCAATGACGGTCGGATTGGAGACACTTCCCTATTAGGCGTAGAATCGACTGCATGGCCGCCAACCCCGCTCGCCGCTGGTATCAGTTCAGTTTACGCGCGCTGCTCGTACTGATGGTCATCTCCAGCGTCCCGCCGGCGGTGCATGTTGGCTACAAGCGGTACTTAGTGGCGAAGCGCCTGGCCGAAATTGAAAGCTCATTCCGCTGGCTGGAGTCGCTCGGCTACCCGCAGTTGACAAATGCGGGGGCCATTCGCATCACGACAAAGTACTGGTATGGCAAGCAGGACCCAGGTAAAGCACAGACCGGCGTCGAGTTGGGCTTCCTATTAAGCGAGGATGCGAAGTCCTTTTCGGCGTTCACTCCTTCGCTGCAAGTTATCACTCTCGAGCGACAAAGCCGAGAAGAGTGGCCCAAAAGCGATTCAGAATTTGAACGTGTCGATGCCCAGACGCTTGCCCGACTCGCACTGGGCAGGCTCAAAGCGCAGGATTCTGATCCGTTCTATCGATTCGGCAATGATTGCAGCGCGCGCTGCGAGCTGTTTGTCCTCGCCTGGGCCTTTGCGCGGCAAGGTCATTCTGACTGGGCTATCAAGCTGTACGAGCAGGCCGAGAAAGGCCAGGAACCCGACGACAAATCGGGCGATTCCTTCCAAGAGCGACTCGCCGCCGACATTGGCCACTTGGAAACATGGCGCGCCACGGTCGCCTGCGGGACGCAAGTGCCGCGTGCTGAGTTGCTGCGAAAGTTTCGCTGGATTCAACAGCATTATCCGAATTCAAAACACGCGGCTACCGTTTCCGAAAAGGTGGCGATCTTGGAACAGATGGTTGTTGAAGACGAGCGATACGCACAAGAGCGCCATGCGGGTTTGCCGTTTGAGCAGTTGCCAAAATCTGAGCAGATCTCCGAGTTGATCTTCCAGCTTCGCGATCAGAACGGTGTCCAATTCTCACAACCTGGCTGGTGTGACGTGCTTTGGACTCGCGATGGAAAGGAGGATTCGCCCGGCCACCAGCTGCTCGCATTTGGGTACGACGCTGTACCACAAGTGGCTGCCGCCCTAAGCGACGAACGACTTTCACGATCCGTTGGCTATCACCGGAATTTCTATTTCTCGCATACGGTGCTTACCGTAGGGGATGCCGCCAAGCAGATCCTTGAGCGGATCGCTAGTCGCAGATTTGATGACGGCAAGGAATATGACTGCAAAGCGGCCCGCACCGAGGCCATTCGGAAAGCCGTGCTGGCATGGCATTCCGAACTACTGGCGAAGGGGGAACGGGCCTACCTGATTGAAGCAGTCGAGCGTGGCGACGAGACGAGCGTCGATCTGGCGCACCGCCTCCTGGAGAAATACCCAGATGAGGGTTGCTTGGCAATTGTGGTGGCAATCCCTAGGACTAAGGACGCGTATCAACGCCATAGACTACTCGAAATGCTCGGCCGCGTCCCCAGTGACGCTTCGGTCCCCTTTTTGTTGGACGCCGTTCAGCACGAGACTCTCGGCATCCGCGTGTCAGCGGCGCAGGCCCTCACTGACCTTGGCCGCCCAGAAGGGATTGAAGCGATGCTCCGCCAATGGCAGAGCAGTGAACAAGTCACCGAACTTCAGGGGGTCGGGCCGTTTTTGGCGTCCTGCGGCAGCGAGGAGGCCATAGACGCAGTGGCTCAAAGATTCTCGGAGCAGTCGATTGGGCAGCGAATCGAAACAATGGAAAAGGCGGTAGAGGATGAGAACAACGTGCTAGTTGCGAAGCCTGAACTGCGGAATGCTGTGATCAAATTGCTCCTTGTCGCACTAGCGGATACCGATGTGCGATCGGGAATGTCGGGTAGCTATGGTGACAAATCGTTTTCAAACCCTCGCGTATGCGATCTGGCCGGCTATCACCTCAATTGTCTGGATGCAACCGCGTTTTGTTTCGACCTGAGCCAGCCAATCAACCAGCGTGAAGCGGCTCGACTGGCAATCCTCGCGGCACATTGATTCATAGCCCGTGCTGAACGTTGCCGTGATTTGTGGCCGCGATTCAAACGACAAAGACGCCCGTCTCCGGGCGTCCTGTGCGAGAGCGTTGCGTCGACCGCTACGCCGCCGCAAACTGCCTGCGATCCTTCTTCACGAAGCGGGATTCCTTCCCCTTGAGCGCGATCTCACGGATGATCGCGCTGTAGAGCGTGGCGTGCGGCGTCTTGCCACCCGGACTGGTCCACAGCCCCTTCTTGGTCAGTCACAGGCGACGAACGTAAGCCCAAACCCCAGCGACGGAAATGGCGGCCGCGAGAATCAATGTAACAAGCCCGCTCAACAGGCCGGCCTCAAAGTGTCTCGAATCTGCCGAATTCTTCAGCGGCCCCTCTGCGGCGAGCACAGACTGAGCGGTGACGTTGTACGCGACATAGTCAACAAAGAGACTGACGAGTCCTGCGATGATGCCTAGCTTAGCCGCCACTTCCCACTGTGACCCTCGATTCGACAACCGCAATGGCCGTTCTTTCGGCGCTTCGTATGGATTCGGCTCCATACCCTTGATTGTAGCGGGCGGGGAGGTGCGATTCAGCGTGAGCGCGGGTGTCGCCGTGCTTAGGAATTGGGCAGTCATCTACGTCTCGCTCGCTGCCGCTCTGATACCAGCTCAATCCACGTAGAGCTCCACAGCACCCTGCTCGTCGGGCGGCTTGAATTGAAAGCGGTAGGACAGGGGCTTGAAATAGAGCAGGATCGTGTCCGAATCGTAAAAGTGCGCAAAGTCGTACATGTCCCGCAGCTCCTTGGGGACCTTGGTCGCGTACTTGCGGTCGTTGACCGGCACGAAGATCAGCAGCTTGAATTTGTCGTTGTAATAGCGGCGGCCCGATTCCATTTCGACCTTGAAGTTCTTCAGGCCGCCGATCGTCTTGAAGAGCGAGCCATTGTTCAGGCTGAAGGAGTACTTGTACGAGTGGCCTTCCTTGCCAGGTTTTCGCGGCTGTTGCTCCTCGTCCGGCTTCATTACTTCGCGCTTGGCTACTTTCGTGTCGAGGATGGCCGCCAGCTTTGCCTCTTCCAATACGTCCAAGAGCAGCTTCGCGCCCTCCTGCTTTTTGCTGGTGAGCATTTTGTCGGCTGCCAGCTCAAGGATCCGGGCCTCGTCCTTCTCCAGGTAGCCCAGCACATACATCTGGTGCTCGGTGTGTTCGATGGGTCCGCCTGCCTTGCAAAACAGCAAGTCAAAGTCGAGCGTTGCGCGCTCGTTGAAAAGCGTGATGCTCGGCAGGTAGGAGCTGAAGACCGGCGGGTCGCGTTGAGCCAGCGCCGGAGTTGAAATCCACAACACGGCCAGCAGCGAAAGCAGCAGATACTTCATGAGATTAGCCTCCACGGAAGGATAAAGCTCGAAGCTGCTACGCTGACTAAGGGGACGTAGCAGGCAACGCAGACACGAAGTTCCCCTGAAATGCCTCGACGTACGGGCCGGCCTTTCGCTCGCCGGCTGGAATTGTGTAGTAGCCAGGAACTGACCAGACTTCCCGTTCGTCGAGCTGGACGGCCTGTTTGAGCGATGACATGCGGGCCAGCGAGTAATGCCACCGGTGCTTGTCGCTGTCCTTGTCGCGTGTGGCCTCCAAAGTCAAAAACATTTCCGGGTCATTGCTAACCACCAGTGCGAAGAGAGCCCCATCAAGCAGCCCTTGTTCTTCATCCGCATAGCGATAGAGCGGCTGGGGCAATAGCCGCAGTTGGGTCGTTTCCTCCTTGAACGTGCACGCCGCCGAGAAGCGGCGAGCGAGCGAGCGCATCTGGGTCAGGCGGCTCGCGGGTGTTGATGCGGGAGGAGGAGCATCGGGCAACAACCGTGGGGAAAGTCCACCAGTCTGCGGTGACCAGGCAGTAGCTTGACCTTTGCGGCAATCTAGCGGGGTCTGAATGAATGTTGTTAGCTCGCCGAAAACCGCGTCCTTCGGATGGCGGATGCCGAACGAAATCGCCGCCACCGGGCGGTTACCGTCGAGCCAGAGGAACGTTGCGCCGTCCCATGTCCCGCTGTCGCGCTCTGGATTACTGTAGCGCAGGACCGGTTCTTTCTTTAGCGGTAACGGCTCGGTCGCTCCTTCGCGCAGCAGCGTAAATTCGGCGGCCCGGTCCTGCATAAACTGAAGGCGTTCCTGGCGGGCGGCCTCATCGGGCCCTGCGGTTTGAGCGAGGAGCAAAAAGGAGCACGCAGCGGGGACGATGGCGGATGACATTGCCAGACCTCCTTGGTGCAGGTGCCTGGCCGTTCCATTTGAACTCCAGGGCCCGCGGACGTATGACCCCCCGGAGCCGATTATACTGCGAGCGCTAAGACCTGCGGCGCTGCGCCGGCGCACGAGGCCCGCTATCGTGACGCTACGGTGTGTTCTCAGGCGAAAGGGAGTGGCATCGTTGCCTGGGAAGGGCGGGAGACCAACACGAGCCACAGCCACACACCCATAACCTCCGGCCAGAAGTACATCCGCACGATGTCCGATTCACCGCCACCGTGGACCGAGCGGCTCGACACGGCCGTCCGCACTCTCCATCCGGCGAACGCGGCCCAAAAGCTTGGCGTCAGCGTCAGAGTGATCAAGGCGCGGCGCAAACAGCTCAAGTTGCCGCCAGTGGCGGACCAGTTCACGGTGTCGGGCGGCAAGGGTGGCTTCCCCGGCTGGACGCAAGAGGAAATGCGGATCGTGATTGCCGGCCCGCCAGTCAAAGCCAAGCGGCTGTTGCCGCATCGCACGCTGAATGCCATTCACACGCTGCGGACTAGGCTCAGGCAAAACGGGGTGAAGGTCGCGCGGCTGCGGGCACCGTCGGCCGGTCTAGAATTGAGGCATGGACGAAAATCCGTACCAGTCGCCAGCGGAATCAGGGTACATCCCGCCGAAGCCTCGGAATGACCGGCACTACTGGCTGCGAGACCGAATCGCTTTGGTAGTGACGGCGCTGGTCATATTGCCGGGTTTCGTATTTTTGAGATTTCTATTGGACTGGTTCTTTTCACGCTAGGCGACAAGCTCGGGCTGACGAAGGGGGCGAACCGTCGATGAGAGGATTTGCCGTCACCACCGAAGGGCAGAACCGGCTAGGACTCCGCGAGCTATTCCAGCGATACATCGATGAGCAGTGGGTCGCGGCTCACATGACCTACGAACAAGCGGCCGAATCTCTACTCGACCAGTTCGAGCGGCCAGTGCGGGCGGAATTGGAGTTGCTGACGGTTGCGGCGACCGGCGTCGACCGCCCAGGCTCGCCCTGACGACAATTCGGGCATGGATGCGAAGCAGACAAAGCGTGAGCGTGGCAGCGCACCCATCGTGGTAATTGTGCTTATCGTTTTGGTATTGCTACCGATACTCTACGTGCTATCGATTGGGCCAGTCTTCTGGTTGTGCGCCTACCATTTCCCTTCTTGGTCACCAGTAATCTCTACGATCTACGCGCCGGTGGGGTGGATTCTGAACGTCCCAATCGTCGGATCGGCACTTTGCCATTACTTGCATTGGTGGCTGCCAGATCGGATCGAGTGCTAAGCCCGTCCTACCGCTCGTCATCCCGCCGACGCATCAAAAGCGACGCCATTCCCAGCGACAAAAACAGCAATGCCAAAAACAGGACGGATGCCGCCAATGGCAGGTAGCGCCAAGTCGGCGTACCGACGACTGAGTTGTGGACCCAGAGAATCACCCAGACTCCCAGGGCGCTAACCGCTGTCATCCTCAGTAAGTCGGAAATACTGAACCGCACGAAAACCCCCTCTTGCCTCACTTCTCCCTTTCGGCGACACAGGCAGGCCCCTGATTGCGGACGTTATTGATCGTCGTGCTGATTAGCCGGGCTGTCATTCGCATGTACGGGTAAGGCACAAGCGGAATCTGCTCGCCGTTGAGCCAATCGTCGTAATCCTCGCTATCGAGAATAACCGGCATCCGGTTGTGGACCTTGGCGGCGAGCTTGTTGGCGTCCGTCGTGATGATCGTGCATGACTCCTGTGGTGGCTTGTCGTCGCCCTGCCCGTACCACGCCTCCCAGAGCCCGGCGAATGCGAACGGCCCGCCCTTCACTTCGTACAGCTAGGGCAGCTTCTCTTTGCCCGACTTCTCCCACTCGATGTAACCGTCAGCGAGCACTAGGCAGCGGCGCTTCTTGTAAGCCGTGCGGAAGGCGGGCTTCGTCGCCACGGTGTTGGCGCGGGCGTTGATCGTGCTGTAGGCGATTTTCGTGTCCTTCGCCCAACTCGGGATGAGTCCCCACTTGAGCAGCGACAGTTGCCGCTTGCCATCGACCAGCCGAACCGCAGGGACATTGGCCGTGGGTGGGATGTTATAGCGCGGTTCCCATTCGACGCCGGGGGCCAAGTCCGCGGCGAATTCGGAGAGCAGTAGGTTCAGCTTGGTTCGGAGGGTGTAGCGGCCACACATGGCAATAGGTTAATCCGACCGAAAACGTGGCTCCATGTGTCTTAGCGAAACAGCGACGGCGTAGTGGAAGCGTGCAACTGGCGGCCACACTATAATCGGTTCGGGATTCCGTGGTCGCCGAGTCGTCCACCATGTCCAACGTCACTCACATCCTCTCGCAAATCGAATCCGGTGATCCGTCGGCGGCCGAGCATTTGTTACCCCTGGTGTATGACGAGCTGCGGAAGCTGGCCGCGGCGAAGCTCGCCCACGAGAAGCCGGGGCAGACGCTGCAGGCGACGGCGTTGGTACATGAAGCGTATCTGCGGTTAGTGGACGCCAATGGGAGCGCCGATTGGAATAGCCGCGGCCATTTCTTCGCAGCAGCGGCGGAAGCCATGCGGCGGATTTTGATTGAACGCGCCCGCCGCAAGGGTCTCGG
>Ga0065705_10104225_pt1 | contig 31373 bp, 18 predicted proteins | sample SwibulcommuniRL2_FD_59092 | JGI IMG/M metagenome (GOLD analysis project Ga0065705, IMG submission 59092) | Bulk soil microbial communities from switchgrass field near Rose Lake, East Lansing, Michigan, USA - RL2 Bulk Soil v2 (version 2) | ecosystem: Environmental > Terrestrial > Soil >...
CAGCCGCTCAAGACCCGGCGAAACCGCCAATCCGCCGGCCAGGTGCAATGGTCGGAGGAAACCGAGCGCGAGCAGCGGGACGATACGGCGAGTTTGCGCGTGGCAATGCGGGCCCTCGAGCAGCGGGCCAAGTTGCGCGGGCGCGACGAGCCGAGCATGGGTTACACGGACCACCAACGGGTCAAGTACCTGGCGTGGATTGTGGACGCGCTGTCGAGTTTCCGCCGGGACGCGGAACGAGAGGGCCTCGTGCAGAGCGGCGCGGAGAACTCCAGTGCCCTCGTCGAACGGATTGTTCGCGAACTGCTGGGCGGGGGTAGTGCAGCGTGTAAGGCGGCTGAGCGTGAGGGGGAGGCTCCCGCCGGGGAGGCCGCGGCGCCTGTCTGGGAGGGCGAGGCCCTTGACGTCGGCCAGCGCGCCGAGCCGCCAACAGCGCTGGACAAGCCAGCAGCGGCACCCTCTTCTAGAACTTCTGACGCGACGGGCGTAGAAGCGCATTGCGACGAGCCCGCAGAAGCGTTGGACATCGGCCCAAGTGATGACACGATAGCCAGTTGCGACCGCGGCGCAGTGGAGGCCTCATCGACCGACGCCCAACGAAAAAACGTGTGTAGAAGTGGTGCCAGAAGGAGACCCACCGAACTGGTCGAAGTGCTCCAGGAGCGTGCCCTGGCGGCACTGGGGAAGGCTTACGGCGTCGGCTTGGATCGAGCCAGCGCGGACGAGGAACTCGACGAGTTTGTCAATTATGCAGACGGAACTCACCCGCGATGGCACTACTCGCCAGTGCAGCGAGCGGCTCTGCTCGAATGGCGGCGCGTCCGGCACTTGCGCGGGCCGTACGCCACCCTGACAAATGGGCCCGTGGCGCACAGCAACTGAAAACTCGGTGATCGAGGTCCGCTAGGGAGCATGGTAGGATGTGGCCCCGAGCATAAAACTCCTGTCATGGCGGAAGAGGCAACTATGTGGCGATGGCTGCTGTTAACAACCTTATTGGCGGCTGGCAAATTGACCGCGGAAGAAAGTGCGCAAAGCAAGCCGCTGCCGCCGGGCCAGGCCGCAGCGACGATGCGGCTACCGCCCGGTTTCAAGGCGACGCTCTTCGCCGGCGAGCCCGATCTCGTGCAGCCGATGGCGTTCACGTTCGACGACCGAGGCCGCGTGTGGGTGGTCGAATGCCTCTCGTATCCGACGTGGAAAGCGCCCGGCCCCGGCGTCAAAGGCAGCGACCGCGTCACGATCTTTGAAGACACGGACCGCGACGGCAAGCACGATAAGCGGACGGTGTTCCTCGACAATGGCCTGAACGTGAGTGGCATTGAGGTCGGTTTCGGCGGCGTGTGGTTGACCGCGGTCCCTTACCTGCTCTTCGTGCCCGACGCTAACGGCGATGACAAGCCAGACGGCCCACCCCAGGTGGTCCTCGACGGTTGGGATCTCAAAGCCAAGCACAACGTGGTCGGCAATCTGGCCTGGGGGCCCGACGGCTGGCTGTATGGCTGCAACGGCATCCTTTCGAATTCGCTCGTCGGCAAGCCGGGCGCCCTCGATCGGGAGCGCGTGGCCCTCAACTGCGGCGTGTGGCGCTATCATCCGGTGCGGCACACGTTCGAGGCCTACGCCCACGGCACGACGAATCCGTGGGGCATCGACTGGGACGAGCGCGGGCAGATGTTCATCACCAATTGCGTGATCAAGCACCTGTTTCACGTTCCGCAGGGGGCCCACTTCGAGCGGATGTTCGGACAGGACATTAATCCGCATTCGTACTCTCTGATGGAGAGCTGCGCCGACCACCAGCACTGGGCCGGCGGGCACTGGACGACTTCGCGCCGCGGCGAAGGGGAGTCTTACGCCGCCCATAGCGATGCCGGCGGCGGACATGCCCACAGCGGCTGCATGATCTATCTGGGCGACAACTGGCCGGCTGAGTATCGCGGCAATGTCTTCACGCTCAACATCCACGGCCAGCGACTCAACCAGGACATCCTCGCGGTGCAGGGGGGCAGCTATATCGCCCACCACGGCCAGGACATGGCTTTCTCGCAGGACCCGTGGTTCCGCGGCGTCGGGGTGAAGTACGGTCCCGACGGCGGAGTGTTCATCAGCGACTGGTCCGACACGGGGGAATGCCACGACTACACCGAACAGGACTGCGACAAGAGCGGCGGGCGGATTTTCAAGGTCGTGTATTCCGCCAGCCAGACGCTCGAAAACGCGCTTTTGGGCGCGGTCGGTGCGAAGTTCGATCTGTCGCGCAATAGCTCGGACGAGCTGCTCGCACTTCAGACGCACACCAACGAGTGGCAGGTCCGTCATGCGCGGCGATTGCTCCAGGAACGTGCCGCGGCAGGCAAGCTCGACGAAGCGATCGTGGCAAAACTCAAGTCACAGGCAGTGACGCGCGTCGAACCCGAGGCAGCGCTCGATGAGCGGGCCGCCAAAACCATCGGCAGCTTGCGAGCCGTGCAAACGTTGCGGGCGATTGGCCGCCTGGACGACGAGACTCTGACCGTGCTGGTCGATCATCCCGATCCGCACGTCGCCGGCCAGGCAATTCTCGCGTCGGTTGATGGACGCAAGCCTCCGCCTGCGATCCTGCCGATTCTGGCGATCAAAGCCCGGCAACTTGGCTCGCGCGGGCCGACGCTGCACGTGCACATGGCGTCCGCGCTCCAGCGATTTCCACAGGCCGACGCCTGGCCGCTAATCCGGGCGCTGGTCGAAGGGAAGGCGGACTACAACGAGACCCTGATGTATTGGTACGCGTTGGAGCCGCTCGTAGCGTCCGACCCGCGGCAGGCGATCGCCGCTCTGCCCGAAGTGGGAAACCCGTTGATCCGGCAATTCATGACGCGGCGACTGGTGGCCGTGCACGAAGGGGATGGCAAGCCGAACGCGAGCAATGCCTGGGTGATCGACGAGCTCTTGAAAACGCTGGTGGCGAGCAAGCTCCCGCCGAAAGAGGCGGACGCTCTGCGCGAGGATGTGCTGACGGGACTCTTGGACGTCTATCGCGGCCGACGCAAGGTCGATCCGCCGCTGGCCTGGGGCTCGCTGAAGGAGGCGCTGCTGGTGAAGCGCTCGATCGGCCGGCCAAGCGAGCTGGCTGGGGCTTTGGGCGTGGTGTATGGCGACCGCGATGTGATCCACCGGCAGATGAGCGTTGTCGGCACGCGCAGCGCGCCCCTGGAGATGCGCGTTCGCGCGGCGGAGCTGCTCGCGGGCCGCCGCGAACAGGAGTTTGTGCCGCTCTTGATTGGCCTTTTGGAAGACGAGGCCTTCCGGCCGCACGCGATTCGCGCACTGGGCGCATACGACGATCCGCGCATTCCGCCGCGGCTGCTCGGGCAGTATGCGAACTTCGCACCAGCAGAGCGGCAGGATGTCATTCAGACGCTCACCGCGCGGCCGGCATTTGCCCTGGCCCTGCTCGAGGCGATCGAGCAAAGGGCGATCGCCAGGCAGGACGTCTCGGCCCTGGTCATTCGCCAATTGCAGGCGCTCGACGACAAGACGGTAAGCGAGCGGCTCGAGAAGGTTTGGGGGCAGGTGCGGCACGCGTCGGCCGACAAGCAAACGCGGATCGCACAGTTCAAGGAGCACCTGTCAGCAGAGACGCTGAAGCTGGCCGACCTCGGTCGCGGCCGGGCGATCTTTGCCAAGACATGTGCCTCCTGTCACAAGCTGTTCGACGAAGGGGGCCGTGTCGGGCCGGAACTGACCGGTTCGCAGCGGGCCAACCTCGACTACGTGCTCGACAACGTCCTCGATCCGAGCGCAATCGTCCCGCGCGAATATCGGGCGAATGTATTACGTCTCGCGGACGGTCGCGTGGTGCAAGGGGTGATCGCCGAAGAGACGCCGCAGATCGTCGTCGTACAAACGCCCAACGAAACGGTCCGCGTGCCGACGGGCGACATCGAAAGCCGCAAGGAGTCGGGTTTGTCGATGATGCCCGAAGGACTCTTTGATCGCTTGAGCGGCGAGGAAATCCGCGACCTGGTCGGCTATCTGGCCAGCCCGCAGCAAGTGCCGCTAGGCGGCGGCAACTAGAGCGGTGCCAGCACGAACCCGCGCGACCGCGACTTTGTCCGAGCATTGAACCTGGAACCTTCAATCTGGAACCCTACACTGGCCCTAAGCCTTGGTCGGCATTGACCTTACGACGCGAGCGACCTACCATCCTTGTACCTGTCGGGTGCGTCTGCTGTAATGCGGACTGCGATTATTTTGGCGGGCCCGATTCGACTGCGGAGTGGTGTAACGGTAGCACGACTGACTCTGGATCAGTTAGTCATGGTTCAAATCCATGCTCCGCAACTGAGTTTTTTGAATTGGTCTAATGCCTGTCTCGTAGCGCGGGCGGTTTTCGTCGGGCAGGGGGGCGTAAAAGCGTGATGGGGAGCAACGCGCGCCCCCGTGACCCAACGGGCGGACGGCGTCACATTCGCGGTTAGCAGCCTCAAGGGCTAGAGGCGATCCAGCCGCCGTTTCAACATCGCATCCCGTCTGCATTCAAGATCCGCGGCGAGAAGCGAGCCACACCATGACTGGCACGCTGCATTGGAGTTCCGCATCGCGACATGCATTGCCGGTCGCACTGGCACTGCTGGCCGCGCTGGCGCTGGCCTGGCCTGCCGCGGCTCGCGAACCGGCGCCGCGCGTCCTATCGCCCCACAACGCCGACGCCTACAGCATGCGGACCTTCGCGGAGTTCCCGCGCTGGCGCGACCTCTCGGGGGATGCGAAGGTCTATGAGATCTACAAATACCTCGCCGACCAGCGGACCGGGATTTACCCCATGGGAGCCGGCGCGTGGGAGGGGCAGGATCCCGTCTATGACTTCGGTTACATTCGCGACCCCGTCAAGATGATCAACGTCTATAGCGTCGGCTATTGCGACATGCTCGGCCCGACGATGGCCGGGATCATGCAAGACATGGGCATCGGCAAATCGCGCACGCTCAACCTGCCCGGCTGGGGGCACGTCGTCGCGGAGACGTTTTACGGCGGCAAGTGGCACTATCTCGACCTCGATGTACGGGCTATTTTCCGCCGGCCGGATGGCTCGCTCGCGTCGATGGCCGAAGCGCAGCGCGACGATTCGCTGTGGGCCGGCGGCAATACGCCCTTCTTTTTCCCGCTCGACAATCTGGCCAATACGCGCAAGGTCTATGCCGAAACGCCGGTGCAAATCCGCCATGGCGTCAACATGGGGGGCCACACCATGGACTACGTACTCCGGCAAGGCGAGACATTTACGCGCTGGTGGCACCCGCAAGGGGATCGCTGGAACCATCACGACGCGTACAACAAATCGCCGTTCCCCCGTAAGCTGCTCGAACAGGAGCCGCGCGGGCCCAAGTGCAAACACGCCAGCTTCACCATTCATACCCACGGCAACGGCCGGTTTGTCTATGCGCCGAATCTGACCGAGCGTTCGAGCGACTTCGCCGACGGCATCTATGACGCGCGGGGCGTGCGGCCGGGCCCCACAGGCCTGGTGGGCGAGGGTTATGCGATTTTCGAGGTTCGCACGCCCTATGTGATCGTCCCGCGCGTCGGCGATTTCGACACGACGGCGGACGACGCGGAAGCCTCAGTCGTCAAGCTCGACGCGACGGGAGTGACGGCATCGGTCTCGGTCGATAACGGCTTGACGTGGAAAAAGATGGAGTCAGGCGATCTCAAATCGCTCGACCTCACGCCACTCGTCGCCGGGCGATACGGCTATCTACTCAAGGTGGAGCTTTCAGGGGCCAGCGCCGTGCTGCGTGGTCTCGAAATCACGACCTGGGTCCAAGTCCACCCCGCGTCGCTTCCCAGCCTTCGCAAGGGGACGAATCAAATGCGGTACGTGACTGGCGATCACTACGGCCTGGCGACGCAGGTCGTCGAGATTCGCACCAATGGCAGCGACCGCGCGGACTTTCTCAAGTATCTCGTCCAGCCGCCGCAAGACTTCGACCCGCAGCGCACGAGCAATCGGGCCCACGGGCAGTTCACGGCCCAGGTGAGCGCGCCGCCCGGCATGAAAGTCGCCTGGTTCTCGGGGGGCGGAAACTTCATGACCTATCAAGGGGACGAAGCGCCGCGGACAGCCAACGCAATGGCCTGGGCCGCGGACCGTGCGGGGCCATTCACCGAGTTCTACCGCGCCGACGTGCCAGCCGGCCAAAGCCACTGGCACTACAACGCCGACGTCGAGGTCAAGCTGCCAAAGCCCGCGAAGACGGTCTTCATCCGCTATACGGGCAACCCGGGCGTCAACAACCTCCGCATCTACGCCCACTGCCTCGCCGATCAGCCGGCCAAGCGGTCGCCCATCGCGATCACGCACGCCTGGCGCGAAGGATCAGAGCTGAAGACCAAGACGGTTCGCCTCGAGCAGGCAGGTCCGTATGAGATCACGGCCGGGGATGATCCCACGGACGAGTACGTGGAGCTGGCAGTTGCGAGCAGCACGCGGTAAACGTGGCGCAGCCTCTCATTGCTCGGTTTGCAGGAGTTGCTTCATCGCTCCCATCAACACCGGCTCGACTTCGGGGGCGACGTTGCTGGCGCCGGGGCCAGTTTCATAGCCCCCTTCGGGATAGGCCGCCGCCGTGCCGATGTATCCGGGGCCGTAGTCGCCGTAGGCGGCCAGCGCGACATGCAAATCAGGCCGCATCGCCTTGGCCGCAAGTTGATACTCCACAAACAGCTCGCCCGGCAGATGCAGCACGCGCGTCTGGCCGAGCCGCAGGCAGGCGACGTCGATTGTGTGGCCCGCCTGGCAACGCCGCACCCAGGCAAGCTGGTCGGCCTTGGCGATGTAGCCCTTCGCCGGCTCGGAGCGGAGCGCTTGCAGGAGGTCGGCCTCGTTCAGGTGCGGCGCCACCGGCAAGCGGACCGGCACGGTCTGCCAGCCGACGTCGCTGGCCGCCAGGGGCTGCTTTTGCGTGGCGCTCAGGGCCCGCTGCATTCCATCGGCCAGGCGCGTCGCCAGAATCAGGCGATTCTCTTTGGCCCCGTCGTTGTATTTGCCGGCGCCGATATTGCCGCCCGCCCCGTTGAAGTGGACGTGCAAAGCCTCGGGTACGGCTTGACCGCGGATGAAGCGGGCGATGCCCGGAAAATCGGGGCTCGGCACGCCGGTGCGGTAGTAGCTTTGCGGATGGCAGGCGTAGTAGCTCAGCGCTGCGATCGGCCGCTCGCCATTCCAAAACGACACGAGCGACACCTGCGGGTCGATGACCCCTTCCGGCTCAGCCCGCAGCGCGGCGTCGCTTGTGGCAGTGTACCTGGTCGCCCGAATCTTGCCGTCTGGGCCTTTGATGCGGCGATTCGAGGCGACTTCTTTCACCTCGGCCGCGCCCCATCCTACGTGTGTGACTTCCTGCGCAGTGGGGAGCGCGGCCCGCAGGGCGTCGGCGGCCCGCTGGATGACCTGCCGATGAAACGTCCCGTCAAAGCGGCCATAGTCGGCCAGGCCCAGCTCGCGGACGATACGCTCCGCTGTGAAGTCGCAGCCGGGGGCGTCGTGCTGATGCAGCGTATGCACCGCTACGCGCTCGCGCGTCGTGCCGGCCGCTTCGGCCAGGGCGTCGCGGAACGCATCGTGCCCTTCGTTGGCGATGCCGATCCAATCGACGGCGCAGAGAACGATCGGCTGGCCGGCCCCGAGCAGCACCATGCCGCGGCAACGTAGGGTCAATTCATCGAGACGCTTCACCGGATCGTAAGCCATCGCCGAACCCAATGGGGGCGTGGCATCGACGTCAAACGTCGCGACCTTGACCGTCGGTGCATCAGCGGCGTGCGCCACCGCGCTCGCGTCAAGTGCGAATCGTGCAATCGCAAGCAGGCAGAGAAGAGTCGTCAAGTGCGTTGGTTTCATCGTTAAGTTCCTCGAGGTATGCGGCACTTGACGCTATTCTGGTAATCCGATCGGCACCTGGTCAAATTCTTGGAATGGCAATCGACACCTACTTCGCTGGCCTGGCTCAAATCCTCGTGGAAGGCGGACGCCCGGCGGCCAATCTCGATCGCGCCGTGGATGCCATTCGCCAGGCCGCCGCTCTCGATTGCCGCCTGGTCGTCCTGCCGGAATGCCTGGATTTGGGGTGGACCGATCCTTCGGCGCGCGAACTGGCCCAGCCGATTCCTGGCCCACACGTCGATCGGCTCGCGCGGGCGGCGCGGGAAGGGGGGATCTACGTGGCAGCCGGCCTGGTCGAGCGATCGACCGAGCACTCCACCGAACGGCTTTACAACGCGGCCGTGCTGTTGGCGCCCACCGGCGAGATCCTGCTGCACTATCGCAAAATCAATGAGCTGGACATTGCGCTGGACCTGTACGCAGTGGGTGACCGCCTGGCCGTGGCTCACACGGAATTGGGCGTCATCGGGCTGAACATCTGCGCCGACAATTTCGACGGCTCCTTGGCCATCGGTCATACGCTGGCCCGCATGGGCGCACAGGTCATCGTTTCGCCATCGGCGTGGGCCGTGGATGCCGACCATGATCAAGCGGCTGAACCCTATGGCAGATTGTGGCGGGATGCGTACGGCAAGCTAACGGCGCTGTACGACTTGACGATTATCGGTGTGAGCAATGTGGGCTGGATCCGAGGCGGTCCGTGGCAGGGGCGCAAGTGCATTGGTTGCTCACTCGCGATGGGAAAGGGGGGCACGATCCTCGCACAAGGGCCTTACGGCGAACAGGCCACGGCTCTGATCCGCGCCGAAATCCGGCCACAGCCGCCGATTGCCCACGGCACAGACCTGGCCGCCGCCCTGAAGGAAAGAGGCTACGAAGGCCCCTGACAACTTTCCTACCGCAAGCGTGCGCCGAGCATCGCGGCCATCCCCGTCAAGACGACGGCACACCCGGCCGCGACCAAGAATGCTCGCTGGACGCTCGTCTGTTTGGCGTAGGCCCCGATCAACATTGGAATCACGGTCCAACCGATACCGCCCACGCAGAAGAAGACGCCGACCGTGCGACCGTGCAGCGAAGGCTCGACATGACTGAGCAGAATGGCAATGAGCGTCGGAAAGATCGGCCCCAGAATCAGGCCGGCGACGACGACGAGCACGCTGGTCAAGTTTGCCCAGCGGCTGAATACGAATCCTAGCGTGAATGCAATGCACAGGGCGGCCAGCGTCGTCACCAGCAGCGTGTCCGCGCCGTGCGGCAATGTAAGTGCCGTAAGCAAACGCGAGCCCGTGAAGGTCAGCCAGAACACCGAGAGGAGCGTCGCAGCCCGGCCTTCGCTCACTCCTTTGTCAGTCATCAGCGTCGTCGCCCAGGCAGCCACGGACGCTTCGATCGGCACGTGGAAGAAGAAAGCCAGGCAGCACAGCCACACGATCGGATCGGAGAGCAGAATGTCGAGGCCGCCGGCGGCGGTTTGCGCGGGCGGGGTGAACAGCCTCTGCCAGTCCACGCCCACTCCCAAGAGTAGCGGAAGGACGGCAACGGCGGCCGGCACCAAAAGGGCTCGCTCCAGGCGAATTCTCGGGATGAGCACCGCCATCAGAATGGGCGTCGAAAAGGCGCCCATGCCGAAGATGAAGTCGCCCAGATTCATGGCATAGGCCATGCGGCTCTGGACTTGATCGAGCGGCAGGAACGCCGGCGGCGACGTGACGTTGAGCACGTTCACCAGCGCCGACCACCCCACACCCAAGAGCAGCACTGCGAAGAGAGCAACTCCAAACGTTTTCGCCCGCGACAGCAATGCCAGGCTCACAATCAACAGAACAAAGCCACCGGACAGAACCGCCTGCTTGCCAAGTGCATCGACCAAAAACCCCGCCGCCAATACCGTGGGGATCAGCGTGAAACCAAAAATCCCGACCAGGCCGCCGACCCGTGCTTCATCGATCTTCAGCTTGCGGGCCAGTGGAACCTTGACGCTTCCTAGGAGCGAGTGACACATTCCGCCGATCGTCAGAGCGGCGACTTGCATCCAGGTGAGCATCCAATCCATATCCGACTCCAGACAGCGGCCCGCGGGACGATTGCTGAAGACACATGGCACGATCAGATCATGCCGCCAGAAAGCGCGTGACCCGCTCGCCACTGACCGCTACGATTCGACATAGTTCGGATCAGCATTTCAAGCGAGGGAAGGACAATGCCCACGACCAACCTACTCAGCCGGCGAGGTTTCTGCCTGGGAGCGGCGGCAGCAGCACTGGCAGCGACTCGTGATCAGGCGGCGGCGCAGCAGGCCGGCGCGGATTCGCCCGCGGACAAGCCGGCCCCGACCGCGAAAGGCTATCCGCTGGTCGTGCCGGGCTACTTCGGCAGCCGGCCGGGCATCCAGCTTGGAACGCAGCTTCCGGCCAATGCCAGCGAGGACGACATGCGATTCACTCGGCAGCTAGGGGTCGAGTGGGTGATGACCATTCTACCGCCCGAGGAAAGCACGCTCGAAAACTATCAGGCCGTGATTCGCCGGTTTGCGGCGCAGGGACTGAAGATTTACCGTTTGGCGAATGATGCCTGCCACAACATGGAGCAGGTGACGCTGAACCTGCCGGGCCGCGACGCCAAGATCGAGGAGTACCTGGCCTACATTCGTCTGCTTGGCAAGGTCGGCATCCATTACTCCACCTACGCCCACATGGGCAATGGAATCTGGAGCAGCGAGCGGGAGGAAACTCGCGGGGGAGCAACGGCCAGAGCCCTCCGGCTGGAGAAGGCCACCGGTCGATGGGCGGGTAAGACCTGGCAGCAGCCGCTCTCGCATGGTCGCCGCTACACCGAAGACGAACTATGGGACAATTTCACCTATTTCATTCGCAAGGTCGTCCCCGTCGCGGAGGAAGCGGGAGTCTATATCGGGATTCACCCCGACGATCCGCCGGTCTATGACCTGGGCGGAGTTCCCCGATGCATCTTTGGGAATTTCGCCGGCTACGTGCGGGCCCTGGAAATCGCCAATAGCCCGAACATTGGTGTGTGCCTGTGTGTGGGATCGTGGATCGAAGGGGGCGAACGTACGGGAAAGAACGTGGTGGACGCCATCCGCCATTTCGCCGGCCAAAAGAAGCTGTTCAAAGTCCACTTTCGCAACGTCAGCGATCCACTTCCCAAGGGATTCGTCGAGACATTTCCCGACGACGGCTACGTCGATATGTCGCGCGTGATGCGGGCGCTGCATGATAGCGGCTTCACGGGCGCCGTGATTTCCGACCATCTGCCGAATATGGTGGGGGGTCGGCGGTCGGCGGAAGCTTTTGCGCTCGGCTATATGCGGGGACTGATCCAGGCTGTGTCTCGATAGGAATCAAGCCCCTGTCGCGGTTGGTCGGCTTCACCCGACTCTTCAGAGCGGTGCGGACAGCGGAGTCCCGCTGCGAATCTCTCTACTTCGATGGCTTGAGCCAGTATTCCAAAAACGCCAGCTCCAGTTCCAAGGCCTCGGCCGTAGGAACGTGGCTCGGGCGGGCGGTCATGGCGACGCGGTTTTGGTGGCCGAGCAGGTCGTTGATCGCGACCAGGTGATTGAGGGCGATCCAATTCCGCGGCGGGTCTTCCGTGCCGCCGGATACGAGCACCGGCCGCGGGGCCATGAGCGCGTGCAGATCGACCAGATCTTCGCCCTTCTCGACCAGTTCCTTATAAAGTCCCGTGCGCGGATTGGCGTCCGATGGGATGCCTTCCTTGCGCTGCTGCTTGGGATCGTAACCCAAATACCACGGCTCCCAGTAGTTGACGTTGCCGTTCTTCTCGTTGAAGACGATCCCCGGGTCGGACCACACCGCGCAGGCAAACTTGTCGCACAGGCAGGAGGAAAACATCGTCCACTTGCCGCCGTATGACAGGCCGATAATGCCGATCCGCTTTGGATCGACGTCGGCCCGCTGGGCGAGCGCCGTATGACAGTTCGCCGAAACGTACGCCAGCAGCGTCAGCGGCTGACGGCGCAGTTCCTTGCCGGCTTCGGTCAGGAGTTGCCGCGTGTCCTGGCCGATTTTTTCCACGGAACCCGGTGTGCCGATCGAGAGCGTGACGAAGCCGCGCCGCACAAGCTGCAAGCCGTAATCATGTGTGCCTTGCCCTTTCTGTCCGCGGCCGATGCTCGTCAGCGGCTCGTAAAACGGAACCAGCACCGCGGGAAAGGGCCCGTTGCCCGGCGGAATGAGCAGGTAGCCCTCGGCAACGTGGCCTTCGGGCGACACCTGGACTCGGACCTTCACCTCCAGATATCCCTCGCGCTCGTCCACCGACAACTGCTCCACTTTCGGCTTCTCGACGAGCGGCGGCCACGGCCCCAGGCGCTCGTGCCAGGTCTTCAGGATTTGCGCCCGCCGCTTTGCCCAATCCTCCGGCGTTTTCGCGACCGACCCATCCGCAAACTTGAGCGGCGAGCGGTACGGGCCAAGCTGCCCCGCGAATTCAGCCGGCGGCTGATAGTAGGGCGACAGCTTTTCGGCCAGGCGGGCGCGATCGTCCCCCGGCTCGTCGGCGTCGGCTGTGATCGCCCTGGCGATAACCAGGAGTGCGAACAGGGTGGCTTGCAAGAGATCGCGACTCATGGTGAATCCTCCGAGGAGGAGCATGGTAATCGGCTGCGCCGTCTCGCGGTCAACACCAGACATCATTTCCCCAGTGAGTCACGCCAGCGACGGAATTCCTGTTCGATCTCCTCTCGGGAGCAACGCTCGCGATAAGCAATCCGGGCGCGGAAACCGTATTCCTCGAGCACGTCGTACTTCGGCACGATGAATTGAAAGTCCCAGGCGGGATTGGGAAACGAGGGCGCTCCGCCGCTGGAAGGGGAGTGCGAAAAGCGGACCCCTTCGGTGCGGTCGAACATCAGGATGAAGAGATGTGTCGTACCGAGATAGCCATAGTAAAAGGGCTCGGTAAACCGCAGGGGCGAAAAGTTCTTGTAGAGCGTCTGCTCCGGGACGTCGAGGAACTTTAGCTCCAGCTTGTCCTCGGTGTGTCGCACGGTGCTCTGGTTATTGTGCTCTTGCGTGCAAAGCTGCACCCAGCCCCGCGCGTCGCGAAAATAGATGCTCTTGTTTTCCGGCTCGTGGATGTAGTTCGCCCAGAACAGGCCGATGTAGCCATATCGGAAGGCGTGCTGGTGCGGCTTGCAGCGAAACGTGAAATCGACGTAGTGCGGCGGCACAAGTTTGAATCGACTCCAGCTTTCGAGATGGTAGTTCGGAGTCGGCGTCTGGCGCAGCTCGGCCTCGTCGGCTGCAATCCGCCGGTATTCCATTGGGTGGTTTCGCGGCTCGAAGAACACTTTCCGGTCCCCCGACAAGTTCAACTGATCCTTCTCGCCATCGAAGATGTGCTCGAAGTTGAGCCCGGCGACGCCGAAGAGCGACCGCTCGGGCAGCGTCCGGTGAACGAGGCGGTGAATTCCGCTATACCCCGCGCGGCGGTCGTCGTAAGCCTCGTTGTCGCCGATCACGGCCGTCAGATCGCCAATCTGAAATGTCTCGTGCGCCATATGCGTCTTGTGCTCGAGTGGTCCAATCAACCGCGGCCTAGCATACGGTCCCCACGGTCCATCCACCAGCTTCGAGATTGCCGATGACTGGCATTTAAATCAGACGTATAGTGAACAAATGGCTCGATATTTGCAGCGATTTGATTGGGTGCGCGCAGACCCTGCCAGGATGGCAGTTTGAACGCAGAGCGGTTCGACCATGATGCGCATAGCGCGCATAAGCGCATAACGCTATAACCGGTTGCAACTCTTTATGACACAAGGACTTAGAGTCAGTTTTGCAGGTTGAAAAAAGAAAAATATGCGCGCGCATGGGCTCGCGGTGTGGCCGGCGATTTGGTCGCGATGGTCCGAAGTGACCCATTTCGACTTCTTCGATTGAGCGACGCTGCTTCAGGGAGGGAAGAAATGCTGGTTGCGATTGAAATTCCATCGGGATATGTTGATCCGATGCGACGGCTGCCCTCCCTCTGCATCCTGGCCTTGCTTTGCACGAGCGGACCACGGGTCTGGGCCGAGGCGCCTGACTCGCCGCTATTCAGCCGCCACGTCGTCGCCGTCTTCAGCAAACTGGGCTGTAACGCTGGGACGTGCCACGGAGCAGTGCAAGGAAAGGGCGGCTTTCGATTGTCTCTGTTCGGTGCTCAGCCGCTGAAGGATCATGAGACGCTGACCCGCGAGCATGGCGGGAGGCGGATTGATCTTTTGGATCCCGAGCGCAGTTTGCTCCTGCACAAGGCTACGGCCAGAGTGCCGCATGGCGGCGGCAAAAGGACCAGCGTCGGCAGCCTGGAGTTCGAAATTCTGCGTAACTGGATTGCTGCCGGAGCGCCGGCCGACGACGTCGAGAATTCGCGATTGACCAAATTCGAAGTGACGCCGCACGAGCAGGAGGCAAAGGTCGGCGATCGCTATCCGCTGCACGTGCAGGCTACGTTCGTCGATGGCACATCCGACGATGTGACGGCGCTTGCCACTTTTACGACGCTCGACGCCGGTGTGGCGTCGGTCGATGCGGCCGGTCAGGTTACGGCTCAGGGCGTCGGCGATGCGGCGATTATCGTCCGTTTCCGTGCTGAGCCGGTGATGGCGCGAGTGATTGTCGCTCGCGAGGGGAGTGCATCGATCGCGCAATCGATGGGGGCCGTCGAGCCACAGAACTTCATCGACGAGCAGATCCTGGCCAAGCTCCGGCGGCTCAACATTCCGCCGTCCGCGGTAGCCGACGACGCGACCTTCCTGCGGCGTGTGCGGCTCGATGTGACCGGCCAATTACCGACGCCCGAAGAAGTCCGCGATTTTTTAGCCGATGCCGATCCAAACAAGCGGACGCGCAAAATCGACCAGTTGCTCGACGAGCCGGGTTATGCGGCACTTTGGACGCTCAAGTTCTGCGACCTCTTGAATGCGAGCGATTTCGGCGTCTATGCCGACGGGCTGGCCGAGCACTTCGAAGCCCCACGGTTCCAGGCGTGGATTCGCGCCCGCCTGGAGGAAAACACGCCTTACGACGAGCTCGTTGCCCGCATTCTGACCGCCACCAGTCGCGAGGGCCGCAGCCTGGAAAATTGGGCCCAAGAAGTCGTGGCCATGCAGGAGGGCTACACGTCGCCGCGAAAGGACTTGGAGATCTACGCCCACCGGCAGACGCTCGATACCTACTGGCAGCGGAAGGACGCGGTTGGCGTGCGCGGAGCGCTGCAGATCGCCCATGCATTCCTGGGCCTGCGCCTGGAATGTGCCCAGTGTCACCGCCATCCGCACGATGTTTGGCAGCAGGACGATCTGTTGAGCTTTGCCAACTTCTTCATGGGTGTGCGGACGGTCGGCTTTCAAGGCGAGAATGAGAAGCGTTATCCCGAAGAGCACGCACTCTTCAAGCAATACGAAGGTGAAGGCAAGAAGCTGACGGAAGAGGCAAAGCAGCTCAAGGAGGGCAGGGGGAAGGAACTGGCCGAAAAGGCCAAGTCGGCCCGAGACGAGGCCAACAAGCTGAAGAACGAAATCCGCAAGGACGAGGAAAAGCCGGAAACGCAACCAGCGGCGGCAGAGAAGCTGATGCAGCTTGCTGCTCTCGAGCAGACGATTGCAGATAGTGACGCCGTCCAGAAGGAAATTCGCGAGAAGGAACAGCGCGGGCGGATGCTCTCGGACGACGTGCCCAAGCGGATCTTGCACGCCCAGATTCTGTACCGCTTACCAGACGACAAATCCAAGCGGCTAGCCAGCGTGACCAGCCCGCTGGGCACGCAAACGTCGGGCAAGTTTCGCTTGCTCGGCGACACTCAGCCGCTGGAGATTGCCGATGGCGAAGACCCGCGCGGCAAGGTGATGGAGTGGCTGCGGCGGCCGGACAATCCATTTTTTGCAAAGGCGATCGTCAACCGCATCTGGGCCCACTATTTCGGACGCGGCATTGTCGATCCGCCTGACGATCTGTCGCCCTATAACCCGGCGACGCACCCAGAGCTGCTCAATGAGCTGTGTCGGCAATTCATCGCCAACCGATATGACCTCAAGTGGCTGCACCGGGCTATCCTGACCAGCCGCACCTACCAGCAGACGAGCCTGGCAACGTCGGAAAACGAAATGGACCGCTCGAACTACGCCTTCTTCTATCCGCGGCGGCTGCCGGCGGAGGTGCTGCTCGACGCGCTCGATCAGGCGACGGGCACGCGAGAAGACTTCGACATGCAGTACTATCACTGGCCCAAGGAAATGCGGACGGTGGAAGTGCCCTATATGCCGCGGAACAACTTCATCGTCTTCATGCTGGAGCAATTCGGCCGGCCGCCGCGAAACTCGTCGGCTCAGTGCGACTGTGCCCGGCAGGTGGACTCGTCGCTCCTGCAAGTGCTGAGCTTTGCCAATCACCCTCGCGTGCGGCAGAAGATCGCCGATCCGGCGGGCCGCGTCGCACAGCTCGCGAAGCAGACTGAAGACGCGCCGGGACGGATTCGCGAACTTTATCTGGCCGCGCTGGGCCGCCTGCCAGATGAATCGGAACTAGCCGCGTGTCAGCAATTCGTTAGCGAGGCCGCCTCGGCCGAAGAGGGGCTGCGGGGCGTCTTATGGAGTCTCGTGAATACGAAAGAGTTTGTGCTACAGCATTAGAGGTTGTACAAAGAAGGTCGCCATGAAACTCGGCTGCCAATCCTTCCGCCAGCATCATCGCCGCGATTTCCTCCGGATCGGCGGAGCATCGCTTTGCGGCGTGAGTCTGCTCGGGCTGTTGCGTGCGCGGTCGCTGGCGGCCGGCGCAGACGCGCAGCCCGCCGGCAGGATCACTGTGCCCAAGGCCAAGCAGATGATTGTCTGCTGGATGGCGGGCGGCCCGCCGCACACCGACATGTTCGACATGAAGCCAGATTCGCCGGCCGACTATCGCGGCGAGTTCAAGCCGATCGCGAGCAAGCTGCCGGGGCTGGATGTCTGCGAGCTGATGCCCAAACTGGCCGAGCTGGCGGATAAGTACACGATTATGCGCTCGATCACCACGATGAACAATCCGGGCGACCATGCCCGGGCCCCGATGTACTGGCTGACCGGCAATCCCCGCCTGCCCAGCGGCACCGCCGAATATCCCATGTACGGCAGCGCGGTCTCCAAATTCAAGCCGGGACCGGCCGAGCTGCCGACGTTTGCCGTGCTGGGCAAGATAGACCATCACATCAACAACTCGATCGCCGGCAGTTTTCTGGGCCCGGCGTTCAACCCATTCATCTTCGATCCGAACGAGAAGAAGGACGACATCGCCAAGATGCTCTCGCCGCAGATGGAGCTGCCAGCGTTCGCCAGGCAGGCCGACTTGCTCAAGGCCTTGGACAACCGCCTGCGGCGGCAGGATGGTGTCGATCCCTTGATTGCCGGCCTGGACGCCTATCAGCAGACCGCCTTCGATATGCTCCGCTCGCCCAAGCTCCGCGAAGCGGTCGATTTGACGAAGGAGAACGAGAAGACGATCGCCCGCTACAAGGACAAGCACCTCGACAAATACCGCTATCCGTCGGGCGACCCGCTGCATTTCCTGATGGCCCGGCGGCTGATCGAGGCGGGCGTGCCGATCGTCCATTTCAGCCTGGGTTACTGGGATTGGCACGGCGAGAATTTTGTCGCCGGCCGCCAGCAGATTCCGATGTTCGACTCTGGGCTATCCGCCCTGCTCACCGATCTCGACGAGCGCGGCCTCTTGGACACCACCATCGTCCTGGCTCTCGGCGAAATGGGTCGCAAACCCAAGTGCGGCACCGAGAAGAACGCCGGCCGCGACCATTGGGATTATGCCCAGTTCGTCCTGGCTGCCGGCGGCGGCTTCAAGCGCGGCTGCATCGTCGGCGCGACCGACAAGCTTGGCGAGCAGGTCACCGACAAGTTCTACAAAGTCGAAAGCTTCGGACGCACGCTCTATCACCTGCTGGGGATCGATCCCGACACGCAGGTCCAAACTTTGAGCAGCCGGCCGATCAAGCTGATCGCCGAAGATGCGCCGCTGGTGAAGGAAGCGTTGATCTAGCGGGCTTGCGCGTGACGCGTTGACGGTTTGCCGAGCATGGCGACAAGCCTCACGGCGCGTCTGGTTCATTTGTTATAGGCACTTTGTCCAGCCGCAAGTGGCGGAGAAGCGGCGCCCGGATGGCTGTTGCGCCAACGATGAGCAGCGTTAGGAGGCCGCCTGCCCAAACCGAGCGAACCGTGCCAAACCAACCGGCTGCAAGCCCGCTTTCCAGCGCTCCCAGCTCATTGGACGCGCCGATGAATACCATGCCCACTGAGGCAATCCGTCCCCGCAGGTGCTTCGGCGATAGGAGCCGCACGATGCTTCTCCGAATCACGACGCTGACGCCGTCGCAGATTCCGGAGACAGCCAATGCGACCAGAGACAGCCAGAAGTTCCGGGAAAGCGCGAACACGATCATGGCGACACCGAATCCGCCGACTGCGACGAGAAGGTTGCGGCCAGCGTGTCGCAGTGGCGGATGGCGCGTGGCGTAGAGCATGGTCAGAAGCGCCCCGGCGTGCGGAGCGGCGTTTAGAAACCCCAACTCGAATGGGCCGACGTGGAGAATATCGCGGGCAAACACCGGCAGGATGGCAATCGCGCCGCCAAAGAGCACGGCAAAGAGATCCAGAGCCATCGACCCGACGAGAACCTGATTCCGCGCGACGTACTTCACGCCTTCGGAAATGCTTTGCCAGATCGATTCGCCAACAGGGGGCGGAATGACTGGGTAGGTGTGCATGCGCGTCACGGAGATCCATGCCAAGGCAAAGAGCGTGGCGAAGCTTCCGAACGTGAGAGCTGGTCCGAGTGCTGCCAGAGAAGCTCCTCCCAGCACGGGCCCGGCGATCGCACAGCAAAGCCACGTGCCGGAGAACACGGCCGCTGCTTTCATCATCAGTGCCGGCGGGATGATTTGAGCCTCCCACGCGGAAATCGCCGGCTCGGCAAAACCTCGCGCTATGCCGGCGAAAAACACCACGACGTACAGGGCTGCGAGCGACAGCCCGCCGGTGCTCACGGCGGCAACGCCTGCGATCGCCACTGCGCTCACGACCAGTGCACCGAGCGTAATTCTCAAGATCGAGCGGCGATCGTAACTGTCCGCGATGTGCCCTCCATACAGCGCCAGCCCCAAGGCCGGAATGGCTTCGACCAGTCCCAAATAGCCCAGCGCAAACGGACTTTTGGTGATCGCGTAAACCTGGTATCCAATGACCACCGCCAGCGCTCGACTGGCCAGCGTTGTGCAGGCAATGGCGAAGAGCAGCCGCCGGAAGTCCGGCAGCTCAAACACGCTTGCGAACTCTGCGTCCTGGGAGCGCGTCATCGATTGGCCATAATTCGGCCATTTGCAAAGCCGCACATTGTAAGCAATGAACGCTGCCGTCGGTTGTTCAGAGCTTGTATCCCTTTTGGCGGAAGATCCGTGCGGCCAGGCGGCGCAGGTTTCCGCCGAAAATCTGGAGCCGCTGGTCGTGCGTCAGGTCGGCGTCGAGGACCTTCGAAAGCTCGGTCGAGTACGAGCGCGACGGTCCATGTCCGCCCCAGATCATGCGGCTGGCGCCCACTTCGCGCACGGTGTAGTCCACCTGTCCCGAATGCGGATCGGAGCCGCTGAACTCGATATGGACGTTTTCGTGCGGGCGCACCGCGCGAACGCCCAGTTCCCAGTCGCCACCGGAATGGCCGCAGATCAGCGGCACGCTGGGAAATCGCTCAGCCAACAGCGCCACGTCCATCGGCGTCGATTCGCCGCGCTCGTTATCTCCCCCGGGCCGCCGCGGCTGTCCGCCGATCTTCATCCAGGTGTGAATGTAGATCACCGCTTTCAATTCAGCTGCCAGCCGGATAATCACATTGTTATCGGGATGGCTGCACACGACGCCGCCAGGATTGCCGCCATAGTATTTGATGCCAATGCACGGCCCGTTGCGAATCCAGTCCTCCATCTTGCGGCAGCTTTCGTCGGGTTGCGAAGGGTCGATGGGGATAAGCCCCGAGACGCGGTCGGCGTGTTTCTCCAAATAGTCGCGCATTTCCCGCTTCTTTTCGTCCGGAATCGACGTCCCCAAGGGATCAGTCGGCGAGCCCGCGATGTCCAGCGAGAGCATCCGTTCGATCCCCATTCGCTCGACGTAAAACAGGTTTTCCTCGTGCTGACGGATGCCCCCACCGTAAAAGCCGTGGTAGTGCATGTCCCAGATGCGGAGCTTCACTAGGTCGTCCCGCGTCGGCAGGCCGTACGCGGCGGGATCGAGTGCGAATTCGCGAGCGGCTGGATTCATCGTATCGGGCTTTCTGCGACTGTTGTGTCCGCCTAACCAATCAACCGCCGGGCGTTGGCGTTCATCAGCTTCTCCAGTTGCTCAAGGCTGAGCGGAGACTCGAACAGCTTTAGAAGCGCACTTTCACACGGGAACAAAGGAGCATGGGAGCCAAACAAGAGCCGCTCGACGGGGATCGAACCGCGGTAACTGTAGTTCTCTCCCTTGATGAGCCGCCCGATGCCGCCGTTCCCTTCCGTGGCCGCAATATCGAAGGTGATTTGCGTATCCCGGACCAGGTCCGAGACATTATTGCCCAGCAGTGGTCCCGCCGAGTTGACCAGTTGCACCTTTGCCAGCGGTACTTTCTTCAAGACTTCGGCGAGCGGCGACGCGTTCACAAGGGGAACACTTATCGCCACATGGTGCACGCGTTCGTCTTCCAGGCGCATGGCGATCTGCACTAGCAAGCCACGCTTCGCCGCCTCGCTGAGCAGCCGCGCGAACTCTGGGAGGTCAAGCGCGTATCCATGGTACGCCGGATACAGCCGCAAGCCGGGCATGCGGTATTGCTCGTGACAGCGCCGCAAGTCTTCCTCCCAGTCGGCCCAGGCCGGATTGACACTGCCGAAAGGAATGAGCATGCCGTCTCCGTGCGCCTTGCATTCCTCGGCCAGCCGACGATTGATTGCGTCGAGTTGCTTGTGGAGCACAGCCTCGAAACTGCCGGCCCAGGCCTGCGTAATGCGGTGCTTGCGCAATTTGGCGACAAGCGGCTCGGTCTTGTCATACTTCAGCTTGCGGAAGGGCCACTCAAACAGATGGACATTGCTGTCGATGATATCGGGGCCCGCGCGGGTCTGGCCTGATGGTGGTTCGGCGGCCTGGGCGGAAGCACTTGCCAGCGCGGCAGCGAGCGGTAGAGCGGCGGGTAAGAGCGCCGCTTTGACAAAACTTCGCCGGTCGATCGTTGTCCCTTTCTCACCTTCGCGCGGCATACCTTGCTCCCTCTCGCTATGAATGGAAGCGAACTTGCGTCATGTTATACTCGGCCGGTCGGCAATAGGCGAATCAAATGCCACTAAGCCAGGAAGAGTGAGATGCGAGCGCACATGTGGATGCTGCTGCTACTCCCCACTGCGTTAGTTCCGGTGACTGTACGGGGCGAGGAATTGGCGCCGTGGAAAGCCAACCGGCATCCCACCGACGTGCCCAAGCGACACGTTCAGGGAATTGTGGCGGGGCGGCTGGAATATCGCGTCGAGCAAGGTGGCACCATGGACGGGCGGAATTGCCGTTCGCCCCAAGGAGTCTGGACTCCCTTCGAGCAGACCTGGGAGTCGAACCGGTCGGTGCGAATGGAAAACGTTGGCCAGACCGACGTCGTCAACCCGTGGCTGGTCAGCGGCCAGAGAGACCTTCGCAGTGTTAGCGCGATCGTCGCTCGGGCTATCGAACCGGGGATGACCGACAGGGAGAAGGCCACCGCACTCTGGTGGCAGCAAATTCAACACCGCTTTCACTATCAGGGCGACAATCGCGAATTGTTGAGCCCGGTCAAGGTGCTGAACATCTACGGCCACAACACCTGCGGCAATGATTCGATCTGCCTTGCCGGCCTGTGGAAGACCGCGGGGCTCAAGGTCGCCCCCGCCCGGCTGGTCGGCCACTGCGTCACGCAAGTGTTCTATGACGGCGCCTGGCACCTCTTTGACGGCGACATGCACTCCGTGTATCTGCTGCGCGACAACGAGACGATTGCCGGCGAGCAGGACTTGGTACGGGACCACGACCTCGTGAAGCGCACGCATACGCAGGGCATTCTCCGGCCGCAGGGCCGGGCAGGCGATGAGTGGGAATCGTCGATCTACGTGTTCGAGGGGGCCGTAACCGGGGACCGTGATGCGGATCGAACCTCGGCCATGAACATGACGCTCCGGCCCAGGGAAGCGCTCGTGTGGCGTTGGGGACACACAGAGCCAGCCAAGTTTTTGGGTTCGCCAGAGCACAAGTTCGCGAGCCGGATTTGTAATGGGCTTTGGGAATACCGTCCGGATTTTGCGAAGGCCACGTGGCAGAAAGGGGCCGACTCGGTGCAGGGAATCGTAGCAGGAGCCGACGGGTTGGCTGCCGAAGAGGGAAAGACCGGCGAAGTTGTCTGGTCCATCCGCTCGCCCTATGTGCTTGTCGGGGGAAAACTTGAGATCGAGGGGACCGACGCGACCTTCGAGATTTCGTGGGATGGCAAGACCTGGGAAAAAGCGGGCAGCGACCTTGACGTCTATTTCCCATCCGTCGGAACCGCTCGTTACGCCTATCACCTGCGCTGTCGCCTTGCCGGCCCAGCCAGGCTTCGCCGCCTGGGGATCGTGAACGACTTGCAGATGGCCCCGCTTGCACTTCCCGAGATGGGAATTGGCGAGAATCAATTCACCTACTCGGATGAATCAACCGGCGAGCGCACAGTGCGGATCACTCACGAATGGGTTGAACGATCGGCCAGCAGCCCACCTGCTGCGCCGGCAGCGCCAGTTCGTCCTCGTGACGGCGGAGAGACAGAAGGAACCGATGTCGTTTTCGAGTGGCAGCCCGCTGTGGACCCGGATGGAAACAAAATCGCCGACTATCACTTCGAACTTTCCGTGCGGCCCGATATGAAATGGCCCTTGTCGATGAGTTTTGCCAAGCTGATTTCCCGCACCAGCGACCCTGGGGCGGCGCGCTTCACGCTGAAGACGCCGGGCGAACTGAATCCGGACCGCGAGTATCATTGGCATGTTCGGGCCAAGGATGATCAGGGAGTCTGGGGCAATTGGAGCAAGACGTGGAGTTTCACACCTCGGGGACCGGCGCCGCCACTAGAGGTCGAGCTGAAATACGACAGCGAGAACAATCGGGGAGTGCTGCGGTGGACGCCGAATCCACTCGGCCGTAAACCGGTCGCCTATCGCGTCTATGCCAGCGACGAGAAGGGCTTTTCGGTCAGCGACGAATCGTTCGACGTCGCGGCTGGGTTGTATGACGTCCACCGGAAGGCAGCCACCAAGTCTCCAACTCGGTTCCCAGCGAATTTTTTGACGGAAACGAATGGCACCGAGCTGCCCGTGGTGGGGGCCGGCGTGGAGTTTGCGGGCGCTAACAAGTCCTATTACCGAGTTGTCGCAGTGGACGAGCAGGGCAATCGGAGCGGACCTTCGGACTACGCGGCCGCGCCGCGACCTGCCATTTACACCAGGCCCGTCGTGCAGGCCAAGAAGGGCGAAGAATATCGCTACGACGTCGGCGCCATCCGCTCCCTCGGTGATCTGCGGACCCGGGTCGTCGATGGGCGGGAAGTGATGAATTATTGGGATGTCGAGCAGCCGCAATTCCAGATCGAAAAAGGTCCGAAATGGCTGGCAATCGACAATTCGACTGGCCAACTGTCGGGCCAGCCGGATCGGGCGGGTCGATCCGAGGTAACTGTCGCCGTCACCCTGGAACGGGAACAGCGCAGCCTTGACGAAGGACAGCTTCGGTGGGGCGTCGAGAAGGTCGTTGACAACCGCATCGAAGCGGTTGGGACCACGAAGCAAGCCTTCGTCATCGAGACGAAGCCGTAGGCCCACTCGGCATCTCATTCGGCCCGTTACTTTCGACTTACAAGGTATTCGAGCAGGTCGGCCGCTTCCTGGGCAGTCAAACCAGCCATCTGTCCCTCAGGCATCAGCGATTTTGGCGACGGGCGCAGTCGATCGATGTCTTGCGCCGCCAGGACAATCTCTTTATCTTGTCCGTCTCGCAGCACGACACCGGTCTCGTCCCGCTTCATCACCAGACCAGTCACCACGCGGCCATCGATCGTGCGGGCTGCATAGGCCGAGTAATTTGGTTCGATGCGGCGCGATGGCTCCAGCATGCTTTCCAGCAGGTCCTCTTTCGTGCGCAGCTTGCCGATGGTCGCGAGGTCGGGTCCGACCTTTACTCCCCGATCACCGATTCTGTGGCACCGGCCGCAATTGACCGCGGATGACCAGAACAACGCTTCACCGCGACTGGCGTCGCCCTGCAGCGCCAAAATGCTGCGGGGCCTGGGGCTGGAACCGAGCTTTCGCCCTTTTTCGTCGGTTGGCAGATAACCTTCGAACAGATCGCGGACGGGACCGGCCGGTAGATTTGCAGCCGCGGCAAGCAGTGACTGCTGCTGGGCAGGCTTCAGTTCGCCCCGACCGAACCGCCGTGCCAAGAGCATCGCTGCCGTTGGATCGGCGACAAGCTTGTCCGGTGGGCTACCATCGACTTCAACCAGGGCGGTCGGATTCCCGTCCAGGGACCGAATCCACTGCTCGATGATTCTCAAGCCCGCCTCGTCCGGCCGCTCGGAACCGAGGTGCGGCATCCGATCACGTCCGAACTTGGCCATGCGGTAGTACAGCGTGCTCGCCAGAGGGTCGCCAGGCTTGACGATGCACGCATCCGGCAGCGTGAAGTCTCCGCGGGCGGGCCGGACGCCAACCGCCTTCATTTCGGTCACGGCAACGGGAAACTGCAATCGCAGCTCGACCGCTCCGCCGCCGCCGAAGGAATGACAGTGTCCGCAGTTGGCGTGGAGGTAGGCGCGGGCTCGCGCCTGCGGCGGCTGGCTTTCGTCGGTAGGATCGGCGAGCTTGCGCTCGCGGGAAGCCGACTCGGCATCGAACGGCGGGAGCAACTTTCCGTCCGCGGCAACGCGATTGATCAGCCCAATCTCGCTAAAGGCGACAAGCTGGTTGCGGCCATCCAGACCTGGTCGATTCAACTGCTCGGGCTGGAATGCCAAGGCATATTCCGACCAACTGCTGTGACACGACCGGCACTGACTACGGCTGTGAAGCGGCCATACCAGCTTCTGGTTCCCCAGGGAGACCTCCTTCTCAGCGCCGTCGGCCGAGACCAAGTCGGCGTCTGACTGGTCGTCGCGCCACGCATAGGTGTAGGGTTGCCAATCCTGGCCATCGAAGTGCAATAGTTGCGTCTCCAGCTTCTGGCCGCCCATAGAAATTGTTTTCGCGAGCACGGCGTTCTCAGGGAAATGCAGGCGGAAGTTATGCCAATTCACCATGCCCGGGATGGGTTTGGCCTCGGCATGCAGCGTCGCGGACGACACGCCGGGGAGCGCGACGAAGTGCTCTGCTGTGGCGCCGTCTTGCCATTGCCTGCTGTTCACCGCGAAGGCGATCACCCCGGCCGCCGGCTGGTGATCCGGTCCAGGACTGAATAAGCCGGTATCGGACAACTTCGTCGGAAAGTTGGCGTTTTGGGCACCTGACTCGTTGCTCTCAATGGTATGCAGCGTGCCCGCGTCATAGTCGAGGAGATACAGCTCGCCTTCGTTGTCCTCGCCCATGGCGGAAATGCGGACGGATGGGCGCGCGATTTCCGGCATCTCGCGAGTCCGATCCGCCTCAAAGCGAGCGGCCCACAAGCGGCGCGTTTCCCAATCGCCAAACACGTATGCGCCGCGCAGCTCAGGGAACTTTTGGCCGCGATAGACATACCCGCCAGTCACGCTGGCCGCGAGCGTATGCGGCAATGCGATCAGGGGCGGCAGGATCGGCGTCGGTCCGGGTTGCTCCGGCTTGACGGGCTGCGGCCCTTCCATGGCGGACCAGCCGTAGTTCCCGCCCTTTTCGATGCGGTGGACCATTTCCCAAAGCTCCCAGCCGACATCGCCGACAAATAACTCGCCGGTGAGACGGTCGAAGCTCATCCGCCAAGGGTTGCGAAACCCATAGGCCCACACCTCGGGGCGCGCTCCGGCCATAGCGACGAAGGGATTGTCCTTCGGAACGGCGTAGTTCTTTCCGGCGTCCTTCCGGTCCACGTCAATCCGCAGGACCGAGGAAAGGAGGTCGGAAATATCCTGCCCAGTATTTAGATCGTCGGGAGGATTCGGCGTGGCCCCATCGCCGGTTGAGACATAGAGCATGCCATCCGGGCCGAAATGGATGTCCCCGCCGTTGTGACCGCCCTGAGGGAAGTTGAGGACGATCTCCTCGCTTGACGGTTCGATTCGCGGCGGGTTGGTCGCTGTGACTGTAAAGCGCGACACGCGCGTTCCGTCAGCTAAGTTCCGGGGACCGCCATTCTTGCCCTGGAGGGTATAGCAGACGAAACACTGGCGGTTCTTTGCAAAGTTAGGGTGGAAAGCGAGTCCATAAACCGCCTCGACGCCTTTCGCCTGGGGGTGCAGGTGAATCGTTGAAATCTCCTTGCGCAGGTCGAAAAACAGCTCCGCTTTGGCATCCTGTTTGTTGGCAAACGAATACAACACGCCGGCCTGCTCGCCGAGGAAGAGCCGGTCGCTTCCGGGACACCGAGCGAGGAGCAGGGGATGCTCGAATTTCAGATTGGGGAAGGCCCGTACGACCTTGAATGGCGGAGGCGGATCGGGAGAGCCGATGACTCGAGAGGTCGTCCACGGTATCCGAGCGCGATCGGCGGTGGGCGGGGAAGGCTCTGCTGCCGAAGCCACGACCGCGGCAACCAGACCGGCAATGAACATCGTGGCTAGCGCCAACCTGTTGCGGCGCTGGCGACAATGACGCTGAAACAATTTGCCTTGGTACGGCGAAAGCATGAGTACCACTTCCCAGTGAGCAGGGACCACTCGGTAGGCCAGTTTAGTTGCACGGCGAGCCGTATCCCATCCGGCGCAGTGCAAACGTAGTAACCGGATACGGGACCTTGGATTCTCGTTGTTCGGGGATGCGGTCCCTGTTACGCTGACGAGAGTTCTCCCTGGCGGCAATCACGGCTCGAAGTAATAGAACCGCACCCATGCTGCGAATCCAGGGCACGAAGAGAACGCTCTGCGACGGAATCAGCCGCCGCGATCTCTTGCAGATTGGTTCTCTCTCCGCGCTGGGGCTGAGGCTGGCTAGCGCCACCGCACGAGGCGCAGAGCCGCCACCTTCAATCGCGGCGGGCTTCGGCCGGGCCAAATCGTGCATTCTGCTTTTCCCTTACGGTTCTCCATCATCGCACGAGACGTTTGACCCAAAGCCCGACGCGCCGGCCGAGATTCAAGGGGAGATGAAGGCGATTGCCACCCGTGTCCCAGGACTGCAAGTCTGCGACCACTTGCCGCGCACTGCCGAGGTGATGGACCGAGTGACGGTTGTCCGCTCGATGACGCATCCCTATCCCGTCCACGGCCTCGCCTACGCCGTGACTGGGATACCTACTTATTCGCCCGATCTGGAAACGCGGGCCCGCGACAGCCAGCACTGGCCGTTCATTGGATCGGTGGTCGATCATCTCGATCAGGCCGCATCGGCCGCGGCTCCCTCAGAGATTCCGCGAAATATTGGACTCCCCTGGCTGGTGAATTCCCGGACCGACAACCCCGCAGTCAATGCGGGTCCCTTCGCCGCGTTCCTGGGGCAGAAGCACGACCCGATCTGGACCGACTTTGACGGACGCGGTCTCAAGATCGCTCCCAAAAACACCATCGGACAGACCAAGGAATTCTTCGATCCGTTTGGTGGAACAGTTCCGGAGGGCCGCTTTCGCCTGGCCACCGGTGCCGAGCCGACGCCTGACGTTTCGGTTGAACGTCTGCATTTTCGCCGATCGTTGCTCGCTCAATTCGATCTGGCCCGCAGGCAGCTGGACCAAAGCCAGGCGGTGCAGGCGCTGGATGCACAGCGGCAATGGGCCTGGTCGCTGCTCACGTCCACCAAGTTGCGCGAAGCCCTTGACGTGGGCCTGGAAACGCGCCAAGTGCGCGAATCCTACGGAATGACGCTCTTTGGGCAATCCTGTCTGGCTGCCCGGCGGCTTGTTGAAGCCGGAGGCCGATTCGTGACGGTCTTCTGGGATTGCTTCGGCCAGTTTGCGAATGCCGCGTGGGACACGCACCAGTACCACTATCCGCGGATGAAGGAACTCTTGCTGCCAGGCTTCGACCTGGCATTCCCGGCGCTCCTTGGTGACCTCGACGAGCGCGGGCTCTTGGACGAGACGCTTGTCATCTGGATGAGCGAACACGGACGGACGCCCAAGCTCTATTCCGACAGGCCGGGCGCCGGGCGAGAGCACTGGTCGCGCGCCTATTCGGTGGCGCTGGCGGGCGGCGGCATCGCGCGCGGCAAGATTGTGGGCCAGACGACGCGGGATGGGGGCGACGTTCTGGACACTCCGGTGTCGCCCAAGGATATTCTCGCCACTGCATTCCACCTGTTGGGCATCCATCCCGAGACGACAATCCGTGACGGTCTCGGTCGGCCTCATCCGATCGCGGGGAGCGGGAAGCTGAGAACTGAATTGCTGGGTTAGCCGCGGTTTGACGGCCAATCCACGTCGCCCCGCGAGCGGAACTGCTTGCTGGAAATCGGTGTCGCAATTGGTGAGGATAGAGGCTCTTGCGACCCATTGGCCGGAAGTTTCAGGAGGCGGTGATGACAAGACGCCCGACCAGTTCCCGCCGCCAGGTGCTAGTCTCCGCTGGTGCGGCTGCCCTGTCGGCAATTGTCAGGCGCGGCAGCACCGCAGCGCCAGCAAACCGGCCAAAGGTCGCGGCGATCTTCACCGAGCTAAGGCACCGATCGCACGCCTACAACATTCTGATGAACCTGATGGGTCACTGTCTATTTCGCGGCAAGCGGATCGATCCAGGCGTTGATGTCGTGTCGTTCTATGCCGATCAATTCCCAGCCGACGACATGGCTCGCGAGGCATCGGGCCGGCTCGACGTGCCGCTGTTCGGCCGGATCGACCAGGCGTTGTGCGTCGGCGGTCAGGAACTGGCGGTCGATGCCGTCCTGCTCATCGGCGAGCACGGCAACTACCCGACGAACGAGCTCGGCCAGAAGATGTATCCGCGCAAGGAGTTCTTCGACCAGATCGTCGCCGTCATGGAGCGTAGCCGCCGGTTCATACCGCTCTTTAACGACAAGCATATTTCGTATCGCTGGGACTGGACCAAGGAAATGTACGACCGGGCGCGGAAGCTCGGCATTCCGCTGATGGCCGGCAGCAGCGTCCCCTTGGCCGAGCGCCGGCTACCCGTCGAAATGCCGCGCGGAGCGAAAGTCGTGGAGGCCGTGGCCATTCACGGCGGCGGAATGGAGGTGTACGGCTTTCACGGCCTGGAGCTGCTTCAGTCATTTGTGGAATCTCGCCAAGGGGGTGAAACGGGCGTGTCGCGCGTCGAGCTGGTGGCCGGAGATGCGTATGCAAAGGCCCGCGCGGATCGCCGCTGGTCGCCCGCTCTGGAAGAGGCCGCGCTGGCGGCCGAACGAGCGGCCGAATTCAAACGTCAGCCGCGGCCGATGCTGCGGCCCACGCCAATGCCCGCTGGCAATGCGGCTGGCGATCACGCGCTATTGGTCACCTACAAGGATGGCACGCGAGCCGCGGTCCTGAAGATTGGCAATTCATCGGACCGCTGGAACTTCGCCTGTAAGCTGGAGGGACACGAAGAGCCAATGGCGACGGCTCTCTTTAACGGTCCCTGGGGAAACTTCAATCTGTTCAGCGCCTTATCGCACGCCATCGCTCACTTCTTTCGAACCTGCAAAGCGCCGTATTCGGTGGAGCGAACCGTGCTCGTGGGCGGCGTCCTGGATGCCGCGATGCACTCGCACCACGCGGGCCAGCCAATCGACACACCGCACCTCGAATTTGGCTATGAGGCCCAGGACTTTCGGGCCTTCCGCGAGACAGGCGAAAGCTGGCAGGTGTTGACCGCAGAAACACCTCAGCCCACCAAGTTCGAGCCCGAGAAAGCCTGATTGGCCGGCGCCTATCGCCCACGACCGTTCGCCGCTTAGCCCGATCGTCAAAGACTTGCCGCAGTTTGAGCAGTTACGGCTTGGGCGGCAGAGCGAGCGCTTCCTCGCTGAGATCGACGGGGGCGCCATCCTTGGGAATGTCGACGTGCGCCGCCCAGAGGATGCCGTTGACGATCATCCGCCGGAAACGCTCATCCTGAAAGTTCTTGTAGGGATGGCCGAGCGTCGTTGCAAACGACCGCCCACCTCCCTCGCGCTCAAACGTCCAACCGACGATCACATCTTTGCCCCCTTTTTCCCGAACTTGCAACAGCGGGCTCGCCTTTTCGATCGTTGGATTGAGATAGTACTCGTCCTCGATTTCATATTCCTGCCAGCCGCGGCAGATCGGATGTTCGGGGGCCAGTCGCTTCAGCGCAGACTTGCCGCCGCTCAGGCCGACGTTGCTGACCCAGGTGCCACCCAGATAACCGACCCAGGAGGGGCCAAGCCGCTCGAGGTTCTCTTTCGTCACGGTCGAAGCCCAGTGAATCGTCACGAGGCCCACGCCGCCGCGCATGATCCGATCGAAGTCGTCGCGGTGGCCACCATCCAAAAGCAGTTCGGCGGCGGGACTGGTATAAACTACGATCGCCTTCACGCCATCCAGTTTTTTAGCGTCGTCCGGCCAGCCCTCGGAGACGACTGCTTCGACACTTGGTGACAGCGCGACACACTTCGCGAGCACACCGCAGGTGTGCAGGTACATGTGCGAGCCATACGGATGGTCAGGCTGCTTGCCAATGAACAGGATCTTGGTCATGGGCCTTTCGGCGGGCTTCTCTTGGGCTGTAGCCAGTCCGCTGGTCAGCGCGAGCAGCAAGCCAGGCAACCAAATGCGGCAAAGGAAGTTCATGCGTCAATCTCCACAACGGATTCAAATCGATTGTGCGGACCTTGGTTTTGACTTTGCATCAGCATAAGCGGCCCCAAGCCATGCGTGTAGCAATTAGTCGTGCAAGACGACAAGTCGCACGGGGTTTCAGAGCTGAAACTTGCCAGCGCAAATCCATGCGGCCATACTGGCGGCACCACTGTCTGGAAACGGAGTGATCCATGTTGGTAATCCGCCCGTCACTGGCCGCGCTGGTCTTGGTCACGTTGCTATCGACCGCCGCCACCCGTGGAGCCGAATCGAATTGGCCCCGCTGGCGCGGCCCGGAGCAGAACGGGCATACCACAGATACCAGACTGCCGGTCAAGTGGTCGGCCGGAGACGTCGTCTGGAAGACGCCGCTTCCGGGAATTGGCCAGTCGTCGCCGATCATCTGGGGCGAGCGGATCTTCCTCACCGCGGCGCTGGACCGCGGCCGCGAGCGGCTCGTCTTCTCGGTCGATCGGG
>Ga0065705_10104226_pt1 | contig 31260 bp, 25 predicted proteins | sample SwibulcommuniRL2_FD_59092 | JGI IMG/M metagenome (GOLD analysis project Ga0065705, IMG submission 59092) | Bulk soil microbial communities from switchgrass field near Rose Lake, East Lansing, Michigan, USA - RL2 Bulk Soil v2 (version 2) | ecosystem: Environmental > Terrestrial > Soil >...
TCTCGAAGAGCGTCTGATACTGCCTGAGCAGCGCGTTCTTCGGCTCGGTGAGCACGCGAACGAGCCCGTCGTGATCGAGCGGCGCGAGCGACGAGATCACCGGCAGGCGGCCGACCAGTTCGGGGATCATGCCGAATTCGAGGATGTCCTCGGTTTGCACCTGTGGCAAAAGCTCCGTCAGATCGGCTTCGTTCTTGGTGCCGCACGTCGAGCCGAAGCCCATCGTCTTGCGGCCGAGGCGCTTGCGGATGATGTCTTCGATGCCGGTGAAGGTGCCGCCGCAGATAAACAGGATGTTCGTCGTGTCCATCTGAATGTACTGCTGCTCGGGATGCTTGCGGCCTCCTTGCGGCGGCACATTGGCGATCGTCCCTTCGAGCATTTTGAGCAGGGCCTGCTGCACCCCCTCGCCCGACACGTCGCGCGTGATGCTGACGTTATGGCTGGTCTTGCCGATTTTGTCGATCTCGTCAATGTAAAGCACGCCGCGCTGCGCCGATTCGAGGTCGAAATCGGCCGCGTGCAACAGCTTGAGGAGCAGGTTTTCGACGTCTTCGCCGACGTAACCCGCTTCGGTAAGCGTCGTCGCGTCGCCGATGGCAAACGGCACGTTCAAGATGCGGGCCAGAGTGCGGGCCAGCAACGTCTTGCCCGATCCGGTTGGCCCGATCATCAGGATGTTCGATTTTTCGATATCGACGTCGGAACCCTCAAAGCCGAGCGACAACCGCTTGTAATGGTTGTGGACGGCGACCGCGAGGACCTTTTTGCTGAAGGACTGGCCGATCACGTATTGATCGAGCTGGGCGACAATTTCGCGAGGCGTGGGGATGCGGTTGAAGAGGGGTTTGGTCGAGCCGCGACGGCGCTGTTCCTGTTCCAGGATCGACTGGCACAGGTCGATGCACTCGCCACAGATGTAAACGTCCCCCGGCCCCTCGACGAGCGGACCCACGTCGCGGTAGCTCTTGCGGCAGAACGAGCAGAAGGCGTTCTTTTTCGTGGTGCTGGTTCCACGACGCCCTCCACTCAAATCCTTTCCTGCGGGCATGATATCTCCTTTCGGCCTGCCGTGGCGGGCTGCCCGCCGCGGCGTCTTGAGTCAATGGTGCTTGCTCGAAGGCTGTCGGTCGAGCCGCCGACCGTCAGTCTATTGGGCCGTCCATGTCCGCTGCTGTCGAGCCACGTCGCTATGCTTACCGTCGGTGCCAAGGGCCTCCCAGGCCTGGGGAACAGGTGCCTCCGCCGCCGCGCAAAAGGCGACAAAGATTACGCCGTGCGAACGCGCGGTCCGCACGCTACAGCCCGGTCCCCAGGAGCGTTCGTCACGACCCCTGCCGCGGGCTCTAACCCTTGTCCTTGCCGTCCTTTACGCTGCGCTGGAGCTGCTCTCCCAGCACCGACTTTATTGTTCGGTATTCCGTCTCGCTGATGTCACCCTCCTGCCGCATTTCTTGGAACTTCGTGAGCATGTCGCTCGCCGTCTGCCCCTCGCTAGCGGCACTACCCCGAAACCTTTGCACCACGATCCACGCCAACACGATCAGGGCAAAAAGTACCGACACCCAGATCGCAAACTGCGCGGCCGTGGCGGCACTCATGTTCGCCGGAAGAAGCGGGAGCGAAGGCACAGATTCGCCGACGCGAACCTTCCAACTATTATGCAGGTTTCGCCAGACCAGTCCAGTTTCGGGTCGTGGGGCAGGTTTTAACCTGCCATGCTCACTGCCCACAAACTAGACCTGAACATCCCTGCCGCGGAAGACCAAACTTCCTGCGACGCCTGCAAGCTTCCTGGGCGTCGCGTCTTAGATGCGTTCCCTACGGCGATGGGCACACGGCGGTTCGGCAGGATTTTCGATCGCGGTATCCTTTGTGCCGAACAGGAGCTGCTGTCAGCGATTCCCCGGTGGAGGGGCATGCACGGACCGTGATTGCGGCCCGCCTTGGTCTATGATAATCCCATGCCAAACGCCAATCAAAACCTCGAGCGTGTTCTCGATCGGACGATTGTCGCCGTGATTCGCTCGGAGAGTCCCGACTTGCTCGTCGATGTGGCTGAAGCCTTGCTGGCCGGCGGCGTGGAAGTGATGGAGGTGACGTTCACCGTACCGCGGGCGGCTCGCGTGATCGAGAAAGTGGCCGATAAGCTGGGCAGCCGGATTTTGCTTGGGGCGGGGACGGTGCTCGATCCCGAGACGGCTCGGGCGGCGTTTCTGGTTGGGGCCGAGTTCATCGTCTCGCCTACGGTGAACGTCGAGGTGATCCAGATGTGCCGCCGCTACAGCAAGCTCTGCATGCCGGGGGCTTTCACGCCGACCGAAGTCATCACGGCGTGGGAGGCCGGGGCCGATATCGTCAAGATCTTTCCGAGCGATCTGGTTGGGCCGAAGTATTTGCGGCTCTTGCATGGCCCCCTGCCGCACGTGCGCTTGATGCCGACTGGGGGAGTCAATCTCGATACGGCTGCGGAGTTTCTGGCGGCGGGTGCGTGTGCCCTGGGCGTGGGCAGCTCGTTGGTCGATCAGAAGGCGCTGGCGGCTGGAGATATGAAGAAGATCGAAAGTCTGGCGAGGCAGTTTGTGGCGAAGGTGGCGGAGTATCGGGCGCGGAAGACGTAGCCTTTCCCGCTCGGTCAGCTAGATGTCCACGACAAATCCATCACTCTTCCCCGGCCCATAGCGCCGAATCCGCAGAGACTTGACGCGGCCTGCTTGCAGGAATGGCTCCGCCACTTGCGTATCGACACTCGCGTCACAAACACCCACATAGACGCTGCGTAGCGATGGCGACCGTGCCAATGCCGCCAACCCTTCTGCCGTGAACTGATAACCCTCGATGTAAGCTTCTTCGAGTGCAGGCATTTGCCCGATCAGAGCCAGCGAGCGATCTCCGATTCGTGTCGTGTCAGGATAATCTGTCGAGTTGTGCTGGTCGGATTGGATTGCTAGTGACCGAAGGCTTTTCAGTTCGGCAATTGGCGCCAACTCTTCATCAGTGAGCGACTCCTTCAGAATTCCAAGCCGGTTCAGCCACCACAGAGAGTGCAATTCGGCAAGCACTGAACTGTCGCCGCGGACGTGAACCTCGACGACGGTGTGAAAGAAGTCTTCACCAAGCAGCTTGATGAGAGTGGGATGAATGGGGGACGCAAAGTCCCGCGGCGTTCCGCCGCACATTTGATAGTCGTAGTACACGCGGCCGAAGTTCGAACGCACTTGGCGGACGATGCGTTGCTGCATGCGGGCCCGTTGTGTATGGATCGCCAGCCAGACGCAGAGAATCGTGATTGTCGCCAAAACAATGCGAAGCGTGAAGCGGAATCGCCAGGGGCGAGGACGAGCGCTGACAGGTGCATCGGTCATGCTTCTTTAAGGCAGGTTGCAAGCCTGCCCCACTTATCCCGGCGGCCAGCTCATCTGACGGCCGCCGAGAATGTGGATGTGCAGGTGATCGACGCTCTGGCCGCCGTCAGGGCCGCAGTTCGCCACGACGCGATAGCCGCCCGAGAGCCCGAGCTGATCGGCCACTTTTTTCACCACCAGCAGTAGATGCCCCGCCAAAGCCTGGTCGCTGGACGCGAGGTGCGAGACGTTGACGATTGCCTTTTTGGGGACGACCAAGACATGCACAGGGGCCTGCGGCTTGACGTCGTGGAAGGCGAGACAAAGGTCGTCCTCATAGGCAATTTTTGCCGGGATTTCCTTGTCGATGATGCGCTGGAAGATCGTTTTGCCACTCATATTGCCAATTCCTTCGGTAGCCAATTTTCTTCGATAGAGCATTGACAAGCCACCCGCCATCCGTAGAATGAATCGAGTTGAGACTGATTCTCAATTTCGCAATACGAATCGGTCTTACAACTCGCCCAGCTTTCCTGCCAGGCTTTTCCTACCAGGAACTCGCGCCGTGGAAACGGTCCTCACCACCCTTCCTTCATCCAGCGAAACCGAACGGCTCTTGCTCGTGCTCGTCCAATCAGCCGAAGCCACGAGCCGCATTGAGCTGCGCCAGCAGTCGTTCAGCAAGTCGATCGGCTGGTTCACGCAGAGCACCGTGCACCTGGAGCCAAGCCAGGTCGCCTCTCTCCGCAACGCACTAGGCATCACCGGCGGCAAATCCACGGCTCGCCTACCCCGCGAATTCTCAACTGTTACACCTGCAGCGTGGCAACCGAAGGTAGTCCACGCCGATTCGGCATAGTTCTTTTGGTCAATTACTTCACCACGAAGTTGACCAGCTTCCCTGGCACGACGATTGTCTTGACAATCTCTTTGCCCGTGAGCAGTTCGGCAATGCGAGCGTCGGCGCGCGCGGCGGCGATGAGCGACGCCTGATCGCTGCCGGCGGGAACGACCACCTTGCCCCGCAGCTTGCCCAGAATCTGCACTGGGATTTCAATTTCCGCGTCTTTGGTGAGCGCCTCGTCGTACGTGGGCCACGGCTCGTAGGCCAGCGTCTGCTTGTGCCCCAGCAGTTGCCACAGCTCCTCGGCGATGTGCGGGGCAAACGGGGAGAGGATCAGCACGAACTTCTCCAGCACTTCGCGCGGGCGGACCGTCTCCTTGGTGAAGAAGTTGGTGAACTCCATCATCCGCGCGATGGCCGTGTTGAACTCCATTCGCTGAATGTCGCTGGTGACTTGTTTGATCGTCTTGTGGAGCGTGCGATTCTGCTCGACGGTTGCGGCGACGTTTTGCACGGACTCGTTCAGCTTCAGCTCTTCGGCCTTGTCATCGACAATCAGTCGCCAGGCCCGATCCAAAAACCCGCGGACGCCGACGACGCCTGCCGTGCTCCACGGTTTTACCGCCTCCAGCGGGCCCATGAACATTTCGAACAGCCGCAGCGAATCGGCACCGAAGTCGCGGACGACGTCGTCGGGGTTGACGACATTGCCGCGGGCCTTCGACATCTTCTCGCCGTTCTCGCCCAGGATCATCCCCTGGTTCACCAGCTTCTGGAACGGCTCGGGGGTGCTGACGTGGCCGCGGTCGAACAGCACCTTGTGCCAGAACCGCGAATACAGGAGGTGCAACACGGCGTGCTCGGCCCCGCCGACGTACAGATCGATCGGCATCCAGGCTTTTTCTTTAGTCGGATCGACGAATCGTTGGCTGTTTTTGGGGTCGATGAACCGCAGGAAATACCAGCACGAGCCGGCCCACTGCGGCATGGTGTTTGTTTCGCGACGGAACTTCTGGCCATCGACCGTCGGATAGAGCCAATCCTTCGGCGCTTTGGCCAGGGGCGGGGCGGGCAGGCCGTCGGGTCCCGCGCCAGCCGGCTTGTAATCGTCCAGATGCGGCAGATCGACGGGCAGGTCCTTCGCATCCACGGCGCGGATCAGCCCGGTGGGATTGCCGGCCGCGTCCAGCTCGTGCAGGATCGGGAACGGTTCGCCCCAGAAGCGCTGCCGGCTGAAGAGCCAGTCACGGAGCTTGTAATTGACCGACTCGCGCCCCAGGCCCGCGGCGGCCAGGTCGGCAGTGATCCGGCGTTTGAAGTCGCTGGTGGTGCGGCCGTTGTAGTCGGCCGAGTTGATCGAGACGCCCTCGCCGGCAAAGCAGGCGGTTCCGGAAAGTACGGCCTGGCGCGGGGATTGCGGATTGGCGGCAGGGGTACTCGGTACTGAGTACTCAGTACTCGTACTCGGTACTGCGTCCTTCAGCGGCGGATAGATGTCGTCCCCCGACACGTCTCCCGGATCAACCACGGCAACGATCGGCAAGTCAAACTGTTTTGCGAATTCAAAGTCCCGCTCATCGTGAGCCGGGACCGCCATGATCGCACCCGTGCCGTAGCCCCAGAGCACATAGTCGGCCACCCACACCGGCACCGGCTGGCCGTTGACCGGGTTGATCGCATACGAGCCGGTGAAGACCCCCGTCTTTTTCTTCGTAACTTCCTGCCGCTCGCGATCGCTCTTGCTGGCAGCCGCCTGAACGTAGGCCTCGACCGCCGGTCTCTGCTCGGGCGTGGTCAGCCGGGCGACGAACGGGTGCTCGGGCGCGATGACCATGTAGGTCGCTCCGAAGAGCGTATCAGGGCGAGTCGTATAGATCCGCAGTACGTCGTCGCCGGGCTTCTTGGGGAAGCTGGACTTGGTGCGGGCGGATTTCCAGGCATTGAATTGGTGCTCTGTCCCCTGTCTCCTGTCCCCTGTCTCCTTTCCTGGCAGGCTAGAAGCCTGCCCCACGTAGAAATCCACTTCCGCCCCCACGCTCCGCCCGATCCAATCGCGCTGCAGCTTTTTGATCCCTTCGCTCCAATCCAGTCCCTCCAAATCCTTCTCCAGCCGGTCAGCATAGGCCGTGATTCGGAGCATCCATTGGCGCAGCGGCAGGCGGACGACCGGGTGGCTGCCGCGTTCGCTTTTGCCGTCGATCACCTCCTCGTTGGCCAGCACCGTTCCCAACTCGGGGCACCAATTCACCAGCGCGTCGGACTGGTACGCCAGGCGGTGCTCGTCCTGATACTTTCGCACGGCCGCTTCGCCTTGCGAGCTGACGTCCCCCGGAATCGACAGCTCACTGATCGGGCGTCCCTTTTGCTGCTCGGAGTCGTACCAGGTGTCGAACAGCACCAGAAAGATCCACTGCGTCCAGCGGAAGTACTCGACGTCCGTCGTGGCCAGATCACGGCTCCAGTCGTAGCTGAAGCCGAGCATCTTGAGCTGGCGCGTAAACGTCTCGATGTTTTCTTCGGTATTTATCCGTGGGTGTTTGCCGGTAGCCTTGGCATGCTCTTCTGCCGGCAGGCCGAAGGCGTCAAATCCCATCGGGTGCAGCACGCACTTGCCGTTCATCCGGGCATAGCGGCAGACGATATCCGTCGCGGTGTACCCCTCCGGGTGTCCCACGTGCAGCCCCGACCCGCTCGGATACGGGAACATATCGAGGACGTACAATTTCTCCTGGCCAGCCGTCGGCATGTCTGGCGTCTTAAACGTCTGGTTCTTGTCCCAGTAGGCTTGCCACTTGGGTTCGATGGTTGCCGGGGTGTAGCGGGGCATGGGGCAATAGACTCAGGGTTCGGGGTTCAGGGTTCAGGATCGGAATCGAACCCGTCGTTCCGCCGATTGTACGGGGAAGTCCAAAATTCCCCCACCCGAGGACAGCCGCCCGAATACGCAAGTTCACGCCTTAGCGAGTTCGCGTCTCGGCCGGATCACAACCGTAGCTCCCGCGCCCGTTAGTCGCTGCTGGAGCCCGCTGGAACTTGTTTTGACTGCAATCTCGCGCTCGCGCTGAGTGATCGGCAGCATCCATAGGACGTTGATGGGGTCGCTCCGAAAGCATCCGAGCCGCAATTCGGGTGTATCGGGCAATGTTTGCGACAACAAAATGTAGTTGAATCGCTTGCCGTCAAACGAGGCGGGTGTGCTGTCACAAGGCATCGTGTGTCCGTGTCCCAGGGGCGAAAAGTGGGTCCATGGATAACGAGCCTGGCCGCTGATGTACTGCCCCAATCGTGACAGTTCTCCAGCAGGGCACTTGCGATCGACGGCAGCCGCCAACTCGATTCGCCGATAGGGAGATGGGTCCTCGTACTGTTGTTCAACCTTGGGCAGGCAAAACAGCGAGACTCCAACCGTGATCAAGAGATATCGATCCGGCAGGTCGAAGCGGAGCATAGCCCGCGGCGGAAACTCGTCCCCGTCGATGGCGTAGTACTTTGCATGCGGACCGAGCGTCGCTTCGATTTCCGCGATTCGCTGGTCCCGCCACTCTGGCCAGAACTCGGCGTCTTGCCAAAGCTTCCAAAAGGCGTCTGCGGCCTTTGTGCGCTCATGCATCGCATTGTCGGCGCCGAGCTCCCAGGCAAATGGGCCCTGGCCGACGCAATCGCGAGCGTACCCCGAGAAATCTCCCATCCCTGACCATGCCGGAATAATCGCCAGCGGCGCGTCGTGTTCGAGCAGCGCCGCGGCATCACATTGTTCGAACCAAACGACGCGGAGAGACTCCGCATCCAGCGGCTGCCCCGCACCTGTATCCATGCAATGCGCCGCAGGCATTAGCGGCGGCTCTCCGCGCTCCATCGAGGCCTTGTCAAGTTTCCGCGGCGCCGGAAGTCGATTGCGCACCCAGCAGGTCTTCATCCGCAGGGGATCGTCCTCTGCCGTATTCGGAAAATGCAGATAGAAATAGATGACGCGGTCGTCGTCCTCCACGACCGCGACGATGTTCCCAAACGGCGATTCTTCTTCCAGGAGGATCCCAGCCATGCGTACCTCGATCAGCTGATCGTACCGCACATCTCTGCAGTTCCAAGTTCAATCGCTGCAAGGATTTGTGGCAAGCGAGGGGGCCCCTGTTGGTGGCAATCTCGCTCGCTAGGCCAATCCGACCAACCCTTGTCCCCCCGCCCGAAGTGCGGTAAGGTACGCGTTTCTACTGAGCTCGCCTGGCCGCCTGGTGTTAAGTGCGGTCGGCCTGTCGCTAGCCGGGTGGGCTGGAGATTTGCACGTGGCCGGAACGAAGACATACATCGCCAAACCGGGCGAGATCGCCGAGAAGTGGTGGGTAGTCGATGCGACCGACAAGGTCGTCGGCCGCCTGGCCAGCGATATCGCCATGGTCCTGATGGGCAAGCATCGCCCCGCCTACACGCCGCACGTTCTCTCGGGCGACTGCGTGGTGGTGATCAACGCGGAGAAGGTCCATTTTTCCGGCAAGAAGTGGGCGAAGAAGGAATACACCTGGTTCACGGGTTACACCGGCCTGCGGAAAGAATCGGCTGAGCGCCGCAGCTCGCGCCATCCCGACCGCATTCTCCGCGATGCAGTTCGCCGCATGCTCCCCAAGAACAAACTGGCTTTCAAGATGCTTCAGCGGCTGAAGGTCTATACCGGCGCCGATCATCCACACCAGGCGCAGATGCCAGAGGCGAAAGAGCTGGGAACGAAGTAGTCCCGGTCAATCACAATCAGATCGCACATTTCGCCGCGGTGCTTGCACGGCGCGTCGCAACTGACGCGGCGAAATTTACGGGTTGAACAAAAATGGTCGCAACAAAAAAAGACAGCGTCAGCGGCGAATCGCTCGGCACCGGCCGGCGGAAGAAGGCGATTGCCCGCGTCCGCCTCAAGGCCGGCAGCGGCAAGATCACGGTCAACGATCTCCCGCTCGAGCAGTATTTCCCTGTCTTCACCGACCGGCAGAACGTGCTTGACGCCCTGGAGGCGACCGGCCAGAAAGAAGGCGTCGATGTGAATATCCGCTGCACAGGTGGCGGCAAAACCGGCCAATCGGCAGCCTGCAAAATGGGCATCGCCCGTGCCCTGTGCGGCTTCAATGGTGAAACCTTCCCTACGCTCCGTGGTGGCGGCTTCCTGACCCGTGATTCGCGCATGAAGGAACGCAAGAAGTACGGCCTGCGAGGCGCCCGCCGCGGTGTCCAGTTCTCGAAGCGCTAAGTGGCGCAGGTTTGCATCCTGCCTTCAGAGAAACTGCAAGCCGGAGGCATTGCCTCCGGTTTTTTGTGGCAGGCTGAAATCCTGCCCTACTAGGCTGCTCGCCGTGTCGCTTTCAAGGCCGCCGGCATCTCGGGGACAGCGATTGAGTCCCAGCGGCGGCCGATCGCAATGCCGTCCCAACGCCCTTGCCAGCGCGACAGCCAATAGTCCGCCTCAAGCTTCCAGCGCTCACCGCCTATGGCCCGCATTGCCCGGCAAATAATCCGGCGGCGGGCCATTCGCAGCCAGACTAACTGCTGTTTGAAAGCAGTGAACTGCGGATCGCGACCGCGGCGGATGCCCCATTCCAGTCCGTGGCGATAGCCCCGCTCGACGATCCAGTTGCGCGTCAGGCATTTCGCGCGGACCAGGTGCCAGGCAATCGCGTCGGGGAGATAATACGCCTTCACCCCGTGCGCGAGCAGCCGCTTCTGAGCCTCGGTCTCCTGTCCTGTGCTGCCGGTCGGCGCACCTGGCCCTAGCCGCGGCTCAAATCCGCCGATCGCCCACAAATCGCCCGCAAATGCAGCCCAATTTGGCCCGAGAAATGTCCGATCCACAAGCCGCGTTTTCTCGGTTGCTGGCGGTTCCCAGCCCTGGGCCGTTTTTGGCAGGCATTCCCTGAGCCAGGCAGGAGGCTGCGCATCCCCTTCGTAATCGACACGCAGCGGTCCGCCATAGAACTCCCCGCCAGTGATGCCCCTCGCTCCGCGAGCGTAGGCCACCAGAAGCTGCGAATCGAAGCGGGCGTCATCGTCGGTGAAAAAAATCAGCCCGTCGGCCAGCCGAGTCAGCGCTACATTCAGAGCGTGGCTCTTGTTCGCTTCTGCGACATACAGATACTGCACCCGCTCGTCGTGCGGCCGCGCGCGGCAAACCTCTTCAATGCCGCACTTGGGGCCGTTTTCCACAATCAGCGAACCGCGAAATGTCGAGGGCGTTTCACAAGCTGCGAGTGAATCCAGCGTGCGTTTCACGAGGAGCGGCTGGCCGGCAGCAGCCATCAAAACGGTGAGCGAAGCGGTCATGTCGAACTAGTGGTCAATGAACGAGGAAGGAGGGCCGCGGTTCCGACTGGCCGCGCCAGACTTGGATCCGCGACTTGAATCTGCGGTAGCGGGTCAGATCCCGCCAAGTGGTGTGGCCCTGTCAGTAGCGCTTGCCACATTCCTCCCGTATCGGCCAGGCGCAGGCGAATCTGATCGGGCCGCCCAATCGTGCCGTTTGGCGAGAGGACCAAGTGCGCCCCGCGCCCGCTCCACGGCACGCGCACGGCGTCATCGAGCATGGCCATCACGCGCACGTCGCCCTGGCCGCGAAAGCGACCGCGGCCGGGCCAGGGCAGCAGCTCCAGATCGGCCCGTCGATTGGCGTCACATTCGATCTGCCAACCATGGTGGCAAATCAGGCGCGCGAGGGCCGAACCGTCGCGCGGCTCGCCCGCCAGCCGGACTGTCAGATTTCGATTTGTGCGCGCCACGAGTCCCGCGAGACACCGCGTGAGGCGCATTGGGCGCTGAAGGTAGGCGACATTTGCCCCATTGCGCCATTCAGTCGTCTTGGAAGGGGCGGGCGGATGCCATAAGTGATAGACGCGTGTTCGGTCGAGCACCGAGACGAATCGCACTCCGGCCGCCTTGAGTCGCCGACCGAGGTCGTCATCCTCGCAGCCCCAGCCGCAAAAGCGCTGGTCAAAACCATTGACCCGTTCGTAATCGGTTCGCGCGATGGAAAAATCGGTCGAACGCAGGGCTGGTTTGGTAGGGTGACCGATCAAGTTGTACCACCAGGCTTTGCGGTGCATCGCGGCAAGCTTGTGCAACTCATCGACAGCAGCCAAATGCTCAAATTCGCCGCGCTCAATCGACTCTAGCGTCACCGCGCGCGATGCTTCCTCGGTCAACCGCACGCAATAGCCACTGGTGACGGTTCCCGGTCGATAGGCGCTCAGATGTGCATCGACGTGGTCCGGCGGCAGGACGCAGTCGCCATCGACGAACAATAGGTGGGGCGCGGTTGATTGACGTACGCCGTCGTTCCGTGAGCGCGCCGCCTGGAAGCCAGCGTGCTCGTGGGTCACAAATCTGAAGGGAAAACTGGCACGTGAGGCAAACTCAGCGACCACTTCGGCCGTTTCGTCCCGCGAGCCGTCGTCAGCCACGATAACTTCCAGCCGGCGCCGGGTCCGCTGCAGGTGGATCGATTCCAGGCACCGCCGCAAATGCCCGGGCATCTGATAGGTCGTGACGACAATTGCAAGCTGCGGCGTAGGCATTCCATGCATCCTTGCAGCAGGCAGCCTGAGCCTCCTGCGAGCTGTTTGGCTCTCGGTGGCCCCGAATCCTAAGTCCCGGTTGCAATTAGGGTCAACCTCAAGTCTCACGGCCAACGGGCCGTTGAAAATAATCAAGATGCGCTAATGGATGCCACCTTAGGGCCGTGCAGCGAACTACCCCTTCGGGCGGCTGTGCAATGAAGATTGAAAATTTCTGGCAAATTGGGGGGCCGTTCCGCCACGCATTTGGCGATTGCATCCGTGGTGAACAAGTCAATCTGTCGCCTTAGGCCAGTCGTCAACTGTCAATTTCGGGGCTTCCTCGCCTCGATTGTTATCCCACCCATTCCTTTCCCCCGGATGGTGTACCATGTCTCGTTCCTCGCAACGGAGCCAACTGTTTGTCGGTTCGCGGAAGTCGTCCTGGAAGCCAGCCGCTCGCCGCCGCCTCTTTTTTGAGTCGCTCGAAGAGCGACGGGTTCTGGCGACGATCAGTATGGGATCGGTCGGGGGCCCGGCTGGCTCGCTCGACTTGGATTTCAGTGGGGACGGCTGGGCCACCAGCGGCTGGGCTGGCAGCGCGACTACGCAGGAAATCGGCCACGACGTGGCGATCGATGCCAGCGGCCGGGCGGTGATCGTAGGCGAGTACAGCAGCGCCACCGGCCTCAACTTCTTCGTCGCTCGATACAACACGGACGGCACGCTCGACACCACCTTCAGCGCGGGTGACGCAGATGGCATCAATGGCGTGAAGATCATCGACTTCGGTGGGAGCGATGTCGCCTTTGGTGTCGCGATCGACCCTGAAGACGGCACGATTGTCGTCGCGGGCAGCTCGAACCAGATCGTTACCGACGACGTTTTTGGGGAAGACTTCGAGCAGAACGACGTGGCGATTGCACGGCTTCTGCCCAGCGGCGCGCTGGACACGACATTCAATGGCACTGGGAAGCTCGTATGGGATCTGGCGTTTCTCGCTTCACACTCCCTGGACGCTGTCGAGGACGTTGCAATCCAAAGCGACAACAGCATCGTTGTCGTAGGCAGCGTCACTGACATCAAGGTTGTCGGAACGATGGACTGGTACGTGTCACGCGTTACATCCGCTGGCGTAAAGGATACGAACTTTGGTACAGACGGCGTACGGACACTAGATTTTTTGGGCGACAGTTTTGAGTCAGCTGTCGGTGTTGCCGTCCAAGGAGACGACAAGATCGTCGTCGGAGGCATTGTCCAGTTCAGCAATTCGGACTGTCTGTTCGCGGTCGCGCGCCTTTCCCCAAATGGTGCGGACGATACGACATTCAGCGGCGACGGGCGTAACTCGGTCTCGGTTCCTGATGGTGACGCACGCGATATCGCCCTGCAAGCCGACGGGAAGGTAGTGGTTGCTGGGTCCATGTTCGACGGCGGTGTGAAGATCGCCCTCGCGCGCTTTAAGGCCGATGGAGATCTTGACACTGATTTCGGCACTGGCGGGATTGCGAAGCTCGGCAAATCAGGGGCCACCCTCGTTGGCGCCGACGTCGTCGTCGAGCCGGGCACCGGCAACCTGGTAGTGGCCGCGACCGCCACACAAGGCAGCCCGCAAGCCGATACGTTCGCCGTCGCCCGGTTTCTGCCCGGAGGAACTCCGGATTCCGCGTTCGGCACTGGCGGCCTGGCAGAGGCCGACCTCGCCGGCGGCAAGGAGCTGGCCGAAGCGGTCGCCCTCGACCCGCTTTCAGGCAAAATCGTCGTCGCCGGACGTCAGATTGTGACAGGGGGGACGTGCGACCTCGCCCTGGCACGCTTTCTGTCGGTTGCAACGGGCTCGCCCGTCGAGTTCAACGGATTCGAAGGGGAACTGTTCCCCTTGACGGGCACGTTCAGCGACCCGCTGGTCGGCACCACGCACTCGATCGTCATTGTGTGGGGCGACGGCACGTCCACGACGCTTGGTCCGGGCGAAATCAACACCAGCACCAGCAGCTATAGCACCGCGCACACATTCGCCGACAATTCGACGCTGGTCACAGCCAACATCGTGCTGACTGCCAATCCCGCGATCGTGGTCGCGTCCGCTTCGGCGGCAGCCACGATCAAAAATGTCAACCCGTTATTCCTCACAGTGACCTCGACCACAATCGACGAAAATGGCACCGCCACGATCACGGGATCGTTCAGCGACGCCGGCGCGCTCGACACGCACACCATCAAGGTCAACTGGGGCGAGGGACCGCTGACGGACGCAACGATCAACGCTGTCAGCCGCACGTTCACGGCGAGTCATCAATACCTCGACGACAATCCAACCGGGTCTTCCTCCGACACTTATAACGTATCGCTCTCGCTCACCGATGATGACAACGGCGCGGCAGCACCAGCCTCAACCACGGTGACGGTCAACAACGTTGCCCCTGTCGCGGCAATTGCCGGACCAGCCATGGTCGTCCGCGGCACTAGCGCCACGTTCACCGGCTCGTTCAGCGACCCCGGCACGCAGGACACCCACCAGGTCTTCTGGGACTTCGGCGATGGCGTGCAGATTCCTTACCAGGCCAGCACCAACGCCGGTGCACTGACCCCCGCGCACGTCTATGCAAGTAACGGCAACTATACCGTTACGCTCAAGGTGAAGGACGACGATAGCGGACTGTCCTGTGTCACGAAGACTGTTACCGTCCTGACCGCCCAGCTCGAGGCCTCCCCCACCGGCTCCGGCACGGCCCTGGTGGTCGGCGGCACTACTGGCGGCGAGAACATCACCGTCAGCCCGGCAACGGGCGGAAGTGTCGAATTGTTTGTCAATTCGGTCAGCGTCGGCGTGTTCGCCCCCTCGGCGGCGATCGTCATCTATGCCGGCGATGGCGACGACGAGGTGCAAATCTGCGGAAGCATTGACTTGTCGGCCTGGCTCTACGGCGGCGCCGGGAATGATCGCCTGAAGGGTGGTGCGGGACATGATGTGCTGCTGGGCCAGGAGGGCAACGATCTGCTCGTCGGCGGCGCGGGACGCGACATCTTGATTGGCGGGCTGGGGGCCGACCGCATCGTCGGCAATGCGGACGATGACATTCTGATTTCCGGAACCACCAACCACGATGCAAACATCGCCGCGCTGGCGGCCATCCTGGCCGAATGGACCAGCAACCGCACCTTTGATGTCCGCACGGCCAACCTAAGCAACGGGAGCGGCAGTGCAACGCGTGCCAACGGTTCGTTCTTCCTCTCGGCTACGACGGTCCACGATGACGGAGCCCGCGATGTGATGACCGGTTCATCCGGATTTGACTGGTTCTTCGCCCATCTCGGTTCCGAAACTGACCTGACCAAGGACAAGATCACCGATATGAACGCGGCGGAATTCGCCATCGACGTGGACTTCATCGGTCCCTAGCAGGAGCCATTCGCGGCTGGCCGAAAAACTCGATAGCAATTTGGTCCCGGCATTCTCGTGGGCTAAACTGGCGGCTCCCTTTCAGAGGAGCCGCCTCATGCGCGCCTTCGTGCTACTCGCCGCGCTGCTAGGCGCGGCTGTTACAGGCTTCGCTGCCGACTCTGCCGCGCGCAAGACTGAAGTTGCCATCGTCGGCGAGTCCTTTCACATCAATGGCAAGCCCACGTACGCCGGCCGCACATGGAAGGGTCACAAAATCGAGGGGCTTCTTCTCAACAGCCGGATGGTCCAGGGGATTTTCGACGATCTGAATCCCGAGACGGTAAAGCTCTGGGCCTATCCCGATACCGGCCCCTGGGACGCCGACCGCAACACGCGCGAGTTCCTCGCCGCAATGCCCGTGTGGCGCCGCCACGGCCTCTTGGCCTTCACCATCAATCTGCAAGGCGGCAGCCCGCAGGGCTACTCCAAGGACCAGCCCTGGCACAACTCGGCGATCACGCCGGCCGGCGATCTGCGGCCGGAGTACATGGCGCGGCTCAAGCTCATTCTCGACCGAGCAGACGAGCTCGGTATAGTCGCCATCCTAGGGATCTTCTACTTCGGCCAGGATCAGCGGCTGGAGAACGAGGACGCCGTGAAACGGGCCTTGGACAATGCAGTCGATTGGGTGCTGGACCATGGCTATCGCCACGTGCTCATCGAGGTCAACAACGAATGCAACGTCCGTTACGACCACGAGATCCTCCAGCCGCGGCGGGTGCATGAGTTGATCGAGCGCGTCAAGACGAAGGAGCGCGGCGGCCGCCGGCTGCTCGTCGGCACGAGTTATGGCGGCGGCCAGGTCCCCGAAGAAAACGTCGTCCGCGCGTCCGACTTCCTACTGATGCACGGCAATGGCGTGAAGGATCCCAAGCGGATCGCCGAAATGGTGCGCCAGGCACGCGCCGTCCGCGGCTACCGCCCGATGCCGATCCTTTTCAACGAAGACGACCATTTCGACTTCGATAAGCCGCAGAACAATTTCACAGCCGCGATCGGCGAATATGCTTCGTGGGGCTATTTCGACTTCCGCATGCAGGGAGAAAAGTTCGACGACGGCTATCAAAGCGTGCCTGTGAACTGGGGCATCTCCAGCCCGCGGAAGAAGGCCTTCTTTGGACTGCTCCAGGAAATCACCATGGGAGTGGAAGTGAAACAAGGACGCATCGTTCCGGGCAAGACATGGGAAGCGAAATCACCAGCCGAAGTGGGGCTGAGCGCCGCAAGGCTCGACGCGCTGCGCGATTTAGTCAAAGGAAACGGCGTCGTCGTGCGGCACGGCTACCTTGCCTATACCTGGGGCGATCCCACCCGCAGCCAGGACATCGCCTCGGCAGCGAAGCCATTCATCAGCACACTGATGCTCATGGCCGTACAGGACGGGAGGCTCAAGACCGTTGATGGCCGCGTCGCCGACTTTGAGCCGCGCCTTAAGAGCCTCAATGGCGACAAGGACGCCGCGATTACCTGGCGGCACCTGGCCCACCAGACATCCGGTTATGGCCTGGCGGAGAAGCCAGGCGCGGCCTATGGCTACAACGACTTTGCCCTCGCCCTGTATTACCAGACGTTAACGAGCAAGGTCTTCGGGCAGCCCGGCACGGAGGTTTTTCGCACACGCCTCGCCGAACCGCTGGGATTTGAAGATCAATATGCTTTCGACTCGCTCGGCCCCGACAAGCCGGGCCGAATGGCTGTCTCGATGCGCGACCTGACCCGGCTGGGCCTCTTGTTTCTCGAGCACGGCCAATGGAGGGACAAAGTCATCCTGCGGTCGGATCTGGTTGAACTCATGCTGGCTGTGCCGCTGCCTGCGGATTTCCAGCTCACCTCGGGCAAAGAAGCAGAAATGATCCCCGGCCAGAAGAGCATGGGGGGTGGGAAAAACATCACGCGCTGCGGCCCCGGCTACTACTCCTTCAACTGGTGGCTCAATAAGACCGACAAGGAGGGTCGCCGGCTCTACGTCGCCATGCCCGACGACGCTTTCCTCGCCTGCGGCCACGGCGGGAGCAAGATGCTCTGGATCGTCCCCAGCCTGGACCTCGTCTGCGCCTGGCGGACCGAGGGTATCGACGACCACGACACCAGCCCTGGCAGCGAAACAACCATCTGTGCCCGCGCCGCCCGCCTGCTGGCCGAGGCAGTCAATGGCGAGCGAGGTGCTCAGTAGGCGAGCGGGGGGCGTCAGCCCCCTGAGTCATCCGGCGTGGTATTATGTGTCCGCTTGGGCCACACCCTCCCGGAGCTTGTACGATGTCCCGCAGCACGTTCGCCCTGATCGTCGCCCTCGTCGCAGCGCCACTCCTCGCCGAAGACAAGCCCGCCGAGTTTTCAGGGCCGCAGGCCGGCGAAAAACTTACGCCGTTTGCCACTAAGGTCATCCTCGGCGACGAAGCCGGGAAGGAAATCGACCTGGCCAAGGCTGCCGCTGGCAAGCCGGTGCTGATCGTCTTCGTTCACGAGCGAAATCGCCCGACCGTCGGCCTGGCCCGGCTGCTGGGGCTGTATGCGGCGACCAAGAAGGAAGCCGGCCTCACAAGCGGCGTCGTGTTCCTGGTTGCCGACGCTACCGAAGCCGAGACCTGGATGAACCGGGCTTCGGGCGCCCTTCCCGGCGGCGTGCCCGTGGGCATTTCGACCGACGGTCAGGAAGGTCCCGGCGCCTATGGCCTCAATCGTAAGGTCCAGATGACGATCCTCGTCGGCAAAGAGGGCAAGGTGACGGCCAACTTCGCGCTGGTCCAGCCGAGCGTGCAAGCCGACGCCCCGAAGATTGCGCAGGCGGTCGTCGATGTGCTAGGGGGCGGCAAAGGGCCGACAATTGAAGAGCTGCAAAAACTCGGGGGCCCGATGCGCCCCGCAGCCGCGCCGCGCCGGAAGTCGGAGTAGTGAGAGATTTTGTCCCGCGCAATCGCTCGTTCGCTCGTAACGCCCGCGATAGCGGTTCAATCCTGAACGATCTTGCGTAGGAAGCTTTTGCAATCCGTCCAGGGCTCGTTTGCAATTTCGGGGCAGTCGCCAACCATTCGCGCCGCGGACTGGAAGCCGCCGGCCGTGTCTAACGTCCAGCGGCATAATGGCTTGCGAGCGTTCATCCGGCAATTCTTGCCGCCGCAACGCGCTTCGGCATCACAGTTGCTCTATTACCGGTCCGCCCTGCTGACGCCCCGAGCGACGGATGGCAGCCGGGCTAACTCGCACGGAGGTAGCAGTCATGACGTACGGACGAGTGCTTTGCCAGGTCGTCGAGACCCCTGCGCAGGACTACCACGACGAGTGGATGCCTGTCGAACAGGATTGGCCGCGCGACCTGTTGCCGTGGGCCGATCCGTACATCGCGGTCCTGATGCTGCGCCTGGAACGGCGGTACGAGTGGGTTGGCGTGGCCGACGACAGCTCGCTAATGGCCGACGATCTTCCGCCGGGCGCGACGAGCGAGTCTTGGCAGGACCTGTCCTGGCAGGACGATGCTTTTGCGGATGAAGTCTTTGCTGGCAATCCCTGGCACGACGACGCCTGCCTGCCTGGACGGCAAGCGGGGCGGCGCTCGATGTTCCCGCCCATCATCGGCGGTTTCCCCCTTCTGGACGACGTCACGGATGGACTCGAAGAAGACCCGGTTTAGCGCGGATTCGTCCGCGGTCGTGGTAGCGAGAATTCGATTCACGCGCGAGGCCGTTTGCGGCCGGTACCTGGCGTTCGCCACCCGAGACGTCCTCCACGGGCGGCGCACGGTGGAACTGGCCCAGGCGGGCCTCGCCGACGCCCCTTTTGGGAGGCGGCGGTCGCGGCAGCGTTAGTTGCGGTTGTGGGCGAGCGGAGCTAATTTGCTGCTGTTCCCTGGGCCGCCAACAACATTTCGCCGACCGCCGCCCGGGCTTCCCGCTGCATCTCCACTCCGCCCATGACCGCAACAGCGCTTGTCGCCCGCTTGCTGGCCGATCCGGTCGCAAGCTATCCGTCCGCGACGGTCGCTTGCTTCGATCCCACGACCGGCGAGCTTCCCCGCCGCCGGCTCGATGCGGGGCGGACGGTTGCCTTTCTCGAGCGCCTGGCCGGTGCCGGCGCTCCGGCTGTCTTAATTGCCGCATCCACCGGGCACGGACACTTGCGCACCGTCGCGGAGCTAGAAGAGTGGTTCCGCGTTGCTGCCGCGGCGAAGCTCGACAGCACCGTGCTGACGGCGCTCCTGCGGCCTGAGGACAGTGACGCGGCCAACGAGCGGCTCGCGAAACTTCTGGCCGAGCTGGGATACGCCGTCGCCTTTGTTCGCCCAGGCCGCGATCTGCCGAAAGATGCAACCGACGAACACGTTGCGGCCAACATGCGCCCGGCCGTCATTGCGGCGGCCGAGGCGGGGCTCGCAGTTGGGCTCTATTCGATTCCCGATGTCAGTGGCGTCGCGCTGACGCCAACAGCCGCAGGCCTAGTGATTCACTCGCTGCGCCAAACTAGACTCGATCGTCACATCGTTGCGATCAAGGTGACCGAAGCGAGCTATGCCAACAGCACGCTGAAGTTTCTCGCAGCACCAGACCTGGCGCACCTCAAGATCGTTCAAGGGTGGGATCCGCATCTGGCCAGGGCCCTGCTCGATGGACCCGAGCACGACGCACAGCATCGGCAGCGCTGCGGAGTGACCAGCGGGCCGATGTCGTTTGCGATCTACCAATACATGCATCTGCTCGCCGCCGCTGAGCAGGGGGACTGGGACGAAGTCGCCGATGCTCAGGCGGCAGTCACCGCGCTCTTCCAGGCGATGCAGGACGATCCCACCAAGTTCGCCGATCTTCAGCGGGCCAAGTTCATCATGGGGCTGGGCCAGCCGTTGACCGGGAAAGTCGAGACCGCCCAGGATGAGCGCGTGCTCTCGGCACTGGAGTCGCTCCCCCGCCGCGCCGACCGCTCGCGGCTGGCCCGGAGCCTTGATTTGATGGGAGACGGACCCTATCACGAGCGGCTGGCAAGGCTCGTGATCCCCAATGATGGACCACTGATTCCTGACTCTCGGAACGACACATAGGGCGTTCCCTACAGCGCGATGTCCGACACCACGACGACGCTCGCCGAGCTCCGTGAACTCATCCGCCGATTCGTCGCTGAGCGCGACTGGGAGCAGTTCCACGCCCCCAAGAACCTGAGCATGTCGCTGGCGATCGAGGCTGCCGAGCTGATGGAGCATTTCCAGTGGATCGACATGGCCGAGTCGCGCCGCGTGGGAGACGATCCCACAAAACTCACCGCAATTCGTGAAGAAATCGCCGACGTGCTCTGCTACGCCTTGGCCCTGGCGAACGCCATGAACCTTGACCTGAGTGAAGCCGTCCGCGACAAAATGGTGAAGAACGCCGCGAAGTACCCAGCCGACGCGAGTCGAGGTCGTTTCGATTCGCCCCTCCCATCCTGAGAGATTCAGCCATGCCCCTCTCCCGTCGTGAAATGCTCGAGTCACTCGGCGTCGTTGCTGCCGGGGCGATCACCGCCGGCTATTCGGCCACCGCCAAAGGCTTTGCCACTAATGAGGAAATCACCGTTGGCTGCATCGGCACGGGGGGCCGCTGCCGGACGCTGATGAAGCCATTAGCCACGATTCCGGGCGTGAAGATTGCCGCCGTGTGCGATATCTGGGACTTTCATCTGGACGAAGGAAAGAAGCTCGCTCAGCCCAACGCATTCGCCACCAAGGATTATCGCGCGATCCTGGACCGCAAGGACATCGACGCGGTGCTGATCGGCACACCCGACCATTGGCACGTGCCGCTCACAGTCGAGGCATGCGCGGCCGGCAAGGACGTCTATGTCGAGAAACCGTTAACGCACGATCTGTCGGAGGGGCAGCGAGTCATCGAGGCGCAGAATCGACACAGTCGGATCGTGCAGGTCGGTACGCAGCAGCGGTCGATGCCACATCTGATCCAGGCCCGCGAGATTGTGAAGTCTGGCCAGCTCGGCGAGATTCACAAGGTCCATCTCACTTGGAATCGTAACGCCAACCGGGCCGCTCGACCGAACCTTAGCATCGACCCGAAGACCGTCGATTGGAAACGGTTTCTTGGTAGCGCCAAGGACCAGCCGTTCGACGAGTATCGCTTTCGGCAGTGGCGGTGGTTCTGGGATTTCGGCGGCGGCCTGTTTACCGATTTGATGGTGCACTGGATCGACGTGGTGCATTGGTACCTCGATCTCGACCATCCGGCGACCGCCGCGAGCATCGGCGACCATTTCCACGCCAAGGACCTGTGGGAGACTCCCGACACGGTGCAAACGCTGATGCAGTACCCCGAGCACGAACTCCAGGCTTATTTCGAAGGGACATTTTCGAGCGCCCGGAATGCGGCCATGTGCGAGTTCATGGGGACGGAGGCGACGCTTTACATCGATCGCGGCCGCTACGAAGTGATTCCCGAGCGGCGGAGCAAGCTGAAGCCAAGCGAGCTGATTCTGGGCGACGGGCCCCGCGGCTCCGACTTCTTCAATCAGCCGGACGGCGAGCTACTGCACCTGGCGAACTGGATCGAGTGCATCCGGACGCGTAAGAAACCGAATGCCCCCGCCGAAGCGGGCGTAAGCGCGGCCAGCGCAGCGCATCTGGCGAACATCGCCCTTCGGAGTGGACAGGTAGCGAAGTGGAAAGGTTGAGGCGGATGGCGGAGTTACGGCGGGTTGTCTTTCACGCAAAGTCTCGCGCCTAACCCACGACCAGGTGCGCCCGCTGGGCACTGACGCGGACGCGGGCGATGGTACCGCTCGCAAACGGCAGGAAGTCGCTCTCGATTCCGTCCGAGAAGATCACCCCGCCGTCGGGCATGAGCGATTCGATCACTAGTTCGCTCGCGTCGTCGATCCAGCCCGCTACCAAGTTGGCCTGCGACCGTTTGCTCACGAATGGCTCGCGCACTGACCATATCAACCGGCGGTCTTCCCAGGCGAGGGCCGGCCGCGGCACGGCGTCCTGACCCTGAAACTGGGCCAGACCCTGGGCCATGTTGAATACGCTCGACATCCAGCCCGTCGATCCCGCGCCTGTCGAGACGATGATTCCGCTCGATGACTGGGGCTCACTCGCCGTGGCGGTTTCCAGCACGTAGCGGGCCGAAACGTGCGACGCCGCCCCGATAAAGAGGTCGTTAAACGCCAGCAGCCGCTGCGAATCGTTGAGGCTGGCTTCGGCGAGCGTCACGGCCCGCTGCTTGCTCTTGCCGTCGAGCACCCGGCGGACGATCGCCCGCGCTGCCTTCACTTGAAACGGAAGGAGCACGCCGTCGATCCGCGCGGGATCGGGATTGATCGCCACAATCGGCACGTTACCCACGTACTTGGCCGTATTGGCCACCAAGCCGTCCTGCCCAACGACGACGACGACTTGGCTCAAGGCAAAGTCGTAGTTCGGCACAAACGACCGATCGACACGGCGGATTGGCAGGCCGAACTGAAGCTCGTCCTCCAAAACATCGACGACGTCCTGGTAGATGGCGTCTTCGACCTCGTAATCCTCGAAAGCGGCTTGTTGCTGCACCGCGGGCACGACTGGCTTTTGGGCCACCGCGCCGCGGGTACGCTTTTGCGGCATGGCTGGTCCCTGACGCCGCTCCTGCTCTTGAACATGGGCCCGCGCGAGGAGGAACTTCGCCTGCCCCTTGGTCCCCCAGCGGCGACGCAGCCCCTCCATCCGCGTCGGCGCCGAGACGATCGTAATGCCAGGATGGAGCACGTACATCGTCGGCCCTTGTTCCTCGGTCCAACGCTCCGCGTGGGACCGCATGCCTGGACGCTCTGCGTCCGGTCATGAAGTCCGTGGTTATCTATTTCGATTTGATCAGATTCGCCAGCAAGTCGGGCGACACGTTCAGCTCGCCGATCTTCTGTGCGTTCTCGGCCAGCTCGCGGAAGGCCAAAGCGATGTTCAGCTTTGGATCGGTCCCGCCGCCCGCGGCCATGAGGATCTTCCAATCGATCTGTTTAAGTGGTTCCAGCGTAACCGACAGGGCGTGCGCACGGGCATCGGCTTCTTTGCGCTCGTTCTCCACGCGTTCTTCGACGAGCGTGGCCCGCTGCTGTTCGACCGCGATCTCTGCCGCCATCTGCGTTTCGCGGACCTGCCGCCTCTTTTCCTCGACGGCGATCTCCGTCTTCAGCTCGTTTTCTTTGATCGTCCGCTCCATATCGACCGCCGAATTCCGGCGGGCGTAAATCGCTTCGTCGGCCTGCTTCAGGAGCTGCTCACGAGCGTCGGCCTGCAGGGCCTTGGCCATCTCCGGCGTCGGCTTGATGGCCAGGACCGAGAGGCTGAGCACCTCGACGCCGAGCATCGCGACCGCGGCCGACGATTTGAGGCTGGCAGTCATCTCGGCGACCAGAGCGTCGGACGAGACGAGCACCTCCTTGAGCGGCCGCTGCTGCGTGAAGCTGCGGGCGGCGATCTGGGCCGCCTGCGACAGCCGTTCGGCCAATCGCTGCGGGTCTTCGGTCCGATGGTGGGATCGCTCATCGACGCTGAAGTTGAGCACCTCTGCCACGCGCTTGGCGTTGGTGATCCGGTAAGTCAATTGCCCCTGGATCGTCACGTCCTGAAAGTCGGCGGTTACCTCATTAAAGAGGAACGGTACGTCGGTGCTTTCCATCGGCACCAGGACGATTTCGCTGGTCGGACCGAAGTAGAAGAATGCCAGCCCCGGCCCTTCCTGCTTGAGGCGGCCCCCCTTGTAGTGCAGGACGTAGGTCGTGGGTGCGACTTTGAGGTAGCGGATGCCAAACATAGCAATTTCGGATTTAGAATTTCAGATTGCCAACGAAGCCGGAATCTGCAAATCAGCGATCTTCGACGATTTTTCCACCTTCTTTCACAACTGCCGGGGCGCTTGTCGCATCGAGCTTGTTATCGACGAGCATTGTGATGGAGTAGCCCTCAGTGCGAATTTGGGCGGCGCCATTGCCGGCCGCCGTACACGTGTCGATCCGCACGCGTGACGCCCCGCCGACGCTGATGCCGCTGCGGCCATTATGCGAGCAGTCCAGGCCCAAGAGGTCGCTCCTTGTGACATTGTCGTGACAGTTCACGCCATCCAGATAGAACCCGCGAATGTTGAGGTTCTCCACAATCACATCGTGCACGTTGTACAAGGTCACTCCGACCGGGTGCAGGCAGCACGACAGGTTGTAGTCCTGCGGCAGGCGGTTCTTGTCGCAGCCGAAATAGAGCCATCCATCCACCAGACACCACTCGCGCGGCCCAAGTTCGGGGAACCGTCCGGCTGGCGGTTGCTTGCGCACCGCAGGCTGATCGTCGACAAAAAGCTGTTGATAGCTCATCCGTGCCGGTTGCGTTCGGAACGTCTCGCTCCGGTAGTACTCCCACTTGGCCTCGGCCAAGGACATTGTTCCGTCGAGAGTCGCGCCGTTGCCCTGGATTTGCAGCGGAAAGTTGGCGTCGCCGCTGTTGCGTGGTCCCTGAATCGTGACGCACTCGCGATAGGGGACGCCGGTATTCGTCAGGACAACCCGGTCTCCCAGGCGGGCAATGCGCAGCGCTTTGGCGATCGAGCGGCACGGCCCGCCGGATTCGCCCTGGGCAGTGGGAGAGTGGCCTCCCAGCCGATCGTCCCCGTTCACGTTATCGACGTAGATGTCGCGAGCCAGTCCTGCCGATGCCGGCGCCAGGATGAGGAGCAACAGTGCGAGCGCGGGGCGCATGACCAATCTCCGGAAAAAGCCTGTGTGACTGGCAAGTTTAGCACGCGGTTTCGATTGCCCGTGCGCTCGGCATCTTCGGCACAATCCAAACCGTGCCCAATGCGCGGCATCAGAAGTTGATCCTGTACTTCTGCGTCATTGCCTGGCGGATTTTGGCCGTTTCGTTCTCCATTTCGGCTGCAATTCCCTGGGCGGTTGTGGCGCCCTGGCCCCGCTCCTGGGCACTGATCGCCCGGCGCTCGCCTTGGACGTTGTTCCACTGCACGTTGTAGCCGTAGCCGCCGTAGCCATATCCCGCGTAGCCACCGCCGGACGCCGAATACTGCTGATAGACCTGCGCGCCGCGGGCGGCCGAGTTGATGCCGATGCCCTTGAGGGCGGCCGAGGCGTCGCGCATGCGGGCGGTGGTATAGCGGCCATAGGCGAGCATTTCCGGATCGACGTCGAGAATCGGCAGGCGGTCGATTCGCCGGGCCCAGTTATCGAGCCACATGGCATGCTGGCCAAAAGTCTTGGCGTCCTTGGCCTTCTCGCGCAGGTCGTCGCGAATCTTGGTGATGGAGTTGAAGTATGTTTGAGTCGCGTAGGCGGCTTTGCTCGATTCAGGTTGCTCCGACATGGACCGAGACTTGTTAGCGGCGATCAGTGCGGCCACCGGATGATCAATGAGCGATAGTACTCGCTTACGGCCCTCCTGGCTGAGCGTGCCATTGAGCGTGAACTTCATCGGCTCCGTGGTGGGCTTCCAATCTTTGATGTCGTCGATCATTGCTCCGAGATTGCCGAGGACTTCGAGGATCATTGGTTTGGCGAACGGGGCAAGAATCGAGGCATCGCCGTTGAAATGGACCATCAAGCGGCCAAAGGAGCCTTCGGTCACGGCCACTTCCAGCACCAGGCCGCGAATGCTCGCCAGGGCTTTGGTAGCGGCATCGAGGTCGATATTCTTGCCTGCCAGGGTCGAACAGGCGGCCAGCTTCATCCGGATCAGCTCGGGCGGCACGGCGTCTTCCAGATCGAATGCGACGACGACCTGACTGGTTTGCGAGGCGGCGAGCGTTCCTTCCAGATACGGCGACAGGCCCGGCTGCGTGCGCTTCTCCACTTCGCGAAGCCACCGCGCCACCGATTGCCGATTAGCCGGCGCCATGACCCCCAGCCGCATCGGCGCGAGCTGCACACAGTACGAATCGTCGCTCAGAATAACGGCCGACAAGTCGCCGAACTGATCGACCGTCCCCTTCGTTGCGCGAGTGATCTCGGCGATCGAGTGCTCTTCGGAGAAGTCGGCCACGGCGACTTCCCACTGCGGCTGCATGGTTTGATAGTCGATTGCAGCACCCAGGACCATGCGCCGTGTATCGGGCGAGATGCTCACCAGTCCCGAAGCAAACGCCTGTTCGTATCGCTCTTTCCAGCCCTCCTGCTGGGCAATCGGACTGGCCATGATCCGCTGGGCGTCGAGCAAGACGATAGCGTTGGCGGTGGACGGAATTTTGGCGGCAAGCTGCTCGAATTGGGCCGACGCGGGACGTGGGACGATGGCGCTAGCGATCGCCAGCGACCAGATCGAAAGTGCAAATGCCAAGGTGCGAAACATGATGATCCTCCGGCCAAGGGGCGCGACAATTGTGCTGACTGCGGGGCGCATTGCGGCGAGCGGGCAGAATAGCCGCTCCTACCGCCCGCCAGAGGCCGCAGGTACACTAACGAGGATTGTAGCCAGCCAGCTTCGCCACGCGAGTGCGGGCGGTGAAAAACCCGAGATTCTGACTTCCAGGGCGCAAGATTTTCGCCCTGATTTTGTTGGTGCCCGTTATGTCCACTGAGCCGTCGCCGAATCAAACGTCGCCCGTCACGCCAGCGCCCGAGGTGGTCGAAGACTCACAGTCCGCGGCGCGCCCGGCAGCGGGACCCTTGGCGAAGTTCACTCGGGCCACCAGTGAGGGAGCCGCTGGTGAGGCAACCAGGCCGAGTGGCGAGCCGTCGAGGCAGAGCCTGGGCGAAGTGCGTTCCCAGGCAGAGCCTGGGAACGAGAAACAGGCGGAGCCAGGGAACCAGACCCAGGGAAAGCGTCCGTCGCGCGGCAAAGGGAAGCGCCCGCCTCGGCCACCTCGCCGCGAAGGCGAGCAGGACAAGCAAAAGGCCGAGAACGCCGAGGTCGATCGGGGCCTAGAGGTCGAGCGCCAGGCCCGCCGCGACTCCGGCCCGCGGGCCAAGGTGCCCGTGCCCAACCGCCGCGAGCGGCCTGAGGACTTGGAAGCCGAAATCGCCGCGGCTTTGGGCGACTTGTCGCTCGATGCAATCGCCTCCGCACCCGCCAAGAGCGCTGGCGAGCGGCTGGAGAACGAATCACGGCATCGAGCACAAGTCGCCGAGCTGCACGGCGACGACGTGTTCTTCACGCTCGGCGGCAAAGAGCAGGGCATTGCGAGTCTCCGCAGTTTCACCGAACCGCCTCAGGTGGGAGACATGGTCGATGTCGTCGTGACGGGCTACAACCCGGAGGACAATCTGTATGACCTGGCGATTCCGGGTGCAGCAATCGTCGCGGGAAAATGGTCCGACGTGGCCGAGGGGTCGCTCGTCGAAGCGCGCGTGACCGGCGCGAACACCGGTGGCCTGGAATGCGAGGTCTCAGGAACACGGGCCTTCATCCCGGCGAGCCAGGTGGCGCTGTACCGCATTGAGAACTTTGGCGACTTCGTGGGCCAGAAGCTGGTCTGCGTCGTGACCGAATCGAATGAGCGCCGCGGCAACCTGGTGCTCAGCCGGCGGGCTGTGCTCGAGCGGGAGAAGGAGGAATCGAAGAAGGCGCTGCTGGCGGAACTTGAGCCGGGACAGATGCGCGAGGGCGTAGTCCGGAAGATTCAGGACTTCGGGGCATTCGTCGATCTAGGAGGTATTGATGGGCTCATTCATATCAGCCAGATGAGCTGGGAGCGCATCAAGCATCCGAGCGAGGTGCTTGCCGAGGGGCAGAAGGTCCGCGTCCGCATCGAAAAGATCGATCACGAAACAGGGAAGATCGGGTTGTCACTGAAGAACCCCGAGGAGCATCCGTGGACCGGCATCGAGCAGAAGTTCCCCGTTGGCGCGACGGTCCGGGGTCCCGTGTCGCGAATCGCCCAGTTCGGCGCGTTCGTCAAGCTTGCGCCGGGTGTCGAGGGGCTGATTCACATTTCGGAGCTGGCCCACCACAAGGTCTATCGGGTCGAGAACGTCGTGAAGGAAGGGGAAGAGGTCGAGTGCAAGGTGCTCTCGGTCGATGCCGAGGCCCAGCGGATCGGCCTCTCGCTGAAGGCGACGATTGCCAAGGCGGTCAAGGAGAGCGACAAGCCCAAGGACGAAGCCGAAGTGGAAGAACCGCCCCGCGAACTGGCCGTGCCCAAGCGCAAGGGACCACTCAAGGGCGGCGCAGGCAAGACGAGCGGCGGCGAGCAGTTCGGGCTAAAGTGGTGAGCGTCCGAGCTTTTCCAGCACTGTTCAGAATTGCCGGACTATGCGCGCATTTTGTAGGCTCAGAGTCTTTACCGGCCGATGTGAGCTAACAGCAAGCTAAGGATTCTTTGGGGAGAATTGCTGTGCGATTCAGCCTACGTGAATTGTTGTTTGCTACCACTTTCGCGGGCCTGGGGCTTGCCTGGTGGCTTGATCATCGATGGTCGGCTGCCGAACGGCGAGCCTTGATCTACGAGCATGCAACAATGAAGACTGAGCTTGAGCGCGTCCGAAAAATGAGAGACGAATTGCTTCAGGAGAATCGTGAATTTCAAGCGGCATTTCAGAAGATTGGATGACCTACGGTCTCCGTTTTCGCCATGCTCCGGAAACCTTCTACAAGGCGCAGATGCAAGCGAAAGATAGCGCGAATTCCTACGCTCTCGCTTCAGGCTTGTTCGCGGGGCAGCTCGATCGTGAAGACCGCACCGCCGGTGTCGGGCGAGTGGGCGGTGAGCGTGCCGCCGTGGTTGGTGACGATTCGCCACGCTTTGGACAGGCCCAGGCCCAGGCCACGGCCGGCTTCGCGGCCGGAGTAAAACGGGTCGAAGATGTGCGGCCGAATATGAGGCGGGATGCCGGGGCCGGTGTCGGTGACGGTCAATTTCAGATTGCAGATTTCAGATTTCAGATTTGCGGATGGTGAAAAATGGGGCGTTGGAATGGGCAGGTGTGCGCCGGAGTAAGGACTCTGTACTGGGCACTGAGTACTGAGTACTGAGTACTGAGTACCAAGTGCGGAGTCCGCAACATGCACCTTTGAACCCGCATCTTGCTCGCAATCTGAAATCTGAAATCTGAAATCCGAAATAACCACCTCCACCCGCCGGCCCCGCCCCAGCGCTTCGAGTGAGTTCTGAATGAGGGCGGCAAGCGCAACAGCGATTTGTGTTGGATCGACAGTCGCTAAGAGCGGCTCGGCGACGCCCGAGCGCACAAGTGTCGTTTGTTGCTCGGCGGCCAGAGGTTGCATTTCGATGACAACTCGATCGGCCAGGGCGGCAAGATCGGTCGCCTCTTTGCGCAGCGCCGGTGGGCGGGCAAAGAGCATGAGGTCAGCGATCATCTCGTGCGCGCGGAAGGCCTGCTGGTTGATCGTTGCCAGCTTCCTGCGGCGCTCGGGATCCTTTTCTTCTACGAGCAGCGTCTGCGCCCGCGTGGCAATGTTCGCCAGCGGGTTATTGATCTCGTGGCTCAGGCCGTAGGCGAACTGGTACAGGGCCTCGAGCTTGGCGGCTTCGAGGGCAGCGGTGAAGTCAGTGGCGGGCGCAGACGTAGCTTGCATATCGTTGCATTGGTGCGTTTCGCTGCGCTCACGCACGCTACGCCGGCACCGCCCGCTCCAATTCCAGCAAATCGCAGCAGCGGTCGAGCAGCTTATCGACTGTGAACGGCTTTTGCATGAAGTCGTCGGCGCCCGCGGCTCGCAGGTCGGCCACCTTGTCCATCTCGACCATGCCCGAGATGCAGATGATTTTCACCTGGTCGAGCGTGCTGTCGGACCGCACCCGCTGGCAGACTTCCTTGCCGTTGATGTCGGGAAGCATGATGTCGAGCACGACGAGGTCCGGCCGGAACTCCTTGACCAACATGCCAGCATCGAAGCCGTTATTGGCCGTTTTGATCTCGAACCGCCCGTCGCGGGCAAAGCAATCGACCATGAGCTCGACGAGTTCCTGGTCGTCATCAACGATCAAGAGCTTTCGCTTGCCGCTCTCCAAGGCATCGGTCGGAATGCCGTTGTCCCGCATGAACGAGTACAACTCGTTCCTCGGAATGCGGCGAAAGCGGCTGCCGGGGACGCGAAATCCCTTCAGCGTGCCGTTATCGAAGCAGCGGATAATCGTCTGCTGGCTGACCTTGCAGATTTTCGCTGCCTCACCGGTCGTAAACACTGTCTTCGTGGACATGGCTGCAAACCATCCTTCCCTTACGATGGTTGGACCAGCAAATGGAGGCAGCCAAGATGTCGCGGCCTCCAACCCTCCGTGTGTTTGCCACGTCGAAGCTAGTCCGAAAGGTCCCTCTTAAACCCGGGCAGGCACTCAGCCCGCAAACCCGGTTGGCACACGCCAAATTGTCGTAGTTCCCAGGTTGTGCCAGTCAGCAAGCTCGCGCTGCATTGCCAAGCTTGCCGAACTTCACAACCGGGGGAATTATAGCGGCGGCGCAGGGTGCGTCAATAGCGGTTTTTTTGACGCAAGTCGTTCTGTAACAGTGACTTATCGCGATTTGACTTCGAACTTCAAAGTTCCGGTTCAAAGTTCAAAGTTGGGGCAAATCGGGGACATTTGGGCGAATGAGACGGATGTCCAAATCGGAATTCAATGCTTGGAGACCCTGAATCCAGCGCCGCCAATTCACTTGGATTTTTAAACCTTAGACCACGAGTTTACGCATCCCCCGCAGTCTCGTTTTCCCGAACATTCCTCACGCCCCACACAATCTGTGGCCGATACCTGACGTTAAATCTCTGTCTCCTCGCATTGGCGCTTGCGCTCGGCGGCCACCAGCAAAGGATTGCGGTCATGCTCGTCATTCTCAGCGACCTCCATCTGAACGACGGCACCTGCGGGGCAATTCTGGCCCCCGGCACCATGAACCTGCTCAGCGAGCGACTCTGCGACCTCGCCTGGCGGGCCTCTTGGCGGGCCGATGGCGCGTACCAGCCGATCGACCGGCTCGACATGGTGCTGCTCGGCGACGTGCTCGATATCACCGGGTCGCAGCGTTGGCTCAAGGGCGATGCCCGTCCGTGGGGCGACATGTCCTCGCATGCCGTCAGCGATACGACCGCGGCCATCGTCGATGAAATCCTCCGCAAAAACGTCGAATGCATCCGCACGCTCCGCTCGCTGGCGACCGAAGCGACGATCAGCCTGCCGCCGGCCACCGCCGGCGGCCAGC
>Ga0065705_10104227_pt1 | contig 31238 bp, 18 predicted proteins | sample SwibulcommuniRL2_FD_59092 | JGI IMG/M metagenome (GOLD analysis project Ga0065705, IMG submission 59092) | Bulk soil microbial communities from switchgrass field near Rose Lake, East Lansing, Michigan, USA - RL2 Bulk Soil v2 (version 2) | ecosystem: Environmental > Terrestrial > Soil >...
CAGGGGATTGGCGCATCACAACCGCCGTTGAGGCGGCGCTGCCCGGGGGACAAGCTGACGTGGAAGCACGACGGAGTGATGGTTTTGCAGGCAATCCGATTACGAAGTTGTAAGCTCTTTGTATGAATAAGGTTGCGCCGCGTGTGCCGATGGCGATGCGACGGTGGCTGCACCGACGGGCCAGCGGTTGCAGTACGGCAGCGGTCTGCGGAGGCCAATCGTTTATAGCGTTTCATCCGCCCTAAGTGGTTTGCCAGCGGTAGATACGCTTGCTACATTCACCAAGCTATGCGCAAAGGGATTCCTGTCTCGCCCGGAGTGGCCGTCGGCACCGCCTACTGCATCCTGGAAATCTTCGTCAACCCGGAGACGCAACGGCTCGAAGACCACCAGGTCACTGCCGAACTGGCCAACTATGAAACGGCCCGCGACAAAGCGGCTGCCGAGCTGCGCGCGCTGCAAACCAAAGTGGCGCAACAAGTTGGGCACGACGAGGCGGCCATCTTCGGCGTCCACGAGTCGATCCTTCGCGACGCAGCCTTCACGAACAAGGTCCGCGGGTGGATCGTCAATGACCGGCTCAATGCGCAGGCCGCGTTGGCCCGGCTGCTCGAGGAATACACCGTCCTGTTTGCCAAAACGAACGACGAATACCTCAAGGAGCGGCTTAACGACCTGCGCGACGTGATCATGCGGCTGACGGCCCACCTGGCCCAAAAGCCCGCCGACGATGGCGGCGTGCTGAAAGGCCCGGTGATCATCATCGCCGACGAACTGCTGCCATCGCAGGTTGTCGCGCTGGGCGATGTCCAGGTCCGCGGCATCGTCACCCAGGCTGGCAGCCAGACCAGCCACGCCGCGATCATCGCCCGCAGCCGGGGCATTCCGGCAATCTCCGGCATTCGCGGCATCCTGCGGCAGGTGAAGACGGGCGACACGGTCGTCGTCGATGGCCGCGATGGCCACGTCCTGATCAATCCCGACCCCGAGCAGCGCAGCGCTTTCCTCAAGCTGGAGCGCGAGTTCGTCGTCCTCAAGGATCAGCTTGCGGCCAACCATGACAAGCCCGCGAAGACCGCCGACGGCGTCGATCTGGAGCTGTTGGCGAATGTCAACAGTACCCTAGACGCAAAACAGGCGGTCGCGATGGGCGCCTCGGGCGTGGGTTTGTTTCGCACCGAGTACATCTACCTCACGCATCCCGACGTGCCGGACGAGGAAGAACAGTTCGTCGCCTATCGCGACGTGATTGACGCCAGTCCCAACAAGAGCGTGACGATCCGCACGCTGGACATCGGCGGCGACAAGACGGTGCCTTACCTCGGTCACACGCATCAGGAAGCCAACCCCTTCATGGGTTGGCGGAGCATCCGATTGTCGTTCGAGCATCCGGAGTTTTTCGCCACGCAGCTTCGGGCAATTCTGCGAGCCGCCGAACATGCCAAAGCGCAAGGGGGCCGCGTACGAATCATGTTCCCGATGATCACGGCCCTCGAGGAGGTGCGCAAGGTCAAGGCAATGGTCCGCCGCTCGTGCAATCACCTTCGCGAGGAAGGCAAATCGTGCGGCGAGATTCCGCTGGGCATGATGCTGGAAGTGCCCGCCGCGGCCATCTCGATCAAAGACATGCTGCCGCACGTCGATTTCGTCTCGATCGGCTCGAACGACCTGGTCCAGTACCTGATGGCAGCCGACCGCGACAATCCGAAGGTCAGCCACCTTTGTCAGCCGCTCGCACCGCCGGTGCTGCGCGTGCTGTCGTCAGTGATCAAGGCCTGCCACAAGGCGAACAAGCCGCTCACCTTGTGCGGCGAAATGGCCGGCCAGCCGCGGGCGTTTGTGTTGCTGTTTGCGATGGGCCTGCGGAGCTTCAGCATGAGCCCCGCCTTCATTCCGACGATGAAGGACCTGGCGGCTCACCTGACCGCGGAGGACGCGCGGCATGTGCTCCGCAAGGCGCTGACGCTGCGCACGACCGCCGCGGTCAAGCGATTCATGGCCGAGCAACTCGCCCGGATCGCGCCCAACCTGCGGATGCTCGATACTGATTGATGACAAGACAGCACCAAACTGCGGCGGCGACTGGCCGGAGGAGGGAACACGTGCTCTGCATTCCCAAGATGCTCCGAACCGCGCTCCTTGTTCTGCCATTGCTGCCCCTTGCTGCGCTGCGGGCGGAGGACTGGCCCCAGTGGCGCGGACCCAACCGCGATGGCGTCTGCGGCGAAGCGGGCCTGCTCGAATCGTTCCCCACGGGCGGTTTGAAAGTCCGCTGGCGCGTCCAGGCCGGTTGGGGGTTTTCGAGCCCGGTCGTAGCCCAAGGCCGAGTCTTTCTGGCCGATTCCGAGGTGGTAAAGCCCAACGCCAAGGAGTGCATCCGCTGCTTCGATGAAACGACCGGTCAGGCCCTGTGGACCCATCGCTACGACGTGGCCTACGAGGATTGGGCATTCGACCCAACCCAGGAAATCGGTCCCGTCGCGACGCCAATCGTCGAGAGCGGCAAGGTCTATGCCTTGGGCAGACTCAGCAACCTGTTCTGCCTCGATGTCCAGAAGGGCGAGGTGCTCTGGCAGAAGGATTTGCACAAGGATTATCAGGCAGCGTTCGCCCCGGGTGCACCGTCGCCCCTCATCGAAGGAAACCTGCTGATCCTGTTTATCGGCGGCAAGCCCGACGCGTGCCTTATCGCGCTCGATAAGGACACGGGCAAGGAAGTCTGGAAGGCGCTCGATGAATCGCTGACCTTCAGCTCGCCCATCGTGATCTCCGCCGGCGGAAAGAGGCAACTGATCGTCTGGACGAACGAATCCGTGACCTCACTCGATCCGGCGTCGGGCGAGACCTGGTGGCGTCAGCGACTCGTCACCAGCCCGGATTATGCGGTCTCCACTCCGGTGTATCACAAGGACCGGCTCTTGATCGGCGGACTGATGTTTCAGCTCGACACGGACAAACCAGCGGCCAGGGTGCTGTGGCCGGAATCGAAAGCACCGGCCCGGCGCATCTTCAGCCATACCTCGACCGCGCTCTTGCGCGACGACTGTGTGTTTTCGGCCAAATCGACGGGCGAATTGGTCGGCTTGGATGCCAATACGGGAAAGCAAATCTGGGAATCGTCCAAGGTGACCGACCTGAAGGGCGGGGCGAGCATTCATCTGACTCCCAGCGGCGATTCGGTGTTGCTCTACACCGACAAGGGAGAGCTGATCCGCGCCCGGCTCAGTGCGCAGGGTTACGAAGAGATCAGCCGCGCCGCCGTGCTGGAGCCGACATTTCCGTTCGGGGGCAGGAAGGTTGCCTGGCCTGCTCCGGCCTATGCCAACCGCCACATCTTTGTCCGCAGTGGCAAAGAGCTGGTCTGTGCGTCGCTGGCAGCGGAGCGTTAATGACGCGCTAGGGGTTTTACGAAACGACAACGTGTCGGCTAGGTCCGGCACGGCGGACATTCTGTCTGGCTCTCCATTACCGAAACGTAATCTGGCCAGGCGACCGCGCTGATTGGGGTCGAAATTCGCCGCTCCTTTCTCCCTTCAGCGGCACGGGTTGTGCGAATGCAATACCCGTTCTCATGCCAAGCGGTCGGCCAATGCAACGAGCGTTGCGATTGCTGCGACCGCCTTCTCGTAGGAGACGCAATCATGTTGTCTCATCTTTTTGCCACCAGTAAGGCCAGCCGCTTGCGATCGCGGCGAACCTCCCCGCGGCTGCGGCCGCTCGTCGAGTCGCTGGAACCGCGCTGTGTGCTCGCTACGGCTTATCTGGCCACCGACCTGGTGTCGGACCAGCCGGGGATTGCTCCAGTTACCGATCCGAACCTAGTCAATGCCTGGGGCATTGCGGTCAATCCGACCGGCGCGTTCTGGGTGTCATCGAACGGGGCGGATATGAGCACGCTCTACACCGGCGACGTTGCTGGCAGCCCCCTGATTAAGAACCCTTTGGAAGTGACGATTCCCGGCGGCGAGCCGACGGGCCAGGTGTTCAACAATACGATGTCGGACTTCGTCATCCCAACAACCACTGCCAAAGCCATCTTCATCTTCGCCTCGCAGTCGGGAATGGTGACCGCCTGGAGCCCTGCGGCACCCCCGGTCACCACCGCCAAGCCGGCGTTCACGACCACGGATGATGCGATCTACACGGGAATTGCCCTGGGGAACAACGGCACCGGCAATTTTTTGTACCTGGCCGATTTCCATAACGCAGAGATCGACGTGCTCAATTCCAGTTTTGCGGAGGTTTCACTTGCCGGCTCATTTACCGATCCGACGTTGCCGGCTGGATTCGCGCCGTTCAATGTGGCAGCGATTGGCGGCAAGCTGTATGTCGCCTATGCCAAGCAGGACGCGGATGCCGAAGACGAAGTCGCCGGCGCGGGACTCGGCTTTGTGAGCGTGTTTGATACGAACGGGAATTTCCTCCAGCGGCTTGTGTCGCAGGGCAAGTTGAATGCTCCGTGGGCCATGGTCCAAGCGCCTGCGAGCTTCGGCGACTTCAGCGGCGACCTGTTGGTGGGCAATTTCGGCAATGGACGGATCAACGCCTACGACCCAACGACCGGCGCTTTTCAGGGCACGCTCAGCCAGTCGCCTGGCCACCCGCTCCAGATCGACGGCCTGTGGGGACTGGCTGTCGGCAACGGGATCGCCGCTGGGGATACCAACACGATCTACTACGCGGCCGGGCCGGACGACGAGACGCATGGCCTGTTTGGCAAGATTACCGCCAACCCGGCGGGGACCAACCCCGTTCAGGCCGAATTGGTCGGGGGCGTCCTCATGATCACTGGCAGCCGCAACGATGATCATGTCGAGGTGAAACTCAAGAAGAAGAGCGACGAGATCGTGGTGCAGGCGGGCCACCAGGTGATTGGCACGTTTGACGCGGCCGACGTGGACCAGATTCAGTTTCAAGGCTTTGCCGGCGACGATCACATCCGGATCCACAATCACATCACGATTCCGGCGATCCTGGACGGCGGAGCCGACGACGACTTCCTCGCCGGCAGCCAAGGGAGCAACATTCTGCTGGGCGGGTCGGGCAACGACCACCTTATGGCTGAGGGCGGCAATGACCTGTTGATCGGCGGCGACGGCCGCGATCATCTGATGGGCCAGAAGGGAGACGACCTGTTGATTGGCGGCAGCACGGCGCACGACACCCACCTGGAGCTGCTCATGCAAATCCTGGCCGAGCTGAACTCGGCCGACGATTACGCCACGCGTGTTGCCAAGCTCCGCGCCGGCACGGGCGTTCCAAAGCTCGACGCGACAACCGTCATTGACGACGGCGACCGCGACATCCTGCATGGCGGCCCGGGCCTCGACTGGTTCTTGGCTGGACCCGATGACCATCTGCCTGGGAGATTGTCGAGCGAGCAGGTGAATTAGGAGCGGATTGCAGACCGATTCTGCTGCTCAACTGACGTTGGTTGGCTGGGGCTGAGCGAGATGCAGCCCCAGCACGTTTGCCGTGGGCATACACTAGCTCAACCCTAGCGCCTTCTGCATCTGCTGGCGCACCGTCGTCAGCCGATCGAGACCGCCGCCGCCGACTTCGGCTGTTGTCCAACCCGCAAAGCCAATCTCGTCGAGCCCCGCCTGCACGTCCTTCCACGGCAGGTCGTCGTCGGGAGAGGTGATATCGACAAACTTGTTCTGCTTCCGGCTGAAGCCCTTGATGTCGAGCTTCACCGCCCGACGGCCGAAGGCCCGCAGCCACTCGCGCGGCTGGCCGTATTTCCAGTGGTTGCCAATGTCGTAATACATGCCGACCCACGGGCTATTGAAACTATCGACGAAATCGATGAATCGCTGGGGCGCCTGCTCGGGTGGGGAGTCGTGGTCGTAATGCAGCTTGTTCCAGACGTTCTCAAACAAGATCCGCTGGCCGAGGGACGCCGCCAGCGGAATGAGCTTCTTGATCTCGCGGCGGGCCCGCTCGTTTACTTCGTCCTCTGGACCGTCGTCGCCTCGTCCCACAACGATCAGTACCCCACTGCCGCCGGCCGCGTGGGCTACGCGAAGGCAGTGCTCGATGTTCGCGACTCCCTTAGCCCGCTCTTCCTCTTTGGCACTTGTGAGCCGCTGCTGCCAATGGGCATGGTTAATTGCGTTGTGCACGAACATGTCCGATTCCTGCATCGCCTGGCGGGCCTGCTCGGCAGTGAACGAGCCGGCCTCGTCGAAATCGACGCCGTCGAAGCCAGCCGCTTGAGCGATCTTGATTCGCTCGACCAGCGTCAGCTCCTTGTCGCCCGCCTTCTTGGCGATCATGCCAAGCTTGCACGAGATAAGAATGCGCTTGCCGGGCGGGGGAGCGACGATCGCCAGCGGCTTGGCTTGCTCCTCGGCCGATGCGTGATGTGCGGTTGCAGCGGCGCCGACAGCGAGAGCACCCGTGGCGAGAAACGAACGGCGGGCGAGGGAGGCGTTGGCGGCGGTCATGATGAACTCCAATTCAAAGGGCTAATCAACAAACGCAAACTCATTCGAACACAACAGGGCGTGACACAGTTGCTCCCAAGCTTTGGCTTCGTCACTGGTGCCTGCGATTGCCGCTGTGGCCAGGGCAATTTCGTTGGGCGATGCGGGGCGGGCGAAAAGTTGCTGCGTCAGCCAGTTGACTCGCCCTGCCGGATCGGCCGGGGCCACCTGCGCCATCCGATCTGCAAGTGCTTTCGCCTGAGCAATCACAAACGGCTGGTTCAAAAGCCACAGCGACTGCGGCGCTACGACCGAATCATTCCGCCGCTCGACGATCGTCGAAGGATCGGCGCCGTCGAACAGGGTCTGGTAGCTCGTCCGGTCGGAGCGGACGGTCGTCAAATAAAGCGTGCGCCGGCGCGAGTCGAGCTGCGGGGTTGATGGACCGCCAGGCTTGCGATCGAGTCCGACGCCGGCAACAAGCATTGCGTCGCGCAGCTCCTCAGCCGAAAGCTTGCGGCGGTTTTGCCGGCTGAAGAGCCGATTGTCGGGATCGGCCTCGCGCGTGGCAGTATCCGCGATGCATGCCTGCTGGTAGGTCGCCGACGTGCAGATCAGGCGGTGCAACTCCTTGATGCTCCAGCCGCGGAGGGCAAACTCGGTGGCCAGCCAGTCGAGCAATTCCGGATGCGACGGCGGTGTGCCGAGCTTGCCGAAGTTGTTGGCGGTCCGGACGATTCCTTCGCCGAAATGATGCTGCCAGACACGATTTACCAGGACGCGCGCGGTGAGCGGATGGTCGGCCGAGGCGATCCACTCGGCCAGGGCCAGCCGGCCGCTCCCTTCGATCGCAGGAACCGGTGCGCCAAAGAGTACCGGGAATCGCCGCGGCTGCGATTCGCCTAAACGGGCGTAGCTTCCGCGGACGTGAATTCGGGCGTCGTGGAAACCTTCGTAGGCCGTTCCAGGAATGCCGCCGTCCTGCAACCCTTGGCACTGGGTCAACTCAGGCAGCTCGCGCGCGAGGCGCTCGCGCTCGGCCATGAGCGGCTGTTTGTCTGGCAATTGCGAATTGAACGATTCGCTGTCCCCCGAGCAGACGGTCATCGCGGTGCGCGCCAGGTCGAGCGCGTGCGGCGGCTCGACGAGCGCTGCCCGCAAATCCCACGTGCGCGACTGGCCGTCGTTTTCCCGGACAACAAACTCCACTTGCGTTGAATCACACGAGTATTCACCGCGCGGAGCAATCACGAGCCGCAATAGCTCACCTGGCTGGACTTCGACATCCAGGCCGGCCAATTCGCCCGCCTGGCCGTTATCGATCGGGCCGCCGGCCAGTTGCTTGGCGCCGTGCCGCAGCGACCACTCGATCCCGTTGCCGCAGTTGGCGTCGGCATCGCTCAGTCGGGCCGACACTGTGACCTTCCCCGCCAGCGGCGATTGCCAAACGGCAGTGACCACCTGCTTTGGACCCGGATGGACGCAGATTGCCTTGGCGGGGAGCGTGATCGTGATGAATTTTTGCTGGTCCGTCGTAGTGTTGATCGTGAGGGACGGATTATCCGCGCCGCTGACCGTCCAGCCGATCAGGCCCGCCTTGCCGGCGACATTCTCACGCTTCTGCGATAGGGGCGTCAGGCCACTCGCAAGTTTCGCGTCGATTGCTGCAATCTGGGCCAATAGCTCCGTGCGACGCTGCTGCTCATTGGCCGAGAGCAGGCTGATTCGCATCAGGCTCTCGCCCGCGGTCGGTGCGGCGAACCGCTCGAGAATCCGACTGCTGTAAAAGAAGCCGGCGAGGGCGTAGTAATCGGCGGTCGCAATCGGATCGAACTTGTGGTCGTGGCAACGGGCGCAGGCCAGCGTCAGGCCAAGGAACGCCCGCCCTGTCACATCGATTTGGTCATCGACGATGTCCGAATAGACCTTTTGCTTGTCGCTGTCGCCGTTTCCCCAGTTGCCGATGGCATACATGCCCGTCGCCACGACCTTGCTCCCGTCCCACTCGCGTTTCGCCACGAGGTCTCCCGCAATCTGTTGGCGGATGAATTCGTCATATGGCAAGTCGCGATTGAAGGCGGCCACAACCCAATCGCGATAGCGCCAGGCATCGAGGATGTCGCCTGGCTGCCCCATCCCCCGCGAGTCGAGCGAATCGGCGTAGCGAACGACGTCGAGCCAGTGACGACCCCATTTCTCGCCGTAATGGGGCGAGGCCAGTAGCTTGTCCACGTAGGCCGCGATCGCATTGTCTCTCCGTCTCTCCGTCTCTCTGTCTTTGTCGCCGGAAGGAGAGATGGAGAGACGGCGAGACGGAGAGCAGGCTGCGACAAATGCCTGAACTTCGTCCTCCGTCGGCGGGAGGCCAGTCAGATCAAAACTCAATCGCCGGATGAGTACGGCCGGGTCAGCTGCCGCCGCTGGTTTGATGCCGGCGGCCTCCAGCTTGGCGAGGATAAAATGGTCGATGTCGTTGTGTGGCCAGGTGGTATTGTTGACAGGCGGAATCGCAGGCTTCACGGGCCTGTGAAACGCCCACTGCTGGCGAGCCGCGGCGGGGTCGATGGCAGGTTTCGCAGGAGCGGCGGCAACCGAAGGCGCGGCACCTTCCCGAGGATCGGGAGCCCCCATCTTCACCCACGCGGTCAGATCGGCCACGATCGCCGCCGAGAGGACTGTCTCAGGCGGCATCGCGCTATCCTTCTCGGCTCGCCGTACGGCCCGGATGAGCAGGCTCTCCTCGGGCTTCCCCGCGACGATCGCCGGACCCGATTGGCCTCCCTTCATCCAGCCGGCCCGTGAATCAAGCCGCAAGCCGCCGCCGGGCTCGTCGGCATCCGGGCCGTGGCAGTCATAGCAGTGCTCGACAAGGACTGGGCGGATGTGCTTCTCGAAAAACTCGACGCCCGCTGGATCGGCGGCGCTTGCGGCCCGTGCCGCAAGCATCAGCACAGCCAAGGCAGCAAGATTGAAGTCAGCCAATCGTCTCATGCCAATAGCTCGTGAACCACGTTTCCATGCACGTCGGTTAGCCGGTAATCGCGGCCGGCGTAGCGGTAGGTGAGCCGCGTGTGATCGAGGCCCAAGAGGTGCAGGACGGTGGCATGCAAATCATGCACGTGAACGCGATGCTGAACCGCATGCCAGCCAAAATCGTCGGTTGTCCCGTGCATCAATCCGCCGCGGACGCCGCCGCCGGCCAGCCACATCGTGAAGCCGAATGGGTGATGCTCGCGGCCGTTGGTCCCTTCGGCGGTGGGCGTGCGGCCGAACTCGCCGCCCCAAATGACGAGCGTCTCGTCTAAGAGGCCGCGCGATTTGAGGTCTTTGAGCAATCCAGCAATCGGCCGATCGGTCGCCAGGCAGTTCGCGGGGAGTTCTTCCCGCAGGCTGCCGTGCTGGTCCCAGAGCTGGCAGCTCGACCGCTTGCTCGTTTGTGTGTGATAGACCTGCACGATTCGCACGCCGCGCTCAACGAGGCGCCGAGCCATGAGGCATTGGCGACCGAAGATTTCCGTGGCGGGATTACCCAGCCCATAGAGCGCCTGCATCGCCGCCGACTCGCGGTCAACGCCAAATGCTTCCGGCGCCTCGGTTTGCATCCGAAACGCCAGCTCGAACGACTCGATGCGGGCCGTCAGCCGCGAATCCTCCTCCCGCTGTTCCGCGTGCAGCCGATTAAACGCAGCCAGAAAATCCAGCTCGCCTCGCTGCTCAGCCTGCGTAAAGCGATCGTTTCCCAGGTTCGCGATCGGTCGCTTCAAGTCCTGGACCAGGGTCCCTTGCAGGGCGGCAGGCAAAAACGAACTGCTCCACAGCGGTGCTCCCTGCGCCGGCTGGGCGGGGCTGATCACGACGAATCCCGGCAAATCCTGGTTTTCGGAGCCCAGGCCATACAAAAGCCACGAGCCCAGGCTGGGACGCGCGAAGGCCTGCTCGCCCGTGTTCATTTGCAGGCATGCGCCGTTATGGTTGATGTTGTCCGCCACCATCGAGCGAATCACGCACAGGTCGTCGGCACACGTCGCCAAATGCGGGAAGAGCTCGCTGATTTCCACGCCGCCGCTGCCATGCCGGGCGAACTTCCACGGCGAAGCAAGCAGATTTCCGGTCCGCGTCCGCTCGAGCTTAGGCATGTCGAACGGCAGCGGCTGGCCGTTCATCTCGGCCAGCTTGGGCTTGGGATCGAACAGATCGACGTGCGACGGCCCGCCCGACATGAAAAGAAAGATCACCCGCTTGGCACGCGGCGCGAAATGCGGCTGCTGCACCGCCAGCGGACCGGTAGCTGCCGCAGCATTCTGGGCCAGCAAATCGGCCAGGCCAATCAGGCCGAAACCATTGGCACAGCCGGCCAGCATCTGCCGGCGGGAGATGGCACATGCACTCATGCAACATATTCTACCAAGCGGTGCGGATGGTTGGCGTGTGCTACAGGGTATCCAATGCCGGAAAAGGAAACGCCTCGCTCTTGACGTGCTGGTCGTGCATCAGCATCTCGATTTTGGCGACGATGTCGGGATGTTTGGCTGCCACGTTTTTTGTTTCGTTCCGGTCTTCCTTCATGTTGTAAAGCTCAATCGTCAGGTTTGGCCTTGCACTCGCTTTGGCCTTCTTGCCAGCCTGGGGCATCAGGTTTTGCCGGACCCCCTTCCAATCGCCGATCCGCGCCATCTGTTGCCCGCCGTAGGCGGGGAACTCGCGATAGAGGAAGGGCCGCTCGGGCTGCGACTTGCCGGCAAGCGTCGGCACAAAGCTGATGCCGTCCAGGCCTACGGGCGTCTTGTCCTTCGCGCCGACCAGCTCCAACAGCGTCGGCATCCAATCCTCGAACCCGCTCACCCGGTCGCTCTGCGAGCCAGCCGCAATGTGTCCCTTCCAGGCGATCACCGTCGGTTCGCGGAATCCGCCTTCGTAGAGTGATCCTTTGCGCCCGCGCAGTCCACCTGCCGAGTTGAAAAACCCGTCGTCGGTGCCGGCGAATTTGTTGGGGAGCGGCCCGTTGTCCGACGTAAACACGAAGATCGTGTTGTCGTACTGGCCGATCTCCTTCACCTGCTTGACGATCTGACCCACGTGCCGGTCCATTCGCGTGACCATGGCGGCATAGGCAGCCCGCGGCGTCCGGTGCGGCAAGTAGCCCCCACTGCCGTCGTACGGCACTTCGGGAAAGGCGTCCTTATATTCGGCCAGCGAATCCTCGGGCACTTGCAGGGCCAGGTGGGGAATGATCGTCGGGAAATACAAGAAGAACGGCTTGTCCTTGTTGTCGCGAACGAATTTCACCGCTTCGTCCGTAATGAGGTCCATCGCGAATTGCGTGCCCGTGTATTTCGTGTAATTGGCAGCGTCGTTCACATCGGCACCCTCCGCCAGCTTCTGGTGGGCCGAGAATTCAGGATTCTTCAGAGGGAACTTCCGGTCGTCGCTCCACAGATACGTCGGATAGTGGTTGTGCGCCACGCCCTGGCAGTAGTACCCAAACCAGCGCGTAAAGCCCTGCTTCATCGGCTGGCCGGTACTGTCGGGGCCACCGAGGCCCCACTTGCCAAAGCCGCCAGTCGCATAGCCCAAATCGCGAAACAGCTTCATGAGCGTGACGGTGTCGGCCGGAATCGGATATTGCCCTTCCGGCGGTGTACTGCGGTTATTCCGAATAAAGGCATGCCCGGGATGCTTGCCGGTCATGAGCACGCACCGTGAGGGAGCGCACACTGCGTTGCCCGAGTAATGCTGCGTCAGCCGCATTCCCTCCTTGGCGAGCTGGTCGATGTTGGGAGTGCGAATCTTGGTTTGCCCGAAGCAACCGACATCGCCGTAGCCGAGGTCGTCGGCAATGAGGAAGACAATGTTGGGCCGCTTTGGCTCCGCCGCATTGCCAGTGCCGAGGCAGAGTAGCGGGAACAGAAGGGAACAAAGGAAACAAAGAGGGAGATGCCAAACGACACTTACCCGTTGTCGTTTCGCGCCGCCGCCGAGACTGTGGGAAAGTGAGTGGATCATATTGTTCCGTTTCCTTTGTTGCCTTTATTTCCTGCTGTTGAATTCTCCGGGCCGCCGAGCTAAACGTCACCGCTTGCCCGCCACGGCAATAAAAGCGTAACTACCGCCCGTGTCGGCTGCGAGTCGGCGAAGGAAATGGTCGGCGGGAATCGCGTCTTCGGTGCCGGTGCCGAAGTGCAGGCAGTGGATGCTCGTTTCGCCACCGGCCTGCTCGGCCAGGAAGTTGATCTGACCCGGCCGCAACTGCGGGTCGCCTCCGTCGGTTAACAAAAAAATGACATCTGGCTTTAGTCGCAGGGCGGCCAATAAGCCGCGTTCGTGCTCGGTCTGGCCGAAGTCGGCCAGTTCACCAATGTACTTGACGAGCTTCTGCTTGTTCTCGTCGGTAGCCGGAATCAGCTCGCGGCCTGTGCAATAGACCGACGATTGGTTGTAGGCCACGACCTGCACCTTCTGATCGGCCGTGAGCGACGTGAGCTGGGCCGCAAGCTCTTTGGCCGCGGCGCCAATCGCCCCCAGGCCGCCGGCTCCCATGCTCGCCGAGCGGTCGATCACGAACACAAACGAATGCGCCGCGACCGGCGGCGAACCGAAGAGGTGAATCGTCGCCTTGGGGCCCGTTGGCCGGCCGGGGCGGTGCTGCGACGCGTCGTCCGCGAGGATGGCCGCCTCATCGACAAGCGAGAAAGGCAGCTTCGCGCGGCCGCCGCCTGCCCGCTTGAGCGACACGGACGAAACGCTGTCGGGCGCGATCACCAGCTTGTTCGGGTCGGGAAGTGTGATGCCCTGTGCACCCGTCGGCGGGGACTGGGCAACAACGAGCGGCAATGGCGGCTCGGCTGGAAGTTCGTCGGAGAGATACGACGCCTCGGGCTTGGTTGCCTGCACGGCGGGAGGCTGCAGCGCGGTCGGCTGAACGACCGTTGGCGCTGCTGGTAACGGCGCCGCTGCTGGCTGCCCGCCGCAGCCGGACAACATCACAACCATCACAATCGCAATCCATTGCAAATTGCTGATTAGGAATTGCAAAGGGCAAAGTGACAACGCAGTTGCTGCTGGGGCGCGCTGACGTCGCTCTCGGTTTGTTCGTGAATCAGAGTCGCTCATCAATGGCAAATTATCAGATTTCGGCGGCTCGGTTGCCAGCATTTGACCTTCGGCCGCCGCCCGAGAACTTGTTACGCCCGCGGGCTGACTTCGCCTGGACGGGCACTTAGAATGGCAGCATCGTCGCCGGCGGTCGGGGTGCGCTTGCATTGGGGCAGCGGATCTGGTCTCGCTGGGCATTTACCCCCTACATGCTCCCGTCCGGTGAACTTCCCGCTCGTCCAAGGTCACTCAACCACCGGTGTCGTGCTGCGCGCGGAGCCAAACGCTTCACCGGCGTCCAATCCTTCACCCGATGCCGACCGTCTAGTCTGAAACCAAAATCCGGGACTTAAACCGCTCAACAAACTATCGCGTAGGAATTCCCAATGACCGACAAAGCCCCGCAACCGACCGCCGATGATCTCAACGCCTTGGAGCACCTGAAAGTTGCCTACAGCGCTATTCGCCAGGAGCTGGGCAAAGTGATCGTCGGGCAGGACCAGGTGATCGAGCAGCTCTTGATCGCGATTTTTGCCCAGGGTCACTGCTTGCTCGAGGGCGTGCCCGGCCTGGCGAAGACGCTGATGGTCAGCACGCTGGCCCGCTCGCTGAAGCTTCAGTTCAGCCGCATTCAGTTCACACCGGATCTGATGCCGTCGGACATCACTGGCACCGAAGTGATTCAGGAGAATCGGGCCACCGGCGAACGGGGTTTCAAGTTTCTGACCGGGCCGATTTTCGCGAACATTATTCTGGCGGACGAAATTAACCGGACACCCCCCAAGACTCAGGCGGCTCTGCTGGAGGCGATGCAGGAGCGGCAAGTGACGATCGGCGGCCAGCGGCACGGCTTGCCCGCCCCGTTCTTCGTGCTGGCAACGCAGAACCCGATCGAGCAGGAGGGGACCTATCCGCTGCCGGAGGCGCAGCAGGACCGCTTCATGTTCAAAGTCTTCGTGAAGTACCCCGGATACGACGAAGAGTATCGCATTGCCGAGACGACGACCGCTCAGTTCAACCCGCAGGTTGTCGGCGTGCTCACGGGCGAAGAAATCCAGCAGCTGCAGCAAATGGTCCGCCGTGTGCCGGTGGCCCCGTTTGTCATTCACTACGCCCTGCGCCTCGTGCGGGCGACGCGCATCCACGAGGGGGATGTGCCAGCATTCGTGAAGGACTGGGTGAGTTGGGGCGCCGGTCCGCGCGGCATGCAGTACTTGCTCTTGGGCGGCAAGGCCCGGGCCATGCTCAGCGGCCGCTTCTTCGTGACCACCGACGACATCAAAGCCGTGGCACACCCCGTGCTGCGGCACCGGATCATCACCAACTTCAACGCCGAATCGAGCGGCATCTCGTCCGACAAGGTCGTGGACCGTCTGCTCGTCGATGTACCCGAGCGGCGACCAGGGGATGAGGTCATTCCGGAGTTGAAGAGGGCGTTCGGGTAAACGTGTCCTTGGTCACTTGTCTTTGGTCACTGGTTGTGATCGTGCCAATGACAAATGACAAGTGACAAATGACGAGTAACCAATGACCACCGCGACGCCACACACCTATCTCGATTCCAAAACCCTCGACCGGATCAAACGGCTCGATGTACGGGCGCGCCTGGTCGTCGAAGGGTTCATCACGGGCCAGCACCGCAGCCCCTATCACGGCTTCGCGGTCGAATTCGCCACGCACCGCGAATATGCCCCGGGCGACGACATTCGCCACATCGACTGGAAGGTCTGGTCGAAGACCGACCGGCTTTACATCAAGGAGTACGAGGAAGAGACCAACCTCAAGTGCACGATCCTGCTCGATTGCAGCAAGTCGATGCGGTATGGGGGGATCAACCCCGGCGATGGCGGCTGGAGCAAGTTCGACTACGCCGCGACCGGAGCAGCTTCGCTAGCCTACCTGCTTCAGCAGCAGCAGGACGCGGTGGGCCTGGTGACGTTCAACACCAAGGTCCAGCGCAACCTGCCGGCCAGCTCGCATCCGAATCACCTGAAGCTGATGCTGCACGAGCTGCAGGAGACTCAGGCAGACGACAAGACCGACGTGGCGCAGGTCTTTCCGGAATTGGCCCGCCAGATTCGCCGCCGCGGAATGGTGGTGCTGTTCTCGGACCTGTTCCTCGACATTCCGACGCTGGCCGAATCGCTCAAGCAATTCCGCCTGCGCCGCCACGAGGTGATCGTCTTCCACGTCATGCACGACGACGAGCTGACATTTCCCTTCCAGGAAAATACGCTCTTCCGTGGCCTGGAGATGCCCGTGCAACTACACACGGAGCCGCGGGCCTTGCGGCGATCCTACTTGGAGGCGGTCGAGCGATTTCAGGAAGAGGTGCGCAAGACCTGTGCGACGACGGGGGTCGATTACGTGCTGATGAACACCAAAGAGCCGCTCGACGCCGTGCTGGGGAGCTACCTGACGTTCCGCCACAAGGTGCGACGGAGTGCGAGACACGCCTGATTTACCATTTGATGCCGATGCCGTTCGTCCTAGCACAACTCGAATCGCTCGCCAGTTGGATGGTCAATCCGTGGCTTTTCGTCGCCGGTGCCGCGGCCATTGCGCTGCCGATTCTGATTCACCTCCTCAACAAGCGCAAGTTCAAGATCGTCGATTGGGCGGCTATGGATTTTCTGCTCGATGCCGACAAGAAAAACCGCCGCCGCATTCGCCTCGAGAACCTGATCCTGCTCTTGTTGCGGTGCCTCGCGGTCTTGTTGATCGGCCTGCTCTTGGCCCGGCCATTCATTCCGACAAGCGCCACGGCCGGCCTGATCAATGCGGCGCAGTTCGAGCGGATCGTGCTGCTCGACGATTCCCTCTCGATGCAGGCCAGCCTGGGTACCGAACCGACCTGGGCCATCGCTCGCAAGCGACTAACGGACCTGACCACCGCTCTGTCGCAGGACAAAGGAGACAACAGCCTCACGCTCCTTTTGACGTCGCAGCCCGATCAGCCACAATTCAACGCGACGCATTTGGGGGCCGACAGCATCGACGACATTAACGCGGCGATTGACAAGCTCGAGCCGACCGATGGCACGGCCAACCTCGACGCCGCGCTCAAGGAACTGGAAGACTATCTTTCGTCGCAGCCCGCGAATGTGAATCGCGTCGTCTATATCCTCTCCGACCTGCGGAAGCGCGACTGGAAAGAGACCGACGCCAATCCCGAAGCGCCGGTGAAGGTGCTGGCGCGCCTCTCGAAACTGGTGCAGAGCACGTTTGTGATCGATGTGGCTGAGGACGAAGACCGCAATCTCACGGTCACTGAGATCCGGCCCGAGGGGACGCTGGTCCAAGGGGTCACCAGCCGGTTCGATTGTAGCGTGACCAACCACGGCACCACGGCGGCCAGTGACATCCGCGTGAAGTTCAGCGCCGGCGACGCCCTGCCTCTGGAATCGACGATCGAGCGGCTCGCGCCCGGCGAAACGTCGTCGGTGCGGTTCAACTTCACATTCGCGGCTGATGAGGCGGCCGACGACCCGGCGAATAAGACGCTCGCGCCCCGGCAAGTCAAGGTGGAATTGGCCACTGGCCAGCAAGGAGCGGACGATCGGTTGCAAGCCGACAGCGTCGCCTATTTCCCGGCCCGATTGGTTCGCGGCATCCCAACGCTGATTATCGACGGCGATCCGTCGGCTGATTTTGGCCGGGCCGAGTCGTTTTATCTGCGGCGGGCTTTGGCCCCGACAGGACCGGTCCCATCGGGCGTGGCGGCCGACATCGCGACGGAGAGCGAACTCGATTCGCTCACGCTCGACAAATACCAGGTCATCTTCCTGTGCAATGTCTTTCGGCTCGGTGACAAGACGGCTGAGAACATCGAGAAGCTGGAGAAATGGGTCCAGGCGGGCGGAGGCCTCGTGATTCTGCCCGGCGACCAGATCGACGAGCAAGCGTTCGCCGACTTCTACTACAAGGACGGCGCCGGCCTTTCGCCGGTGAAGCTGGAAGGGATCAAGGGGGACGAGACCGAGAAGACGTGGGCCAGCCTGCGGGTCGAGAACACCAATCACCAGGTGCTTAAGGTGTTCGCCGGCCAAAACAATCCCTTCCTCGACAACGTGAAGGCGTTCCGCTGGTGGGGCTCGTCGGTCAAGAAGGAGCAGGTGGGCAAGGATGTCTCGATCGCCGCTCGCTTATCTGACGTTGAAGATTCCCCGCTGCTGGCCGAGAAGGCGTTTGGCAAGGGGCGCGTGCTGGAGATGGCAATTCCTGCAGATGCCGACTGGACCAATTGGACGAGCGATCCAAGCTATCTGATTGTGATGCAGGAGCTGGTGCGGTACATGTCGGGCGACCGGGGCGATCAGGGGCTCCTCCAAGTCGGCCAACCGCTCCGCGAGCCGCTGGACCTGACGGTGCACGAGCTGGACGCGGCCCTCAGCGGCCCGCACGAGCGGAAAGCCAATGTCCAGGCAACCTCGCCCGCGAGCGGACCTGCCGCGGGAAGCCCAAACGGGTCCTCGAGCGAAACGATTTGGCAGCTTGAGTATCCCCAGACTCACGACCAGGGTTTTTATGATCTGAAACTCACGCGCCGCGACGGCGGCGGCGAGGACCACGTGCTCTTTGCCGCCAATATCGATCCGTCCGAAGGGGACCTGAAGCGCGTCGATCGGCAAGTCATGGAAAAGGACCTGGCCGATACGAACGTCAAAATTATCGAGGCCACTGCGGCCGGTTCGCTGGCCGATGTTGGCTCGCAGACCGAGATTTGGTGGTATCTATTGTGGGCGGTGGTTGCAGTCCTGTGCGGCGAGCAGTTGTTAGGATGGTTTTTTGGGTGGGGCAGGTGATGCTGTAGGGAACGCCCCCGTGGTGTTCCGAGGGATCGGAGGAACTTGCGATGACCAGATCGGCCTTCCTATTTACGTGCCTCCTGGCATTCATCGTCGGCCAGGCGTCCGCCCAGCCCAGGGTCATACGCCGCGGCGGCATTGGAGCAATGATCGGCCCCGCTGCAGCCGTTGCCCCGCCCGCTGCCAAAGCGGCCGATGACGCGGCTGACAATGAATCTGACAAGGTCGAGCGGGAATTCCCCGGCGGCGCCGCCCTAAAGACAGATGCCGAGCAGGCCCGGCTGCTCAAACGGGCCGAGCAGTGCGTCGAAGACGGCCGGCTCGACCTGGCCGCCGTGCTCTGGCAGAAAGTGCTGGACGAAGCGGGCGACACGCTGATGGTCAGCAAAGTTCAGCCGCTCAATCCGGACGAGAAGGACACGCCCCTTTTGATGTATGGGTCGCTGTCCGATGAGGTCGAGCGGACGCTGGGCAAGCTGCCGAAGGAAGCCCTCGACACCTATCGCATCGCGGCTGACGGTGAGGCCCAGGCGGTGATGGCCGCAGCTGGTCCCGAGAAGGAAGAGGAAGCCCTGGCGACGGTCGTCCGCCGATTTTTCCTCAGCTCTCACGGCGACGACGCGGCCTACAAGCTCGCCTGCATTGCCCTCGATCGGCACGACTTCGTTGGCGCCAGCCGGCTCTTGAGCCGCATTCTGGAGCGGCATCCCGATCCGTCGATGCCGCGCGGCGATCTGCTGTTGCGCTTGGCGGTGGCCAGCGCCCATATGGAAGACAAATCGACGGCCGATGCGTCGCTCGCTCGCGTCAGTTCGGCCCCCGGGATCCGCCCGCCAAGCGAGCTCGTCGATCTCGTGCGTCACGATGTCACGCAGGCAATGGCAATCGCCAGCGCCGTGATGACCGCCAGCGGCAAAGACTGGCACATGGACCTGGGCAATCCGCTGCGCAATGGCCACATGTCGGCCCTGCCCGAAGGCGCCACCAGCCGCACGCTGTCGGAACTGTGGATGCAGGATTTCCCGCTTGCACTTGCGGGTCAGAACGTCATGAACCAATACGGCGTTCCGGGCATGGGAGGCATTGTCGTCTTCAGCGGCCGGTTTCCCACTCAGCCCAACCAGCCGCAACCGGTGTCGCGTGAAGACCTGGTCAGTCGCTGGCGCGAGAACGCTTGGCGGCCGACGCCGCAATTGCTCTTTGACGGCGGCCGCGTCTATATCAAGACGCCCGACCGGCTCACTTGCTACTCCACGGCGGCGCTCGACGACCGGCCTGTCTGGCGGTCGCTGTGGCGCAACCAGTACGAGCTGGACGGCATGTCGCAGATGCTCGCCATGATGGCGATGAACTACGGCAACCAGATGATGACCAGCGCGTCCAAGCCGCGGACGACCGCCGAGATCATGCTCTTTGGCGACCGCGTGCATCAGTCGATGTCGATTTCCGGCGGGGTGATCTATTCGCTCGAAGGAAAAGCGGTCTCCGAGTCTTCCGGCGCTTCGCCCAACATGGGCTTCCGGCAGCCGCAGTGGGGCGTGACCCCGCGGCGGACGCGCGGCAATTGGCTCACGGCCTACAGCGCGGCCGGCGGCAAGGTGAAATGGACCCGCACCGCCAGTGATGAAGACAAGGAAGGAGCGCTCGATGTGGGATTCCTCGCCGCGCCGGTGGCGTGCGGCAACCTGCTCTTGGCCCCGGTGACCGACGGCGGCACGATCTGGCTCTTCGCGATGAACGCCGACGACGGCAAGACGGTTTGGAAGTCGTATCTGTGCGACGAACCACAAGGGGGTGCCTCGCCGTTTGCCCCGGTCGCGATGGCCGTCGAGGGGCGCGAAGCCTATCTCACCGTTGGTTGCGGCGTGATCTTCGCCGTCGATGCGGTGGGGGGCACGGTCCGCTGGGCGATCCGCTACCAGCGCGACGGCAAGCCCAACAACGTGATGCGGAACTACGGCTACGCCACGACTTCGCTCGACCTGTCGGGTTGGGACGACGACGTGGTCATTCCCTATGGCCGGGCCTTGATCGTCATGTCGAGCGATTGCGACAAGCTGCTGGCGATCGACCGCCGCACGGGCGAGCTCTTGTGGAAATCGCCCCGCATATCTCCCTTCGGCCCCTCGGCCAGCTATTGCCTGGGCGTGAACGGTCGGGGGCTGTTCGTTGCGGGCAAGAACATCGTCCGCCGCTACGACATTCCAAGCGGCCGCCTCGTCTGGGAGAAGGAAACCGGCGATTCGTTCGGCCGCGGCTGCGTGACGGATGACGCCGTCTATGTGCCGGTGAAGGACTCGATCGTCAAGTTCGACTCCGAGAAGGGGCGCGAACTGGCGCAGGTGGGCGTCGCCCTGACCAGCGACGATCCAGTCGGAAACCTCTTCAGCGACGGCGAGAAGCTGTGGGTCGTCGGAGCGGGCCGGGTCTATGCCATGACCACCCTCGAGCATCGGATGACAAAGCTGGCCGAGCAGATCGCGGCCGGCGAGCCCGAGGCGCAGCTCAACCGCATGCGGCTCTACTTCAAGCAAAATCAGAAAGACGCCGCGCTGGGCGATTTGCGCGGTGCCTACGTGCTGTTTCAGAAGAAGCTCTCCGCGGATGAAGCGGCTCAGCGGCTGTTTGCCGCGATGAACGAGCTGAAGCTGCCGCAGAACGAGCCGCTGACTGCGCTGCGAGTCGTCACGGAGACCTTCGTCACAGCCCAGCCGCCGCCCCAATTGAACAAGGAAACCATCTCCAAGCGAAACGACGTGGTGTCCTCGTCCATGAACGTCTTGCGGCAGAAGAAGGCCGCGGGCGGAACCGCGGCCATCCTGGCCATCGCGCCGCTGATCGAGGACGACCACCAGGTGCAGTCGGCTACCGGCGCCATCGACGCCACGGCGACCAAGAGCGATATTCCCGCGCTGACGTCGGCCGTGGCCGGCGGACAGCCCGGGCTCCAATTGATGTCGATTCGGGCGTTGGCCCGGCTGGCCGGCGACGACGCGAAACAAACCCTCGCGAAGCTGCTGGAAGGGGGCGACGACCGGGTGCGGCTAGCGGCGGCCCGCGCGCTGGCCAATGCGGGCGAGCGGAACGTCCTAGACACATTTGTCGCCCTGCTCGATTCGCAAAACGTCCGGGTCCGCACCCGCAGCAGTCAATCGCTCCGTTCCCTCACGGGACAAAAAATCGACTTTGCCCCGGAAGGCAAGCCCGAAGATCGCGCCAAGTCGATCGCGGCCTGGAAGCAATGGGTCAGCACCGAAGGGGCGACCGCCAAGTTCACGCTGCCGCTCACCGACCAGACGGTTCCTCTGGGCCGGACGCTGTACGTGTCGCAGGCGCCGCAGTCCAAGCTCTTTGAACTTGATCAGGAGTACAAGAAAGTCTGGGAGAAGGACCTGCCGGGGCCAGCTTGGGGCTGTCAAGGTTTGCCCAACGGCAATCGGCTGGTGGCTGTCTATTCGCAGAGCATGGTGATCGAGTATGGCGCCGACGGCCAGGAGGTATGGCGCAAGGAGGGGCTGCCCGGCCCGCCTTATAGCGTGCAGCGGCTCGACGACGGCAGCACGCTCGTCGCCTGTGCCGATATCCAGCAGCTCGTGGAGATCGCCCCCGACGGCACCACCAAGTCGCTCAACGTGCAGGGGCGGCCGATGTCGGCGCAGCGGCTCGATAACGGCAACACGCTCTGCGCCCTGCAACAGGGCAATCGCGTTGTCGAGGTCGATCGGGCGGGCAAGCTCGTCTGGGAAATCCGCACCGGCAACAACCCCGCTCAGGCGGTCCGCTTGGAAAACGGCAATACGCTCGTCTGCCTGATGTCGAGCCGCCAGGTTATTGAATATGACCCAACCGGCAAGACGATCGTCTGGCGGAGCGCCGGGCGGCTGGCGAACGCCTACGGGGCCCAGCGGCTGTCCAACGGCACGACGCTCGTGGCCGATTATCAGGGCCTGCACGAATTTGATACGACCGGCGCGAACGAAAAGCTGATCCTGCGTCAGAACAATATCGTTGGTTTGTCGAGTTATTAGCCATAGGACAGGCGCCCCGCTTGTCCCAATATGATTTTTGATCGCACCTATCGCCGTGGCGACACTTTTACCGCACTTGTGGCCGCGCCCGCACTCTGCGCTTTCCTGATCACCGCCGACATTACCCGCGCTGAGGACACTGCCACCACCAACCGACTTGCCGAGTATCGCCTCGAGCCGACAACCGAGTCGCTCAGCGGATACCTACAATCGCTCCAACTGACGCCAGAGCGACAGAAGCGGCTGCGCGAATTGATCCTCCAGCTTGGCGATCCGGATTTTTCCCGTCGTGAAGAGGCGAAGGGCGAATTAATGCGTCAGGTTGGCGGCGTCGCTCCGCTCTTGGACGAGGCGATTCGGGGCGACAATCCGGAGGTTCGCTGGCGGGCCAAAACCATCCGCGACCAGACCGACCGCGAAAGCCGGGCAATCCTGAGCGCCGTGCTGGCGGCGATTTACGAGCGGAAGATTACGGGCCTGGCCGCGCCGCTGTTGTTGGCGCTCCCGCTGTGCGGCGATGAACAGTTGCGCCAGCAGTTACGCCAGGCGCTGGCGACCACGGCCGGCCCTGCCGACGCCGGCTTCCTGCGCGAGCAGCTTGCTGCCGGCGAAGAGCAATCGCGACTGGCCGCGATCGTCGCGCTGGCCGCGGTGCTCGGCCCGGATGCCGACGCCGATGCAATCGCGCTGCTTCACGACCCGGCCGAAGAGGTGCAAGTGGCCGCTGCCCGGGAGCTGGCCAATCACGGCCGCCGCGAGTCCCTGACGGTGCTCGTGCGGCTATTGGAATCGTCCGACACGGCGATCCGCGTGCGGGCCTTTCAAACGCTCCGGGCCTCGACCGGCAAGCATTTTGACTACACGGTTTATGCCCCGCCCGAGCAGCGCGCCGCCGCCGTTAAGATGTGGAAGGAGTGGCTGGAGAAATTCGGGATGACCGACCCGCTCGTCGTGCCGCTCAAAGACGGGCCTGTGCTGCTGGGGCGGCTCTTGGTTTGCGACCACGCTCAAAGTCTGCTCGTCGAATTCGACCTGACTGGAAAGAAACTCTGGGAGAAATCGGTCGGCACGCAGCCGTGGGCTTGCCAGGGCTTGCCCAATGGCCACCGCCTCGTTGGTTCATACCAGGAAAAATCGATCGTCGAGTACGATGACCGCGGCGAGGAATTCTGGCGATACAGCGGCCTCCCCGGCGGGCCGACCAGCGTCCAGCGGCTGGAAAACGGCAACACGCTCGTCGCCTGCACCGAAGAGGGAGAGACGATTCTCGAAATCAATCCGGCCAAGAAGATCGTCTGGCAAGTGCGGCAAGAGGGCCGCCCCGTCGATGCCCGCCGCCTGGAAGACGGCCGCACCCTCGTGACTCTGCAAAACGCCCAAAAGGTCGTCGAGCTCGATTCGTCCGGCAAGCAGGTCTGGGAAATCTCGGGCGTCGGCCAGGCGTTCTCGGCCGAGCGGCTGGCCAGCGGCAACACGCTCGTCAGTGCCATCGGCCATAACAAGGTCCGTGAGTTCGATCGGGCTGGCCGCGTCGTCTGGGAGCGCGGCTCGTTTTTGAATCCCTATACCGCCCAGCGGCTCGCCAGCGGCAACACACTCGTCGTCGATACGACAGGCGTGACCGAGATCGACCCACAGGGAAATGTTGTAAGCCGCCTGGCCCGAGGCAACTTAAGCCGGGCGTGGAGTTACTGAGATTTCAGATTTCGGATTTCAGATTTCGGATTTGAAATATGGAACCTGCAATCTGAAATCTGAAATCTGAAATTGGCAGTCGCGACTACATGATTCCGATCCCCTTCGTTCTGGCCGACCTCGCTCCCTGGCAGCGGACGCTGCTCACGTGGCTGGGCTACGACTTTGCAAGTACCGCCACTGATGCCAAGCCCGAGCTGGTCTGGACCAATCTCCCGGCGAGCTGGGGTGTGTTCGTCTTGATCGCGGTGATCGCCGCCGTGATTTGGGCCGTCTATTCGGTCTATCGCCGCGAGATCGACACCTGCCCGGCGTGGGTCAAGATGATCCTGGCGACGCTGCGGACCGCCGTCGTCCTCTTGCTCGTCGTCATTTTCCTCGGACCGGCCCTGGTTGAGCTGCGGCAGCGTACGATCCAGCCGACGCTTGTCGTGCTGCGCGACGCCTCGCAGTCGATGAACACCAAGGACGACTACGAGGATGAAGCGGCAGCGAAAATTGCGGCCGCGGCGCTCCATCAAAGTCCCGAGAAGATCAAGCAGGATCATCCGTCGCGGGCGCAGATCGTCAACGACGTGCTGGCCTACGGCGACGCGAAGCTGCTAGCCGACCTGCGGACGAAGGGGAAGCTGCAAGCCCTCAACTTCGCCGAGCAAGTGACGAAGGTCGATTTACGCGACGCCAAGAAGGCGACGCGCGCTGCGACTGAGTCAAAGGAACCAAAGGAAAAGTCAGCAGCTGCCGAGATTCAATCTCCCGCCCTCCCCCCGCTCGTGGCCGAAGGTCGCGGCTCGGATCTTTGGATCGCGATCCGCCAATCGCTGGCCAGTGATTCCCCCGCGGCTATCGTCATGTTCTCTGACGGCCAGCATACGGGCAAAGACGACGCTCGGGCTGCCGCCCGCGAAGCGAAGGAGCGCGGCGTGCCGCTGCTCGTCGTCGGCGTGGGCGATCCCAGTCGGCCGCGGAACCTGAAGATCGCCAATGTCCTGGTCCGGCCGCAAGTTTGGCAGGATGAGCCATTCGAGGTCGATGCGCCGATCTCGATCGAGGGGATCGACGTCCCGGAGGTCCGTGCGGAACTGGTCGAGCAGCGCGTCGGCGACAACGATGCCGCGATTGGCGGCGGGACTGTCGTGCAGACCGTCCAGGTCACGAATAAGCCGGGCGAGCGCCCGCGGGCCCAGTTCTCGCACACACCGCGCGAAGCGGGCCGCTTCGTCTATACGGTCCGCGTCGAGCCCCAGGAAGGCGAACGCCGCGAAGAAGACAACCAGCTCAGCTCGCCGGTCGTCAAGGTCTTGAGCCGCGAAAAGGTACGCGTGCTCCTGATTGCCGGAGCCCCCACCTGGGAATACCGGCTGGTGCAGAAGCTGCTCTCGCGCGACAAGACGATCGTCGTCTCCTGCTGGTTACAGACGCTCGACGAAGAGCGGGCCCAAGAAGGGACGCGGCTGATCACCCACCTGCCTGTCACCAAGGAAGAGCTGTTCTATTACGACGTAATCCTGATGTTCGATCCGAACCCGCAAGAGTTCGACCAGGCCTGGATGGAGCTCCTCAAACAGTTCGTCGGCGATCACTCGGGCGGACTGCTCTTTATGGCCGGGCCGAAGCACTCCGGCCGGCTCCTCACCAATGCCCGCACGGCCGAGCTGACTAAGGTCCTGCCGGTGACGTTCGGCGACGTCGGCGCCCTCGAAGTGGCCGCGCTCCTCTCGACGAACCAACGGGCGTGGAATTTGAAGGTTGTTCCCGCGAACGTCGATCATCCGACGATGCGGTTCTATCCCGAGCGGCAGGAGACGCTGCAGCGGTGGGAAACGCTCCCCGGCATCTTCTGGAGCTTCCCCTGCAAAGACGCCCGACCGACTGCTCAAGTGCTGCTCGAGCATAGCGACCCCACGCTCCGCAGCGTCGAAGGCTCGCGGCCGCTGCTCGTGGCGGGGCGCTACGGCTCGGGGCACACGCTCTATCTGGGCTTCAACGGCACCTGGCGCTGGCGGCGCGCGGGTCGGCAGGCCGAGTTCTTCGACAAATTCTGGATTCAAGCGGTCCGCTATCTCGTCGAAGGCCGCTCGCTTGAGGGCCGCCGGCGCGGCTACGTTCAGACCGACCGCGACCGGTACGAAATCGGCGACAAGGTGACGATCACCGCCCGCCTGCAAGACCCGACGTTCAGCCCTCTCGTCGCCCCGAAGGTCGATACCAGCATTCAAATCGGCAGCGACACGCCTGAGACTGTGCCCCTTTTGCCGGTCGCCAATCAGCCCGGGAACTTTGAAGCCAGCGTCACAGCCAAGAAGACCGGCCTGCACAAAGTTCGGCTGGGAATCGCGGCGTCGGAGGCCGAGGGAGGCGTAATCGCCACCGACTTTAACGTCGATCTGCCCAGCGTCGAAACCAACCAGCTCTGGCTCAATAAGCCGCTGCTCTTGGACCTGGCCAGCCTCTCCGGCGGCAAGTACTTCGACATTGATCAGCTCGATGGCCTGGCCGCTGCCGTGCCTGATAAGAGCGAAACCGTCGAAGTCCGCAGCAAGCCCGACCCGCTGTGGGACGTCCGCGGCATGCTGATTGGCCTGGTGGCGCTGCTCGGTTGTGAATGGTTCCTCCGTAAGCGATTCAAACTCCTATAACCATCACCACGGCTCGGCAGGAGCCTCGCCCTCCCGATCCCCGACCCATGGCCGACATCACCCTCCAGCCGCTGACCGATCAAACCGCTGGTGTCGTTTCGCGGCTGGCCAAGCTCCGCTCGCAGATCGCTGCCTGGTTCTGGGTCGATGGGCTCTCCCGCGCCTTGTGGCTGCTCTTGTGCCTGGCAGCGGCGGACCTGGTGCTCGATTGGCTGTTCCACCTCGATAAGGCGCAGCGGCTGGTGATGCTCGGGCTGGCTGCTGCGGCGCTCGGCTGGCTGGGGTATCGGCGGCTCGTCAGGCCGCTCTCGGCGCGCATGAGCGACGACGCCCTGGCCCTGCAAGTCGAAGCGGGCAACAAGGAGCTCGGTCAGAGCATGATCAGCGCGCTCCAACTGGCGCGGATCGACGATATCGAAGGCAAGGGCATGTCACCGGCGCTCGTGCGGCAAACGGTCGCCGCCGGAACGCGCGCGGCCGACCGTGTCAATTTCGCAGGCGTCCTGGCCGGCAAAGACTTCGTAATGAACCTGGGCTTGCTCGTGCTCGCGGTCCTCGCGCTGGGCGGCTTGACGGCGGGTGTATTTGCCAGCGACAGCCTCAACATCTGGTTCAATCGCAATGTCCTCTTGGGAGATCGGACGTGGCCTCAAAATACGTACCTGGAGATTGAGCGTGCGACGGGCGGCAAGGTTGTTTTCCCGCGGGGCGAGGATTGGACGCAGGTCGTCCGCGTTCGCGAGGAGAGCACGGTCGTCCCCGACGCGGTCTATATCGACTTCCGCCAGGCCCGCGGTCGGCCGCCGCAAGCAATGAAGCGCCGTGATGACGGCAAATTCGAGGCGGTCTTCAACAACGTCATCGAGCCGTTTCAGTTCCGGGCCCGCGGCGGCGACGCCGTGACCGAGTGGGTCCAGGTGGAGCTGGTCGAGCAGCCTGCGGTCCAGTCGCTGCAGCTCGTGGTCACGCCGCCGCAATATGCAGGTGGCTCGCTGACGGAACTGCCACCGGGCAAGGGGCCGTACTACGTGCTCGCCGGCAGCAGCCTAGCCGTCGCCGGCAAGGCCAATAAGCCGCTGGTGAAGGCGGAACTGCGCCTCGAAGGGAAGCTGCTCGTGCCGCTGCCGCAGGTCGAAGGCCAGCCGATGCCGAAGACCGACGTCGCGCGAAACCATCCGCTGGCGCTATCGGGCGGAACCGACTTCAGCGGCTCGATGGACCCGACCGAATTGGTCGCCGGTCAATACACCTTCATTCTTGAAGATACGCTCGGCCTCACGGGTCGACGGCCTACGTCGTTTGCCGTCCGCGAGCGAATCGACCGCGAGCCGCGGGTCCGCGTGCGGCTGATTGGGGTGAGTGGCATGGTAGTGCCCAAGGCCCGTGTGCCGTTTTCGTGCCGCGTTACCGACGACTTCGGTGTGACCTTGGCGGAGGTCCGCTACCACTGGCGCGGCGACGACATGGCCAACGCCGATGGTCAGGGCACGCTGCCGCTCGACAAGTTCAAGGACCAGCTTGGCCAGACCGATCTAAGCCTGGAGGACGCACTAGAGCTGGAGCCGCTCAAGATTCCGACTGGCACTGGCTTCAATTTCCATTTCGCCGCCGTCGATAATCGCCAGGTTCCCGGCCGAGAGCCCAACACCGGCAAATCGTCCGACCTCTTATTGCGGATCGTGACCGAAGAAGAACTGCGGACCGACATGCTCCGCCGCGAAAAAGAGCAGCGGCAGGAATTCGAGCGGCTGCTGAAAAACCAGGAAGAGCTGCTCACTGACTGCCGGGCCCTGCTGGCTGGGATCAAGGGTTCGGAGAACATCCCGCCCGCCGCCAAGGACCAGCTCATGCAATATCAGAAGCGGCAGAAACTGATCGGGCAAAACACCGGCGCCATCGCCGAGCGATTCGCCTCGATCGTGATCGAGGTGCAAAACAACCGGCTGGAAGAAGAGGGGGGTCGGCTACAGTCGCGGCTTACGAACGACATCATCACACCCATGCAGGAAGTCTCGGTAGCGATGGTGCCGGAAGTAATGCAGCTTCTCGATCGCACGCGCCGCCAGGCCGCCGTCGCCGCCGACCGCGATCAGGCCCTGGCCGACGCAACGGCCAGGCAACAGGCCATCGTCGAGCGGATGAAGGAGATCCTCACGCATTTGGTCAAGTCGGAGGGGTTCCAGGAGGCGGTGAACCTGCTCTACGAAATCCAGAAGGCCCAGACCGACGTCCACGAGCAGACCAACAAGGAGCGCCAGGAGCGGATTAAGCGCATTCTCGAAGGGGGCGGCGCCACTGGAAAGCCCGCCGAGAAACCCACGGAGCCGCCCAAGCCGGACTCGCCCAAGCCCTAAATCCGGCTGGTCTTTCTCGGCGAACCCCCGGTCCTGCTGCGCTCTCATCCAGGCATGTTCGCCATTCCCACCGACCAGCTCATCATCGCCTTTCAAGACTGCACGCTTCCCAAAACCGAGTGGACCCACCAGGCCCACATGCGAGTTGGCCTCTGGCACGTCGCTCGCTTCGGTTCCATCGAGGCACTGGCTCGCCTGCGCACTGGCATCCGAGCGCTGAACGACTCGCACGGCACGGCCAATACCGACTCCGGTGGCTATCACGAGACTATCACGGCTTTTTATGTCCTGATCATGGACCGGTTTTTCGCCGCGGCCGATCGCTCGCGCTCACTTGATGACCTGACGGCAGAGTTCATCGCGGCGTATCCGACCAGCGATCTGCCGCTCCGCTACTTTAGCCGCGAACGGCTCTTCTCCGTCCAGGCCCGCCGCCACTGGGTCGATCCGGATCTTGAGCAATTGGGCTAGCCCCTGCCCATTTGCACCTGGCCTGACAGCAAGCTAGATTTCGGCAGCGCGATTGAGGCGGTCCGTTCCCATATCCGCCAAGGGGATCCATATGAACGTACGATTGCTGGCCATCGGGCTATCCATTGGTTGCTGGACGGGGTTGGGCTGCACACCGTCTGAGCAGACGGACAAGGTCGTCATGGTGGCAGACGACGATCCGGAGATGGAGCAAGCCATTGCCACTGCCCGGTCCAGATTGCCTGAGTTCTGGAAGGTTTTTGAGAAACCAGAGAACGGCGAAACTAACTTCACGCTAAAGTCGAGATCACCGACGTAAGTGGCACCGAGTTCTTTTGGGCCTCGCAGCTCGAGCGCCAAGACGGAAAAATCTTCGGCGTCATCGACAACGACCCCGACATCGTGAAGTCGGTAAAGCTCGGCCAGAGGATCGAAATCCAGGAAGACAAGATTGCGGACTGGACCTACATTCGCAATGAGAAAATCTACGGCAATCTCACCATGCGGCCCCTCTTGAAAACGCTGCCCAAGGAGGAGGCCGACGCGCTGCGTGCGCAGCTTGCCGAACCGTAGTTGCGCTTAGGTTCACTTGTCTCCCACGCAATACAAATACCGTTCGCCGCGTAAATAGAAGCGACCGGCATCGGCAATCGGCGGAGCATAAGCCAGCGTCTCCTGCGCCGGCAGCGGCAGGCTCCGGTCGAGCTGCGTGGCGATTGAGTTCCTGGCCAGCTGCCTAAACTCGCGGCCAGGCGCGAGCACGAGCGTGTTCCCTTGGTTGTCGCAAACCAAGACGCTGTGGCCGACAAGCGTCGGGCTGGCCGCCACGGCCACGGCGTTGTAGTGCGTCAACCCAGCGAGATCGAGCTCGCGGCGATAGATCATTTTCCTCGTTGTCACGTCGAAGACATACAGCGTTTGATAGATGTCGGTCTGATACACCAGGCCCTCATGCACGAGCGGCGACCCGGCGGTCCAGCGGTCGATCCAGCCGCCGTCGGATTTGCGACTGACTTCGGGCGGCGTCTCGATGGTGCCCACGAGGCGCGGCTCCGGCGAATTTTCCTTCACGCCGCTAAAGTCGAAAATGCCCAGGTGGGTGACGCCGTACTTCGGCTGATAGAGCAGATCGCCCAGCACCACACCCGGCGACCAGCCGGTGTCGCCGCTAAAGTCGCCGCGCGGACGGTGTAATAGCGCGCCATCGGAAGGGCGAATGGTCTCGCCCCGCTGCGTGATGAACACGCTCTCGCCGTTGAATTTCGCGGCGAGGATCGCCCCGACGTTGCGACTCACGCGCGGCTGCTCCCACAACACGCGGCCGGTCTTCGCGTCGAGGCCATACAGCCGATTGAGAAAGCAGGCCAGTACGCCGTCCGCCAGTGCGGGGGACGAACCGTAGGTGAGAGGGCCCGTCTCGACTCGCGTGATCCACTGCCGATTGCCCGCCAGGTCGTAGCACGCGGCCACGCCGGACCCATGCCAGACATATACCCGCGCGCCGTCGCTCACGGGTGTGGCCATCGTGAAGCCGACGATGCCGAAATGGGCCTCGAAATGGCCGTCGAACTGCATCTTGAAATGCGCCGCGTCAATTTCGGCCAATGCATCGCGCAGCTTCGCCCGCAACATCATTCGCCGAGCCGCATCCTTCTCTCCCTTGAGCTCGGCAACCAGCGGCTCGACGTTCGCCAGACCCGGCCGCGCCGACCGCTCGGCGGGT
>Ga0065705_10104228_pt1 | contig 31141 bp, 28 predicted proteins | sample SwibulcommuniRL2_FD_59092 | JGI IMG/M metagenome (GOLD analysis project Ga0065705, IMG submission 59092) | Bulk soil microbial communities from switchgrass field near Rose Lake, East Lansing, Michigan, USA - RL2 Bulk Soil v2 (version 2) | ecosystem: Environmental > Terrestrial > Soil >...
TTTGACACCGTCTCTTACTATTCTTCTAAGCTCTGATAGTCGAGCATTTCCTATACTATCGCAGATGTCCATCCAGTCTGTAGTAGTTCGTTTCTTTGATGGAAAAAGCTGAGATGTCTTAGTTCGTAATAATCTGATAATATTATTAAAACCTTTTTGTTCTGCTAACATCAAAGCCGTTGTACCAACTGCGGTTGCTATATTCACATTTGCACCGTTCTCTATTAACAATTTGACAATATCCTCATAACCTTTAATAGTCGCCCATATCAATGCTGTTTCTCCATAGTCACTCCTCGCATTTATATTAGCACCTTTCTCCAAAATGAGTCGAACAACATTTCCTCTACCTTCTATCACGGCTTCTATTAAAGGTGTAAAACCACTCGAATCGCTTACATTTACATCAGCTCCTCTATTTAATAAAAGTCTGACAATATTTAGACTACTATATAAAATAGCATTACTTAAAGGAGTTTCTGGATCTTGTCCAATAATTCTTTCATTTACGTCAGCTCCATGATCTAATATAAGCCTGACTACGTCCTCGTTTTCCCTATCCATCATAATAGCTAATACTAAAACTGAAGCGTTTACATTAGCACCCTTGGCTAATAAAAGTCTTATGATGTTGACATGACCTACTGTTACAGCATCTAACAACGCTTCGTTCAAGTTACTTGCAGTCACATCTCCATCCAACAACTGTCTAACAACATCCTCTCTTTCATTTCGTATGGCTTCTACTAAAGCATTCATTTTTTCTACACGACTAATATTGAACTTCCGCTAAGAGCGGAAACTTAAGGAAGCCACACTATTCTACTATTCTAGCGTATAGAGATTTTTCTCTTTGAAAACAGATTATATCCCCTTTTTTACAACCTAAATATCTGGAAACCTTATCAGAAGAAGCTAATATGGGTAATCGACATCCGTAGTAAGATTTAAGATCATTTTCCTCTTCAACTGTAAGACAATAAATTTTTGCCATCATAAAATTCGAAAAAATGTTGTATTGTAATTCATCTAGAGAAAAAAATTCGATATTTGGATCGTTACATTCTACGATTGTTTTAGTCTCATAAAGAAGTATAAGTGGACGTTTTTGAATGGTTTTACAGTAATGTCTGTAGTTCTTTATACCGAGTTTCTTCACAAATATGATCTGAGTAGTATCTAACATCAGATATAAATCTCCATCAGAGAAATTAACATCATTGAATCCTGTAAATTCTTTTCTTCTATATCTAGAACGTAAAATAAAGTATTCTGTTAACGTCTTTACAGCTTTTAAACATTTCGTTTTATCCATTATACTAAAAAAATGAGTTCTACCTTAAAATGTTTAGACAAACTGACTGGCCAAAACAAATGTCCTGACAAAAAAACCCCTACTAAGGTATATTGTGATACTCGTACCGGGAAATGTTATACTTCTACAAAGTTAGGAAAGCCACACGGTTTCAAAAGCCAACAAGAAAGTGCTGAAAAAGAAGGTGAAACATTGGCTTATGATGAAAAATATAAATTATTCGGCTTTCCCAACGATATTAAAAAACATATAAAGATCTTCAGTAAATCAGAAGGTGAAGAGGATTTTGACGCGTTGACTATGCAATGTTTACCAATGGAACAACTTAAAAAAATTGCTAAGGATTTAGATCCAGACTGGAATGTAAAATCACATACTTCGTCCAAAGCTTTGACGTCAGCTATATACAGAAAACAAAAAGAGCAACAACGTACTCTTCAAATTCAAGAAGTTGAAGAAGAATTACAAAGCCCATTACCTGAAAGAGAATATGATCAGGATGAATTTGATAGATATGATATATGGGTAAACGAGCTTAATAAACAAACTCACCCCATATTGGTGGAATATATACCTTGGACTTCAGAAATAATAGAGAAATCTGTTCTACAAGAGCTCAAAGCTATTTGGGCGGAAGTATAAGGAAAATGGAACCTAAAACATTAGTTCTCTCTGGAGGTGGAATAAAAGGATTTGGGATGTTAGGAATGTTACACAAATTAGCTCTTGAACAGAATGTTTTGAACCATACAATAAACTTTGTAGGAAGTAGTGCGGGAGGTGTTATTGTAGCTCTTTTATGTTTCGATTTATCCCCAATCGAAATCTTCATTTTTTTTTTAGATTTATTACCTATGAATTACTCACAAGACAGAGACAGAGTTCTGAGTAGTCTTAAAAATATTATAGGGGATACAACATTTTCTGAACTTTATGACCAAAAAGGGAAGGTTTTAGTATTGACTAGCTTTGATAAAAAAAACAGGGACTCTTTATATTATTCTAAAGATACTAGTCCAACCAAGAAAATAATAGAAGCGGTACATGAAACAAGTAATATGCCATTTCTTATGACATCTGCTGATGTTTTCATAGATGGATGTTTATGCTCTCCGTTTCCAATAAAATATGCCAAGGATAAATTTTGTGGAAGTCTTCTAGGTATCTATACAACATCTACTAACGCTAATCTCTTACCTATTCCAAATCCATACGATGATTTAAAGATAGTCTTACAACAATTATTTAATACTTTGACGCTGTATGAGATTTTCTTCGCTTCGAAAGATGATCTTATTTTACATTTTGATAATCGTATTCCATTTGAATTATTTCAAGTTGATTTTCAGTTAGCAAAAGACTTGTTTATAAGTGGATACGAACAAACTCATACTAAAATATAAACCAAATCTTTCAACTTTACATCTGTTAAGAGTGAGTTTGGTGAAACTTTTTTAGCATTTTTCATTCTGACATCTACGTTCAAATCTTTCAGGATTCTGAAGACTAACTCAGAACAAAAAAATGAGGACGATTCGATAGATGGGATAGGCAAATGAACTGTTAAAAGATTTGTAAAGATCTTTTCGTAACTTTTCCCTAAATATGATGAAATAATAAAAGTGAACTTAGATAAGTTTATATTTTGATCTATTTCTGCTACAGCTATATAACATTCGTCCATGTCATTATATGAATTAATTAGTTGATCTAACGATCGTACTTGGACACCAAAGCTCGATTTCCCGCAAGTGTCGTATACATTATCATTAAACAAACCAGACAAAGTTGATTCTATAACTAAGAAAGAGTCATTCAAATGACATATTAGGCTTTTGAAATCTGTTGTCAGAATATCTGAGTAAAATAACAAACCTGCATGAGAGAATTTGCATTTCTGAAATAAAAACAGAGATTCACAACATACTATACTTTTTGATATAGGATCTTGAGATGAAAATAAAACAATATAGATTTTAGTTTTATCAAGATAATCCATTTGACGAGTTATTCACTTTAATAGAATGAGACACCCTTCTTGGATTATATCTGATGATCCGATAGCTCACTTCATTTATAACAGAGATAGAAAATACAGATGTCCAACATCCGTCCTGAAAGAAAAACTATCTCTAAATGTTTGTCACATACTTTTGTTAGATGATGAGCATCCTATTGTTTATGTTTTAAACAAGCGCTACGATACATTCAAAAAGATGGTCATAGCTGTAAATAATGTTTTGAAACCGTATTTTAAAGGACTTATAGTATCTTTGATATCTCTAGAAGAAACGGAACAACATAAGTTTATTCTTAATCTTATTTTAAGAAGAAATCTATAGGAAAGTTTTGTTTTTCATTAACATCTCAAATAAGAAACATGACGTTGGTGTTAAACTGGAAAGAATCTGTTTTACGTTCTCCGGATGTTTACATAGGAGACATTCATACTAAAATAGTAGAAGAATTAACATTAGAAAATGAGTCTTATGTCCACAAAAAAATTCCTTGGAATGACGGATTTTATAATTGTTTAAATGAAATTTTATACAACGCTTTAGATCAGAAATGGCGTGATAACAAATTAACTTACATACAAGTTTATTTTGATAAACATACAATAAAAGTGAAAAACGATGGAAAAGCTATTCCAATAGAAAAGAAATGTTTCAGATTTAAAGATCCAGATACTTCAGAGATTGTTACTAAAGAGTTATATCCACCAGAAGTTTACTTCGGAATATTCTATTCTGGAACCAATTACTCTAAAACAGAAGAAAAGTTACAAACCAGTGGTAAAAATGGTATGGGAATAAAAATAGTTAATGTTTTGTGTAAATCATTTCAAATTCTTTGTAGCGATGGAGAAAAAACTTACAAGAAAGTTTATTACGATAATTGTTCTACCTCAGATCCGTATATCATTGTTACAAAAAAATCAGATATATACGTGGATGTAACGGCTAACCTTGATAACTCTATCTTTAAATTCGAAGATGAACGGTCGATATTGTCTTATTTAGAAAAACTATTAGGTGAGATAAGCTACATAGGGTCAATTCCGGTAACTTTGAATGACAAACTTATACACATAAAAGATTTGGTCAGTTTTTTGAAGCCATATAACATAAACTTATCAACTGACGTAACGTTGGATTTTTCTGAAAAACAGTTGAAGATCTTATTTATAGAAAATGATAGTTGTCCCAGAAGATTTATTTCATTTGTTAATGGAGCTTTTCAAAAAGAAGAAGGTAGTGAAGTGAAGTCTATAAGAAAGTTCATAAACAAGGAAATCTGTACATTCATTAACACTAAATTGAAACTCAAAGACACAAAAATAACTGGTAGAGACTTGAAGAACTTCGTTTTATATATCGAGCTCTTCGATTCTAATGTGAAGTATGATCATCAAACCAAAAGAAAGGTTACTACAGTTTATACTATATCATCTAAAATTAGTGAAAAAAATAAACGCCTTGTAGAGAAATCTCATTTTTATCAATCTCTTAATGATATACTGTCGAAAAAATCTAAAGTAACCGCAGAGAATTTCGAGGACGCTATTTTTGCGGGAACTTTAAAATCGGAACAATGTAAGTTATTCATAACTGAAGGAGAAAGCGCTAAGGGTTTTGCTATAGAAGGGATTTCATATCTTGAAGGAACAAGACAAATATTTGGTGTCTTCCCTGTAAAGGGGAAATTTTTGAACATATCTAAAGCATCGTTGAACAAGCAATTACAAAACAAAGAGGTTCAAACTATTTCTAAGATATTAAATCTCTCTGCCAACTTAGATTATAACTTAGAAAAGAATCGTAAGACTTTGAGATACGGTAAAGTTATTTTATTAACAGACAGCGATGACGATGGAATTCATATCAAAGCTCTACTAATGAATTTTTTTTATTGTTTCAATAAGACATTATACGACATTAAGTTTGTACACAGTCTTAATACACCTATTATTAGGATATATTTTAAAACTTCTCATTTGAATTTTTATACCGATCAAACTTTCCGTGAATACATGCTCAGCAATGTTGTCAAACCTTCTCGTATCAAGTACTATAAAGGATTAGGTTCTCATTCAGAAGGTAAAGAAACAAAAGACTGTTTTATAAACATCAAAGAAAATGAATTCAGCTTAACTTTAAATTGTCAGAAGACCTTCGAGATAAATTTTCATAGAGGGTTTGAAATAAAAAGGAGACATAGTATAGTTGAGGTTTTATCTAAGAATGATAATTTTGCGGATCTTCCTTTAGAAGGAGATATAGCATGTTGTGATTATCTTACTACCAATCTAAACGGTATATTTCACGTCAACGTTCTTAAAAGACACTTACCAAACTTTATAGACGGTTTAAAAGATTCCCAACGTAAGATAGTTTTCACTGTTGTTGCATATCATCAACATGATGAATTGAACGTAGAAAGATTAGCTGGAAAAGTGAGCGAGCGAACGTTGTACCATCATGGATCAAAATCCTTAGAAGATACTATCATAAATTTAGCTCAAAGTTATGTTGGAAGCAATAACATTCCATTTTTTATAGCCTTAGGTAGAGTCGGCACTAGGTATGGAGACGATTCTGCAGCCGGACGATATGTATCTGTAAAATTGAATCCAGTGTTCAAGAAACTGTTTTTCTTAGAAGATATTTTAGAGTATAACGAGGAAGAATTTGAACAAACTGAACCTAGAGAATTTTATCCCCCACTTCCTTTTTATTTAATAAACGGATCCATGGGAATTACTACGGGTTTCAAAACTGAAATCTATCCGTATAACTTAAAAGACATTCTGGTAGCTATACGTTCTATATTAGAAGATAAAGATATAGATGAGCCAGTCCCTTACTTCAACGGTTTTAAAGGAGAAGTGACTCTTAATTCCGATCATTTGTTTACTAACGGAAATATAGAACTTATCAAAGAAGGAAAATACAGAGTGACAGAATTGCCAGTGACATTTTCGGTTAAAAAGTTCAAATTTCATTTGGAATCGCTGAAAGAAATTACGAAAATAGAGAACTACTCTACAAACAATAAAATAGATATAGTTATATCAAGCAGGTTTACTTTGGAAGAATTACAACTAAAGTTGAAACTAAAAGAAAAACTAAGTTTAAAGAATATTACAGTTTTACGCAAAGGAATTCCAGTAACGTTTACCAGAATAAAAGATTTACTGAAACAATTTGTTGACGATTATTTAGTTATAATAGAAAAAAGAAAGCTTGCTTCTTTAGTGAAGATAAAGGAAGAATGTGTTCAACTGGAAAACAAAATAAGATTTATAGAATGTGTACGCAGCGGAGTTATAGATATTCGAGAGTCGACTCAAAATATAGTTGATCATTTACGTAAGCTAGAGTTTGCCGAGCTTAACAATTTTTCTTATCTATTGAATTTATGTGTTTCTAGTTTTTTTAACGATAGCTTAGATAAATACAAACATAAATTTGACGAATTTTCTAAGTCACGTGATGAAATTGCTTCAAAAAGTACGAGACAAATGTATTTAGATATTTTGAACGTAATTTAAACTGTATCATGAGGATGTGTCAACTACAATTTCCGGAAATACCGGAAATAAGAGACCTATGGAAGGCTACAGACTGTTTGTCAAACTTTCGCAGACAACGTTAGACGTTTTTTATTTTATAGTTGTCATTTCTATTATCTTTATTATTTTATCAACGCGGATTATATCTACACTATCATACATATAGAATCCATTGTTAGTTGATATTTTGTCTACTCTGAATTTTATTCCAGATGACATTATTGCTTCGTTTTCATTATTTTCTTCTGTTGTTGGACGAGGAAAGAGGATATGATATCCTGAAGAGATATTGAGTATTAATCTACAACACGAAATATCATCTTCGACTTCTGATAACGTATACTCATCTGACATGATAGGATCATAAGAAGCTGATATTGGACGAGTTGTAATATGTATCATATTTTTTGAGAGGGACTGATACTCTTCGTAATCACTATGTCTATAGAGTTTTAAAGGAACTTGTAATGCTGGCAATTTTTTTATAATTGAATCTAGTTTAGGATAAATACGTTCATCGTCATAACCATTTTCTATATAATATTTTATTATTTCTTTGTCTTTTTTTTGTAATGTCTCATATTGAAATGTTTGGATGTCGTATATTTGAGATAGAAATTCCTCAGATATCTGTTTTACTCCCTTGTAATACTGAGCGAGACGAGCGCAAAGTTGAGGTTTAGTATACTGTTCCAAAGAGTTTTTGAACGTTAAGATGTTATCGTCTGTAGGTTCAGTTGCTGTCAGTTCAAAAACTTTCGCTATGGTAGGATAGTTTTCAGCGGTAACATCGTTTCTTAGAATATCACGAAGTTCTTCTATTCCCGCTTCGGATAGATCGTCGCACAATTCAGCCAATTGTAAAAGTCTAACAAGGTTATCATAACCTTGTGATCGAGCCACATCTAAAGCCGTCTCGTGATTTATATTCGCAATATTAAAATCCGCTCCTTTTTCTAGTAAAAGGCTTATCATTTTTGCATGACCTTCTCTAGAAGCAACAATTAAGGCTGTATTGCCGCCATCATCTTTCATGTTGATGTCAGCTCCCCTATCTAATAAAAGTCTGACTATATTTTTATAATTTGTTACAACAGCACCCATTAAGGCCGTTTCTCCCATGTCGTTTACCGCGTGGACGTCAGCTCCTCTATCTAACAAAAGTCTGACTATATTTTCATGACCTCCTGAAGAAGCACACATTAAGGCTGTATAAGGTCCTTGGTTGACGTTAGCTCCTCTATCTAAAAGTTGTCTCACTATATCTTCATAACCATATCTAGCAGCATCTATTAAAGCAGTTCGTCCTTTATTTATTACGTTGACGTCAGCTCCTCTTTCTAATAAAAGTCTGACTATATTTGCACGATCTTTATTAAAAGCACCTATTAAAGCAACCATTAAGGCTGTCTCGCCATCGTTATTTACTAAGTTAATGTCTGCTCCTCTATCTAACAAAAGTCTGACTATATTTTCTTTATTATTTTCAATGGCTATAGTCAATACTGATCTTCCATAATTTCTTGAATTCACTTTTACACCTCTATCTAAAAATTGTCTAACCAAGTCTTCTCGTCCTTTTCTAACGGCAGAAAATATATCTTCCTTACTAAACAATCCGAGTATGTAGTTCATTTTTCAATCGAAAAATAAACGATTCATCAGAACTTATTTGCAGTTTCCCTACCTAAAATAAAATTATCCTCTAAAAAAAGTCATGGTGGAAACAGGTACCATAGTATTAGCGATTATTATAGCTTTGGCATCTTTAATAATTTTGTCTATACTTTTTGGACCAATAACTGATAAGTTTAAATGCTCTTGTCTAGGAAAAAAACTCAGTTGTGGTGGTGTAGCGTGTGGTTGTGCCAAGGACTGCGGTAGCTGCGACAATCCAAATTTAGTACTCTTGTCTAAAGGAAAACCAGCCATGGTATGTCCAGCATGGCCGTCTTATCCAGGATCTAACTTAACAGATGGTGACTATGGAACCTTTGCCCATTCAGCCGACTGGATATCTACTTCTAATGTTTCAGCAGAAGTAGATCTAGGTCAACCTTATGTTATTAGAAAAGTTAAAATATTTAACAGAAAAGATTGTTGTCAATCCCGTTTTGGTTACCATAAACTCATAATAGATGACCAGCAAGTAGCTGAGGGAGATGCTAAGGGTTCATGGGAATATGAATATTGTCTGAATCTTCAAGGCCAGCGTGTCAAGATTCTAATGGACGGTATTTTAAATCTTTCTGAAATAGAAGTGTGGGGATATCCCATACAACAATAATTGTCTACACAAAAATGAATTCATGGGCAAAATACAATTCGACTGTACCACAACAAACATATATCCCTAACAGATTAGGAATGGCGGTTACTATACAAAATGATACCGATGACAATGTTTATATGGTATTCCCAGATCTTGAGGCTATCCATATTTTTGAACCTAGAGAAACGAAATACTACTACCGAGATATAAATGATGTTTACGATTTCTTGATCTCTCCTGGTGTACAAGTATATAATATTCCTAGGTACGTTAATAATGTTGTCATAAGAAAGATTGGCACTAATATGTATCAACCAGCTTTTTTCTTTTCTACCAGGAAATTTGTTGGATAGTTTCCACTTGAAAGTAGAAATCTTATAAATGATACTAGAGATAGATATCAACTCTGTTTATTTATTTCTATTACAACGTTATAATATCGTTGTGTATACTACGGAAAAGAAGTGTAAGTGTAGCTCTTCAAAATTGATACCAATCCCAGTTAAGAAAGATAAAGAAAGAATTTTTATGGATGGTACGTGTTGTAGTTTTTCCTGTTTACTTAAATATGTAGATGACTGTAAATATCAAAATAAGAATATGAAATATAATTACTCTTTGAATGTTTTATGGACGATTCTTCCTTTTATGATAAGACAGACCCACTTTAATAATAACGTTTAATCAATCCATCGTGTGATAAAGTTAGAGGTTTAGCTGTTTGAGGCTCATATGTACGTGTATATTCTGGTTGTCCTTCATCTGGTTTTAATCCTAAAAATGGAGATACAAATGCTCCTCTATCACCTTCGCCATACAGATTTCCTGGATAACGATCACGTACTGATCCGTATAAGAAATCTCCACCTCCACGATCTCCAGGATTACACGGACCTAAAACAGGTCGTTCGGCATTTTCGTGAAGTATTTTTCTAGAAGTGGAATAAACAAATTGGGAACAAGCTGGATCATCTAAACGGATCATTCTATGTCGGGCTCCACCTTGAGGTCTGCTAAACTCATCTGTATCCGGTTCAAGAGCATTCATAGGACATGTTGCTGGATGTCCAAGCTGTCTACTCTCATCAAAGAGACGAAAGGCAGTCTGAGGATCAACTCGAGTCGTAATAGCCGATTTCATAGAATATATAGACGTCATTTTTATTAGGCAACTTTTTATAACACTTTTTCATATGAAAATCAAATGGAGACTATTGATCAGATAGATGATTTTCTGTTACTAAACTCTAGATATACCCCCACTAACTATACTAAGATAGTTATAGTATTAGCGATATCTTTTATTTTTATAATAGTAACTGTCCTAATACTTTATAAGAAGCGACGTCAGAGACAGGAGAAGAGTTCTTCATAAAAATAACCTTATAAAAAATGTGGATGATAATTTTTACGGTTCTGATTTTGATCCTGCTATTGTTTGTAATGATAGAGTGTGCAAAAGCGGCAACAGCCATTAAACAAGCCAACTATGATTCCGCATACAACGATACCAAAATTGTAGCAATCACAACTGGAATATTAACACTCATAACCATTATAGCTTTGATTTATTCCATTTATTCTAAAGTTAGAGGTTAGCAAGTAACATGAACTACTATGTAATTCTCATACTTAAATACTTTTTCTACATTAAGAAACCTAGCGGAAAGGTAAACTGAATAATTATAAGAAATAAATAAGTAATTCGCTTTGACTCTTAATACTAGGAAAATAGGCAGATCTTTGTCTATTACTGTTATATCCAAAGCGGGAGTATACCATGTACACTTCATAGTCCTAGGAAAGTGAAATGATTCTCCTGCTATCAACTTTGATACAGTACGGGAGTCTAAGAATGTGTATGTACTGGAAGTATAAAAAATAAACGTGTCCCCAAATACCGGAGCATTCTTTATCAAAACGGAAATGTTTTTCGTAGAGTTCAAAGACATATATTCTCTGTGTTGTTGAATACAAAATTCTACTCTCTGTCTTACATTATCTGATAATTCTTGATCGAAAGTCATAACTAAAGAGTTGTTCTCTAGTTTTATATTACTGTTGTTACGTTCTGATTGAGTTTTAAGATAATCAGAAAGAAGTTTGTTAGTCAGCTCTAGCTCATATCCTAACTTATTTATGTTTGCATCCACTTTAGAATCTATATAGTTTTCTAGTATATCTATCATGAAATGATCTTCATTCTTTTGTGCTAATGACAATGCTGTAGCACCTATGCTATTATCTTGTAATACATTTAGAATGTCACGACTCAATAAAAACTTTACGATTGCATAGTTTCCCTTAAGAGACGCTGCGTACATCAAAACCGTAGTGTTATAATTATTAGATGCATTTATATTCGCTCCATTTTCAACAAGTATTTTTGTTATTTCGTAATTTCCTTTGTTAACAGCACACATAAGAACAGTTTCTCCATAATCATTTTTCTTATCCAGGCGTACAGTATTATTCTTTAAAATCTTTTTTACTTTTTTAATATCTCCTCGTTGTATAGGAGAAAATAATTCTTTTTTTGAACTGCGATTTCCCATTGTTTTCGTATTAACCACTATACTGTTAAAATAAAAATTTCTCTCATGGTTTACGCAAAACGGAAAAAGGAGTTAAAACATATTATCTCTAACCAACTATCAACATACCAATGGATGTGTTCACGTTTAGAAAAAAAGTTGGGAGGAATAAGCAAAAGGCTTTTCAAACGTTCAAATAGGAAATTGATAAATAATATAAACCAATTAATAGAATATAAACAATCTTCTACTATATCAAAAAACGTACTCTGCAGAAGGAAGAGTGATAAACTCATTCAAATCATTAAGATCCTTTCAGAATTGAATTCCAAAATAACAGTACCGTCTCATAACTTAATTAACATAATAAATCGCTTTACGATGACTTTAAAAGAAAAAATGACAGAATGATAGCTTTTATTCCTTTTTTATTAATAATTCAAACAGATCTTAAGAAAGTTGAGATTGAGAGCTCTTTAAAAGAAGCTATATTCAAATTCGATAACATTGTAAAACCCATTCCAGCGATGTATACCACAAAATATAAACAATCACTGCATATCTTAACCGATAATAACTCAACTTTTGCAGGCTTTTATACATACATTATCAATGAAACAGATCATACTATTTATGGAACTATATCTTTGAAGGATGACTTGTCTAATTCTCAGAGAAAGTCTACTCTAGTTCACGAGCTTATACATGCCTTTCTAACTCAAGTATTAGACATAGGCATCAGATTGGTTCCTTGGTTAATCAGAGAAGGAATATCAGAGCTAGCTGGAATGTCTATGACAGATAAAAAAATATATTGCAACTCTGTAACTAAATTTGTATATGATAGATTATACAGCGAAGGAGGATATACAGAGGCTGCTGTTTTTGTAGATTTCTACAGAAACGTCGAAGCTGGTTTATTAGGAATGTATCTATTTTGTTTGAAAATGGCTGTGCCCAAAATGCTTATGTGTGATAAAGATTTTGTAGAATGTTATCAACAACGTGATGAACTATGTCTTCATAGTTTTGAAATTTGTAAAAAAAGAGGTGTCTTTTCCAGACAGTGCAACTCTAATTACTATAATTGTTTACGAGTTAACGATTTGACGAACGGAGACATACTGCGTGATTGTAAAGATAATAGAAATGAGTGCAAGTTTCATTTAGGTTATAGTTGTGAACTAATTCTGAAAAGAAGATTTCGTGTACATGAATTTAAGAAGTTTCTTCAAAAATGTTAGTTAGACAACCTGAGCATATAATTCAGTCTTAATACAAGCTGCGTCTATTCCTACCACTCCTATCCCAAAAGGTGAATGAATAAAACTACCCATGTCAGTTCCATTCACATTCAAGGTAATTTCTGTATCGCTAACATAACACCATTTAATCAGATTACTAGCGGGATTCCATACGGATGAAAGATTCGGAATAGTCTGTTGTACATTAGCAGGCCATCCACCTATTCCTGTAGTAAACGTAGTGTTGTTCGTGCTAGTATTAAAATCGAACCTCAACGATGCTGCTGCATATGGGTCACCTGCTTCCATGAAAGCAAATCCTACAGTTCCAGTACAGCCAGAAGTATCAGGAACTTGGACAGTCAAACATTTCCCGGTTACTAAACATGATGTGCCTGCGAAATGCATCCAATAATTACCCCATTCGTCTATACTGTTAGGTGGAATTGACCAGACACTACCACATGCATTAGTATCTGTGGTAGCATTTGAAGTATCTAATGGAGCCGGAGGTGCCGTTGGAGCAGGAGCAGGAGCAGGAGCAGGTAAAGGAGCAGGACAAGGGTTAGGACATGTCGGAGGAGACGGTGGACAAGCTGGACACGCTGGGATGCTTATGTCAGGGCATTGAGGAGGACAAGGCGGACATGGATTTGGTCTTGGTATGTCTCTATTTTTAGGCGGGCATTGCCACCATCTTACCTTGTTTGGACAATCACCGCATCCACAAGAAGATGATACTAATTGAACAAGCCAAGGCAACATGATGAATGCGGTTAAAACTCCGAGAAGAATTGCACCGACTCTATATTTGTTCATTTTCTTACTTCATTTTTTTTTTGTCACGGTAAAGGTGATGTTATTTTGGCGTAGCATGTGTCTGGTAAACAATTAGATTCTAAACCAAAATGTTCTATTTGCCAAGGATCCTTGGTAAACTTACCTACATTAACTCCATTAATATAAACATCGTAATCGGTCAAACTATTAATATGGTAACGAACTTCGTTGGCACCAGTTTTGAAATATAGCGAAGATAATCCAGGAATTACAGAAATCCGATTTGGAGGCCACATTCCAGCACCAACGTCCTGAGTTGTGCTGTCTGTGCTAAATTCCATCGAAGTCTTGGCAGATAGAGGATAGTTGGGATTAGCAGGATCTATCGCTCCTGTAAATAATATACTCCAATAAGTAGGAGGATTGAGACACGAAGAACTATCTGGGATGTTAATAGTCAAGTCTGAACCTGGTATCAAACATCGTGTTTTATTAAGAGTCATATATCCACTCTGATCTGTAGGTTTTAGTTTCCATGTTCCATTACAAACGTTCAAGTCTGTAGTTGCACCAGCTGAATCTATTGTAGGAGGTGTAACAGGTTTGTCGGAGACTGGTATAGGAGGTGGAAGAGGTGCTGGACATGCGGGACAAGAAGGACATTGTGGAACATTTATTTTAGGACAAACCGGAGGACATGGACAATTAGGATATCCGCTAAAGCTACAAAATATATAGCGTACAAATAAATAAATTAAAAGTAAAACCAACAAAACTCCAAGAATTATAGCTCCTATATGATATTCATTCATTTTATATATACATTTTCCGTTTTAGTCGGTTATCCATTACGAATAATTTTGTAGGTCCTTTGTAGTAAGTTTCATAAAATTTTTGTAAAGGAACTGAAGCCATATCTAAATAGAAATTAGGTGTAGAATAAATTCTTGGCCCTTGAGTTTCTCTATAGTAAATAGGAGGAGATAAAATTTGAGGGCCCTGAGATATTGTGTAGTATTTCATTTTTTCTGTAGGAAGAAAAAAACTAGAAATGTTTGATCCATCCAAATGTTATTTGGATTTATGGTGCGGCAAAAGGACTAAACCTGCAAACTATAGAATAAGGGGGTCACCATATGAATGTATGAAAACAGGTTACGGAAGAGGATACTGGGAGGCGAAAAGAGAAGAAATTGATGATCAAGACCTTTATCAAATCCCTTATATGACAGAGCACATACGAGAGCATCTAAATGGTTTGGGAATTGGAACTGTAAACGAGTTGTTAGATTACATTCGTTCTTTCAGAGACTACACCAGAACGAAAACGTTATTGGAACGAGATTTCGGTTTGTCTCCTAGCAAATATAATCATGTAGTATTATTTTTGTTCAAAAATGGGATACCTATAACTAAGTTACCTGAATGCAAAAATTAGTTCAATGCCAAAACATGATCTTTATGTTTTTGAGGATATCTAATTTTAGCGACTGTATGTATCACCGAGAAGTCGCTAAATTTATCTTCGCTATATTTTGTATTCAAACACATAATATAACCGTTGTAGACGTCATAACATTTTTCATATTTATTACGAGACTCTCTTAATTGAAGAACACCATTTGAAAGTATAGCTATCTCTCTTCCTAAAACATATTCTCGTTGATCAGGTTTATGATAGATTCTACGTTTATTAGTGATAGTTTCTATACTTCTTTGAAAATAACTGTTAAGACCATCACTATAGTAATGCTCTATATTTGGGATGTGAGATATAGTTAAAGGATCGTATACAAGGAGGTAGGCGTATTGAGTATTTCCGTTCTGTTTTATAAAGATAGTATCACATTTACTAAAACAAACGGTACAAACATCACTAGAAACTAGTTTATCGTTAACATAAAGGTCTCCATTATTGTACAATACTGCTTCAACCTGTTCGCTTTTATAAAAATTCACAACGTTAAGTTTGTATTGCGTTATCGAACTTGTTTTTCTTAGCACTATTCCATCTATTCTCAATAAATAAATATCGTCGTTAACAACAGAAAAATTTATCAGAAGAATACTAGACTGATAAAGTATTGACCCTGTTGATAGGATAACGAGGTTAGTAGTTAGTAATCTTTTATCTAATATGTATACATGATTGGATATAAACTTGAATATACAAGCATTAAGAGGTACTTCACTTTTAATTTCTGTACAGAATCTAGATATTTCGTATTTAGGTTTTACCTTTACTTTCGATACTACACCGTACACAAGAGAATCTTTAAGATAGATGTAATGTTTATCAATGTCTCTTTCTATAACAGCTTTTATTTGCTGAGGACGAGTCGCCTTACTAATAAGTTCCGGAATAAAAGTTAACTGAATGGAATTCTGTAAGATAACATTCTCTATGATATTTTTCTTTACATCATCGTCTTGACATTGAACCCACCTAAAAAATGGAAAAGACATAAGATAATCTATCTTGCTAGCTAAATAGATATAGTCCCTTATAACGTCTTCGCTATCTTTGGTATTAAAATAGATCAAGTTCTCTATGTCATCTAATACAGTTACAGTCTTCTCTTTTTGTTGTTGTATTATTTTCTCAGATTTCATTTCGTTCAACAACATTTCTACATCTAACGGTAAGATAGATTTTTGAACAACAGAGATTACGTAGTCCTGAACCTGTTCGTAACTAATATCTAGAGTTGTGTTAGATACGAATTTGTCTAATTCCTTTTTAATTTCTTTTTCATAAGAACGCTCGAAAATCTTAGCGACGAGGTCTTCTTCAGTTATAGTTTGAACCAATGTGATAGACGGTATCAATATTTTTCTTTCACTTATCTTATTGAAATACTTAGATAGGAGATTTTTTTCTTCTATTCTAATGTATCCCAGATAAGAACGTGCATCTATTTGAATTGAAGGGACATGTTTTAGCGGAGGAAGAACAGCCTCTGTGATTTTAGATATTTTTAAAAGTTCGTTTAATGATAAAAGTGAAATAGAATTTTCGAAGCTAGAAGTTCTTAACTTTTCTGGAAAAATGTCTTTGACTTGAGGAAATTTTTGGTAAAGTTCGTCCAGAGATTTAAACTGTTTCATGATATTATCACGCAACTGAGTTTGAAATATCAGATTGGATTTCAGAACTCCGGTGTCTATTTTTGGAGTGTTTATTATATCCGTATAAGGTATTCCGTGTTTATTGGCCAGAGATATCAAAAAAGTAAGAGTTTTTGAATGAAGTCTTAGTTTATAGTAGTCATTAGTCATTTTCTGTATTATGGACGGAACCTTACTCGCTATTTCATCGTATTTACTTAAACAATTAGGCAAAAGAAATTTCAATTCCTCATATTCATTAAACGATAAATATCTTCTAAGATTATTGCATATGACGTTACGTAAACCAGCATCTTGAAATGCATTAGCGTTCACTATTCTTTCTATCAACAGCGACTTAGGTTCATCTATGGGAATACGGTCTATCAAACAATAATACAGATTTAATAAAACACATGTATCTAGAGAAAGTACTCCTTTTATTTTTTCTTCATTTAGTTCTACATCTAGATAATTGTTAATCCCCGTAAGTTGACTACATCCTAGTTGAAGAAGAGATTTTGCGTTAGTTCTTTTCATACGTTCAGCTATTATATGATTGATCTCGTACCTCAAAAAATCTGTAGCGAATTTCTCAATATCTTGAAAAGTCCAAAAAGAATTAAACATACTATAAATTTTCTTATCTTTCAGGGTAACTTTCTTGTTTTCATCAAAATCGAACAGGTTGGAATACTCTATCAAAAGAGTTCTGGGAATAATATTAAGAATATTGCCAGATCCATGCACTTTGATGCGTTCTAAAAGGATCTTTTTAACCTCGTATCTTAATGATTCTAAACCTATCAAATCCCATATTCTGTTTTCTTGATAAATACTTCCCATTATTATATCCTTCGTTACAAATGTATAATCGAGAGCATCGTCTAGGAAATTTTGGAGAGGAGGATTGTTATCAAAATTTTTGAGATATTCTCTTTTTGTCATCTTGACTTTGCCGAATATTCCGAATAATTCCCATTCCAGACCCTCTGTTGTTTTTATGATATCATCTTTAGTAATATACGTTTTTTCTTCTTTTTCTCTAAGTTGTAAAAGTTTAGGTTTGATTTTAGGAGGTTTTTTCTTATTGATAGGAAGCTTTTTAGAAGGGAGTTTAATACAGGTCTTTTTATGAGGCCTCGGAAGAAGTTTTAACAGCGGAGGAATCGGTTCTACCTTGTGTTTGACTTCACTGATATTTTTAAGATATGCCTCCCATTTCTTTTGTTCAACCGACCAGTAGACTTCCCTATTCTTTGGAGTAAGTCGTTGAATAGCTAGTTCTCTCAATGATAATGGTCTGTGTATCACTTTCCCAAGATGAGAAACTGGAATTCTAGATCTAATCTTGTATGAATTATTCCAACGTGTGAAAAATATTCTCAAGCCGTATAATCTGAAAGTATCTTCCCACAATTTTGCAAAGTTATCAACAACTGTAGTATTAAGAGACATAGCTTCGTATTGTAAAGTATGTTCAAAAAACCTCAAATACAAAGGCTCAAGGGTGTTTAATGACGCGTGTATATTTACAGTTATTTCCCAAATTCCTGAAGGTGTAAATATCAGACTAGCTTTGATAATAGGTAATCCATAAGATTTGCCAGACAAAACATCAAATATATTGTCAGCTGTAGGCCATTCAGATATGTTTTCAGAATTCGGTCTTGTATGCCAAACAAACGGAGAATATACGGCAGGACACGGCAACCCATAATAAATTGTTTTAAAAACCAGCTTATTATTCTCAAACACTATCTCACCACATTCCGCTTCTTTTTCTAATTTCTTTTTGAACTCATCAAGAATTATTTCCGGCATTTATTTCTATAAATGATAATAATGTCCACTCGTTATAAAGTCAGGATATTTAATAACAAATTGGTTTCGGTAATGTTCATAAGTGTTGTTCTGTATAAAAAGGATCAATAGGATAATAGAGATTATAAGTACTAAAATAGACCACATTTTTATTTTTTTAAAGAAAACTTTAGATGTTACCCATAATTCTAATACATAAAAACTTAGACCACCTGATTTGGGTTTGTACTTACAATGAAAAAGATGAAATAGAGTCTGTATTAATAAATAAACACACAAAAGAGACTTGTAAACAGAAAATTATGGAATCACAAATACCAGACTTGATTAAAGAGTTCGAGAAAAACGGATGGACGAAAGGTTTTATTCCGGATATAAATATTATCAACGATGGAAAAATAGTTCAAACTGTAAATCTCAACACATAGTAAAAATGAGTTTATATCCTTTGATAGAAGCTTCTAGAGATGGGAGAGAAGACCAAGTTAGACTTTTGTTAAATCGAGGTGCAGATGTAAACACCAGAGATAGAAATTTTAACTCTGCTTTGATGTTGGCAGCTGATAATGGGCATGAAAATATAGTCAGACTTTTATTAGCGAGAGATGCAGATGTTAATGCTAGAAACGAGTTTGATCATTCAGCATTGATACTAACAGCTGAAAATGGAAACGAAACCATTGTAAGACTTCTTATAGAAAGTGGTGCTGGCATCAATTCTAGAACTATCGATGGTCATACTGCGTTGATAATTGCTGCACATAACGGTCATGAAAATGTTGTAAGACTTCTACTAGACAAAGGCGCTGAGATAGATGCTAGGAACAACATTGGTAGTACAGCATTATCAGTAACCGCAACTAGTGGTCATGAAAGTATTGCTAGACTTTTGTTGGATAGGGGTGCTAATGTAAATAACAGGAGTACTCTTGGTAATACCCCGTTAATGATAGCTACAGTAATGGGTCATGAAAATGTAGTCAGACTTCTGTTAAATAAAGGTGCTAACGTTAATGAAAGTAATAACTTTGGTAACACAACATTGATGCTTGCTGTAAAAAAAGGTCTAGAAGATATTGTTAGACTTTTGTTAGAAAACGGTGCTGATGTAGACGCTCGGAACAATTCTGGAAGAACAGCTCTGAGTATAGCTAAAGAAGAAAGAAACGAGAATATAATTAAGTTATTGAGATCTCAGCTTTTTCCATCAAAGAAACGAACTACTACAGACTGGATGGACATCTGCGATAGTATAGGAAATGCTCGACTATCAGAGCTTAGAAGAATAGTAAGAGACGGTGTCAAAGAATCTAATTTTCAAAGAGTCAAAAAGTATTTCGAGTATACTGAAAGTTTACAAGGGTTTTATTCTTACGTCGACTCCTTGTCTAAAAAAAAACTCTGTGTTTACTTAGCTAAGTATTACGAAGAGACTCAACTCTGGCTAGAAATTTGTAATGTAAACGGATCAAGGTTCGAAGAGTTAAAATCTTTGGCCAAAAGGATGAACTTGGATATCGACGTCGATTCTCTTGATAAGGAGAAACTGTGTGAATACTTATCCAAATATTTCTACGGAGATAGTATACATAAAGACTGTATTAACACAGATACCTTTTTAGGTGACGATCTTTATTTACTACCTCCGGAAAGAATAATAACTCTAGATCAAGACGGGAAAAAATTCTGTTTCGATGTCCTCGAAGTTGAAAGACTTAACAGACTGAATCCCTATAATACAAAAGTTTTACCAGAGCAGTTCATTCTAGAAGCTAGAGAAAGAGTCCGTCATCTTCCTAAAGATATCCATACTTTACAACAAAGAGCCGCATCTATACCAGTATTAGAAGAAGAATTCAAAGTGTTACTAAACGTAGCTGATGAACGTGTCCCATATTTTCCTAGAAGAAAGTTCTTGTTGACAAACTCTAAAAAGTTACGCAGATTAGTTCAGTATTTGTCTGAATTTGATCCTAGTTTTAGAGTGGAAGATTTTAACCAAACTTTAGAAAAAGATAAGCTAATAGGAGCTAGACATTATATATTAAGAAGACTTGTAGACAATCCTCCTATTGGAACTTTAGTTAACGAATTCTTACTTCCGATCACCTAGACACAACCGAAAATTTTTTTTAAAGAGACCGATACAATTCTAAAAACATGAAGATCAAATGTATTAATTGGTTTAAATTTAACAATCCACTATTGTTCTCTGTAAGCGGGTACAATCTTAACAGACGTAAATGTGTCCTCTTTATAGAAAAATATGAAAGTGAAGTCTATGCTGAAGTGTCTTCTGATAATTACAATGAAGCTGACTTAAATACTTTCATAGGATTTTTGAAAAATAATTCGATACAAGTAAATAAAGCTAAATGCCAACTTGTAGAGAAGTACTCGTTGTATGGCTATCTCAGAATGTTATGTTATAAACTGTCCATAAAAAGTGGATATTTAAAGAAAAATTATGTAGGAATACCTTTTCAGTTTAAATTCGTAAATGAAGATGTAGATGAGAAAGTGAAGTTTGTTACAGAACGAAGGATAAAATTTTGTGGTTGGATAGAAATCAGATCATTTTTAACCGAAGAGAGGGATGACCTATTAATCTATACATGTCAATGGAATAATGTCTTTCCACTTTCAGAAGACGATGTTCTTCACGACTTAGAAGTAGTTCCGAAGACTCTATATTTTGATATTGAATGTGAAGAATTAAAAGAAGAAGCGGATGAGGATGAAGATTGTGGCGTTCTTTCGTCTGATAACATTATCCAAATTTCTCTAGTATGTTCACAGGGAGAGAATGTATCCGTATATCTTCTTAGTTTATTTCCAATAGAAGAAGATCTGCTTATTCCAGACAATTACGATAACATTCTTAAGGATCGTAAAATCATTGCTATGTATTGCAAAACCCAAAAAATGTTGCTTCTCCAATTCTTTAATATTCTAAGCTGTGAAGATCCAGATATTTTAAGTGGATATAACATTTTGGAATTCGACTGGAAACGTATTATCTCCATAGCCAAAAAGGTAGGAGTTAATGAAAGTATCTACAACAAGCTTATCTCTCGTACTAAAAAAAATGTTAGGTGGGTATCAAAAACGTGGGAAAGCAGCGCTTTTTCTAAAAAAGAATTCTTTTATCCAGAAATAGAAGGTCGTAGCAATCTTGACGTTATACAACATGTCAAAAGAAATTACAGACTTTCATCTTATTCCCTAAACAACGTGGTTAAAACATTTATCCCTGGTAAATTTAAGCTAGATGTAGATTATAAAGTGATAAAAATCGTTTCTCAACTTGCAAGAGAATGCTTCGTTATGAAAGACTTGTGTCAACTTAAAAAAAAAATAGAGCAACTAAAACCTTACAAATTTTTTGACCTCATCGAAAAGTTAATAGAAACTCTATCTAAATCTTCAACAGTAGAAAGCTTTTTAAATTGTCTTATTTATCCCATGTCTATAATTGGAAGATATTGTATAGTAGATAGTTTACTATGTTTAGAACTTATGAATAAACTTCAAATCTTAACATCATGTGAAGAGATATCTAACTGTACTTATGTAACACTTGAAGACACTTTATGTCGTGGTAACCAATACAGGATTTTCAACTTGTTATATAACAGATGTTATTTCAACGACATTTTACTAAACAAACCTGAAGGTAAGTTCGAAAAAATGAACAATGAGTTACGAGGAGCCTTGTCTGGTGCACTAGTTTTAGATCCTGTATGTGGACATCATAAAGGAGTAATAACTCTTGACTTTGCATCGCTATATCCTAGTATTATTATGAATTATAATCTTTGTTATACGACGTTTTCTTTGTGTTCTACAGAAACAACAAGATCTATTAAAACTAGGGAAGGGGAATATCATTTTGAAAAAGTTAGGGAAGGTGTTCTGCCACAGCTCGAAAGGAGTCTCATACAGAGCAGAAAACTTGTGAAAGAAAGGTTGAAAACAGAGTCTCGTCCTTTTTTAAGACAAGTCTTAGATTGTAGACAGAATGCTCTGAAAATTACAGCAAATTCCATGTACGGTGCATTAGCTGTTACAGAAGGGGGACGTAGACTACTAGTTCCAGCTGCAGCATGTATTACAAGTATAGGACGAAACATGTTATCAGAAGTTAGAAATTTTATTACAGAAAAGGGTTTTGAAGTTATTTATGGTGATACTGACAGTAATATTATCAAATTGCCAACGTCTAACGAACCTTTTACAGTATACGATTCTAAAACATTTGAAGAACATCTCTTGACAACTTTAAAGAGAAATCAAATAGAGTATCACTGTAAAGATGATACATTTTATTTCGTTGACATATTGAAGTCCAGAGATTTATTGAAAGAAGTTTATTCCTTAGAATTAGAGGATGATGGCAAATTCACAATATCTAAGGTTTTAGAACATCAGGCGACAAATATAGGGAGGCGACTGGCCCAAGAAGTTACATCTGAAATAAATAGAGTTCACGAAACTACGTTTGATCTAGAATACGAAAATTGTTTTGAACACTACTTATTGATCGGTAAGAAATATTATGTTGGTAAGATGTATGGATCTGATAAACTAATTAAGAAGGGAGTCCTTAGTGTTAAAAGAACATACGCTGATATAGAAAAAAAAATATATGACTCTCTTCTTAACACTTTATTCGATAACAGTTCTCCAGAACATATAATTGGAAAATTGTCAGAAAACATTCAAGAGGTATATACTAATTCGTTTTTACATGAGTTTATAGTAACATCTTCATTTAAATCACTTCGAAGTTACGCCAGTAAGCTAATCGCTGATGAATGTATTTATATCGACTCTGAATGTCGGAGGTTTGAAACTAAAGAGAAGTTAGATCCGAGGTTTCATTTTGAAAAATTACCAGTAAATGCAAGGGTAGCGTTGAAGATTCATCAACGTGGAGAAATGTGTCCAGAGAACAGTAGATTGGAGTATGTTTTTTATAAGACTTCTCACGCAACAACCAAAGGAGAAATGGCTATAGATTTTCTCTATTTTTATCGAAATAAGGAATTTCTTTCGTTAAATAAACTGGTTTATCTGAATAGATTGATTAATCCAATAGAAAAGCTATTAGAAACATCTAGTATAGATCTTCGTCCTATTCCTTCAATAATGACTGTTCATTGTTTAATTTCAGATTTTTTTCATATCCCGACACCAATATTATCAGATATAGTAATAATTACATCTGAAAATAATGAAGGTAAAAAAAGAAAACTCGCTCTAAGTGAAATAGAAACTATGATAGATACACTACAAATTAGATATAGTGACCTGGAAAATATAGGTTATGTAAGAGAAAAAATTAAGGCCAGTAGACCACATGAAAAATTATCCGTATTAATATCAAAAGAGCCCATAGCTAAGTTTGAAAGAAAGATAGTAAAGCTGTGTCGTCAAGGATTACGTGAAGGTGTAGATGATATAACAAAAACATTGTTTTCTCGATTAAATAGCCACTACGTATTAGAATTGGTATATAAAAAACACGGTGTAAAAGTCTCAAAAAAAAAAAGGAGCGTTTGTTTGGATCTTGTAACAATTCATGAAAATAGATCCAAACTTAATCAAGAGTTGACTTCTAAGTATTGTTTTTTTAAGTAGACCGCAATCCTTTTCACAAAATTGTGAAAAAAACTTCAGGTAAAAAAATGCCAGGACACGGAGGAGGCCATGGTGGAGGAGGTGGAGGAGGCCGTGGTGGACATGGAGGAAGTCATGGAAGTTGGGGAGGTGGAGGACATGGAGGAAGTCATGGAAGTTGGGGACATGGAGGTTGGGGAGGTGGTTGGGGAGGTAGAGGTCATGGCAGTTGGGGACATGGAGGTTGGGGAGGTGGAAGAAGATGGGGCGGTAGAAGAGTGTATATAGATTCTCTTATCGGAGATACATATCCCTGGTGGTATTCATATTGGCCATATTACTGGAACAGCTATTATCAGGAATTAACTGATGCACAGTTATTGGCGCTTGCTTCAGATTTGGAGAGCGAGGCAGGATTAACTGTAGACCCTGTTCTTCAGAGACAATTAATAAAAGAAGCGTCTCAGATAAGAGCATACGTTACTCAAAAATATCTTTACTTAGCTTGAATTATAACTAAGTCATTTAATAACATCCTGTTAGGAACGTAAACAAGTTCTCCACTGGTTTTTTTCATTTTTGATCTTAAAAATCCAGTACTGTCAAATTGTAAATCAGACTCACCTTTAACAGTAAGTATGTCATTTTTATTATATTGAGGATACATATACATAACAATGGTAGATCCTAAATTAGATAACAATTCTCGAAAGGCCCAAGCAAGAGAAAGAAAAGTTGTGCTGGCAACAGCTAAAATAGTGATGTTGTCAGTGGCTATTATAACATAAACAAGTATCAAGAATATCGAAAAAGCTTCGAAAACTTTTATCCGTGACCTTGATGTATTTCGTTTCCTCATGTGCATGTCCAAAATAAAAACAAGCAGTAACAGAAGTATTCCTGTATAAACAGCTAAAGCATTGTCTTTCATTTTTAACAGTTATATATTCAAATCAGTTTAGACAGGAGAAACTTTTCTAAGAAAAAACATGGATGATGTCAGACTTTCTATAGAGTGTGATGGTTCTGTAAATAAAACGAAACTTTTAGAAATTCATAACAGAATAAGAGATTCTCTTAAGTGTTCTAATGACTCTATCGGTTTAAACTATGGCTTTTACATAGTGAGAGCATATCCCTTTTTAAGATTGCTTAGACCTGTAGTTCCAAAAAATATCGTAGATATATTCAAACAGAACGTAGCTATCAGAATCAAGTTACCTATCCTGATGGATTATATATCTATAGCAAGAGAATATATACCAATTACTTTACAACAGAAACAAAACATAGTTTGTCCAAACTGTGATAAAATGATGGTAGTTGAGAAAATAGAAGGAGAGCTTTTATGCGACCATTGTGGATTTATCTACGACACTAGGTTACCAGGTATAAAAGATATGGAATCTATTAATACTTGTCGATCTTATTATTCTCTCAAATCTAATCTTTTGAGAGCAATTTATAAATTTGAAGGAAAACAACTTGCTGTAGATTCCGCCGACCTTGAATTAATAAACAAAGAAATAAAAAAGAGAAAAATTAACACAAACTCATTAAAAGCTGAGCATATAATCAAGATGTTAAAAGATTTAAAGCTAACAAAATATCAGGACGAAGTTTATTCTTTACTACCGTTGTTAACACACAAACCTCGTCCATCTATCCAATCTTACATACCTAAAATATTGAAACTTCATGATGAATTAGAATACGCTTATACTGCAGTAAAAAATCCTAGCAGAGTTAATTCCTTGAATGTTCATTTTAAACTATACAAATTGTTGAAGCTTTGTAATAAAGACTTTGATATGTCTGATTTATGTACACTTAAAACAGAACAGAAGTTTGAAGAACACGAAGAAAAATGGAGAGAAATATGTGGGATTACAGGCTGGACAGACAGTTAAACAGTTATAGTCAATGTACCATTTTTTTCCTTCTCATAATCCACTCCAAAGCTTTTCAGATACGATGAAACACTTTCAGAATTTGTGTTCGCTATAAGTATTTTCTTAAGTTTAAGACGTTTCGCTTCCTCTATCAAAAAATTAATTTGTTGATATATCAACGTCTCTACAACAGTTACAAATTCTGCTGTCAAACATTTTTTGACGACTGATATTTGCATCGTTTTTTCTTGAGGAGGTGCAGAAGGTTTTATTACCTCCGCATACTTTGGAGGTTGTTCGTAAGGTTTCAAAAACAATTTTTTCCATTCGTTAGGTGTCCGTATTATTAAACAATTACTAGTTACATTGTATTTCAGTTCTCCTTCTCTTCCGAAGTTTTTTTTAAGATCAGAATCACTGCATATAGGAATTCTTAAACATTCTGTAACTTCGAGAGACGTCAATTTTGAATCGTTACAAAGTCCAGAATTTATCATCTCGTTTTCAAATAAAGAAAGTGTTAAGATGACTGCGGGGGAGATAAAGAAAATAAAATTTGATAGATTAACAGATGAACAAATCGAAGCGTTTACCGACTGCGCTCCTATAAGACAATTCAGCAATACATTTCTTGAAGAAAGTGTCTATGATAGACATATGGGAGTATGTGGAGATAGAGGTAAATTATGTGAAACTTGTTCATCAGATTGGGAAAAATGTGTGGGTGGGTTTGGTTTTATTAAATTACCTATGCCGTATCATTTCAGTAATAACAGAGAATTATTAAAGGCTTTAAATGCTTTATGTTTCAGATGTTATAGAATATCTTGTGAATGTTTAGATAAATTATCATATAAATTTGTTGAAAAAAAATCTAAAGATAATTATGAAATAGAATTTATTGAAGAAGGATCCAAAAAAGTTTTTAACCAAAAAGAGATTTACGATGTTTTAAAAAGGTCAGATTCTATTCCTCTTATGAATTATAATCTTATAGTAACTCCAGTATATACACGACCTTACATGTTTAAGTCAGGACAACAACTACATAATGACATAAGCACCATTTATAATGCTATCATCAAAGACCTCTTACGAAAAGATGTAAATCACAAAGAGATTTATGACAAAGTGGAAATGTTATTAACCCAAAAAAAAAACAAACTGTTACCGAATTCATCTAAGGTTCCCCAATCTCTACAAGACAAGATTCAAGGGAAAGAGGGACTCATTAACTCCAACATTAACGGAAAAAGAGTTAACCATTCTGCACGAGCTAACATTACTGGATTTCCTGATGGAAATTTGGGAGAAGTTGGCATACCTCTTTGTATGGCAAAAAAGATGACTATTTTGGAAAATCTTGGAAGAATAATGGAAACTACAGATATAAACACATGGATAGATATCCACAAACCTCTTAGAATACGAAAAGTTTGTGGTAAAACTTTCAGATTTACACCTCAAACTACTTCAAAAATAATGCAATGTTTGGAGAAGACTGACATGATAGAACGTCCATTAAGAAATGGAGATATTGTTCTTTTTAACAGACAACCTTCCTTGAGACCTGAATCAATTATAGCTACTAGAGTTCGAATTATTCCGTCTCAAAAATGTAATACTTTTAGGTTGACTCTTCCTTGTACTCCTCCGTTAAACGCTGATTTTGACGGAGACGAATGTAACATCCATGTCTTACAGGATATTCGTGCTGTTACTGAATGTTCAGAACTTATGAATCCTGCGGAACAGATAATCTCTTCGCAAAAAGGATGTCCACTTTTTGTTCCTGTACAAGATGCCTTAGTAGGCTCTTATTTAATAACTCAAAAGAAGACGTTACTATCCAAAGGTGAAACATTTGACATTCTTTTCATATTGGAAAAGGACTTTCAAACTTTTGAAACAAAAATATCACTTTGGAACAGCATTAATAGTACTAATCAGATATCTTATAAAGATGAGTTCTTTCCAGGTCAGTTTGTTTTTTCTTTGTTAATAGATGAACATTTTTATTTCCAAAGCGAAATGATAATAGAGAATGGCATAATTTTAGTTTCTAGTTGTGCTTTAACCAAACGAATATTATGCGGAGGGTTAAAAAGCATTATTCACAAGTACTATTTTTCGATAGGGAAGTGTTCTACGTGCATTTTAATAGATAACATTCAACAACTCACAAATTATTATCTTTCTCGGAGAGGGTTTACCATCAGTCTAGAAGACTGTAGAATAAAGCAATCTTCTTATGCGTCTGACTTAAAATTAATGGACGAGGATGGAATTAATACTATTCTAGGACGCATAGAAGTACAACTTACTAGACAAAAGCTGATAAAAGAAGACAATAGATTATATACTATAGTAAGGTCCGGTGCTAAAGGATCTATGACTAGTATTGTTCAAATCACACAGTTGGTAGGTCAACAAAGCATTGATGGGACTAAAGTGAAACCAGAAATGACGTCTTTGAGAACTTTGGTATATTACAGTCCGTCTAAAATTAAATCTATAGAAGAGACTGGTTTTGTAGGAACATCTTTTTTTGAAGGGCTATCAAAAAGCTGTAATATTTTTCATGCTAAGGCTGGTAGGAGAGGTGTTACAGATTCTGTTACTAAAGTATCAGAAAGTGGATATACATCAAAAAAAATCTGTAAGTTCTTGGAAAATCTGGTTATAGAATACGATCTAAGTGTTCGTAACAATGAAACAAAAAGGGTCGTTCAATTTCTTTTCGGAACCGATGGTATGAATCCTCAGCAACTTCCTGCTGAAGATGGAAAAAAAAGGTTCTTAACTACTGAAGATTTTATAAGTATAAACTTTCATCAAGCTACTTGTAAGGAGGAAGCCATATCCTATCTTCTTCTTTCTTTGGGAAAAATCTCTCTAGGAATTAGAAAACCTAATTTACTGCTTAATGAACTGATTTCAAAAATAGCCGTAGAAGGAATGTCGACTTTATCGGTTCTCCCTTATACAGAAAAAAACGTTGATTTCTCTAAAAGTGAAGCTGAAATAGTAACAGTTTTACACCATCTATTGTTTAGACGTTTGTTTCAACCAGGAACTTCTATAGGAGCAATATGTGGTACAAATTTTGGAGAAATTACATCTCAACTATTACTAAAATCATTTCACAATGCCGGTATTAAAGAAAAAGATATTTCAGGAGGTATAAAACGATTGAATCAATTACTCAATAGGACATGTTCTCCATCAGATAACGAAATTGTATGTGTAGCTAGAATAAAAGATGATATTTATCATACATTTTCCTTGAGTAGGAAAATTGTGAATGATGAATTCTCCAGAAATATCTTGTTTTTCTTAATGGAGAATAGATGTCATCAGCTTATTAATAAAGTCAAACGACGTTATTTCTCAACACTTGTCAAATTAGTTTTATTTAAAAATTGCGATTGCCAGAAATCAAATTGTAATATTTTTTCAAAGATTTGCGAAAGTTCGTTTGTTTATAATATTACTTATGAGATTGATGAAACAAAAATAGACGATTGCTATCTTACGATAAATGACATAAAAAACATTCTAATAGATAACAACATTAAGGGTGTAAAAATATATAATAATATAATTTCTATACCTTTAAAATGTGAGATAGGGGAACTTTGGGATGTTATCGAAAAGTTTACACATTTTAACAAGACAATTCTTAACATTAGCATATGCAATGGATTTATTGACAACTGCGAAGTAGGATATGATGATACTATAGGAGAGTTTGAAGTTATTTTCAAGGGATCCAAATTAACGAAAATCTTGGAGCTACATTTTGTAGATCCAAGTACAGTATACTCCCTAGATCCTTTTGAAGTTACTAGAGTTTTTGGTATAGAAGCTGGAAGACGTAGTTTGTACAATGAAATTTGTAAAGTATTATCGTTTGATGGAGCGGATATAGATACAAGATATATAGATCTGATTTGCGATGCAATGTGTTGTGATGGGAAAATAATTGCCATAATAAACTCTCCCGGTGTTCTTACTAACGCTCTTTTTGAAAAGGAAATTAAGAAACTAACTCTACACTCTATTAACAAGAACGTAGATCCTTGTACTTCAGTCGAAGCATGTGTTTTTTTAGGTAAGATTTGTCGTATGGGTACTGGATTCATAGACATGCTTGATCTTAATGGTAATATAATTCCCTAATTCAGAATATAATATCCATTATCAGAGATATGTTTAAAAGTGATATTATATGTTTTCCCTCGTTGAATAGTTCCAACAAATTTCGGTAGACTAACATCAAATTTCGGAACAATTAATATCAAGGCATCGTTCACAAAGTGAACATGAGGTAATTTCATTGTTTCCGATAATGTTCCGATTTTTTTAAAACTCCCGTTAAAACTTTCTAAAATTACATCGTAATTACTCAAATTTATTTGAATTTGAGGATTAAAGAAAATGTAGTCTTCGGTAGTGAGTCTACCTTTCACTTCTGTAGGTGTGATAAAGTGATATTGAGTAGTCAGAGGAATGTCAAATTCTCTAGGATCTGTAGAACCTCGTAAGGTTACTTCCATTTTGTATAAGAAATTTATTCTTCGAGGCTACGTCTAGATGCTGTACGCCGTCTTGATCGAGAACGTTTTGATGCAGATCGTCTACTAGGAAAGAGTTCGTTTGAGCGTTTATAAGACGGTTGTAAGAATAGTGACGTCTCTTTCGAACGACGAGATGCTGAGCGTCTAGAGGGTAGCTGTTCGAAGATTGGTTCTTCAATAGCACTACGACGAGATGCTGAGCGTCTAGAGGGTAGCTGTTCGAAGATTGGTTCTTCAATAGCACTACGACGAGATGCTGAGCGTCTAGAGGGTCGCTGTTCGAAAATTGGTTCTTCAATAGCACTACGACGAGATGCTGAGCGTTTAGATGCTCGCCTAGACGTCTCTAAGATTGGTTCTTCAATAGCACTACGACGAGATGCTGAGCGTTTAGA